>Ga0116227_10000344_pt1 | contig 87691 bp, 60 predicted proteins | sample S1TSphgellanicum_FD_89693 | JGI IMG/M metagenome (GOLD analysis project Ga0116227, IMG submission 89693) | Host-associated microbial communities from peat moss isolated from Minnesota, USA - S1T2_Fb - Sphagnum magellanicum MG | ecosystem: Host-associated > Plants > Peat moss > Unclassified... | reverse complement strand
GTTTTTCAATATCAATATTATATACTTAGGTTTACACCCTACACACTAATATAATAGTGGTCAAAATGGTGCAATCCCAATATTTTGTACATATTTGTTATCTTGTTTTCCTATAACATTCTAACTTTTAACTTTTCTCTAACATTTTAAAACAAATGAAATCTTTAGTTTTTTTCATGGGCATCTTTAGGCTCCTTCTAGCTTTTTAATACAATTTGTGTCATCATTTGGACTTTAAAAAGTGTTCCAAAAATATCTCCAATAATTACTTCATTTTTCAAAAGGTTGAGAATAACTTTAGTTATGAGAACAAACTCCATTAATCAAACAGTTTATATTAAAATGTTCACCATATCAATATTGAGGTGTTGAAAAAAAAACCTAAATACATGCAAAAATGTTTCACCTTATTACACCAAAAATGTCATTTTATGACTACTGGATTTATTGACTATAGTATTTGTTTATGTCATTTGTAGTTGATTTGAACTCATTAATAGAGTCCATGTGAATAAAAGTCAAAAAATAATGTACCTAGAAATAATATTATTATCTCCATAAAATCATCTACTTGTTAATCTTTTTATTAAGAGATCTCAATATTTTGTTGCTTAAACTACTTTTTGTGTATATTTTACCATGCTTTCATCATAATAAATAAAATCATCCCACCTCTAAAACTAGCTAGATTCACAGAAGGTGTTGAAGAAAATAAATTAACTCTCCTATTGTCCCTTTCCCACAAAAGGAATATAATAATTGAAAAAATGAGTTGGCAAATCATGTGTCATGGAAGGGGTACATGCATTCATATACATTTTTAAGGAATAAATATATTTAATGTTTTGAAATGTGATTTCAACTTACCTATGGTGGAATAACTTGAAATTAGTTTGACACCTTGATTTCAAAACATTAAATTATCCTCCATGATTTAAATGCCATCATAATATTATGTCATATAAAATTTCCACCTTAAGTTTAAATTGAATGGTTCAATATTAAATTGAAAAATTGTCTCTATAATATTTATCGATTGCTTTGCATGAAAAGCACATCCAAGTTAATTTACTCTTTTAACTTAAATAATTTAAACCCCCAACCATGAGAAAGTTAAATGGAACAAATATACCAACACAATAATATTAACATAACAAATGAAGCAAACTGATGATGTGCAATAATCTAACATGTTACAAAACATATGTAATAATGTTTATCACCCTAGCCTACTTAACCTAACCTCACCAAACTACCTTAATCTAACCTACCTACCTTAGCCTTCTAAACATACATTTAAGTTATAAGTATAATGAATTAAACCCAAAACCTTCATAATGTAAACCAAGTGCTTACCAATGGACTACACCATCAAAGTTGATCAACTTTTATCAAGTTTTTAATTTCACATGTTTATTTCATATCATTAAGTACAATGATTAAACCTAGGTGACAACTAATGGCTAAACTCAATGATTTAAAATAATGGTTAAACCTCATGATTAAACTCAACAATTTAAACTAATGGCTAAACTTAATGATTAAATCCAAAGATTTAAACTAATGATTAAATTTAGTGGCTGAATTCAATGACTTAAATTAATGGCTAAACCTAATGATTAAACTCATCCACTTAAATTAATGGTTAAACTCAATGACTTAAACTAATGGCTAAATGTTGATTAAATATAATGGTTAAACATAGTGGTTGAACCTAGTTGATAAACCTAATGGCTAAATTTCATCGCTAAACATAATGGCTAAATTTAGTTGATAGACTTAATGGTTAAATATATTTCATGGCTAAACTTAAGCTAAGCCTTATGGCAAAATCTAATGGCTAAACATAATGATTAAACTTTGGCTAAACATAGTGTCTAAATTTAGGCTAAACTTAATGACTAAATTTAAAGTAAACTTAATGGTAAAAAAATTGGCTAAATTTAATGGCTAAACATAATAATTATACCTAGTGGTTAAAATTAAATAGGTAAGTGGGTGGATAGGGAAATAAATAATATGTTAACAGGTGGGTAAGTAAGTAAGTAGGTAAATAAAAGGTAGGTGGGTGGGGGGGTGGGTAATAGGTAGGTAAGTAGCTAACTAAATAAATAGGGGGATGAATAGGTAAAAGATAAATTAATAAAGTAATAAACCATATTGTATTTGATTAGAAATCATTGGCCATATTGATTAAATATTCAACTTGACTAAAGACCATTGGTCATTTATATTAAAGATCATTAGCCATTTTGATTAAATGTTCAATTTGATTAAAGACCATTTGCCATTTTGACTAAGGTTATATAACTTGATTTTGTGTATCTAGTCAAATGAACCATTATAATCAAATTGATCAATCAACAAATACATGTGTCATTCAAGCCCTCAGCCTTTAGTTAAAATGTACATGTCCATCAATCAAAATCACAAGTTAGTCAATTTGAACCTTTTTAAAAACCATGAATTATAGTGGTGGTAGGCTTTGTAACCTAAGTTATTTAATTAAGTCACATAAATAGCCAAGGTAGCTTAGGTTGCAAGTGTGGGGGCTTGAATTCCTCACCTCCACATTGAAGAGTCAAATTTTTAACCATTACACCACCACCCCACAAGGTGATATTTTTGGACATTATAATTGTAATGAACATGATTTTGGACCAACATATTATAATCAATTTCCATGAATTTTTTTCAACATATTGCACTAAATGAACTTGAGTTTTTTTATGTATTATTTACATAAATAGGTAGGTTATAGGTAGGTTGGCCTAAATAGGTAGGAAATATTTATTAATAAATGCATGTACTTAGGTAACATGTAGGTTATAATGTATTAAGCCTTATAGGTACCTACTAGGATTATTTTTATACCTACTTAATAAGCTACCTATGCCTTAGATGTTATTTAGTAAGTTATGTGAGTACCTACTAACCTATTAATAGACCTAGCCTAAACATATTAGGTAGATAACCTAGCCTATTAGATACATCTAAACTTACACTACCTAATTAATAAGTTAGGCTAGGTGGTCTAACCAAGGTAATCTACATACCTACCTAGTAGGCCTAGATGGCTTAAGTAGCTTGAGTTAGCCTAGGCAACCTATTAGCTTATAGGTTAAGGTGGCCTAAGTTAAACTACATACTTAATAGGTTTAGGTGACCTACACTATGTATGTAAATACCACATAAACCTCGATAGCCTAGGTTAAGTTAGCTACTTAGTAGGCCTAAGTGGTCTAGATTGTTTACCTAGTTAATAAAATAGGCTACCTACCTATTAGGCTTAAGTGGTCTATGTTATTTTGTACTTAGTGCGTCTAGGTTACGTACTTATAGTAAACCTAGGTTAATAGGCTACCTACATGGTTAATAGGTCTACTTAGTAAACCTAAGTCACTTAGGATACCTACCTAGAAGGCTTACACTACCTAATTATGGGTGCATATAAATAGAATAATTTTTTATAAAATGTTATTCTGAATACATTATCTACATGTCATAAAAATTTGGAATCAATCTAATGAATGAAAAATACGTATAGGGACCTCTCATAACCATTATTTAAAGTTACACAAAAACAACTTAAAGTAGTTTTGACATTGAAAACACAATTTGAAAATATTTTTTAATGACATTTTTTGGATATTTTTTAATATACACCTTAACATAATAGTATTATTAAAACTTTAAAGATTTTAAATATTTTTTTGAGGATGTATTAAAAAGATTCCAAGAAGATTTTAAGAATAAAATAGTGGTTTAAAGGGGCATGTGCAGCTCTTAATAAAATGGTTGGACCTTTATAATCTATAAACAAAAGAAATTCATGAAAGGCCATTTTTTAAAGGGTGGGCCCATCAATTTGTTTTAAATAGCCCAAACTCTAAACTACCTAAACATTTCCTAAACTACCTGCTCATTTTCCAGTGCTACCTGGGAATTTAACTCCATAGTAGGTAATTTACAAGACAAGGCCACTTTTGTATTTTGTAGGTAGGAATTTCACTTACACACTAGTGGGTTTCAAAACCCATGTCCTTCCTTTTGTGGTCTTAGGGTGCCAAAAAGGGCTCTATTAATGAACTATCATCCTTAAGGTAGCTTTGCACATTTTAACATAAGAACTACTTGCAACGGAGCAAGTGCATCATTGCAAATGATGTATCTAGAACCCACGAACAATTACAAGGCCTTTTCATAAGTATTTTGATTATGGAATTCTTGCAATTGTTTTGTAACCATTTCAAAAACATGATGATGGACATAAATATGAATGTCATCAAGCATGTCCACAATGCATTTATGAGCATGGGGCATCAACTCATTTAAGTTCATTATAAAATGTGCCTTTCTACATGCACACAACAAATGTGGTTGATACAAGAGGGGTGTAATGACCAGGTTGAATACACACAAACCAAATGTGGTCAATAAATACAAAAGAAATATTATAGTTACAAGTTACCAAAGTTATTAAAATGCCAAACAACAATTCTTCAATAGAGAGCAAATCTAAAGATATTTATTTTCTTTTCAAATTAAACAATAATTAGCACATGGGATTTTTCAATACTTTCCTATAAAATATGGAATTGACCTCTTGCTTGCAACCATACATTCTTTTACATCACCATACATGTCCTTGATTTCTAGTTCTCGATGTAGTTGTCTTTGATTCTCTTTCCCTTAGATATGTAAAACCTTGGCAAAACTCTTCTTCAAACTTTTACAACACAATTTCAAGATCGTGCATATGTTGTCAGAGCTTACAACTAGGGAATGCATGAATCCTTGTCTTTTCGAAGTATGGGATGGCGTTTTTGTTTTGCATTTCCTCCATCCTCAAAGTGGCAAATCTAGTAACTTTTTTACCACGTGCACTTAACAACCCCAAGTCCCCTCTCCCTTTTCCCATTTTCGTAACAATAGTTAAAAACTTTGACTCATCATCACCACCGGCATGTAACAAGGTCTTTCTATTCTACCTTCTATTGTTTTTTAAGGCCAAAACAAAACTATTTTTCTTCCCCTTTTCGATTCTCCCCAAAACATTCCCTCCCCCCATTTCCTTCCACCTCTAAGCAATTGGAAATAGGTAAAATAAAAGGATGGAAAGAGGAAAGAGGCACTTCTTAAGAATGCCTTTAATTTGTTCCTATGAGGGTGAACTTGGGGAGTTTCATGTCCTTTTGAAACTCCTTTGACAAATGAATGGAGGGAGGTTGATTTAAGAACTAAATGTCACAATCTTTGCAAACCCAACTTGGATTACTATTGTTATAATCGAGCAACCTAATACTTATCTAAATAGGTGCTTCGGATGGAGCTCCCTTGAACCTTGGATGGAGGAGTTGCAACTTCAAAAACTTGAAGAAAGGTCTTCCAAGCTCCAAACTTACTCCCCTTTATCAAAAAATGGGCACAAGAAATGAGCACCACAATATGAGAGAAAATAGGCAAGGGGCCATTGTTGCTTCTCCTTATTGGACCTTCAAATGCCCAATAAATTGGTGAGAGTAGGTTCTCAAAGTGAGCTTTGAGAAGGGTGTGAGGGAGAATGGGAAAGGGGGTTGGGTTTGTGTTAGGGTTTTTGTAGTGAACCTTGCCACTTTTTTTAGAGCCATTGGATTTAGTACAATGAAAGGTCCCTTTGAAAGTTCGGTGCCATTTGTTGGTTACTTTGTCACCATCCTCAAAACTGTTAAATAAACTTATAGAAGAGCCAACATCTTCTTATTGTTAAACTCTAATTTTGGCCATTGAATTTTTCCAAGCATAGGAATTTAATGGTAAATTTTTTTCTACCAATGGCCTTAAACAAAATCTTGAAATCTCTTCCATAGCTAAGATCAACCAATTTTGTTAGATTTTCTTCCAAAAAAATAGACACTTGCATCAAGTTCTTAGCATTTGATTTTGGCAAAATCCCACCCCTCTTCCTAATTCCTTGTTTCCAACTTTTTGGATTTTATCAGACAAAAAAACGCATTGTTCAAATGAAAGGAATTATTTGGAAGAATGTTCTAAACTTGCAATGTATTCTACCATCACCACTTATTCACATAGCTCACAAAATCAAAACATAATCCTAGTTTTACACATACAAAACCTCACAATGCCTTTTTATCCAATTTCTCACACAAAAGTGAAATCTAACATGTCATATAAACATTCTTTGTTTGAATATCTTTTTTGTAAAAGAATTGAACAAAGATATAAAACCAAATTGTCTTGCCTAAAACCACATGCTATAATCTTTTCAACTTAACATCAAAACAAATGCTCAAAATCATGATTTTGTCATTCTCCATTGAAAGCTAATGCTTGCATATTCAACACATGTTGCACCTTCATATGTAAACACCAATACATGGCCAAACCAATAAGAATTTTTTTTCTTTTCTCATCCATGGTGACCTTCTTTGTGAAATGAAGGAAGTGAAAAATGCACAAACATTAAAAAAAATAAGGAAAGTGATGAAGAAGAAAATGTAAATCCTAAACTACTAGTATAAAAAAGTTACTTAGATTTTCAAATTAGAAGACAATAATTTACATGAAAAATAAAAATTAACCCATTTTCATTTTGCTCTAATGTAAAGGTACTTCAACAAAGTCTATTTTCACTTTACACTTGAAAGTTCAAGCACACACCTAAATGATTATTGAATTTCCATGGGACAATCTTTATGAATTTTGAAAGCTTTCAAGATCTTCATGGTCATGCACCTTCACCATAGTGCAAAGGGCACCTAAGTTGATTTAGTTCAATTGCCAACAACAAAATGAAATATAATTGAATAGATGGGATGTGAGAAGTGAACAAACCAAATGTGAAAATGCAAGGTGAGAACAAACACAATGAATGGAGGGGTAAAGCCAAGGTTTGTCAATGGATTGACTTATATTAAACTTGAACTCCACATTGTTGCACATTACCTACAATTGTCAACTTTTTTTTTCTCAAATAGTTCTTCATTATTTATGTCAATGTAAAATTTAATTTGAATTAGAATAAATATCATGGACATTAAAAGGCACATGTTAATTTGCCTTTTCATATCCACTAGTGTGGCCTGTGCCGTTGGCCCAAGTGTTACCATGTCCTCAACTGATTTTTCCTTCCAAAACCTGGTTTTTTTGAATTTATTTGAATTTTCAGTGGCAGAAATCACTTAAACATCAATATCTCCCACATTTTGAATCCAAACCTTACCAAATAAATTCCATTACATCCTGCTCATCAAGATCTTTCCAACAACACCAAAGGCACATTCCAATTCCTCTGAAATTTTCAGCTATGATTTAATTTAATTTTCAGTGAAGAAATCACTCAATATTCAATAACTTTTGCTCCACAAGTCCAAACACCATGAAACCAAGCCGATGCACCTCTCCTCATTGAGAGCTTTCCAAAGTGCCCAAGACCGCAATCTGAAGCATCCCAGTTTGGTGGATCTCACAGGTACAAACAAAACAAAATAAAACGAACAAACTACCTTCCTTCATAGATAGATGTTGAGGGATAAGGAAAAAATATGTAGTAGTTATAAGAAGAGATAATTATTAAGAAAGCTAGTAAGAAAGGACATAGTTATTAGGAAAAAAATGAAGTAATTAGGCTTGGAAATGAGCTAGTTGTCTCTAGCATTGTCCAAATATGACCACACGAAGAGCTTTGCAAAATCAATTGTCCAAGGACAATCATATGAAAGATTATCGAAAGTCTCCCATATACCAATTGCTCAAAATTTCTCATCTATAGAATGAGGTTTGGCATTTGTCATGGGGCAAGTACCTACTTGATATTCATTACTTGATTAATGGATGATGTTGGACAACTTTGGGTAATTGATTTTTCATTGCTTGAGAAAGGATGATGATTGAGGGTTAGGGGTTCCTTTCATCTTTTGGTTTTACAAGGGAACAATACTTAACCTAATTGACTCATGGGGACAACAAACACTATTGGGAACAGGAAATACCCTAAACTGCAAAACCTTAAACCCTATGGCTTTTTGATACTGACCTCAACAACCAACAGTGGTAACAGCACAAGGAGAAGCAGCAAATCCCAGTGTCAATTTGCTCGCCCACAAACATCAAGCTACACACAGAGAGTGTCCCACTCCTTGACTGTGGATCATCATTTCTCACAGATACTGGCCGACTCGCAGCTTTGGTTCTGTTTCCAAAAGTGAGACCCAGATTGTCAGACTTTGTATTTCCCAGTGACCATTAACTTAGTGTAGCAACAAAATTGACTTCACACTGAGCTCAGAAGCTTTACCAACATCTCCTCTAATTACTGTATTCAATTTACTCACCCATGATACAAAGAGAACGCATCCTCCCAATCCTTGACTGTGGATCATTGTTTCTCACAGATGCCGACTTGCAGGTTTTCGTTTCTGGTTCCAAAAGTGAGAGGCACTGTTACCGAGATTGTTAGACTATATATTTCCTAACCCTAAACTTGGTCTAGCAACAACCAAATTGAATTCGCAATTGAGCTCAGAAGCTTTACCAACATCTCTAATTTACAGTAGTTTCTAGAAAGTATGGCTGCTCAGTTATGAGATCATCACCTCACATGGAAATTGACAACTAGTCTTGGGACATTTTATCATCTCCTGAGAATCATCAAAGAATCAATACACATACCCAACACATTTGCTGCTCCTTTGTTGCTGTTGTCATAAGCAACTGTGACTACTCCACCTCCTCCTGTGTGTTGGGTAGAAGAAGAGAACGGATTGTTTTTCCCGTGCTGAATATACATCCAAGACAGTATACCTTCCACAGGTGACCAAGCACTCTCTGTGAGGTTAAGAGGGCTCCTCAAAGGCTGCTGTAGAGCTGATGAAGTGCCTGCGATATTTCATTCACTCGTGCCAGGATACGTCTGTGATCAGGACCTTGCAACCGGGCACCCCACTTCTGCAGAAATTTATCTGCGGATATGCAAGCAAACAAAGGCAATTCTTCAATGTGTTTTGCAGAGCTGGAAAAAAAAACATCAAACCATGCGCAGACACTTTATCTGTGGACATGAAAAAGGAAGGCAAATCTTCAATGTGTTTTGCAGAGCTAAAACACAAAGAGTCCACAAGAGATATAGAAAGAATTCCATACCTGGGTGCCACCGCAACACTTCTTTCCGTAACAGCTTTTTGTGTTCCGAGAGAGGAGTATGGTGAAAAACAACCCTAGCAAGATCTCCTTCTTTACCTTCCTCAACAGGGAAGGGGACATCAGTGAAACTGAGACACAAGTTACAAGACTGCTCAAACCGTTTCCAAGACTGCTCATACACTCTGTTTGCATCAGCACCAGCATCTTGTTGTCGTTGCAGTAGTACCCTTTCCCTCCAAGCTCTGTCTTTGGCTTCTTCCTCTGCAAGGATTCTCTTGGCTTCACGGTTTCTCTCCTCCAAAGCTCTTTTCCTCTTCTCATCTCTCTCTTTCAACAACCCACCTTCAAGCCTGTCCTTTGGCTCCTTCTTCATCCTCTTTGTCCCCAGTTGGTGCAATTCTGCTCCTTCACCATCATCCTCCCACATGTCTGCTGCATTCCAATCTGTGTGCCACTGCCACCACCCATCTGCATCCCTTTCTTGTTGCTCACTGCCAGTCCACCCATTGCTCCATTCCTCTTTCTCTTCCACCAGTCTGCTTCCCCATTCTTGAGGCCCACAGAATCTGGAGGATCTGGAAAACCCCTCTCCTTCTTCCTGCCCTTGCTGCTGCTGCTGCTGATGTTTCCTCAATCTCTCATACACTAGATGCATGGGTGTGATCTGCTCCGCATTGGGAGCTTCCATATCTGCTCCCGCCTCTCTGAGAAGAGAAATGATAGCAGCAAACCCTAGTCTGGCAGCAATATGCAAGGGGGTGTTGCCCTTCTCATCCTGGACACTGAAATCCACCTCCTTCTCTGAGAGCAAAAACTGCACCAATTCCTGTGACCCAGAACAGCAGGCATGGTGCAAGGGAGTGAAACCTTCTGCATCCCGACAGTTGATGTCGATCACTCGCAGCGCCTCCCTTATTACAGCCTCCTCTTTTGTCCCCTCTTTTCTACATCTTCTGTGGACTCCTCTCCTCCTGTCGCTGCCAGATTCAGGCATGGAATGAGCGTCGTCGTGGTCGTCGAGCTTGCTGCAGGTGGATGGAGGAGCGTGACTGCTGCTGCTGCTGCTATCTCCAACAACGGCATCATCGCCATCTTCCCCGTCTGAAGGAGACATGAAGCCCGGGGTTCTTGAGCTTCTTCCTCCTCCTCCTTCTCCTTCTCTCCTCCTTCTCTTCTTCCTCCTGTACTGACGTTCTCCATGCTTCCTGAGAAGGTGTAGTACGCGGGAAAGCCGGCCTGTTGCAGAGGCTTGCAATAGCTTCCTCTCCAGCCGTCGTCGTCCTTTCCCCTTTCCCATTCGACTCCACTGCGACAAAAGATCCACACCAGGCCCGGACTCCCTTTGTCTCTCTCCTCTCAAATCCTGTGTTCTTCTGCGTTCTCCTCTGCTCGCCTCTGATCTGCTTTGCTCTGTTGTCCACACCTCTCTTCAGCTGTGCAACTATTTAGTTCCTCATCTTGTGGCTTCTTTGCAAGAATCAGATGCGAATGTTCGTAGAGCCCCTTGTCTGCAGCTCTTGTGCGTTCAAGGCGTAGACATCGGGAGATCGGACTTCCTTCCTGGACTGCCGCGTGTTGTCTCAGTCAGCCTGCCGTTGAGGTTTCTTGCATCGCACGACAGACGGTCATGTTGTTGTTGTTGTCGTCGTTCTTCTTCTTCTTCTTCTTTGCTTATCGATGTCCAATTGTGTGTCTTGTTTTTGCGGAGTTTGAAGATGCAAGGACGTCGGTCGGAGATGGAAGAAGGCACATCGCTCGCCGCAGTCTTTGAGCAAACGAGGTCCTATTGTCTATTTCCGAGATTGAAGATGCAAGAGCGTCGGTCGGAGATGTGAGAAGGCACAATTACTCGCCGCGATCTGTGTAAGTATCGAATTCCGATTGTCTTTTGCGGAGATTCGAAGGTGCAAGAATGTCGGTCAGAGATGTAATAAGCAGGCACATCGATCGCTCTTGCTCACCGTCGAAGACTGCCGTCGAGGTAATGATAGGACGTCTGGCATTTTGGGGCAATCTTGCAAAGAAAGAAAGAACGAAGGACTGGACACAAGATGCAGAAGAAGAGAAGAAGGCATCCAACCGCAATCAGAAGGCACAACAGATTCGAGAATCCTTACTATTTTGTGAGTACTTCATCTGCTTCCCAACTCTCAGGATTTTGCATGAAGATAGAGAGAAAAGCTTGTTTCAGAGACGATGATGATGATGCTGCTGCTAAGAAGAGCTGATGAGGATTTCTGAGGATTTACAGAATGAGCAGAAAAAGAAGAAGAAGAAGCTCCTTCCTTTGCCTCTGAGGATTGACAGAAAGAGCAGAAGAAGAAGAAGAAGAAGCTCCTTCTTTGTCATCAGAGACCCATGTGTTTTGTTTTGTGGGAAGAATGCCAAAGGGTTTGCCAATCTATTTGCCAACAAGGACTGCCGCCACCGCCGCCACTGCTGCTGCTACTGGACAAATCCAACCATGATCTCTTGCATGAAATTTGAGCCTTCTGGTGCAACACATATCAAACCCTATTTTTTCTCAACAAAAATTGCAAACAGGGGATGGGGCACCATCATGATGGTGCTGTTGTTTGACACGAGTGGAGATTGCTGAAATTTGGTTGGTGGTTGTGTGTGATGGATGACAGCAGTTGAAGAACATTCAGGTACACACATTCACAGTCAACAGAGATCAGAAGCATTTCAAAGTCTGATTGTTTGGTTGTTTCTAGGAAACCATTTGAGGAGGAGGATTCTTTCAGAATGTGTTGGAACCAGATGTATCAGAGTATGAAACAAAATATGAATCTCATGGAATTGCCATGGTTTTTGTGAAAGTTATCAACTCTATGCAGTGGCACAGGGAGGTCAAAGCTTGGAATGGTTTTGACAAAGAGCAATGTGATGAGTGGGGTGCTTCTGATTGGCACTGAAGTTTGGTGGGGTTGTTCTATGCAATTGCAATTGCATACACAGCAGAACTTGAAGATGAAATCTGCACGTAGATTTGAAAGTTTTGTTCCTCTCTTTTGACTCCAGCTTGCCACATCAAGGACCTCAATCCAGAAACCTCCACAGTAAGCTGGTTTTTCTTTTTTTACAGAGAGGTTAGAAAATGCAACTCCAAGGTCTGTGGGAGAAGACAAACATGCCTCATGCTTTTGACTCCTGGGCCTGCATCTTCCAACCAATTTATTGGCCACCAGCAAGCAGCAGCTCACAGGTATTCTTCTCCATCTTGCATTGTTTTCACTGAGGCTGCAGTTTTGACAAACTTTTGTCATATTCCTGAGTGGAAGTGATTTGCAGCACTGTAAGATCAAAGCCATTGGAAATCTCCAAAGTGTTGTCGAGCCAAGATCTCTTCAAGCTGTTTTGCTTCTCAACTTTCGCAACTTCTTGAGGGAAACTCTTTTGTCTCACAACTTGAACTGTGTGTGTCTTGAGCCTTCTAACCTTTTGTCTGCCACATTTGCACCATTTTGAGCCTCAGTTTGCACCCAAGCTTCTTTCCAAGCCACTCTGCATCTCAGCTCAAGTCTGAAGCTTCTCTTGAGCACAGATTTAAGAAGTCCCTGTTTGCTTGTTACAACCAACATGGCTTTTCCACCGTGCAGATGTCCAATTTAGCTTGCATTTCATCAAAGGACTTATCCCCTTCTCTGAGATCACTTACAGTAGAGTTTTTGCAGACTTCTGTTTATATGTTGCAATGTCATCAAATCCTGCTTCTTTTTTGGTCTATCTCCCAGAGGTACCCTACACACAACCTTATAACTTCGTGGGTTAACAAAACATTACTTATTTTAAGAGCTTAAAAACCTCCATTATTATTTTTAAATCCTTGCAACTTGATGGGTTTACACTAATATGTTTATCGGCCATGCCTACCAAGGCAAGGATATTGTGTTTAGATTCATTATAGAGTATAGTAGCTTAAGGGATTTTAGGGTCTATTTTTATATGAGGATTTCTGAAAGATGATATTTTGGCTTGTGTTGAAACTTGAGATTAGTTATAGAGTTATAATAATATCTTGAAGGATTTTGGGTTTGTTTTAGAGGATTTTTTTGGAAGATTATATTTTTGCATGATGAAATATTTGAGTTTTCATTCTTCTTCTTTTGCCTTGAGATAACTTTTTAATGTTAATGGCAAGGCCACATTGTGACACACCTTGTTTTATTTTAAGAACCTAACAACCTCATGATTATATTGAATCCTTTCAACTAGATGACTTAGTGTATTAACATCTCCTATGAATAAAATGGTGCCCTTTCATTACATTAGATGAGGTTTGTTATTAAAAATTACATACCCAAACGTGTGCGTTAACTTGAATGTCATGTTGTTAGAAAACATGATCTTGTTTAATGTATATTTAAGGAGCAATTCAAAATTGTATCAAATTTGTCATCATTTGGGAATTTTTTCATGAATTTGACATTTGCAAGCTTAACCTTCAAAGATTGCCTGGAGTGATGGCATGCTTCAATTAATTGATGAATTTATGTTGTAGGGTAGGTTGGCTTATTCTTGTGACAAATAGTCCAAGAGAACAAAAGAAGAAGAAAAAAGTCTATGTATGTTCAATTTTGGTAAATAAAAAGAAAATTTATAAATTAGGCTCAAGTGATTGAATGATTTTTGGGCATGTTTTTTTTATTTTGGCGAATTTTTTGAAGTTTTATTATATGGGGGCATGTTGATGTGGTTAGGCTTACTATAAAGGATAACATGTAAGACTTTGAAAATATTTGTTTTAAGTCTAATTCTAAATCTTTCATTCTACATTGACTTAATAAACGACTTGTGACATAGATTTTGTTGTGAATCATAACTTGGTTATACAGGTACCAATATAACAATGTTGTTCTTATAACCATCGTTCTCAAGGATGTCTAACCATGTTTTCAAACTTCCCAATTCCAATCTACATGCTAAAATAAACACCATAAGTAATGAACAAAGTTGCAACATAGTTCAAACGTTAAGTTGTCTCTAAGACATCGAGGCCAAACAAAGGTAGAAGGTGTAAAACATCAATTCTCTAATTTCAAATTAAGATTCCACTTTGTGATGTCATTTGAATTGTTTTCAATAGTCAATCAACATACATCCCGAATCATTTGATGAAAATGTTCATTGGAATGTTTCAAGGAGTTTTGTATGATTGGGTCACTTTCATATTAGTCATCATCTAACAATATACGTGAAAAAAACAAAGGGAAATAATTGCACACTACTTTTGCCTCAAGTATACTTGTCCATCATTTTATACACATTATTAAGATTTAGCCTTATGTGATACTCCCCCACCCATATAGTCATGTATCACAACATGCAAATGAAGGACAACCCACCACCCAAAAGTTGGGTTAAAGATCATAGGTTCATTTGAATATAAAATAATGTTGCAAACTTATTTTTTAAATTATTGATTTAACCCACAAAAACTTGATAATAAAACCCCCAAAAAAAGGTACACATAAAAAAAAAAGGCCAAGAAAATAACATATGCTTGTTAACATTGATTAATCTTTCAAATTTCATTTCATTCACAAAGGTTATATTATCCATCAAAATTTATTGCATACAAGGGGTAACTTCATCAAATATTATTTGTTCCACATGAAATTGAAATTCATCCAATGTGGTATGAATATTCTTTTCATTAATGAAAACTTGTTGAAAATATCACATTCATCTATAGAAAGTTTTCTTGTTGAAGATGAACATGTCTTTAGCAATGAGAACATTGGAAAATTATTATACATTGGTAAAAATCAACGTTGGGCAACCTATGATTAATTTTTTAAACATTGTAAAATCTGAGAATTATATATTCATTTGATTTTTAAAATATGTAACATTTTCATTTAATTAACATCTATTTGGGTTACTTTCATTTATTGAAATTCATTAGATGGGATTGGATGTGATTTATCCATCAAGTTCACTTCATCCATTGGGGTTAAATTCACACATGAAAAATTGTTTCATTGATTAGGTCTATTTTTTTATTCCATGCATTGAATAACATTCTATCCATCCAAATGTGACAACAATTGTTTCTTGAAAAGTAGGTCCATGATGCAACCTTTCATCTAATGATGTATTTGACACATATATCCCCACTTTGAATGACATTTTTGTTGCACAAAATGAAGCTTTAGGAGGAGACAATCATTTTGAATATTTCAAAGAATGAGACAATTAATATTTGATGTTCATAGATCATTTTGTGAATTTATGTATCTCATAAACAAATTGGTTCACATCCAAGCATTGATTCAACATTTCCTTTTAAGAACTTTGAAAGTTGACACCCTAAGCTTTTTGCTATACAAATAAAGTTAAGTTTTATGAAGCATGGAGTTGGAACCATCTTCTAAACTTTTGAACATTTCAAAAAAGTGAAATAGTCAATAATTGAGTATTCATATTCATTGGAAACAAGATCTTTGTGTTAATTTTATGAATATTATTAACGAAAAGGGTTCACATTCAAACATTGATCCAAAGCTTCTTTACAAGGACTTGAAAACTTTGCAATGAATCTACATTCTAGTACTTAATGTTGAAGAAAAATTGGTCATCATGATGTTAATTTGAAGGTTCAAAAACTTCCACCTACCCATGCCTTTTCTTTCATAAGAAATAGTTAGCGTAAATTGAGAATAATGAATTGTTTGTAAGCAATGTGGCATTCATCCACTCTCAAACCTCAACATAAAAGATGAAAAAAAAATCAATTGTGGGTTTCATGTGAAAAGAGAAGGTGTTGTGACCTTAATTTGGGTGCACAAACAACTCTCAAGAATAGCAATGAAACATTTTTTTTTTCAAACATAAAAAAAACTAGATGTTTTTAATGGGATTGGGCCAAACAAGAGATTGGAATTCAATGTGATGCAAGAAAGTGAAAAACGCACTCTCACATGAAGTGGAAGTGTGTGAAAGTCAAATAGAGGCATTTCCAAGACTCCCAAGCACATTCTCACTTTTGGGAATTGTGGTCCCAATGTGTCCCACAACTTTGAACCAAGGTTTGAGGATTAAAAATGTACAAATTGTAACTTCTTTAAACCATTGGAAAGGCCTTGAAAAATATAATACTATTTGTGGTTGCATATAAAAAATTTGGATTTGTGTAAGAAGTTATGGTCAAGAAGAAGCTTGGGAGGCAAATTACCAAAATGATTATCAATCATTATTTTATTGTTTTGGGGGATTCAAATCACCTTTGATTGAGGATTATCATGCATGTTGAAAATATCTTTTCACAAGTTATGACTTTTTCCTTGATAACTTTGAATCAAAGGTTGCACGAAGAATTTATGAGCATGCAAAATAGTAAGACCCATACCTTGACAATTTTAATATTCCCAATCCTAGAGGGAATTTCAATTTTATTTTCCATTTTGATGTAATCCATGTTACTATCTACACAATATAGTATAAGGAAAGAAAGTGGTGTTTGTTTTTAAGTTTGTATTATGGTGTGTTTTGTGAATGGCTTGTGATTCATTTATGCATAATTTTGGCTCCCATTTGCACTAATCACTTTTTTTTGGTTTGTGCATATTGATTTCATATTGAGCTCAACACATTGGGTTTGTCCTAGTTTCATTTTAGTGTTTTTCAAACACCTCTTTTGTCCTTATGCATAGAATTAGGGAAACATTCAAAATTTTCAAGTTTTCCATAATGCATCAATTCAAAAGGTTTACCTAAACACCTTGTGACAAGCCTTTGGAGGTGCATTGGAAGAAGGGTTTGTCTCGAATAATAAGATCTACCTTGAAATATAACCACAACTTAATTTCCATTGTGATAAGTTGTTATTTAAATTAATGTTAAATTTTTTGAATGAACTTGTATAACAATATTTTTTATGCACAAATTATGGGAACATTTGGTAAAATTGAAAATGAATTTCATTGTGAATATAGAATACATTCAAAAGCATTTAAAAATAATGTAACTAATGTTTTTTGTTTTGTTTAAAAGATTTAAAAAATATTTTAAGTGATTTGAAAATGACAATTTTGTGGAATTTTTTGGTATACCTTTATAGCATTGCATAATGCAACATCTTTTTTAGTAGTAATAATTTTTTTTTAAATTTAAAAGTTGATTTGTAAATCATAATTTTAAGCATATTTTGTAAAATATTTTAGTATTGAAAATTGTTGAAGACTTAATCTTTGTCTTGCATTGGCTCTTGGTACCTAGATGGACCAAATAGCAACCTCCATTGATAATTGACTTGCACCTTATTTACAAACTACAAACAATAAGGAAAACTTAAACTTTAAATACTTGAACTTAAAAGCTTGAACCTCCATGCTCAAAGAGAACCTAAATGCGAAAAGAAAGTTTAGGTGAACTTAACTTCCTACTAGCCATCAAGAACTACTACCACCACCAACTTTCAATGTTTTAGCATTAGAGTTTCAACTATTAATGAAGTACCAAAAAGAAGAAAAAGAGTGATGTGCATGCCCATTGTCACACTTGTTGCAACAACCAAACACTCTCCTTATTAAAGAACCACCTACAATTTTTCTCAAACCCAACTAAAAGTTCAAAAAAATTACAAGACATTTTCAAGCAAGTGGTTTTTTTTTCGAGGGTGCAAGGTTCTCTTGACTCATCCATGCATGACCTCCAAAGGTTCCTAAGACATTTGGTTCTTTGAAATTTTGAACCCCAATAGCTAAGTGAGTATATATACCCTATATACTCAAGTTAATAATTGTGAGGGGTTTGTCTCAATTTTTTATCCTAGGTGGAGTGGGCCTATTACCCATGACTAAGCCTTGCTCTAGACCCTATTTTAGACCCCACTCTAGGCCCTATTCTAGACCCTACTCTAGGCCTATTCCGTTGTACATTCAATGTATGCAACCACATTACTTACATTGTGGGCCAGGTCCATTGCACACTTAATTGTAACTAAGCAAGTTGCAACCCCACCACCAATGTGGTTCCTAAAGCTGAACCAACACCCACCAGCACACCATCCAATGGATGCCCATTATTACTCCGTTACATGGATGAACCTCAACTGAGTTAATCCTTGGTTCCAAACCTTGGTAACCCATTTGTAACAAATAGGTCTCATATATAGGCAAATATGTAAGAAAATAGGTAACTACTAGGTAAGTAGATGGTTTCTATATGTGTATATATATATATATATAGGTAAGGGTTGTTTTTACTACCTACCTACTAACAACCTGCTTGTGGGTTGTTAGTAGGTAGGTAGGAAAAAAAAAGAAAGCATCTAAGCTAACAACCATGGTTAGCTAGGGAACTGGAACCCAACAGAAAACTTATCAACCCACATGCTAGCTAGCTACCTACCCATCATGAGGTATTTAGGGTTTACCTAAACCCTAAACCTCTAAACCTCTTTGGATGTTTTGGTTCATGATAATGTTTGCCTTGTGTTTTATGAAGGGTAAACCCCCATGGGTGGGGGGGCACATTCCCAACCAAAACGGGAGTGCGACTCAACTACCGACTTGTCGTAGGTGCCTTTATTTATTGGGAATGCCCATGCTTGGGCTCTACCGTATACACATGTAACAACCATCGCAAGTGAAAATATATCATGGACTTACAACCCAAATTAGGTTTTTCCAAAATTTGTGTAGTGTCCGGAATTGATAGTCCTAGCTAGCAAGAGTGCCGTTTATCATTGCAAGTGGGCTTCAATGTGGATGAATCCTTGGATGAATCACAAGCAACCCAATTCCAACCTATTTTACACTTCGCAAGTCTGTGTGCACAAGCTTCACCATGTTTCTTCTTTACTTCCATAGAGATTCAAAAACCCTAAAAACCCTGAATCAAAGGCTTTTTCATTAGAGTTATCATTAAGGTTTGGGATTCAATAATCCCCCAAAGATGATTAAAGGTTGACCTATTTCTGACCTGATTAAAAAAAACACTAAATCCCTAAACTCTAAAATAGTTGTTGTTGCTAATGTTTGGCATTTTAATAATCTCCCAAAGAGGTGGGTTGGAAAAACAAAATTTTGCTTTGTCCCAAGTCCCAACTAAGAGAGGCCAAAAAAAAACCCTCTGAAACTCAACTTTCAACATGATCACAATGTTACAAGAACTAACCTCAACCCTTGTAAGTTGTGCTACCAACAAAGTAGTGTACTTGTATCTTGTACCTTGAACATTTTTTTGGCTTGTTTGTTTGTTTATTTATACTCAAAAGAGTTGAAGCTTGAGACACTGAACGGATTGCTTTACTGAGAGCACCTTCCACTAGTACAATAAAATTGGATGAAGAAAAGTCAAAACATGCCTGTCTGGCTCAGCAACAACAGGGAATTGGCCCAGAATTTTTGCACAGGATGATGATGTTGAGGGTGGTGAAGGATACAACAAGGCCTTACTTACACTTCTCATGATTGGCTAGATAGTTTGATTTGTCCAGGTGGGTTGCTATTAGTAATCTCTCACCTATTTGCTGCAGTCCCAATTTTAGTTTTATGGGTGGGGTTGAAAACAGCAAGTAACTAAACTTGGATGTGAGAAATATTTTTGGCCACTCACATACTCTCAGCTCAGCACCCCTGGAGATGCTCTGAGAAACTGTTGATTATCAGTGGCAAGTGCACCCCTATATCATTGAGGGCTTTCCAAGGTACCAAGAGTATGGAGGGGGGGTTGCCATGATTTGGGAAATCTCATTGTGATACACAAAACAAAACAAAACAAACTACCTTCCTACTAAATACATATAATACATTGATAGATTGAAAAAATGGGTGGATGAAAAGGTAGGACCCTCATCTACCTAACTATATAGAGGGATTTTTCAGTCAACAATTAAATAAAATTCAACAAATTTGTTTTGTCCCAATGACAACCTACGACGACCCAAAATAAAATAAAATAAAGGATATTAAATTATAATTATAAATAATTTTTGTAACTAGCCTGGGCAATGGATGCTCAAAAAGTAGTATTGATTGCATACATACAAAAGAAGCACCCTGTACCAAATCCCATAGCAAATCAGCAAAGATTTTAAAAAAAAAGCATGAATGATGGGAAACATGAAACCCACAACAATTGTGTGCTTGTAGACTTTGCTACTAGACCACATCAATGCAAACTTTGCAATGTCCTTATAAGCTATATAATATATGAATATCTTCTCCTTTCGTGTTTGGAATTGGGAGAAGCATAATTGAAAACACAATTGCAACAACTCTCCACTACATTTAAGCATGTGTGGTTGTGAACAATTTTGCTTTTGGAGATGATGTTGAGATCTTGCATTTGGTGGTTGTGGTTTTAAAAAGAGAAGTGGGTTCGTATATGGAATGGTTGTCTCTTTTAGTATAAAGGACTCAAGAAGAGGTTGTTGTAAGGTTGAAATTGTTAACATAAATGTAAAGCGTCTTTTTTGCTTTGCACCCTCTCAATCAAATTGGAGAACCTTGTTTTTAAGAGCTACTAGCTCCTTGCCAATTTGTGTGTCTTTTGCATGGGACAATGAAAGAGACGTGGGCAAAGAAAGACATGGGGCCCATGCAAAAGACATGTAACATTTATGCACAAGTTCACCTTATTGTGCAACTTTTATGGTGCATTTTACACTTGATGTTAAGTTAGTGTTAAATGAAAACCTAGGTGACATCCGGTGTCATCCAATGTTAAATGGAAATCTAAGTGACATCCCAGGTGGCGTCCAATGTTAAATGGAAATCTAGGTGACATCCTAGGTGGCATCCAATGTTAAATGAAAATCTAGGTGACATCCTAGGTGGCATCCAATGTTAAATTCACGGTAGCTTAAAGTTAGGGGAATGTTAACTTAACATAAAATTTTCATGGTAAGTAAGTTTAAGTCTTACATGACTATCATGATGTTAAGGGACTCAACACTAGAGTCCATAACACCAAGTGTGAATGTGCCTTTAAAAAGGAAATTCAAGGCACCAACGTGCCACAACTTTTTTTCCTTCCACACTTAAGCACAAGCGTATGAGGAAGGAGGCTATTACAACATTTGTGGCGCCTCTTTACAAAAGAGAACTTGTCAAAACAATTCAAGATTCCCATTCTAACAATGGGATTAAAGAATGTGCATGAAATGTGAATTGACTTTGCTACATTTTGGAACATGCAAAATTGAACAATTGGTACCATCCAATTGAACAATGGCTTGCCCTATTGGGCTTGCCATGTTCTAAGGTGGGTAGGGCATGTTCCCTATTGTAGTACCTTGGTTGCTTCGGCATAAATTAAATTAAAAATTTTAATTTGTCAAAAATAATAATAAATCTTTTTATAAAATTCTCAAAATTTCAAAAAAGTTGCTTAAGATGTAAAAGTTTCCACTTGACCACTAAAATAGTTCAAATTGTTTGAAAAAAGGGGTACCTTAGCATAAAATCATTCTTTTTATTGTCAAAAATTTCAGAATTAAAAACCCGAAGCGTCAAACTCGGTTTACCAATTTACCTTGTCCAATGAATGATATTGGATGAAAATTAGAATTGGCAAAGCTAAACCTCAAAATACAATGAAATGAAGAAGAGTATTATTCATCCTCTTTTCTCTCCCTGGAAATGGACAAAATACTTTTGGAGTCATTACTAACACCCACCACCTTCTGCCATTTTGCAGCACACAAGTAAGTCCAAAGGAACCCAGAGAAGGAAAAAAAAAAAGAAAAAAAAGAAAAGAAGGGGCAGCATTGATTTATTTATTTTTTTCCAATTTTATATCACTACAAATAAAGTTAGGCTCTTCTGTACACCAAACCAAATCATGTCACCTTTTTTCTTTTTCTTTTTCTTTTTTTAAAAATTAAAAATTAAAAATTAAAAATTAAAAAAATATTTTAAATAATTATTTTTGTTGTATTTCCACCAGCCCAAATTATTGGAATTGTGTAAGAGGGCTCTTTTCAGACAGTACTACTACCCCCAATCAATTATATTTGGATACAGCTAACTTTCTCTTGTCCTTAGCATACCTTCAAAATAAGAGAGAATCATAACACAACCATTACTTAATTCATACTAGTGGGAATGGGTACCTATTTTGTTGCTTTTTTATGTATTTATTATTATTATTATTATTATTATTATTATTACTATTAATTCTAATTATTATTAGTTTTGAAAGAGCCTTTCATTTATCATAATTATGTTAGTTATCTTGAATAAAATTCTTACTATATGCTCTTTCAAGCCCTTTAGATTTATTATGCCTATTGGGTGATTATAAGAATGCTTTGAACTTCTGGGATTGCTCCATCTCTCTTTTCAGGGCTTGAAAATGGCCCCCTCCACAACATGTTCGTTCGTGAACTCACATTCCCATAGGGTTTATAGAGTTTAACATCCCATACCATAGGGAATGTGGGTTTAGGGTTCTAAACTCTAAACCCTAAACCCAAAATGATCTAAACTCTGAACCACCCACATCTAAATCCTATATCTAATATGCTCTAAACTTTAAACCCTAAACCCACATCTAAATCCTAAACCCAATGTGACTTAAATTCTAAACCCTAAACCCCCCATTCCCAAGGTATTCCCCGATTCACTTGAAATTTGAGGGACCTTACTCACAAATGTGGAAGGTCCCACATAACCAAAAAAGAGAAGAGAGAAAGAAAGAAAGAAAGGGAGGGTATCTTCCACTTTTGTAAGGTCCCTCGAATTCGACAAAGTTAGGTAGGGTAGGGTAAGGTACCGCTTCTTTGAGGCTCTTCTTGGATTTGGGGAAGGGGCCCAGCTGATACGGGGATCTACCACTTTTGTAATGTGGGGACCTTCCAAAAGTGGAAGATCCCAAAACTCCTATGGGCCCCCAAATCCAAAGAACTTGAAAGAGCCTCAAAGAGCTTGTTCCTTATACCCTATACAAACGGCAAAATAGTAATTTGTCATCATTCATTCATTCATTCAAGGTGACAAACTCATCTCACTACTACAAGAACAAATTGTCCCCACACCCCAGGCCCCTTGAGTTTAAATTTATTTTTTAATAAATTGTTTTTAAATAATTTTTAGTAATTTTTGGTAATTTTTAATTTTTAATTTATTATATGTTATAAAATTTTAAACACTTCTCCTTTCACAAAGTTCCAAAGCATTAAACCTAATTCCAAGTTCAATTTTTACTACCTCAAAATCAAGATTGGTATTGCTTTGGGTCATACTAGCTTGGCTAGGGTCCTTGCTACCAATAACAATATTACATGAAGATCTATAATATCAAATCAACTCTAATACTAACTTACTAAAGAACATGTACTTAATTAATTTTGGACCTTTTTTTTTTACTTAGTGATTAAAATCAAAATTTTAATTCAATTTGAAATAAAATATTAAAAACATCTATTTGTTGAATCATCTAATGAGACAAAACATTATTAACCATCTATTGTTACATCACACGACAATCCCCCAAATCGAAAAAATTCTCCAAATTTTTAATCTTTGAATAATCATATATTAGTTCAAGAATTTTCAAAAATATAAAATTAACTAAATTACATGATAAAAATGTACGAGACAAAATGTTATGCTCAATAACCATGGTTAATTAACAAAACCATCAAATACCCACCCAACACTACCACACATCCCCCCCAACATTATATGTGCACATACTTGCCCATACACTCTTTGGACCCATATTATGTACATTTGGGGCTTGTAATGGACACTAGGTATCGATTCCAAGCCCAAAACATGCAATGCAAACGCGACCCAAAGTCATGTATGCGATCAGCACCCAGATGTGTCTGGGCACCATCCAGACATATCTTGGACATGCAAAAAAAGGCTGTCAAGGAAAAAAAAGAAGCAAGCAATGCTTTTGTACTACCTCTAATAACAACTATGTGCACATATAATGTTGGGGGCATATATGTGTACGTACTCACTAAAAGATGATCACTGATGATGGAAGGAAATGCATACGGTTCTTTTATAATAGAAAATTGACTAAAGATGATAATAATAATAATAATAATAATAATATTGATGAGTAGCTAGCTACTTTTGGTTTTGCAATAGAAGAAAAATGAGTTCTAAAGAAAAATGTGCACTAATTTACTAAAGATGACGCGCTCAATAACCAACGGTTAATTAATGAAAACATCAAATACCCACCCAACATTAGTATACTTAAGAAGCATGCACTAAAATGGTGATGGATGGAGGAAAAGTGTTTCTTTTCTTTTGCAAAAAGAAAATTGACTAAAGATAATAAAACTATTGATGAGTAGCTAGCTACTTTTTGGTTTTTGCAATAGACAAAAAACAGGTTCTAAAGAACAATGTGCACTAACTTACTAAAGATGGCGTGCTAAATAACCGACGGTTAATTGAATGAAAACTCCAAATACCCACCCAACACTAGTATTCTCAAGAAGTATGCACTACAAGGGTGATGGATGGATGGAGAAAAAGTGTACTTTTCTTTTGAAATAGAAAATTTGACTAAAGATAAGAATAATGTTAATTAGTAGCTAGGTACTTTGGGGTTTTGCAAGAGAAGAAAAACTAACTAAAGACATAAAAAAGTGCACTAACTTACTAAAGATGCTGTACTTCTTTCCGTCCCTTCCGTCCGTTCGTCCGTCCGTCCGTCCGTCCGTCCTCTCCAGGCTCCTCCTCCTGAGCTCCAACACTTCCGGAATTCCCTTCTCCGCAACGCTCTCTCTCTTCTCTCGCTCTCTTTCTCTTTCTCTCTCGTTCTGTCGCAGTTGTTGTTGCCGGCGTTGGAGAAGCCCTCGGTACCCATCACCATTATCATGTCCAGAAGTGTGATTCGGCTCTCTTGGTTTGCGGTGAAGAGCAAAGAATTTGAGCGAGATTGTTGTGGCTTGCGGGCTGCTGCTGCTCATGGTGCTGTCTTGCTAGTTTTGCAGTTCTGAGAAGGATTGTGGGGTTGGAGACAGTATTGGTCTTGGTGATCGTGGTTGTGGGTTTTTCTTCTTTTTTTTTTTTGTGATTGGGTTGGTGAGTTTTTGAGGGTAGTGGGTAGGGGAGAGTAGAGTGAGAGAGAGAGAGAAGGGGGGGAAGGGGGGAAGGGATGGCAGAGGGGGAGAGTAGAGAAGAGGATTATAGGAGGAGAGAGAGGAGGAGAGAGAGAAGCAAGATGAGGAGCAGTAGTGGGGAGGAGTGTGGTGCTTTAGCAGGAGCCAAGGAGATTGATGAGAATGAGTATAGGAGGATGTTGATAGTGGGGCATAGGTTGCCATTGATTGCCATTCCTCCACGGCGGAGAGGGGGTGATGGTGATGGTGATGGTGGTGGTGATGGTGATGAGCAGCAGCAGCAACAACAACAAGGCTGGAGATTCTCCTGGGATGAGGATTCCTTGCTCTTGCAGCTGAAGGCGGGTTTGCCCAAGGAGATGGAGGTGATGTACATTGGTTGCTTGAAAGTGGAAGTGGAAAGTATGGAGGAGCAAGAGCAAGTAGCGACGACTTTGTTGCAGAATTTCAACTGTGTGCCTGCATTCTTACCACCAGATGTGAGGACAAGGTACTACCATGGCTTTTGTAAGCAAACCTTGTGGCCCTTGTTTCATTACTTGCTGCCTCTCAGTAGTCCTCCTCCTGCTCCTGACCATCTCCATCACCACCAAGACCATGGAAGTGATGGCAGTGGCTATGATGGTGGTGGAAGTGGTGGTGGTGGTCTCCGTTTCAATAGATCCTTCTGGCAAGCTTATGTTTCTGTGAACAAGATTTTTGCTGACAAAGTGATGGAGGTTATAAGCCCAGATGATGACTATGTGTGGATCCATGACTACCATCTGATGCTGCTCCCCACTTTTCTGCGGAAAAGATTCAACAAAGTCAGATTAGGGTATTTTCTTCACACTCCTTTCCCATCATCTGAAATCTTCAGAACGTTGCCGGTGCGGGATGAGATCCTCAGAGCATTATTGAATGCTGATCTGATCGGGTTTCACACTTTTGATTATGCCCGACACTTTCTTTCCTGCTGTAGTCGGATGCTGGGATTAGCTTATGAGTCAAAGCGGGGGTACATTGGATTGGAATACTATGGCCGGATGGTTGGCATCAAAATCCTGCCTGTTGGTATTCACATGGGTCAGCTTAAGCTTGGTTTGCAGCTTCCTGCTACCAAGTGGCACATCAGAGAGCTCCAGGCTGAGTTTGAGGGAAAGATGGTACTGCTCGGAATGGATGACATGGATATTTTCAAAGGTATTGGTTTGAAGCTCCTTGCATTTGAGGAGCTGCTGTTGCTACATTCAAGATGGAGAGGTAGGGTTGTGCTACTGCAGATTGTGAATCCAGCCAGAGGTCAAGGAAAGGATGTTGAGGAGCTTCAGAATGAGGCAGATGCAATAGCTCAGAGAATCAACGGTAGGTTTGGGAGTGAAGGGTACGAGCCAGTTGTACTGGTTCAGAGACATGTGCCATTTCATGAAAGGATCGCATATTACACAGTTGCGGAATGTTGTGTTGTGACTGCGGTGCGTGATGGGATGAACCTCATTCCATATGAGTACATAGCTTGCAGGGAGGGGAGGTCTCAATGGGATGATGATGCCGGTAGTGTTGGACCTAACCCAGAGCCCACAAAGAAGAAGAGTATGTTGATTGTGTCAGAGTTCATTGGATGCTCACCATCACTCAGTGGGGCAATTCGGGTCAACCCTTGGAACATTGACGCAGTGGCAGAGGCAATGAACTTGGCTATCACACTGCCTGATTCTGAACAACATATGCGGCATGAAAAGCACTTCCGGTTTGTGAGCACCCATGATGTTGCCTACTGGGCACGCAGTTTCATAGGTGACTTGCAGCGCACTTGTAAAGGTCATGCACGGCAGCGCTGCTATGGAATTGGTTTTGGATTGGGCTTCAGAGTCATTGCTCTTGACCCTGATTTCCGCAGGTTGCGCACAGATCTAATTGCCTCGGTGTACAAGAAGAGTAGCAGCCGAGCCATCCTTTTGGATTATAATGGCACCATGATACCTCAGGCAACAACCATTGACAACCCCACCCCAAGCTCAGAGGTGCTCTCTGTCTTGAATACGCTTTGCAGTGATCCCAAGAACTTTGTGGTAATCATCAGTGGACAAGGTCGCAACGTTTTGGAGGACTGTTTCTCCTCCTGTGAGAGACTAGGTCTTGCAGCTGAGCATGGATACTTTTACAGGTAACCCTATTTTCCATTTTTGTGAAGTTGGAGTAGAACTGGTGAGGACAAACATGCTAAGATATCAAAACAATTTGCATAATATTTTGCATACTCTGCAGGTTCCAGTTGCAACAACATAATATTGACCCACATTCTCTGTATGCAGGTGGCACAGAGATTCAGAGTGGGTGAGATGCAGGAGGCAGAGAGGGTACTGGGACACATCATCAGCAGTAAATTTTGAGTGGAAGCAAGTCGTGGAACAAGTGATGGAGAAGTACACAGAGAGCACAGATGGGTCTTACATTGAACGGAAAGAGAGTGCAATGGTTTGGCACTACCGTGATGCTGATCCTGACTTTGGATTATGGCAGGCCAAAGAGCTCTTGGACCATCTTGAAAGTGTGCTTGTCAGTCAAGCAGTAACAGTGAAAAGAGGGGCACACATTGTTGAAGTGAAACCTCAGGTGAATCTTTCATAACACTTGTATGTTACCCAGGAGTAAAAACAATCTCTCTGCTGTAGTATTCTTTGATGATATATAACAGGGTGTCTACCTATCTGATTTTCCACAGGGTGTCAGCAAAGGTGTGGTTGTGGAAGAGCTGCTGGCAATGATGTCTTTGAAGAGTGTATCACCTGACTTTGTGCTGTGTATTGGAGATGACCGGTTGGACCAAGACATGTTTGAGACTATATCCACCAGCATGGCTCGATCACGGAGTGCAGAGTTGTTTGCATGCACTGTCAGGCAGAAGCCAACTAAGGCCAAATACTACTTGGATGATGTTACAGAGGTCATCAGGTTGCTACAGGGCTTGGCTGCAGCCTCAGACCCTGCAGCAGCAGCAGTGCACTGCTTGGCTAGTTCTTCATCAAATCCGACCTTGGGGATATCCTTACATGTATAAATAAGTAAGCACCCCTTGTCTCTGTGGAGGCCTCCAAATCAGAATCATTTCCAAACTCTTCAAAGTCAGAACGTGTGTTCATCTTTTATGATCTGAGGGTTTGGAGTGCTGCACTGTGTGGGACTTGGGTTTGTATCAATATTGTCCGGTATCCACTTTTGAGCATACCAACCTTGCCCTGGAATTGTGTCCAAGATTAATTTTTGGCAGGTATGAGGCAGGTATATATGTATATACCTGGTATCAAAACTGATATAAAACTGGTACAAGGCTGGTATTACCTCAGATCCCTACCAGGCTGGTATCAGTACAAACTGGTACTAGTACAAGGCTGATCTTGCACAAGGTCATACCAGCCTGGTAGTGCCCTTGATACCAGTGTTCTTATGAGGTGCAAGCCTAATTGCCAGACCGACACTGGTTTAGACAACTACGGTTGTGCTCTATTATATATGTATTTGTTTTGTTTGAAGGGGCTATTGAGTTGTCCTAGTATGAACTTTGCAATGTGTTTGTGCAGCAGGGTGCAAACACGGGCATGATGAGAAAATAGTATTAGGAATGTGGCACAGGTGATGGGCTGGGGAGCATAAAACTCTCTTCAAGGTAAGAGGCTTCCATCATTATGTACACCTGGAAAAAGGTTCATGAAACACTTCATGCTCTCTCACTGCTATGGGAGTAGAAGAGAAGGGCTTCGCTGTTGGAAGTCAAGTGTGCAGCTTTTTTTGGGAGAGACATGTATTTGTAAGAATGTTTGGAATTGCCATTACCATATGTTCCTAGCATTGAAAAGATGCTACATAAATTAAGCAAACTACAAAAAGAGCTCCCTCACACTAGGAGCCACCCAAGTCTAGCTTGGAGTTTAGAATGCCCTAACAAGGCAACGGCATAGATTTTGCAACATGACATTAAGGCTGGATCAGTACCCTGCAATGTTGAGAAACAATGAGTGCTGGATTGATGCACCCTGGCAGTGGTGCATAGATGGGTGGATTTGTAGCAGTATTGACAGGTGAACTTTTCCTTGTACCCAAAACTATTGATGTAAAGCTGCCCACCTTCCATCATTGTATAATTTATATTGACAGTGAATGTTGCAGAAGCCTCTATAGCTCCACTGTTATCAGCTTCAACCCACCACTTAATGTTAGTCGGTTTGGGTCATTGCACTTGCCAAAACTGGGCCCCTTCTGGGTGCATGCTGAGCTGGTTCATTTGGTGTGTTAAATGCCTCAACACAATCCTAGCCTGTGATCCTCTTGCTGAAGTGAAAATCTTGAATAGAACTTTGTTCTTTAATGTTGCAGATCTGCGACTTCAGACAGGCAAGTTTTGGTTCTTCAGCCAATGATTATTTGATTCTCTCTATCTTCTACATTATAAGAATGACATGTGTCATATGGTGACTTACTTTCCTTACCCTAAAGTCAAGTACCTCCCTTGTTGAAAAAATGTAACTCTTGCTGACCATGTTCATGGTGACCAAATCCTCTGCTGGTCACTTTTAAGGCCAGTTCCCACACTTAACCTTTTTGGAATTAATTATACCAGATGTAGTTCTATGATGGCTGACTATGGTGGGTAGAATGACCTGACTTTCAAAAGGCCTACTAGACATTAAAATACAGGTTGAAACTTAGCATTTCAGTTGTGTTATTATCAAGTATAAATCATAAATTTGAAAAAGAAATTCAGATCTAGCTTAACCAAGGACTCTTAGCTAAGCAGTAGTTCCTTGGGTCTTGAAATCAAATACCTTGATCTGCATACAATGGAAGAGTGACAACAGTTCATGATGAAAAGAAAAATTGACATCAAGTCTTTATGCCATTTGTCCAGTTTCATGTTATGGCCCTGATTTGCAAACTTCCATCCTCACTTTCTCCAATGTCTGTACTTTCTCTGTCAATAGGTTCCCCCTTTCATTTGACCTTGAGGATAAGCCTATCTATTTTCCACATGACTCTTGTTGACAATTACTTCACAATAAGAGGAAGAATATGGGTTGAACTAATATGTTTTACAAAGTCACAAGTACTTGTATGACAGCAATATGACAGCAGCAGTATACAAAGAGCATATTGAAGGAAACAATGACCATCATCAACATATCACTTAGATGACAAAATAACTTTAGAGTAGAGAGTTGATCAAGCTCCATAAACACTGAGTAAATGATGCCACATCGTGTGGTGTGGACCAGCATCTTACTTTACAGCACATGCCAATGAACAATGATGTGAATCATAACACGTATCACACTTACAAAACCACATGGACCCTGGATTCCCCTTTTTTAACACTCAGAAGAATGGATGCAGGGGCATTCAAGGAGAGTGCATTGGTAGGAAATGAAAAAAGACAGTTCCATTCTTCAAACCCATCAATTTTAACCTAGCACAAATGCATTATAGGAAGTAATCAGGAGTTCGCCGTGTCACATCTGGTTCTCCTCTCCTTGGTGCTGGTTCAAACTGTTGCATCACCCACAGAATATCACCAACATGTTATTGCTTTGTCAACCCTTGCATATACTGAAAAAATCTCACAAAGTGTTCAACTTTGTGTACTGCCTTTTACCTGTGTTCCATGTTCATTGACACATGTACACTTGTGACACATGAAAAGGGTTCATCTGCATCTACTTCGGCATGACCTAGCCTGCACTGGGTGTTTTCGAAAAGAGGTCTTCTTCTGAATATAGGCAGCTGTAAACTGGCACATAATGAGATCAAAAGCGTTGATGGAGAAAATTCACAATTAAAGTGGCATGCTACCTTTGTACAAAGACAGTACCTGGATGAAGGTGTGACCCATATTGTCATCCACTTCCAGAATAGAGGCCATATTTCCTGCCAAAGAACAGAAGAATAATAGAATTCAGTAAGATAGCCTCCTCCACTCTCCCTCCCAGAACAGCATTAAGCAAAAAGAACATGGATCTTTCACAATGACCCTTTGAGTAAATTAAGAGTCTATGCAGTCATATAAGTTTCATGCAACATGCCAAAAAGCAGAAATTGAACATTATTGAATGAGTAGAAAAGTGCACACAAATTACCACAACGATAGCAGTAGTTGGGAGCACTGAAAATGGTGACCACTTTATGTTCCTGGCATCCAAGAGAAATCCTCACAAACTCAATACTCAAGTTTGTAGACAGGATCCCTTGTGCAAAAGCCGATCCTCTAACCTCAGAAGGATGAAACATTCAGAAGGGAATGAATATGAAACATACATGTCCCCAATTGTAGCCCTCCATAACTAGTTGATGAGCACGTGCCACCAGTTTTAGGTTGTTGTTCTGATTGAACCTCTCAGAAATATCCTGCACTCAATGGTCATAATTTTCCTCCTCAGCAACTGATTTCCAAGTCTCCTATTGCCAATACTAATGGTATAAATCTCCAGCAGTAACACATCCCCTTACTATCAGAAATGCTTGTTTTCACCTCATCCAAGCTTGGAGTAAAATAAATTCCACTTTTCTAGTCATGTAGAGAAAAGGTACAATAAAGGAATACCCTTCTAGCTAAGTAATTCTGCAACAGTAATCCATAGCTCAATAGTGATGTGACATAGTGATAACAAGACTGAAGCAAATCTGAGAAATGTTAGAGAGAGAGGAACCTGGCCAAAAGTGTAGCCAGCACCACGGGGTGATATTCCCCAGCCACATCGATCATCAGGATCAGACCAGAGAAGATCACACATGGGACCTTCATGAGGCACCTCCTGTACTCGGTCCAGGTCACGAATGTGGTCCAAGGAATCTATGCTTGGTGACAGCCCTCCATGTAAACAGAAAATTTCAGACTCCACCTGAACCAACAATAGTGTGCTGAGCCTCCATCAGGTGCCAAACGACTGCTTTCTGGCCCACAACTTATTTCAATTTCATTCTCTCACTCCTACTCTCCCCCACCTCACCCCTGCTTTTTCAAATTCCTTTTACTAGCTCCAGACTGGGCATGGGCAGGTTCCAGGCAAAATGTCATGAATTTCAGAATGCAAAATTGGGAACATCCTTGTTGATTTCATGAGTCATGCTCTGAGAAAACATCCACAATGTTGACTTACCAGAGCTGTGAGGGGGAAATAATCAAAGAGATCTGTAAATATCTTCCAAACGTTGGCATTCCCATATCTGCAGGAACCCCATCACATTGTCACCCAACTTCCGATAACTCAGCCCAGGAGGATCTCCCCAAAGCACAGAGTTTGAGGCATACCAGTACATGGTGAAGGAGACCTCGAATTAAAGCAGGATTGCTCCCCACTCACCTCAACAATTCCCCAAAGCCACTGCTCAACAGAAGTCCAGTATGGAGGAAGGTAACCAACAGTGCATGTAAAGATGGTTTAAGTGCTATCATGACTCACTTTCGAAGACACTCATCGTAAAATCCATATACTTGTGTGATCTGCTCCAAGGAACCAAACACAGTGTCAGTACAACACCTGCACAAAACTAAAACAAATTTGTTACCAGTGAAGTCTCCCAAGCTTGAGGACTGAAAACTTGAAACCAAGAAAACTGGTCCTCTACACACAATTACATCTTCTTGCACAAATGATAAACATGAAAAAAGAAGGCTCAAACGACTCACTTGCCGACTTTCATGGTTACCACGCAGAATGGTGATACGATCTGGATACCGCACCTTCAAGGCCACCAGAAGCTGCATTCATTTCCCACACTAAGTAAGCTCTGCAACCCTAGAAAAACCTTAAAATCACATCGCCAGGGTCTGCTAGGGGCAACACTTTGCTATAGAACAATAGATGCATACAGCATCAGATAACAGGCATGTACACCACAGAGACCATGGTGGAGGGCACTCACAGAAGCTGTTTCGACTGAGTAGTAGCCACGATCAACATAATCACCCATGAATAGATAGTTGGTATCTGGACACTACAGAGTCAAAATCTTACAAATGTCAACACCTTACAATGTACATGAGTTTCCCTAACAACCATGACCAAAGTGTTCACTAAAGAGACAAATCCAGTGACACAAAATCCAGCAAGGTTAAAATATATGCTGCTGGGCATACCTTTCCTCCAATCCGAAAGAGTTCAGCAAGATCGTGAAATTGGCCATGAATGTCACCGCATATTGTAACAGGACACTTTACTGGCTGCTTCAAAAGGTACACATTTCTTTAGAGTCTTCACAGAGGCACAACTACAGAAAGGGCATACAACAAAGGACATGCCTTCTAAACAATAAGAAAAAACTCCTTGATTAGCTAATTTGCTCAGTAACCCGAAAATGCAGATCACCACAACCAATATTCTTTGGAAACTTCAAACACTTCAAAATTTCAAGCAATCTCCAAATTCATGAAGCTAGAGATTTTCCATACTTGTTGCTAAACAAAGGGACAAAAGAAGAAGAAGAAGAAGAGAAAGACCTGAACATTGTTTTCCTCCATCAAGATTTCCTTTGCCTTCTCGCATAATGCCCTGACCTACATCCCCCGACGAAAAAAGGATCTTCAAATTTCTGCTACTGTTTTTCCAGGCTCCCAGCCCAATTCTTTTGTCCAAGGTCAATAATCACCAAGAAACAGCATTCTCTGCCACTGCCTGAAATCCTACAAACTTGGTGAACAGCTTCTCATGATAAAGACAAATGGAATACATTTGCACAAAGAAGCCAGCCTGTGTTAGTCTCTTGATATAGTTGTTGCCAAGTTGAATCTTTCAAGTATGCACATATGAGCAAGGAGAAGACAAGAGCTATGTAAACTCTGTCTGTGACTGTGGACGTGTGGATGCAAACAGAAAACTGTGGAAATCTGGCAGAGGGTACTGTTGTAAATGCAGTGTGTAATTCAACAGCAATGCCATCTGTAAAGATGAAGATGCTGAACGGATCATAAGACAAAGAAAACAAGCTGAAACTAAAAAAGATCAAATGACGACGTCCCCCTCTCCCCTCTCCCCCCTCACGACCTGCAAAAGGCGATGAGAAGAAGAGAGCCACGAAGAACATAATATGAACAGAGAGAAACAAAGCAAGAAAGACAGACAGACAGAAAGAAAGGAAAAAAAAACACACGCACACACACATACACACCTCGTGTTCAGGAAGAGGTTTGCACTGCATAAGCTGAACAATCTGCGCATCCAGCTGACCGTGAACATTGGAAAATACCGGCACCACGATCATGTCTGACTTGCCCTCTCCTCAAAGCTCTGTACGTTCTCCTCCCACTCTTCCTGTTTCTTCCCCTTCCCCACCTCCCCCCGCCCCGCCCCTCCGCTCCTCCTCCTTTTTCTCCTCCTCGCACAACAATGTAGCACTTCAGGATTCTTCCTTTTCTCTAGAACTTGTACACTAACTTTAGCCTTCAGAAACGGGGGAGAGAAGGCGGAGAAGAGAGAGCAGCAGCAGCAGCAGGAGGAGGAGCGGAGGAGAAAGGAATAACAAGAAGAAGAAGCCAAGCGAAGACGCCAGCCCCGGACGGGCGAGACAGAGGCAGACGGAAAAACGAAGCGCGGAAAGAGAGAGAGAGAGAGAGAGAGAGAGGAAAAGATCAACGGAGAGAGAAATTTTTTGCTTTGACGACGAAATTCGGAATCAAGGAACCATCGGTTCTGGGTAAGTTGAGGAACACACCGACTCAAAGAACTGTCGGTTCTGTGTGATTTCAGGAACACACCGATTAAAAGAACCGTCGGTTCTGTGTGATTTAAGGGAAATCGGAGTCAAAGAACCGTCGGTTCTGTTTGATTTAAGGGAAAATCGGAGTCAAAGAACCTCTGTTGGTTCCAGTTGTTTAAGAACCCGCTTTGATACGTCACGGGGTTTCGGTGCAGTTTCTAATACCCGCCCCCACACGAGCGCGAACCAGCAGCACCCACCTCTCTCCCCAGTCTAAGGGCATTTTCGGTGTTCAATGGGTATATGATTTTGTTAATACCCACCAATTCTGGGCATCCACTCTTTCAGAATAGGGAAACCGCCCATTCTGGGTTTTTTTAATTTTTTAAAGCAGAATCACATGAACTGACAGTTTGGATTATTTTAAAAACCTAAAGAAAACCCTGGTGCTTTTTGTATAGGAGAAGGGCCTTTGTACAGGCCCTATGGTGATCTGAGATCTGTGCCTGAGGCCGCTAGGCCAAGGATGTTCAAGAATCGCTGAAGGGCCTGTACTCAGGTCTTTATGAACTCAGGTCTTTTTCCTTGGTAAAGGAGAGCTGGAATTTTTTAGCTTTTTAAAAATAGTGACAGGCTGGCCGGTACCTTCCGCTGGTCAGAAGATCTCAGTACAGCCTGGCTGATATCTTTCACCACAGAAGTTCCTGCTTGCTGAAAACAGGTCCCTTCAGGCAGGTAAGGGAGCTGAAAATTCGAAGGAAAAACCCAAGCAGTGCTTTCCTGTGATGTCGAGATTGAAGGATCTCCAATGCTCCTGTAACTCCAGAATGTGATCCAAATTTACATGCAATTCTCCACATAGAAATGACTTTCTTACAAATTTCATGCTGCAGACATTAGTAGACTGGATCAGCAACTGTGCACTTTTTTGTGATGTCAAGACTGAAGGATCTCCAATCCTGTAACTCCAGAATATCATTCGTATTCTCCATATAGAAATGACTCCCTTACATTCAAGTAATCAAAGTAGAACCATTGACATCCACAAAAGTTTGATTCAGTAGCAAAGAGACTTATGTATACATTCATAGACTGGGAAGTCACTCTAGTCACTTATTTGAAAGCTAGACTACTGGCATTATGTACAATCCAAATCATCACATAAATCCCCATTACAGAGTTGTATCTTCTGCATTGCATCTATATGCTCAGTCTTCAACCCAAATCCAGGTACATAACAACAGAGAGGAGTAGACATTTTCAGCCTGTGAAGATGAGCTCCGAGCTGAACAGTAGCACTTCAACTGATATCAATGAAGGCCAGGCCGAAATTCAGCTGCCACCAGTTTGGAAGATGCAGAAGATTTTCACTTCAAGCAGTGCACCGAGGGCGAACAATGGAAATAGGAAGAACCTCACCTGCATCCAGCAAGAATGAAGATACAAGTTAGGATCATCCACTGTTGAACTACTTACAGACATGCACAGCATCAAGGCTCAATCAAACAATTTCATGCTGCTTGATCCATGATTACAAATGCAAAAGCTCTGACAAAGTTGTTTGCTGCTGCAATGTGCTTCACTTCACTCCAACTCACTCATCTCACTTGTCTCTTAACTGCCAGAGGGACATTGGAATGCAAGAACTAGATGGAGATGTAGTCATAGGAATATCCCATTCCCAAAGTTTGCATCAGGCTGTGCACTCCCTTTCCTTTCAGTAAAACTGGACAACAAGTAAGGATGAACAGATGGTGACCTGCAGAGAATCTCTCAGCATCCACAAACCAGAGTTTTTGAAATTTTAAAAACAAATTTGTTATATACAAAGGCAACTACTATATCTACACATGAACGAGACCAGCTAGGGCAGCCCAAAGTTGTATTGCAGCCATAGACCTGTGCCTAACTGCTATTGAATGAAAGGAGAGGCAAGGTAGCTAAGACGGCAAAAAGAAACGACACATTGATAGATGGGACCTGTACAGTGATCTACTGTTCCATCGCCACACATCCTCCTTGCTGCTAATACACATGTAAGTCTCCAAAAGTGTTTTCACCACTGTATGTGAAATACAGAAAGCCATCCTCCTCCTTGTGCTCTTCATATATCGATGACATCATTGCAGCTGCCAAGCATACAACAACAGTGTCAGTGATTGAAACTACATAAGACGAGTGTAAGATGACATACTGCTGATGACATTAAAGATCCCAAATGCTAACAAGGTAAAACACCTGTTGGGGGGAGAACATTCTTGACAAATATGAAGATAGCCTTCTCTGAACTCAGCTTGATACGCTTTCGAATGACATAAACAAACTGGCCTACAGTCAAATCTGCTGGCACCAGATACCTGTACCAAACAGCACCACAGGTCAACAACAGATACTTGATGTTGAAGACATTGCAACATCTGAATGTGCCCAAGATTGAAAATGTTCACAATGCCAATAAGAGCAACCAAGGACCAAGTACCCACTTCTTCTTGTCAATGTCAGGAATGTCACTCTTTTCGGCCTTCTCCACAATAACCTGACCACATCACACAGTACACAGAACAAATCTTGGACATAATAAAATAATCGACTAAAATCAAACTAGAATGCAGAGCTTAAGCATAAGGACCTTTCTTGCAATCAAAAGCATGAACCAACAGAATATCACTTGGTTGCCACAGGATGATAGCCCCAAGTAACCCATATCAGAACAACATGACCAGCAATACTAACCATCTGGCTCAAAGATTAGTCTTGGTCACCACAGAGATCCATGAATGCTGAAATCTCAGCCTTTCACCTTAATAGAACACTAGGTACAGAATGAGAGCAGATCAACTCATGGAAACTTGTCTAATGAAGTATGCAAGGTTTTTAAGTACCATACTGGTATTCTGTCAGGATACTTGTCACGGATCCTTGCAGCCTCTGCTTGCCTCTTCTCTGTTACAACAACGCTCAAGAGGCAGTGATCAGTGATGCAAATGCATAATGATTGAGTGCCAATGCTGACTACATACTTCAGACAACAACACCAACTGCAAAAGAACAATGAAACACATACCCTAGCATCCCAAAGATATTGATTTCGCATCACAGTCTAGACATTTTCCTTGAGAAGTGACAGATATCAAAGACACAATTATGGTAGACCTCCTTACGAACCATGATCTAAGAGGAGAGATCACACAACCCCCTTTCTGCCACTGTATTATGAGATCACTTCACATTCATGCCAACCAATTGCTTCAACTTGCAACAGAATACAAAAGTACTGGTAAAAGATTTTACACTTATATGCACAGCAAGAGATTGTGGTTGGCAGAGACAACCAAGATAGAGGACCCGGCAGGATGAGGTGAGGATTGATTCTGAGAAAAAAAAATTAAGAAAACAATTTGTACAAAGCACACCTAGAACTGACCGGCAAAATGCATCTTCCGCCACCTTTAGAATGTAGCAAATGTTCAAGTTTGCACACATCCCTGATATCAAAAACCTTTCGAGGCATACAGAGATTAAAAATCCTGGACACAGAGACAGCGATACAGAGACAGAAACAGAGAGAGCACCACAACGTACCCAGGGGATGTTCCTGCTTGAACGAGCTCTTGGCCATGATGATAGGCTACAACTGACCCTGGGATGTCCGAGTCTCCCACAACAACCGACCTCTTATATGCCTGAAATTGCACAAACAAGACAACAAAACAAATCCACTTCTCAAACCCAAATCCTTGGAACCACGATAAACCGCGCTTTCCACATAGATAACTCCGGTGCAAGACACCAAAAAAAAAGAAAAAAAAAAGAAAAAAAGAAAAGCAAACGAATGAAATGCAAACACAAATTGAAGGAGCCACTAGAAGAAGAAAAATAGACGTCAGAAAAAAGACTGAAAAAAGGGAATACATCTACGGCATATCAGAAAAAGAAGAAACAACAAAACCAGGCCATGGAAAGAAGAATCCCTTACCGCCGAGGTTTCAAACAACCCCAATTTTGCACCAAAAGATGTCGAACGAAAACTGAACGAAACAGGAAAGCTTCTACACCTTTCCACAGGGGTCTAGAGCATACGAAGAACGGAAAAGCTTGCAAAACCTGCGCGATGGAGGTACTGCAGGAAAGACGAGTTGCACAGAGGAGCGAGAAACACAGCAGCAGCAGCGCACGCGAGAGAGGGTTCCGTGTTCCTTGCAAAGCTTGCGGGATGAAGGAGCTTGCCTTCCTTCCAAACCTTACCTACCAGGTTCGGCAAAGTGTATCTCGCCCAGATCAGCCGCATATTAAGCTTCGGTATCAGGTTCGGGGGTTTCCCTGGGGAGTGCTTGCACGCAACCGCGCGGCAGACCGACATGTCGTTTCCTGCGCGACTGTACGCGGGGTCCAGCCGGTCATGGTTGTGTCTTTCGGTTACCACGGTGACCGGCAGTGGCCTGGCGCTGGAAGGAATTTGTGGGGGAGGGAATTTTAATCATGGTCAATTCTTGTAACTTAGGTACTAGATTCTAATTCCATCACGGAACGGGCCTGGTAGGGCTTGTTCCAGCACGGAACGCGGTGAGCCCAATAGGACGAGATGTCGTTATGTTCTGGTGTATTGGGTTCTTCGGGGACCTGTTCCAAGATGTAATTGGTTACCACGGATTCACATTCCAAGCATCTTTATTGGGCCCTGCCCTCCACAAGGGACATGGACTATCAGATTGTGTGTAGCAACCCCACTTTGGCCAAGTGTGGGAGTGAAGCCCAACACTTGGAAAAGTTGAAGGTTTGGAGCCCTCTGGGACTCCTGAATGTTTAGAGCTCGACAACAAGGCCCAAAACACCTCGCATTGGGGTGTTCTTGGTGTCATTGGAAAGGTCTTGAAACGTAAATATCGAAAATGGCCTCGCATTGGTAATTCGGGCATCTGCAGCTCAAGTTATGGCAAAAGAAGAGCCGGGAGTCAAACTGACAATTTGACTCTCGACCACTAAAAGTCGGGAATCGACCTCTTCTCGACGTCGTCTTGAAGAGTGTGACACGGCGTTGGAAAGCTCTCGACGAGAGCTACAACTTTGGTTCAAGACTTGTCCCGATCGGAGTTCGGGGCGAGGAGCTGTGGCCATCCAAAATCCCAGGACTCCAACCCGAGATAGTTTCGGGACTCCATTTCGAGAGTCCTAACAAAATGTGCCATTCGGATGTAGCCTCCGCGACCAGCCGCAGAGAATACTATAAGGGGGAAGGTGGTGGCTTCCCCCGAATCCGGGCCATGGTGAGTCTTGTGTGTCCAAGTGCCCGTAGCAAGTCCCAACACCAAAGGGTGTCCCGAATGTTAAACTAACCTCTTGTGGTTGGTTTTTGGATGCAGATTCACACGAGATAAGTTAGTCCCTCTTCCTAGTCTAATCCCTGGGCTCCCAACTCGACCCTCTACCCCTTTTTAGAGTTGAAAGTCGGGAGCATGCTTCCAAGTCTCAACTTTCCGCAACTTGACTTTGTGAAACCCTCAAGTGGGTTTCACCCCATGACTTAGGAGCGCGTCATTGTGCCTACAATGCATTATAATATTTGGTTTCACACTGGTAGGTCATTTAGATTTTTTTTCTTTTTTTTTATTGTGATCTTTTTTCACTATATGAATGGTTTGGGACATTTTGGGTTTAGGGTTTTGAGTTTTTTTTTGTGGCTATAGTTGGCAAAGGAAGGTCTGGTGTTTTGGGGGTGGCCTTGTTTGTTGATGTTGTGGGTGGAGGCATTTTATGTATTTGTTGTTTTTTTTTTTTTTTGCATCATTAATTAAGTGTTCTTAATTTTTTCTTTTATGATGTTTTTTGTTTTTTGTATTTGTTTTAGTGTCATTGTAAAATTATATAGGTTTTATAGAGAAAGAAAATGTGAGGAATTGGGGGATTGAATAATTATGGAAGGGAAGCGAGTGGTTCATTGTTTTGTGAGTCTTGTAAAAAAATTGGGTTTTTGGAACATTGAAAATTCTAAGAGTTGAAAAAATAATTTTGTGATTTATATTGTTGTTTAAATTGTCGTGAATAATAATAATTCCTTGACAATGATTGTATCATTGTGAGTTTATAAGACTCAAAGGTTGCAAAAAGATACAAGAACACATGAATAATGCAAGTTGCACCTTTATTGTTCTAAATGCTTGGGAATGGTATTTGTTGCACAAAAATGAATGAACTATTGTCAAAGCATTAATGTGAACAAGTTGTAAGTTGAAAGATTTTAAATCAAAACTTGGTTTTAGTGGTATGGAAATGATTGATTGAAACAAAGTCATGTTTTTTGAACTTGATATTGTTACTTTTGTGTTGAAGTTGGGTTATTGAAATTATGATCAAGTTTGCACAATTATTTTATTTTTGTTTTGGTAGTGTTTTGTATTTTTGAATATTTATGGAATGTTTGATGTTATTAAGGTTGTGCCATGTAAGTTGTGGTGTATGTTATGTGTTTGTGATGTTTATGAATTTATAAATTAGGTTGTGAAAATTATTATGGGATTATATATTCGTTGGTTTGGATTAAAAACCTAGGTTGAAACATTTAAAATTGTACCAAACTTGTTCCTTGATGTTAGCCTCGTTGTTTTCAAAATCAATGATGGCATTTGTTTATTACATTGTAAGGATTAAAATGTTTGTTTAGGCCCTAACCCATGCCAAGTGCATATTCACCTCTTCAAACACATTAATCAAAGTGTTTGTAAACGTATTCACAATGATAAACAATCCATTGACGAACCCATTGTTGGTGTTCCATCAACTAAAGATCTGACATCATCATTCAAAGAAATTCAATTCACCCTTGTACAAAACCATAGCCTTGAAAAATGCATTGTAATTCCATTCCAACAATTCTTCCAAGCGATATCCAAGATGATCATTTTCAACGAGTATCAATGTAATGTGGACAAGTGTATTTACTACTGTGCTTCGAAATCCAACATTTCAGAACACCATTTGGTTCACCATTGCCAACTATCGATCTACAATGTTACCAACCTTGCCATGTGCAAAGATTTTTTAGAAAGGTTGATTACACGACATTTTTTCTCATTGATTATTAGAACATGGATTTTGAAATTGATCAAATTGAATTCAACTTTAAAAACATGTGCAAACATCGCTTGAAGACCATCAATGCCCATAACTCATAATGTCTCGTTAGCATTGACTAGTAATCAATCCATCATTTTACCATATCCACCCATTGATCACATCAAAGCAACATTTGTGTTCCTTAAACCTTATTATTGTGTTTTCACTTTGGATCGATTATCACTAATGGTCCAAGCATATCTCAAGAAGGCATAAACAATCATTCAAAATGTGCAATATTAATTGAAACATTTTGTTATTTCCACTAACATATCTAATGTGACCACAATGGACCTCAATGACCTTTGGATGCCATTTTCTAGAAACAAATATTGTGTGTTCATGATTAAACTTTTCAACACAATGATTCAATCAAGGGATAAAAACCTTTCACATGACAAGCATGTTGCAAATGTGTTAGATGATTTGGACTGTCACAGCCCTAGCCTTGGGCTTGCGACCAAGACAAAGGTTTGTAAAGGTGTGGGCCAAGACTAAGCCCGGGAGTCACATTTCATGCTTTCAGGAGTGCAAAAAAGTGTGAGGGAATGAACCCTCACACTCCCAAATGAACTCCCATTTTGGGAGTTGGAATCCCAATGGACTCCCAAAATTTCAGAGGGAAATTGCAAGGGTAAAAATTCATTGGATTGAAATGTTCCTTATATCATTGGAAAGCTCTTCAAAAGTAGATGTCTGAAATGGGCTCGCATGACCCATTTGGACACCTAAAACACAAGTTATGGCCAAAAGAAGGGCCAGGAGTTAATTTGTCAATTTGACTCCCGACCACTAAAAGTCAATAATCACCCCGATTTCCTTGCGTGCAGGTGGCGTGCGACATACCATTGGAAAGCTCTCGACAAGGGCTATAACTTTTCTCTAGGCTTCATCTCAATCAAAGGTTTTCAAACAAAATTATGGGCCCCCAATGTTGCAAAAGCCCCAACATTGGGAATTTCAGGACTCCCATTTGGGAGTCCTAGGGCAAAATGTCATTTGGATGCTAGTCCCGTAACCAACCATAGAATATATTATAAGGGGGAAGGTGGTGGCTTCCCCCAAGTCCCGGTCATGGTGAGTTTTACGAATTCGAGTTTGCCCATGGCTCGTCTTAGCACCAAAAGTGTTCCAACTACGCATTAATCAACTTGTTGTTTGGTTTGTGCAAGTTCGTGTGAGTGATTGATCACTTATCATTCTTCCTAGTCCCATCCCAGAGCTCTAGCACGCCCCTCTACCCCCAAAGTGCAATGAGCCAAGGAATGTGTCCCAAGTCCTTACTTTTCCAATGTTTTCACTTCAGATTCACATTTGAGTCTATCAAGGAGTTTGGGAACGCGTCATGCACACAGATCTAACATCATCTTTAAATCTCATTACCTTCATCCAACAATGACAAAACAATAACATTGATGTTGTTGATTTAGTTGATATGCACCAAATCCTACTATAGATGACAAAATAATAACATTGATGTTGTTGATCTAGTTGATATGCACCAAATCCTACTATAATTGACAAAACAATAACATTGATGTTGTTGATTTAGTTGATATGAACCAACTTCAAGATTTGTTTAATCCAAATTATAAACAAAGTATATAATCATGAAATTCCCCATCATCAACATCTTGAAGTTAATTTTTTCATCCACTAAACTTGTATGCGGACATGTTTGACATGTCACAAGACCCATCACCATCCTACATTATTGGTGGTGATTTGTCATCCTCATGCAACTAATTCATCCAATGTGATAATCTCATCACCCAACCATCCCATCTAGTGATGTCAACAAGTGGTCTTCTTGCTTTCATGACAATGTTTTTTAACATGTTGTTTATAAGTCGAGATAAACAATGCACCTTACATGCATGGTTTTAAGGGACAACACAAACAAACCTAAATTAGTTCAAATGAGTCTATTCGCATGCATAATCAATGGTCAATTTATGAACATCAATATGTTTAAAAACCTAGTTTGCAAGTTATTCAACAAGGCCAACACAATCATGAACAATGAAGTGGGTCAAAATAGAAACCTAGCTAAATCAACCAACTAATTTGTTTAAGATTATTGTAACATTTGAGTGATTTTCTTTTGCAATTTTTTATTGGGGCCTGTAATCATAAATTGTGACACCCCACAAGAACCACTTGAATCTTTACTTGAATATCAAAAATATTAAAATATTAATTTGAAGCAATTTTAACTATGTGACACATGCCACAAATAAGTTATGTGCATTTGAAAACATTAAATGTTTTGGAAATTTTTTAAAACTCCAACCATTAGTTTATATTAAATGTTTCTTGCTATCAAATCTAAGATTTGTATTTTTTGAGCACTCTAGCATGTATTTAAATTGTGTAAATGTTGTATTATTCTTGGCATTTGACATCTTAATTCCAATTTGGCATAATATTATTAGTCAATGTTGACTTGTATGCCATATTATAGTTGATGTGCCTAGGACTAAAATTAATCTTTCAAGATATAAAAGTTAGAAATTGAACATTTATTGTGTCTATTAAAACTTACAAAACTCATTTGTCAATTTGATCTTTTAATTTAGTGCAAAGGTTAAAACATAGTCCTCAATTATATATTTCTTAGGTTTGTGAATTGTAATATTGATTCCTAATGTGAGATTCTTTTTGATACCCCAACTGTGATTATGCCCATCAAGCATCCTTGTAAACCATTCACATCACAGCATTCGCTTCACTGAAGAAACTGTAAGACAACCAAATGAATTCCACAAAAGGAAAGCATTACCTTTTAAACTTGAAGTCTGACTGGGAAGCTCTTGCTACTCTTCCCAAGACAACTCCTGTTTGGCTTCTTCATTCATACAGTGCCCTTTCTAGGTACTTGTAATGGATGGTGAATCCATTTGAATTGCTTGTATAGAAAAGACCGAATAACTACTGCTTCTATGTATATCAGAGAAAAACTTCAGGTCCTTTTGGTTTGTCAGCTGCATAGAGCAAACAATGAGCACAAACCTGATAAACAGTCACCAGCAAGATCACCATTACTTGCCAAAACTTCTGGCCTGGCAGACTGACAAAACATTAACTGACCTTGCCATGATATATATATGGACCAAAAAGAACTCCATAGATCCACAAGATTGTAAGAGGTCATACTCACTGCACAAAACATGCTGCCATTCACATACATGTATGTCACAGAACACTGTAATCTTTTCTGTCTTCGATTTTGCAACCTACATAAACCACACAACAAGCAGAGGTCCTGACCCAGGTCAGATGAAAATTGCTTGTAATGAATCTCTAGCGTGGCTAAGTGCTGAAATTATGTGTGCTAAAATACAGGAAGACTGCAAAATACAGATTCAGAGGAACATGCAAAGTAATGTGCACTGCAGAACCACATCACCAATTCACAAGATTCTAACCACCAGTCAGCACAGCCCCTACTTGCAGGGTGAACAAACCATAGACCACCAGCAACAAACTCAACTATATGTGCAAGGCAGGACCATTTCACAATATGGTGCCAGCAATTGCTCCAGTTCTACAGAAACCCCTATTATCTAGATGTCTAGTCCAATGAACCAGGCATGTGCACAGCACCACCAATCTGCTCTTTAAAAAAAATTATGCTCAGCACCTTGAGCACAAAGTTACTGCACCCACTTTACACACTACTTGGCCATCATCATCTTTACAAATTCATCATAGTCAACTTGGCCATTGCCATCCAAATCAGCTTCCCGAATCATCTCGGCCACTTCCTCATCTGTCAGCTTCTCCCCAAGATTTGTCATCACATGTCGCAACTGCAATCCAGACTCCCCCATGGTTTGGTGGCATAGTCAGTACTAAAATCGGACAAGTCAATCTAAATACACCTGAAAAAGGGGAAAAAAAGCTCTACAATGGAAGGAAAGTCTGAAGATCATCAAGGCAGTGCCATTTGTCAACAATCTTCCTGGAACCTTCTAGTTGTGCTGTGTTTCCCCATGATTTTCCAGGCTATGCTAATAGACAAAACCTAGTAACCCATGGAAGTTGCATTCAGCAATATTCTCCTTGAACTTATAACAAATCCTTGAGTACCCATTAGATAAAATGTGATGTAGTAAAAGGACAGCAACAATTCCACCTACCTCCGCGGCGGAGATGAAGCCATTCTGGTCCTTGTCAAACACCTTGAACGCCTCTTTTAACTCCTCCTCCGAATCTGTGTCCTGTGGTACGCGATAGCAAAGATCAAGCCTGGAACTTGTCAGCAGCACTAACAGCCGTTACTTGGGGCATTGCAGGAAGCCTCAAGAACAAAGCCACGCGGGATGCGCTTCTTCTGCCATCAGAGCAAACATACCTTCATTTTTCGCGCCATAAGATTGAGAAACTCTGGGAAGTCGATGGTTCCGTTGCCGTCAGAGTCTACTTCGTTGATCATATCCTGCAGCTCGGCTTCTGTTGGATTTTGTCCCAAGGAACGCATCACCGTCCCCAGCTCCTTGGTTGTGATGCTGCCTGTGAATCACAACAGCAGAAACACAACGACATTTCCGTAGATCGGTGAAATGAAAACGTAACCGCGAAAACAGAACGCTAGCATTTATGCACACGGTACTAGCAGCGAAGATGCAGACGTACCGTCGCCATCCTTATCGAATAAGCTAAAAGCTTCTTTGAACTCTCCTATCTGCTCCTCCGTCAAGTGTTCAGCCATGCTGTGTCGTCACTGCTGTATAACACACAAACACACACAATCAGCGATGTCAATCGATCCAGAGCTTCGCAAGGGAATCTGCAGCATTACAGGAGGAGCAGAGATGCTCAGAAAGGCACGTAAAGCTACAAAGAACTTAAGAAGGATGAAAGAGGAACAAGTGCTTGTTACAAGAGCAAAGTACCTACCTCAAGGCAATATAACATCTTATTACAAGAGGAAAATGTTGAAAAGCACACACGAAATTCCAGCAGACAACATGAAGTGTGCACACCAGACGACAAATACAAGAGCAGCATCAAGAAAGATCAATAGGCTTGGGGGGTGAAAAAAACACAAAATACAAGAAAACACTGACGTTGGCGCGGCCAGAGAAAGACGATCTCGCGCGCTCATTCAGTATCTCTTACGATTCTCCATTCTTATTTTCGCGACTAAAACAAACGGCAGTGGATCGGATATAGAAATTTAGAGCTTAACGAGGAAGTCACAAAGAGGAACAAGTAAGTACTTGATAGAAGAAGGGGCAAAGTACCTGCCGCAAGGCAATAGAATGTGTTTACAAGTTCCAGGAACATGTTGAAAAAGCACACACAAACAAAATTCCAACAGACAAGACGAAGCGTGCAAACACTAGACGACAAACACAAGAACACAAGAGCAGCATCAATGAAAGATACCCACAAAAAAAAAGAACAAAAACCAAACACTAACGCTGCGGATAGAAGAGTCGAAATACGGGCGCGTGGTCACGGTCATGCAGCAGGTGCTAGGATCCTCCTCGGCACGAGAGCTTGAAGCAGTTTTGTGCCACAGATTCTGTCTGCAACCACGCCAACAGAGAAGAAAGCACACCATAGCGGTGTGGCCATAGCCGAGCGTGACGAAGCGCAAAATGGGCACCGAACGCTTTCTGCCCCCGTAGCCGTGCATAACGCCCTGTCTGCTACGATCGACACAAGCCACGACCCACCCCCCCCTTGATCATATACGAAGATGGGTAAATGAGTATCTACCTGGGTTGATAACCGGTGGTTATTTGTCCCTCATTCTAAGAACTAAGTAGAGCTCATTGTCAAAATATGGCAACATTTGCAATTTTTTTTCCACCCTAAAAAATTGGCAGGTAAGGGTTCCTATCCTGCGACAAGCATAGAGCAAGCAACGGTTGACGGACCCTTGACGGGGAGGTTCTTAAGAAATCAAAGAACCTACCCTGAACCGGCGGATTGTTCGCTCGTGTGAGGGCGTCCATGTTTTGCATAGATCACAAGGCAACCACCCCTTTAGGTGTGGATGCGCCTTAATAATAGGTGCGAGAGCACCTAATGCCTATTAATAGAGCACCATATGCCTAGATGTGAGGGTACCTTATGCCTATTGTAAGGTACCTACACAAATATCCATCTGTAGCTAGAGAAGGCATTATTCAAAGATGGAAAGGAACCAAGGCATTACATGATGTAGGGTAAAGCCTCAATATGATGGGAGCATTCTGAATACAAGGGGGGCCTACGAGAGGCAAATGGATGAATTTGGGCCCGCAATTAGGGATTCGTCCACTACCTATCGCTTCACCCATGGTAATGAATTGAAAAAGCATAAGGAGAAAGTTATCATGAACCCAAAAATTTGTAAATCACAAGGCATATGAATCACAAGGGTTTTTATGCTTACTCCTCAAGAGTGGGACACCGGATCTTATGCCTATTCTTTCTTACTTCTTCAAATAACCTAAGTGTAGGCATAAGATCCTTCCCACTCACAAAAACGTGGGGACTTTTTTTTAGTGTAGTTGCAAGGTGCACCAACAACAACGAGCATTTGAAAAACTACAATATTAGGCATTCAAGAATCGGTGTGCGATATTTTAATCAGCAAAGTTGCTGTAATCAGTACGTGAATTTCTACATCTCTAAGCCCCAATAAAAAATAGTGACATTAGAGTTATCCATAAAGTAACCTGTCTTCACCCTGTCTTTGGGCCTCCTGTCACACCCCGTATCCCCTCTTTTAATGGTATCTGCAAAGTTTGAGACATTTTATTAAATCTTAGTATGAAATGCTCCAACTCAGTATGAAACCTGAAACTCAGCATTTAATGCACAAAGCTCGAAACTAATCATAGTAGTTGTACAGTTAGGAGCAGTGAAAATATATGTAGCAGCAATGGAGGCGCTCAGGAAAAAGGAAACACACGATGAAACTGAGTTTACCACCAAAATTGATATAGTTTTCTAAGTTTCATCCCCCCTTGAATGCTAATAATGTACTTTTTTTGCAGGCTCACCCTGTGTATGACCAAACTCAGGGTTTCGGTGCTGTGTTTTTCTTATGTTAGCGATAACTCTATTGTATTTATCAAACTTCTCTTCCTCTTGTATGTTGTTTTTCTTTTCCCATACCATTGCATTACCTTGTAACCACCTATTGTCTATGCCTTCCCCCATATGTAACATGCTTCCAAAAGATGGGTTGTTGATGGCTATAGGTTCATTTTGATCTAAATTACACCCCACCCATCCTTGGTAGCTGTGTATTGGAATGTTCTAAAGGGGTCATTAGCCATCATCATGCACACACCACCACCACCACATCCTCATCTTCCATTCAATCTCCACTTATCCACAATTTACACACCATCCTCCTTCGTCCCTTCACCCTTTCACTTTCACACACCACCACCACCACATCCCCATCATCCATCCAATCTCCACTCATCCATATTTTACAAACCATCCTCCTTCGTCCCTTCACTCTTTCACTTTCACACACCACCACCACCACATCCTCATCATCCATCCAATCTCTACTCATCCACATTTTACACACCATCCTCCTTCATCCTTTCACTCTTTCACTTTCACACACCACCACCACCACATCCTCATCTTCCATCCAATCTCTACTCATCCACATTTTACACACCATCCTCCTTCATCCCTTCACTCTTTCACTTTCACACACCACCACCACCACATCCTCATCATCCATTCACATTTTACACACCATCCTCCTCCTTCCCTTCACTCTTTCACTTTCACACACCACCACCGCCACATCCTAATCATCCATCCAATCTCTACTCATCCACATTTTACACTCCATCCTCCTTCATCCCTTCACTCTTTCACTTTTCTCCCAATCATTCACATGGGTTGCCCCAATTTCTTCAACATAACCCCACACAAGAATCTCAACTATCAAAAGCCACAAAAAGCAAAATGGACACCATTGGACACAAAAAGAACACAAGAACATTAAACCCCAACCCCGAAAAACTTTGAACCCTCAATACCCTTTCCAAAAAAATCCTAAAGACTAGGCACCCCCCCCCCATACCCAAGAAAACCCCTAAATCCTACAACCCAAAAAATACACATGAGCCTGCAATGTGAATCCAAACGATGAAAATGCGAGTTGGAATCCAGGTGACAGCATGTGATTTGGGATCTCAAATCGTGAAGACGATATGTAGCTCGCGCTCGTGCTAAATTCCTCCGTTGTGGCTGTTTTCCAGGTGCCAACTAGAGGCGTCAGCATGTGATTCGGGACCTCAAATCGTGAAGACGAGAGCTCCCGCGCTACCTGCGCGCTGGTGCTCAGTTCCTCCCTTGTGGCTGATTTCCAGGTGCCAACTTGAGGCGTCAGCATGCGATTCGGGACCTCAAATCGTGAAGAGAGTAGATCCCGCTACCTGCGTGCTGGTGTTCAGTTCCTGCGTTGTCGCTGCGGAAGTTCAGTCAGTTGTCGCTGTTTCCTTCGCTCCCTCGATTGCAGGCACGCACAGAAACCACGTTCGCGTCGTCGCGATGGGCGAGGAACAAGTGTGTGCGGTGACGGGCGGGAGGGGATTTGCAGCTCGGCATTTGGTACTGAAGCTACTGGAGGAAGGGAGATTCGTGGTGAGGATCTTGGATTTGGCGCCGGAGCTGACATTGTCTCCGGAGGAACAAGATGGGCCGCTCAGTCAGGCGCTGGCGGCGGGAAGAGCCCACTACAAATGCGCGGATCTGCGCGACAAGGAGCAGGTGGTGGAGGCATTGAAGGGAGGAGTCGCTGTGGTCTTCCATATGGCGGCGCCCGACTCTTCCATCAATAGCTTCAAGCTTCATTTCGATGTCACCGTCACCGGCACGCGTAACGTGATCGAGGCTTGCTGGGAGTGCGGTGTGAAGAAGCTGGTGCACACCAGCTCTCCAAGTGTCGTGTTCGACGGCATTCACAGCATTGTGAACGGGGATGAGTCGCTTCCAATCCCTGACACACACAACGACTTCTATTCCGATGCCAAAGCGCATGCGGAGGGTCTCGTGCTGAGCGCCAACGGCAAGCAAGGACTGCTCACATGCGCCGTACGGCCGAGTGGCATCTTTGGCCCCGGAGATAGGTTAGCCATCCCTGCATTCGCAGCAAATGCTAGAGCCGGCAAACTGAAGTTTATAGTAGGGGATGGAGAGAACATGTTTGACTGGACGTATGTGGAGAATGTTGCACACGCGCATCTCTGTGCTGAGCGGGCTCTTGTTCCTGGAGAGATCGAGGGGGAGAATGTCGCTTCTGGTAAAGCTTACTTCATCACAAACCTAGAGCCCATCAAGTTCTGGGGTTTTGTCTCCACCGTCATCGAAGGACTTGGTTACCCTAAACCTAAGTATCACATTCCAATCTCAGTCATATTGCCACTGGCTCAGATGGTGGACTGGATTGCAAAGCAACTGGCTCCATTGGGTGTGAAGCCACCTAGTAATTTCTCAGCAGCAAGGATGCGCATTGTGACAACCACGAGGACGTTTAACTGTGATAGAGCTGTCAAGCTTCTGGGATACAAGCCAGTGGTGACTCTTGAGGAAGGGATTAGGCGCACAGTGGAATCTTACCCCCATTTGCGGGCAGATGTTGTGGAAGCTCCAGTGACAGCTCAGGGAGTCAAGAGACCTTCAAGAACACAGGCACTGCTTGGGAACAACAGTGTGGCAGATGTGGTGTTGTGGAAAAATCCGAAGATGAGTGTTGGGGTTTTGGTTGGACTTCTTTCTGTGATCTATCTTATCTGTGCATCTGGCTACACTCTGATCTCCCTCCTGGCCAATTTTCTCTTCTTTGCTCTCATTATCCTGTTCATTTCCAGCTACTTACCGGATACACTATTTGGAATCTCGCTACCAAAAACTCTACCTCCCTCTTCCTATGAGTTGTCTGAACAGTCTGCTCAACAGATAGCACTGGCATCAAGATCCTTATGGAATTTGTGTGTGGTGGGATTGGAGAGGATTGCATATGAAAAGGATTTTATCTTGTTCTTCAAGGTGGTATTGCTGTTACGGGTCCTCAAGTTCTTTGGAAAGTTTACATTCCAAACTTTTCTCTCTCTTAGCTTGTTCGCAGCCTTCACGATTCCTTACCTGTATGAGCAACATGAAGAGGAGTTTGAGAAGCTATGGGCATTGGCATGGGAAACTTTTGGTTCATACTGGAAACTCATTATCAGCAGACTACCAGGAAAATTTCAAGGCTGGCTGGAGCACAAGTAGCTGCTACATTGCTTCACCAATTTCTGCCAGGCATGGGAAAAGACTAAAGCTGTTGTAGTCACCAGGTTGCATTGGATCTTTTTTCCCTTTGATTTTTTGCCATACATGCTTTCTTATGTACTGCATATACTGCAATTGAGTAAAGTGATCTAGCCTAAGGAGCTAAATCTGGATCATACATTTTTCCTAATTCTCTTTGTCACATGAGACTTTGATTCCTTGTCTGATTCACTCCAGATTCTGACTCCATTGTCCAGTTTTTACCAGTTTTTACCTCTTTTTATGCAGCTAGCAATGTCTGAATTGATGACATTTTGAGAAAATTGCTTCTTTCTAATTCTACTGTCCCCTTATTTGATTGATTGTAACTAGCTGTGTGAGATTATTTTCTAGCTTCTCAAAAGCCATGCTGGGTGAAGGTAACTGGTTATCCAACAACAAAGTGTTGCTATTACCAATCCTGTGCTGATCACTTTGCAGAATTCCTGAGTTCATAGCTACTTCCTTGATTAAGTGTGCCAACAACACTATGGATGGCGGCCATTATCTTTAGTGGTTGTCTTTCAGGTAAAGGGTTTTGTTGAGAGCATCCTAAGTTCCTCATTATAAAAAAATCCTCAAGGGATTTGCTCAAGAGGTCCGAACAGATAGAGAGAGATACTGAATTTACAAGTGAGTTGCTATTACCTCCTCTGGGTTTCTAATCACTGCCATGTCTGGCAAATCACATGTTCTCATTGTCCTCCTGTTGTGAGGCAGAAGTTCTTTGTGAGATTGTGGGGTGATCCTGGTCTGTTTCCTTGTACTCCCTGAGCATTTAATTTTGGTTTCTCTGATTTTGTAGTTGCTGTGTTGCACTGCTTCTCTTGGTTTGTATGCAGATGAACTGCAAATTCTGAAGACAGGTATGCTGAATTGATGTGAAAGTATTATTGTCCAGATGAGGCTCTCCTTATAAGCCTTTAGGTTTAGTCTAGCCTGGTGTAGGTTGTTGATCAAGCTTGTAGGGTGGTTAATCAGTGTTAGAGAATGTCTAGCCAGGCTTCAATATATGCAGCATCTGATAGCTGCTGGGAATGTGCACATCCACAAAGAGTCAACAATGAGATACTAGCATGATCTGATATCTCTGGTCCGGTGTAGCATAGCATGTGACAGAACTGCACCTAGTTTCCAGATGGTCTGAAAGGGTTATATCTGTTGGTTTGCCAGCAGTGCTTGGTCTTGGTCATTGGCGAAATCAGACTTCTTCATGGTATTCCCGACATTGACCTGCAACAGCAACCTGCTGTTCAATGTCAAAACCAGGCTTCTTCGTGGTATTCTCTATTCATCACCTTTTTTCACAGTTTGATTAGGTGATGAATGAACTTGCAGCCTTCTTCACCCAAGATGAGCTCTATCTGACAACAGCTTGAATGCTTCCCTGATCACACTTGCTACATGCATTCTGTGTCCTATTATTTGCATTTGCACAGCATGCTAAGGATTAAAAATAGGATGAGGGTCTGTCGGTCAAGAAAATTAGGATTAGGGTTGGGAAGAAGGGTGAAAGGAAGAGAATGCACAACAGCCAAAGAATGCAAATGGGAAATTGGTGCTTGACAATCTTGATGAGCTCTGGGCTATTTCCATGTCCAATAGGCCTCCTGCTTCTGCACCAAATCCAGTATTTGAATTGCTGACAAACTGCTAACATCAAATCCCTGTAATCTATGCTGTTGTTTTGGATGGTTGTGGGATGCCTTTTTTAGCTGTAAAGTGAGAATGTCAAAGTTCACAAATTATTGTTTGTTTGTTACCAACCATTCATAGTTGAGAAATAGCTCTGAAATGGAAGTGCTTCTGCAAACATGGAACACAATTACATACAGATTTGAGCATAACAGATTGAAAGGCATGTGGTGATAAACTGTTCCATCTCAACTGGCCACCTTCTGCTCTTATTTTACTGTGGAAATGTTCTTCTATGGTCTCACTCACATTCATTTATTTCCTATCAGGTAGCATGCTCAGCTGTGTCTCCTGGAGAAGACCTATTCCAGATTTTCACCTATGCACAGACACTCCTTGGATGTACTGTGAAAATCACAAGACAAGAACCCTTTGCTCCCCATTAGTTAGCAAAGTCCTTGAAACAGTTCCTTGAAAGAAACATGCTGCACCTTTGTAGCCCAAAAAGACATTCCACCTGACTTCTAATCAACAAAGGGTAGCTCATAAATGCTCCACAAGTTCTAGAACGTATGACATCATTGCAGTCCAAAAAACATTCCACCTTGCTTCAATTCAGGTAAACAAGGGTAGCTCATAAATGCTACACAAGTTCTAAATCTCATGATGTGAGAAGCATGTCAAAATAACAGTACAGTCGAGAAGCTACATCATCAACCTTAATCTTTCCATGTCCAAATACTGTTCATCCCATGTCCTCTCCCCAGTGCTGAAGGAACTCATTCGTAATGCAGCTCTGCAAACCTTGCAACCTCCTCTTGTGGAATTCATTCAAAGATACAAAAGGAGCTTAGACTAGTCCCTCTCCCTGCTGATAACTTGATGGAAGAGCACAGAAATTGTATCTCTTTCAGAGAGACTCCTGCCTGTGGAGAGAGTGGTCAGGTCAAAGAATGAACAGCTGAAATGGTGTTAATTAGCAGAAATTTCTTGTTTTGGGAGTTTTGATAAATCTGGAATCCATAATGCCAGTGCCACTGATGCACTGGCAAACATGAGTCGCCGTGGTGCCCATTTCACACATAGCGGCACTCCCATGTTGTTTGTCCAACATGCAACCTGTCATGACATCATACCACAATTGCCTTTATTTGATGCTAAATGGCAGAGATACATCATGTAGTAAATTTCTTCATGTTGGTAAAGAGGCCTTCCCTCGTGTTAAATTTTATGCGAATGGTTACATGAAGAAAACCACAGAGAAGGGATGAACCTCAATGCCAGTCTCAGTGCTCCATGCACGCAGGCTGCCATCCCCAGATCCTGCAAAAGAACTTGCATTAAACATCCATGCCACTCCAACACTAGACCTTTTGGCACTGAGTACAATCATGCTACAAACTGTATCTTCCTTCACACCACTTAAATTGCACATATAGCTCATAAAACTAGAATGCATAACAGAGAAACAGAATTGTTTCTTGTTTGGTAATGCTTGAGAGTAGTATTCATGTATACAGACATGCATGAAGCACATTCAGGACTGATTGGCAATCAACATGGAACAGACCAGATATGACAAATTGAGCATCTGGGCTGAAAGAAGCTTCCAATGTTCCTCCATCTGGATTCGGTTCCAATGTAAATCCTTGCATCTGCCCAGCCCAGCCATAGCCAACAACAGAAGTGTAAGAAACCCATTATCATCACTCCACTAGCAACTAACATCTGAAAGAGTATTATTCAGTCATCACCATATACCTTTCGTCCATTGTATGCATCCATCACATAAACATGGCCTTTGATGGTTGAAAGTAGCATTAGCTTGCCATCATTGCTGAACTTCATACCAGATACCTCTGCTGTATCGCCACCGACAAGAAATGTATCAAAAGGTCCCTAAAACACACCCCATCACATCTGTCAGTTTCCTAGTTTGCAAAACCTGGCAATCACACAGGAATCATGCAGTGAGAGACTTTGCATAACCTGACCTTGTCATAAGAGCGTACATCAAACAGTTTTATTGCTCCGCCTTCCATAGCCACTGCAAACACAAGGCCTTGCTGATCATATGCTACTGCAGGTCTTCCCCGTACTCGCAAGAGCCCCTGCATAGTATTCAACCAGTAATTCAGAGGTACCTCTGGATCCCATATTTTTGGATGAAGAAAACTCTAAAATGAGGGTGCCCTTGTTATGTGCACTGTGCAAGACTCATCCTTCACTATGCTAAGTGCCTCAAATTTGTTTCAGGTTGAAAGGTGCTACAAGGAAAGAAAAATGCCTGACAAATATTTATACGCAGATCCCAGAGCCGCACTGTGTGGTCTAATGAACCAGACATGAAGGTGTCATTCTTTGGAGACATACACAGAGACACCACCCTGCAATGCATCAGATCCACTTTATTCTAGCAACACCATACACACTGCTGCTGTCTCGCTTCTCTACAGAGAGGAAAATCTCTACATGAACTGCTTACTTTATGCTGCATTTCAGAGGAGTACTGCTGGTTTAAAAGATGCACCCAAGGCAGACTTATAGTGAATGAATTACATGGCTTGCAGAGTCCATGCATCAATCTTCCTAGCAGTGCTTGTGGAGAATTTCTATCACAAACTGCAAGCAATAGTCAAATGGATGAGCACTCAAAGAATTCTGGAGTGGTACTGACCTGTCACGATGACCTTTGAAGTAACGAAGGTATCGGTTGTCATACAGGGACAAGTAGCGTAATGACTCTATCCACCCACTCACAACACATGCCACACCTCAACACCTTGCAATTTGTTATGCTTCCACCCAGGCCTCTAGATCATGGTGTAATGAAAACATGTGCATCCATTAAAGAAGTGGCACTTACCATCCCAACCATTTTTGGAGGAGTAAACAACTGAGCTCGTGTGATGTGTGAAGCAGATCTGGTCCACTCCATATTTCTTGCTGTGTATTGTCTTCAAAAGCCTGTATATCATATGGAGCTCCCAACAGTAAAAGCTGGTGAGTGATACCAAACCTGGAGAACACTTTTTGGTTTAAAGTAGAACAATCCTCTGCTATAGTACACACACCATTACCTGACATTTCAAAGCTTTCAGTTCTTGGACTACACATATAGTCAACTCCAAAAATGACAAGAACCAAAGGATTACATGCTTACGTAGCATTTGCAGTGTCATAAAGGCGAATGGACTCATCATCACTGGCAGTTACTAGAAGGTCCTCTGTTCGATGAAAGTCAATAGAGTTGATTTTCCCCCCCTGACACAGGCAATGAAAAGCACCATCTTTTTAGCAAATACAAATCATGTCCTCAACAGTGCATCAAAGGGTTTTCAATTTCAAGTTCCTAGAATCTATCTCACTGCTGGTTCATGAGACAGATATAGCACCTCAAAGTGTGACCTCACATTGTCACCAGACACACAAAATTTAGCAATTCAGAAATGGAGTTTACTTGCTCTTGTAAAAAAGCATGGTAATGGAAGACTGAGGACTTGCTCCTTCCCAAAGTTTTAGAGCTAATTCATTTTCCAAAAAAACCCTAATCCCTTACAATCTGAGCATCTGTCTCTGAGCTTTACCAAAACATACACAAGCCACTTGTGGCAATATTCTCTATGGCGTAAGCTGAAATGTTCCACCTGACTTTGCAAATGCAAAGAGCTTGCCAGGAGCACAAGATGATCTAATGACATGAAGTTTTGTCATTTGGTAACAGAAATTCACTTCCACACAAAACCCTAAACCCCTACAATCCGAGAATCTGTCTCTGGAGCTTTACCAAAACCATACACAATCCACTTGTGGCAAAATTCTGGACAGTGTCAGTTGGAATGTTCCACCTGACTTTGAGAATACAAAGAACTTGCGGGTGCACAAGATGATCTTATGACATATCGTTTCATCAATTGGTAACAAAAAATCATTTCCACACAAAACCCTAAACTTCTACAATGTGAGAATCTGTCTCTGGAGCTGTACCAAAACCATACACAATCCACTTGTGGCAAAATTCTGGATATCGTCAGTTGGAGAATGCAAAGAGAGCTTGCCAACGGAGACCATCCAACAGAGATTGATTTCACTTCCATGCATAGACGAACGGATGGAAGGTGGAGAAAATAATGAATTCAATGACAGAAATCCTGAAAACGGGAAAAAGTGTTTGCAAGAAAGGAACCAGAAGAGAAGCGGGACTTTGGTGCTTGCACAAAAAGTGAAAAAGCTTACATAGTCTTTGAAGGTGGCACCGATGCCCATACTGCGCATAACAGTCTCCGTGAGCTCCATGGCCAATGTAGGTGACTGCGGCGTGAGCTTTCCCTCAACCTACTTGTAGCTGCTGTTTCATCCTTGGAATTTTTTTCCAGAAAAATCCTGCTTACATGCCTCAAAGATTCTGCAACAACATTGAGAAACTCCACAAATCCAGCAACAGTTTCGACAGCAATTTAGATCCCTACTTACAACAGCAACGGCCTTTGTTCTTCCCAACCGAAGGATAGGGGAGTCGCAGTGCCGTGCCTGCTGCAACTGACCTAGCTCTTCCAACTTTCGTCACTTTCATCCACTTTCATCCACTTTCATCCACTTTCATCCACTTTCATCCACTTTCATCCACTTTCATCTGCATCCTCAAACCCTAATTTTTATCTTGCCAGAGTTTGGAGCGTCTCTACCCCAGGGTTTCTTTAAAGGGTTTTATGGCGATCATGCAGAAAATAATTTAGCCATATTTGGCTTTATTCTAGATGTGAAAGTAGGAAAAACAAAATCCTTTTTATATTCTTGACTACCGACTACTGGAACTTATCATAAAAATATGGCGATTTGAAATTTCTTTTCCTTTGAAATCTGGCGAATTTGGGCTAATTTTCCATGAAAAAAATCCTTTGTATAGGTTGAAATCATATTTTTCAGGTAGAAATTTCACGAATTTGAAAGTAGAAAGTAGAAAATTATAAGAAGCCCCTAAGAGTTTGTATCAACTACATTGGGTTGCAAATGTGTTGTGTCTATAATAAAATGACACTTGATTGGGTTGCAATTTGTTGTGTCTATAATAACATGTCATTTGGAGCTCCAAAATAGGAGATTCGGTCTGTGCAAGTTTTTCATGAATCTTGCTCAAAATCATATACATGTCAAAAAACCAACTCGACTCAATGTTTCATGTTGACATTATTGATCCATCCATCACAGTCTAATGTCATACTTTTGTACACTCGGGTGAGTCTTGTCATTAAATAATCTTTTGAAGCAAGTTTTCATGAAAATATGAAGTTTGAGACGTTGAAAACTATCATACTTATCACATGCTACAATCTGAATAATTTTACTAGTTCTCATATGGATGCTTGCTATTGCACCTGCTATTGTGTGAGTAGATGTACATAATACCATTGGCAACATCTTTGTTTCATTTCACTGAGACCCAGCTACAATGTCCCAACGTCGACTGATCAAGAAGTTTGTGCAAATTACTTGAAATAATGATTTGAACTTCCCAGCCAGTTTTGCCTCACATGTTTCTTCAATTCTAGAATGTGAGGGTATCCAGTTTTGCAAAAGACTGACCAACACAAGTGCGAGAGGAATGAGATCAGCATAAGCAGAGATGCCTGTGCATGAATGAGAGTTGAATGGATGCCCAAATGCACCACCATAGCTCCAAATATAGTGTAGTACTCATTGCTGTACAAACCAGGGTGACTTCCCTTACAATGAAGTTCCAATCCAGGAGAAAACTCAAAGATGAAGGCATAGTTAGTTGATGCAAGCACACCTCCACACGTATAGGTTCCACCCATACATGTACCTACAGATAAGCACTAGTGCCACTGTGCTGTCCACCCATCAAACCACATTATTGCATGCCCTATAGGAGGGGCACTGTAGCTTTTCTGCCCATCACAAGGACCTCTGAAAGTAAAGCTAGGCAAATGCAAAGCAGATTGCCTTCCTCCCTCTAGTATTTGATGTCATTGGTTGAATAAAATGGTCTGTAGAGAAGATGGGTGAGAGTTAAGAGATAAGATGGTGCCTGAAAGTTGGGAAAATGATCTGCAGATAAGTCAGTTTGTCAATGCTTCTGTAATCCACATCTACTTGGCGTATGATGCCAGATGCTGCAATGAGGGTCAATGAGCACCAAGTGGAAAACCCTGCACAGGAGCAAAGAGGGAACCAAATTCCAGAGCTGATAGTACATCACAGAATCATTTGAGTTCTCATTGAGCTCCAATTTCTCAGTATGTAGGAAGACCTCAAATACGCAACAAGAGGCTCTGATTATTCTTGCCTTATGAATGTATCACTCCCATGTACATCTTGATAGTGGCAATTTCTGCAATTAGATATCATTCTTATAAGGTGAAAGGAAGGTGTCTGTACAAAATCACTAGAGGCAGAAATATGTGTGACACTGTACCAAATGAAATAAGACTGTAAGCGTACCCAGAAGACATGTCACACCCTGAGAGGTTGTCTGCTGCATTGGTCTCAGTGCTGCAATGGCCTTTTGCAAATTTCCTGAGGTGAAGTGCTCTGTAAATATTGTGACCTCCACCTTTTCCATAAGTTCATTAACCTGCCATATCCAAGCAACTATATGCACTCATCAATCCACATTTCTTCTAATTTGTTCATCTTACACTCCAGATGTTCTTAAAAGACCTTCCCATTTGCATGCACAAGAGTCTACTAAATCAAACCACTAATGCTTTTCCTCCAGCAGCCTCTGCAGTGAGAGATTTGACCTTGTACATAAAGAACAAGAGTTGCCTCACCTTCTCAGAGGAGTTGACATAAGCACGCTTCACATGATGCATATAGCTTTGAGCTACAAACAAACATGTGACCTGCCCCATGCCACAGCAACTTTTAGGCACCAGAACACTTTATAGTTGAAAGAGTTATAGCTAGGAAAATAATCCTAGTGCAGGTCCTGTAAGTGAAGATCTGTGCCAAACTCAACAACTCCAAGTAATTATCCTGCCTGGCATGCAGCACATGAAACCTCCAAGCAGATTGAACAAGAGGTCCATTGCCTTGTAGCATTCCTGTTCAAATGTACAAGCTCCAACTGCTCAAAGCTGGGTTTAGGGTATGTTGTGTTGACAAAGCAAGTTGCATTGAACTTTGGTCTCAATTGGAGGACAAACAGAGGACAAACAATGACTGTCTATTGAAAGCTGTTCTGCTTTGAATAGGATTATGATGTCCAAGATTTTTTAAATGGTGGGAAGAAGTTGAAGAACCTTGTCATATTTTTGTAACATTTTTGCAAATGCAACCATGTTCAAGGAGCTGCCACAACATACCCCACAAACATATGTCAGGATTCTTGTCTGGATTCGTTCACAAATGCTATGTACACTATTGTTGACAGGATCAGCGACCTCTTAGAATCAGTAAACAAGATAACTAATTACAAGTGAATTGTGAAGTCTATCAAGCTGCATACCTACAAGAATTAATTGAACTGAAAATTGAGTAATGTGATCTGGTGCTAACTGATCGAAAAGCTGATGAACCCTAGAGCAGACTAATAATATATCAGGTCACATCAGAACAAAGAAGAAAAGCAGGAAAGAGGGAAACATCTGGTTCACAGCTTGGAGAAGAGAAGCAAGAAGAAGAATCAGACAAGAAGAAGATAATTAATACCCAGAATGTTGGGTGGCTGAAATAGTAACAAAAGTAGGACTCCCCCACACCAGGCTCTCAAAGAAGTGAAGAGAGATGCAGAAATGGTTGTAACCTGTAGCTCTTGAGCATACCAAGCCCAATAGAACTCGATAAATGCAACCCACAGCATGTCTGCAGCACTCTGAACTTTCTTTTGGCTCAAGACAAGGTCTTCTTGTTCTCTACATCCTGTCACAGACCTTTTTGACTGACAAAACACATGATCCCACAGCATCTGTGGAAATTGCTGAGATCATTGCTGCAGAGTGGTAGACTGAGGAATGCTCAGTCTAACTTGGGACCCAGTAATTACAGAAGCTGTTGTGAGTAAATTACTCCCTGCAACAACAACTCTCTGAAAGAATCAAGTCTGCATTGGATACAAAAAGCAAGGTCCATCTGAGGATCTTTGGTTTTTCTCCGAGTCAGTGGCAAGGCAGGTACCCAAAGTCAGAACAACAAAGTCCCGGCAACATTATATTGCAGGCAATGATGGAAAAGGCAACCACAGATCTATAGAAGCCACCACAAAATTGATCAGAAGCAAAGCTGCAACCCAACTGATCAATTCTATCAAGTTCATGACTCAAAGAAGACTGGTAAATGCTCTTCTGGTGCTTGAAGTAAGTTGTAACTAATAGAGTTATCCGTAAAGTCAAGCGACTCGGCGGCGAGAATGGCCAGTTTCGGCAGAACATGCCATCAAACACGTAACTGAGAATGAAAATTTTACAAAACGAAATAACTGGGATCCAAACTAGTTTTTTCACCAATTTTTGGTGGTAAACTCAATTTCACATCCTCTCTTTCCATTTTTTTCAGCGCCTCCACTGCTGCTACATGTATTTTCAGCTCCTACCTGTACAACTACTATAACTACTCTTGAACCTTGTGCATTGAATGCTGAGTTTCAGCATTTCATCATACTGAGATTTAATAAAATTTCCTTACTTCCCCCATACCACTGAAAGAGGGGATAGTGGGTGAAAGAGAGGATGACTTTACAAATAACTTTAATATATGGTATTTAAATTTCTATTTGTGAAGTAAGTTACAAGAATAATATATATTAAAATGAACTTCAACTAGTCAAAATGATAAAATTTTGGGCATTCTTGGAAATTGGAAGATATCGATTGCTTAATATTTTGATTTGTAAGATAATCAAATTTTGATCTTTTTCCATGTAGATATTTTCTTGAAATGGTTCTACACCCAAAAGATAAGGATATGATTGTATTTTATGACAAATGTAAAATGTAATATAGGAAATATGTTCTATGCTTGAAGAAATTCCTTGATTTTTTTAATTTTTCACTATGCACAATCATCTTTTTTAATGTAAAGATATATATAGTTTAAACATAGCTTTTCATCCAAAAGAAAGTAATTTAATATTGTTTTAGTATAATTTTAAACCATTGTAATAATGTCTCCACGGAGGATCTTGATTGTTTAATCATATTTGCAAAATAACCAAATTGCAATTTTTTTTTAATGTGGTTATATAGTTGAAATCATTCTTGATCCAAAAAAGGATACATTGTTATATTTCATCATATGGTATGATCTTCTAAATTAATTTCAACCATAATATGATATAATAATCCTCAATTATATTTAACAAGTGCATTCATAATGGACCTACCACAACATGATCCATAACATAGTTTTGTCTTTTTTTTTGTGTGTTTGAGTCAAAATGCATGTTTAAAGATGTCAAATAATGAACGATGGATATAGATGTTTAATTCTTGAATTACTAAGAGAAAAATCATTGATAAAAATTAATTAAAACATTTTGAATATCCTATTGAGGTATAAATCAATAAGCAATGTGAGATTCATGAAAAACATTCTTGTATTATGCAACCATTCAATTTGCAATCAAATGTCATTTGTAATTATATTTTGTCATTTTTACAACTAGTCATCATTCATTTTAATTTATTAGTTTTCTTATGACTATGGTGTAATTAATTTACAACTATTAGATTTTACATCTTTCCATGTTGACTTTTTTTTGGAACGTTACATTCCAAAAGAAACCTTTAAATCCAATTAGTTGCAAAAGTCGTCACAACCTGGTTATTTCTATATGATGTACATAGACCTTTAATATATATTAAAGTGTTTTGGAATATATTAGTGGTATACTTATATTTTTATGAATTTAGTTATTTAATATGTAGGGCATATTATGATATGTAGGCTAAATAACTCGGTAAGTAAATAATTAAATTGTTAAGTAAGTAAAACAACATATTATATTTAATATAAATACTAGCTAGCACTAGTTACAAGTTAATTAATTACTTCATAGTAATAATTATTTAATTACATAGTTAATAATTAATTATATACCTACTAGTTATTTAATAATTTATTTTTAAATTAATAGTAGCATAAATTATGTTATTATTAATAGTAGTTAATTGATAATTAATCATTTGAGTAATAATACATTGATTTTAATTATTAATAATTTTAATATAACTACTTATTAATTTATTAATTACTGAATTTTACTATTATCCAATATTTTACTATTTTATTCAATAACTTAAATATTTTATGTTACCACTAGTTAGTTATTTGGTTAATATTAATAACTATTTAATTAGATACTTAATAATTATTCAATAAAAATGATTAACTAAATTTGAATCGATTCATTCAAATTTTTATTGATAAAAATACTAATAACAATATTATTAATGAGTACTAATGCATTGTCATTTTTACTTAAATTAAATTATTTATTAATTTATGTTACTATTAATTATTACCTAATTAATGGGTTGTAATAAATAGTAGGTAGGTTGGTAAGGGGGTAAATAATTAGTTAATACCCACTTAATTAGTTAGTTTGAATTATTTATTTTCTTTTCATATATATAATTTATAAAATTGAAAAAAAAAAGATATGGGATACATGTTTTTGTTGTCACTTAGTCACAAATTAAGTTGCAAGTAAAAAAAATATTTTATATGTTTGTCCTCCATTTCCATTTTGTAAAAGTATATAATGAAGGTGTTTTGCCTTACATTTTTATATTAAAAACATGTGTAATTTCGAATGAACCAATCAAAGAAATTTAACCTTAAAAGGAAAAACTTAAAATAAAATAAAATATTTATATAGATTTATTAAATTACCTACCCACCTACCTATCTAATCCTACCTACTTACTTAAATATTGATTTAAATTTATTTTGGCCAAAATTCAATGAACATGCCACGTGACAATTTTTTTTATTATGTCACATGGCATGATGTAACACCATAGGATCCATTATATATTTTTAAAAACACAATTAAAAATCTATTATTATGTTAGCACATGGCATTTTGCAACGAGTTATAACATAATTGCAAATAATGGTGATTAGTTGTAAATTTTATACAAATGGTCAATGAATAAAGGTGTATATATTGACCATATACATCATACATGTGAAATGTGATGACATTCTGTTAAATCATCATTTGTGATTAAATGTTGCATACAATTTCATTCATGTAACAAATGAAATTTTAATTGTACATGTTGTTATAACTTATTTTATTACATGGCAGTCTTCATTCCTCTTCATCCGCTCACAAAAATCAACCAATTGCCTTATTTAGGTTCTAGGGTAAATTTAGGCTTTGACATCTAAAATATTTATATATTCATAAGAATGATATTGAATAAACACAAAATTTACATTTTCAAAGACCAACCTACTAGCTATTCAATAACCTTGGAATTATAACATCATGAGTATTATCATGGCTACTCAAATTAAGTGTAATTGTAATCAACACATATTTCAATTTTTTATTTTTAGATTCTTGGCTTTGTTCTTCATTTCATGGGTTGCCAAGGAAAATATTTCTTGGGACCATGTTGTGATTGTTAAAAATGTCTATTGACAATGATCATAAAATCATTTATTCCACAAATGGATTCACTCCTCACCTTCACAAGTTTGCTTTTCAAAAATAAAGCCTTGCATGCTGATCATAAGTGATTTCTCTTAAAGACTTTCTATCCTCTACATGTTTCAAAAAATAAAATTACATCAAAAATCCCAAAATCGCCTCCTATGCTACAAAGCAAAGCATTTTCATGAATTGCTTTCATTTATTACATTTCCATGGGGTTCCTCCACAAGATGCACCTTAATTAAGACTAGTTTGAACCTTGTGCCTAATGCACAAGTGAGTGTGTGTGTATTTGACGGTACATATTACAAAATTACAATTACAAACTACATTTCCAAAACCTCTTTATATACGACATTCCACATGTATCCATCAAAACCCTGGCCGCTGAAAATCTTGATGTTTACACTACTTGTGACCCATGAAATAATAACATACAGTTGACCATGGGAATAGACCAAAGACAACAAATATACCCCAATGTTGTTCAATGTCTAACCTTGACTCTTGTTGATTGTGATCGCAAATACCATTCGAACAGGAAATTGATGACGACGCAAAACAAATGGCCAATTAGTCCTGGAGGGGGACTGGATGACGCAGGGTATGAACACACATTTGCCGATATTATACCCTATGATGATCTCCGCTTCAATGACACGTTGACCCAATCCCTTGATAATCAACCTCGTACCATTGCACAATTTTATTAATTGATTGAGATTGTGCAACAAAAGGATTGGCACGCCCACTTTGAGTTCTAGCTTATGATTTGCGATATCGCTGAATTGCAAAGTGTTCAAAAATTCCATCGGATACAATGAATCCATTGAAACTCTTGCAACAACACTTGCACCTTCTTCTATCGAAATCAAAGAATTTGCGCTCAGGTACGTGTGCAATTCTAGAATTACATTGTTGACTTCATCAACGTTAGTATTTTTGGGGGCTAGAATGCTACATTGCATAAGATACATGGCATCTCCAAAGTGGTGTTAGTGATCCGGATAGATGGTTCGAATTAATCGTCTTAAGCTACAATCTTCTACTGGCAGCCTCATATGGGACTGAATCTTTATCCAATCTGGATCGACACCTTCTTCTTCTACAATGGCAAAAAGACTATCATTTCCAACATTCAACACCCATTTGGCAAACTCTTGCTACTCTTCAAAATTGGCTGCCATGAGTCGCATGTTGATATGAAGACAAGAACTTGTAACATGCTGCCAAAGATGCGATCAAAGCAATGAAACACTAACAATGTCTTCTCATCCTCCCTTGGGAACAACAAGCAAGATCTGTTGAAAATCCCCACCAAGGACCACAATTTTCCCACCAAAGATCTTCTTGGTTGCCTATGCTTCATCCAATTGCATCAAATCACACAGGGTCCGATCAGCAGCTTCGAAAGTTCGGTGATGCATCATCGGTGCCTCATCCCAAATAATCATATCAGCTTTACGCACCAACTCGGCCACTTTCATCTATTATGTGATGTTGCAAGTCGATTCATCGTGCCAACCACCTACACATGATAGGCCCTCCAGGCAGAGTTAGCCATTTTCTAAGCTTGAAGTCATTGTTGAAAAAGAGCATAAAAAATTGTTGGCACACAAGGTTTTGATTGAAAAGAAAAAGGAAGAACAAGAAGGCAAATGGTCAAATGGTGGGTGGAAAGTCATTCCCTTGTCATCCTATGTGGTTCCAGTGTTTTTTGTTTAAGTGATGCAAGTTTCCAATGTATTTTTGTCCTTGAACATGCCTTACAGGTGAGTTAATTGCATTTCGTGGATGTAGGAAAGAGAAAAGGAGTCAAAGAGATTGAAATAGCAACGTCTGACAAAAGAGGTTTAGGCCAAGAGGCTTGCAAATGAATCTTCAAGGCGAGAGGAAGCAAGGATTTGAAAGGAGATTGAAGAAAAGGAGCTTGAGGAAGCAATAGCTCTCCTTGGAGAAGCTAAGAAGCGGAAAGGCAAAAAGGGCAAGAAGGCCACAAGAGATGGGGTGAGTTCCTTTTGTAATTAGCTCTCAGTTTCTGATGGATGCTTATGATTGTAGGGCTTTGGCACTTGTGCCATCTCTTCCTATTACTTTTTCTACCATGTCGTGTTTGTATTCCACTCTTTCTCCACCCCATCGAAGTAAATAGACCATGATGGGACGAATGGATGACCAGACGAATGGACAGATGGATGAAATGATGTTTCACAACATCCTTTACTATATGTAATATTCCACAAACACCATTTTAATGAAAGTTGTCCAATTGTCCACACCCAATTTATTTTTCTCTCCACTTCTTTGAAAACCTTAACCCAAATATATTTCATATAAACCACCGCTTAAAGTTTGTTTTGATTCAAGATTACTAATCATTATTCATGAATAAAATGTCGTATTATCTCTCTACACTACTAGCTTTTATCTAAATTGCTAACCTTAGTTTATTAACAACCCATATTTCTAGATAACCATTGTTTGGAATAATTAGTTATTGAGATTATATAACCTTTAATTAGTTGTCATTAAAACAATTGACAATACACAATTAATTATTTGTACACTAAACCCCTATGCAAATAAGATTTTATTGAAATGCCCTATTAACATCCAAGCCATTAGCCATTAAAAGATAGATAAAATCCTCCCTCATTTAACAAAAATTTCCAATTATTGAGATTTTGTTGAAAACCCCATTTTCATCATGTCATGAAGGGATTAGGTAGGCTACAAATGATAATTATCCTACAAATTCCAAATATTCATGCAATTTGGTAAATATTATAACATTTTAATATTTAGTTTTTAATATAAGCATTAAAGCAAAGCATCATTGACATAAGTGTTTTGCTCAAAATAAAGTTGAAATATGTTTATTTTGAGAACACCCCATTTTAAAGGCATTATTAAATGTAAAAAATCAACAAAAAATAATTCTTTTGTTTCTATCCATGATACCTTATGGGTTTCCGCTGGGTATCATATGAAAAAAAGTTTAAAAACAAAATGCATGCTTCACTTTTTAATATGTTTCACCTTTTGCTAAAAAGAAAATTTGTTAAATAAGGTGGATTCCATGTAAGATATCCTTAAACAATTCCTAACATTGATTTATGTCATCTTAACCAACCAAACACACCATTATACAACCTACATGCTACAAAATTGAAACTTCACCCAAGGAAAAATAAGAGAATAATGTAAAGACATGATTAGAGGAACATTTTAAATTATTTTGTCCTAATTTATTAAAAGGTAAAAAATAAATATGTTGGTGTTTCAAAAAATGTATAGTGTATGGATCATAACATTACTTTTTCAAGTCACATCATTTTCATGTGTGATGCATGAGTGAAAAATGATAATGATAAATGGGAATCCATTTCACAAATGGCAAAAGGTTGGTTTTTTAAACATGTTCTTCTCTTATTTGTTGAAGTGTATAATAATCCTTTGGTATTGGGGCATTCCATTTTATGAATTCACAATTGTCTTCCTGAAAAGTTTTGTTTATAGCCCAAGTGGTGATCATCCATAAGATGCTTAAAATATGATAATTGCCTTTAGGAAGATTTAACCAAATCTAGCTACGAACCACATAAGAAATACAAATATTTAATCATGCTTATATGTATTTAAATACACTTTAAAATCCAAATGTCATACAAATATGTTGTTTTATATTATTTTCTTTTCCTCCTTTCTAGCAATTGAAAACCACCAATTTCATTTTTTTTTTTAATTTTTAATTTCTTTTTTTGGCAAAAGTTTGTTAGTTTGGACTCAAAATTTTGGGTCCAAGATGTAATGCCTTTTGCTATTAAAGTATGATTTCACATACCTAATGACTGAAGCAAACCAATATGAAAAAAAATAATGTTCCATAATTTCTTGTCATACAAGTAAAAGGGTCAATGTCCTAGCTTGCTTCAAGGGGGAGCTTGCAAAATTCAAAATCCATTGAAATGATATAGACTAAGTAATTGATGAGAGCTCATTAATTGCTAATGAATGAAAAGTCACGTAACATTTCTGTTGATGAATGAAAAGTTGTGTAATTCTTTTTTTCATATGTAAATATCATTGCATTTTTTTCCTTTGTATATTTTGGTCTTTCATTGGGTTAAAAAATTCTTATTTGTTGACATCATAATAATTTCATAGGAATGTAACTTACATAATTCAGAAAATACTTTCCAACTTATCAAAGTGAAAATTATCCATTAGCATGTCCCTCTTCGTTATCCTTGTCATTACAATGCTTTCCTTTTGTAATGTCATTGTCATACAACATTTTTCATAAGAGGAAAGTTTATTAAAAACAAATTTCATATGCAAAGTGTTGTCATGACAATGACACTATAAAAAAATAACTATATAGTGATAATTGTAATGAAAAGAGACAAGTTGATGGATAACTTCCATCTAAAATATCTTTTAAATTGTGTGAATTACTGTTTTTATAACATCATTCAAATTGTGTAAGGTAAATTCTTGCAAAAAACATCATTATGACATTAATGAACATGATTTTTTTAACCCAATGAAGGACCAAATATATACAAAAGGAAAAATGTGACGATGATGTTCGCTTGGTGCATGCCGAGTGTAAATGTGAAGTTTTAGAACCTTTGGACAATAGATTATGAACACAATCAAAAACACAATGCAAATCAAAAAGAGTGATTGCATAAAAGACTTTATTTTTGTTAACACATGACAAATATGATGTTTCCTCATTACATGACACGAGCACAATTGATGGTGCACTTTAACAAACTTTGCATGCTTTGATAATACCACACATCCAAGTGGAATCATAAAAAGATGCATTGGGATGCAACTTTGAAGATCAAAGTTCAACATTTTTTAACATATTGGTGGATTTTAAACTATTGCCAAAAACCATCAAAATTTGGAAAATGTATTTTCTCATCGCTTCTCACACATAATCTCATGTGTAATCTTGTGCAAGATTTTACAACTTGCAAAAGATCTTGCTAACCAATCACCAAGACCTTACAAATTTGTGTTGCACACCCAAGTGGAATAGTAGAGAGACCCATTGGGATGCAACTTTGAGGACCAAAGTTCTACACTTACAATTCTTAACATCTTGGTGGATTTTGAACTATTGTGAGGAACAATTGAAATTTTGACAATGTATTTTCTCATCACATCTCACGCGCAATCTCATGTGTAATCTATCTCATGTGAGATCTTCACAACCCACATAAGATCTTGCTGACCAGTCAAGAAGACCTTACAAATTCGGACCACACACCCAAGTGGAATCGTAGAAAGACCCATTGGGAAGCAACTTTGAGGACCCAAGTTCTACACTTGCATTTCTTAACATCTTGGTGGATTTCAAACTATCTATAAGCAATAGTCGAAATTTTGACAGTGTATTTTCTCATCACCTCTCACATGTAATCCCATGCATAATCTAACAGGAGATCTTTACAACCTGCATAAGATCTAGCTGACCAGTGAACAGGACCTTACAAATTCATAAGCATCTGTTTTTCACAAGAAAAAGAAAGAGCTGTGGTGTTTCTTTCAGTGGGTGAAGGGTGCACATTTAGACCCTTCCTGGATTTTTGACAGCAGTCACTAGACCAACAAAGGACCGAACAAATGAACCCCCCAGATAACATACCAGAGATAGGAGAAGAAACCTTGGAAAAAAGTGCATCAATCATTTGCATTTTGCATCATGTTTGAAGCCTGGGAACCCATCCTCTTTTTTGCCTGCGTTGAGCAACTCTTTCCCCATTTGGAGGACATCCCCCCTGTTGGAGCAGAAAGGACGCAGAACTGACGTTGTAACGGCGTTGAAATTCTCCCCTTCTTCAAGAGTCTCCATACCTCAAATAAGGAGGAAAGAGAAGAGTAAATAAGGGGGCTCAAAAGGGCCAGAGAAGCCAAGGGAACAGAGTACAGAGGGGAGAACGAGTCAAGAAAGACAGCAAGAGAAGACGTTCAGCAGCTAAGAAAAGGAGGAAAAACCAAAAAACCAATAAAGGGAAGAGCAAATGCGAAGAGCGAGTCGAGATCTTGCGGGAGAAGGGAGCTACAGCTTGAGGGGAAAACTAGAGAAGACCAAAGCAGGATCCAAATAGAGGAGAAAAGAGTAAAACAGAATTGACAAGAATAGGAAGAATTAGGCGAAGAATCCGAACAACAAGAGAGCAAAAGGCGAAGGGAGAAGACAGCATTGCGAAGGCGGAAGAGCAGTGCCATCACCAGAGAGCTTACGAAGGCGGAAGCGGCGGGGAAGAAGATTGAGCGGGAAGTTGGATACGATTCTGAATTGGAGCAGTATGTAAGCTTTCTATGCCTCGTTTGTTTCGCGCCCGTCGTCTCTCTCTCTTGATTCGTGCGACGCCGTCACGCAATCCGTGTGCAGAGAGCGGGACGACTCGATTGACATGGTGGAGTACATTTCTTTCAATTCTCTCTTCATTTTGTCTTACTCCGGGGTAAAGGGAGCCGGGGGGTTTGGTTGTTAGTGTAAGCAGCTGCTGCTCGCTCATCCTTTTCTTTGTCTTGTTCATAAGTATCCGCTACATTTTGTTGCAGAAACGTAGTCGCTAAGGTTGCTGAAGTGCGTGCCACGAACGATTTGCGCACAATTTGAGGTAAGAATTGAGGAGAACTTCTGCTGGAAAATGACTCTTGTTGAAGCTCGTCTTACTTGGCGAGACACAAGCTCAGTTCTAAATCGCAACATTCTTGTAATACTCAGATTTTGTCGAAGAGAGGTGGTGCGATATTGGTACAGAAACATTGCAACACGAGAGAGGCACAGAGAGAGGGAGAAGGGAGAGAGGGAGAGAGAGAGAGATCTGCGTGAGCCTTTTGAAGCCTCGCAGTTTGCTCTTCTTGTGTGAAGAGAGTTGCTTCAATGAGCGAAAGTCTTGGCGCGATTGTGGTGGAATAGGCGAGAGATTTTGTTGAAAGATCCTAACCAAAACTCCAGTGCAATTTTGGTGCAGAATCTCTCTCAGCAGACGCAGCAAGCATCGTGAAAGGACCTGTTCACGTGCGATCTCTGCTTGAGCGCAAGCATTGTGAAAGGACCTGTACAGGACTGATCTCTGCTTGAGCGGCGCATTGAGGTATGGCGATGTTCTTCCATGCATTGTGTAGAACACTGGTGATCATTCTGGAAGGAACTTCGGCTAGCAGACAAGACCGAATAGAGCACTGAGTTCGAAGCTGTGCCCTGAGGCTTTCCTGTAGCATCATCGCTAGACCTTTGTTTTTTTTTGGTTGCTAAGGACTGCAGCTGTCCGGGAAAGAGTGATCTGCACGCAATGAGGTGAATACCTGCAAATAGAAAAAGCAATGGTGATGTTCTTCAATGCATTGATTGTATGGAACTTCATTCTGGAAGGAACTTCAGCTAGCATACAAGACATACCATGAGGTTAATACTATATGCCGAGGCTTTTCTGTGGCATCGTTGCTACACTTTTGTTTTGTTACTAAGAAGAACTACTTTGCTGTCCAGGACAATCTGGCCTTCAGCTTGTGTAGTAGCAACAAAAACTGCTGCCAAGAACTGTTGCTAGTGCTTGTGAGAGGCTCTTGGTGAGATGACACATTGCACAGAGAGTTACCTCTTCTTCTTCCGAAGCTTTCTTCTGGCACAAAACTTTCTCAAATCAATGAAAGTTTAAAAGCACAATTCTGACACAGAGGCAAGGTTTGCTCATAATATCTGGGACGCAGCATTGTTGGAAATCTTGGTGAAATTGAACAGAGAAGATATTGCAATGACTTCATTGCTTGAAGGAAGTGCCTGCCACTGTAGTTTCTTAGAATCATTTGACCTCCATGATGATGATGATGTTTCTGGTTTGACTCTAAGAGAAACCTTGCATGGGAGAAAGGTAGACTGGCGAGAGAAGAGTTGAAGTTCTGTACAAATGTGCATGCTCGACAAAGGTTTGGGGATCCTTGTCTCATTCTTGTTTGTGGACGTGTTGTGACAGAATACTTAACTTTTCAGCAAGTCCATTACAGGAGAGGGATCAGCACAGTTCGTCAAAATGGCTATGAAGATGCCATTTGTTTCGACATTGAATCCAAATGCACCACTCTTTGTTCCAGCAGCATATTTGGCAGCTGAGGATTTCTCGCCAGAATGGTGGAGGCTCATTCAGACATCCTCAGATTTTGAAGAGTATTGGATGAAGGAACATCTTGCCACTTACGATGAAGATGAATTCATGACTGAAGAGCTGGATGGGCTGGCTGACCTCGAAGATGATGACGAGTTTCTTGATTTTGAGGAGCATGTTCTGGAACTTGAGATCACCCCTGAGAGCCTGTACCCTGATCATGAGAACGGTAGGTCTCAAAGCACTTTCAGGAGTCCATACAACCACGTTTGTCTGCTGAGCTTTTAGGAAGCTTTTGCCAGTATGTCTGGACATTCTTCCTGCCTTTCCCAATAACAATATATTTGTTTGGTCTTGTATTCTGCCAAACTGATATATACATGAGATATGATATGAGCTCAGCCGTTGAGGATATTCCTGTGTTGATGGGGTAGGTCAGAGCAACAATAACTAAAAATATCACTTATGTCCTGCAGGCGGCAGCAGTGTCCAGGACTTGCCAGTTGACTCAATCGACACATATGACTGTAAGGACACCAAGCAGCAAGTGCCAGGGTGACCAACCTCATGAGACAGAGAGCTACCCATCATCAAGTCAATACTAGCAGCACCACTCTACAACTGCAACATGTATAGCCTTCCATCACCCACTTTTGAATGCTGCACTTCATCTTGTCATCTCTGGTACAAATCTCCTCCAAATCAGCCCACTGAGGTTCTCTTTTTGTTAAAACTGTACTCTCATAAATTCTTGCTTGGCATCATCATCTTTGTGGCCTTAACTCCTTTTGTATGAGAGCTTAAGAGAAAGATCTAGCAATATCTGCCACCTAGAGTAAACCCGATCAACAGCTTTGTATCCCCTTCTCTGTGCATTTGGTAGAATATGAGCTGCTGTCGTTCTACTTCTAGGGTACCATGTTAGTTAGTTCTTGACAAGCTTTCAAAGATGGAGGGTTGTTTTTCTTTTTGTCTTTTTTCGGCCGTGGTGTTTGTACATAGCATATGAGTATTTCAGAACAACATTTGACAAGGTGGACACGACTGACTGTCTGTCAAACTGAAGACCCCCATTTTGTAAGCACAGATTTCTCAGCCTGGCTCTTTTTCTACGGTTGTGTATTCTGGCTAGGTCTGTAATATGTATATATGTATGCATGTACTATTCTGTAATGTCAGTTTGCACTTTCAAAATGTTGAGATAGGTGGGCTACAGAATCATTGGGGCAATGAGAGCTGCTGTGGGTACCTTGGACAGAGTAGTAGGCCACTAATGGAATGCAAGGCCATTATGTGATGCCGAGGTGTTGAAATGACAATCCTAGTTAATGGCAGGCTACAGTATGAATATTTTCCCATTAATACTCGGTGGGAAAATATTCTTACTATATAGCCTGCCATTAACTAGGCATGACTTGATCAACTTGAACCCATCACAGGTGGTTGACAAGAACTCTAAGAACAAAAAAATGGTGCTATTCAATCAATAGCTAGCACTGGCTTTTTATTCTTTTCTGGGAGGCATGCTTATGTGTATAAGATTGCCCTCGAAATACACTCAAAACTTTTACTCCCAATGCTTTATGTGTAGAGTTATGCCCCAATTGTGGGTCAATGCACAAATTAAAGGGCCTAGGTGAGGTAATAGCCAAGCCTAGTCTTGCATTTCAGAATGCCCACACCCATGGACATTAGACTGGTGTTCATTACAAAACAAATCATTAATTAATCATTCAATAATCACCCAGTGGCAAATGTTTTTCAAAAAATTGGAAAAAAAACACACAAAAAATGATGTTATCAAAGGTTTATTTTCACTATTTTTTGAAAGAAATTTGAAAAAAATTGCACCAAATATGAGGATGCCAAGAAATCCCCAGTTTGTGTTCTTTATTGAGAGGGCAAGCATGGCTTGCATAACACATCAGCAAACGTATGTAGCTTGTGATTCTATACAGCCACAAGTGGTTTTGAATGGAAGAGAGGACCATTAAAAATATTGTTGTTTTGGCCAAAGATTGAAAGCAGGGAACAAAGGAATGGGAAGTTCCCTCCAGGGAGTTTTATTACCGCATGTTATTGTGACCAGAAATTGTCAGATAGGTACTGCTGAAATCCATCTTCTGCTGATAAGAGTCGCAACTTTTCAAGAGCTCCCTTCTGCACAGCTTCACAAAACTTAACATCATGATAGAAGTTGAAGGATAAGGGACCAATCATCCACAACTGTTGAACAGGAGACGGTTACTGACAAATATGGCAATTTGTAGCTGTGCAAAATTCAGGATGATATAATGCTTGTGTGTTTGGTGATGTTCCTTGCGGACTTGCACAAAGAAAATACAAATATAGAACTTATGTCTGTTTCTGGAAAGGTGTGAGCAGGTGTGCCAGAATTAACAAGCACTTTAAACATTTCCTGTTGGATCGTGCAATTAAGAAGACACAGCCTCACTCCTCACTTCCAGCAGAATTTTACAATTCCTGAACATCAAAACATAAGACATAATGAAAGTTCCCAACAAACAGAATTGCATACCTCATCAGTTCGGATAGTCTGGGTGGTCACTCCTAGCAGATCTGATACCTGATTCATATGTAACAAGCACATCAGTTATGTATGTAAAGATGATTGAATCCTAGAAGTGTAAGCTCTGATGGCAGCATTCAATACCTCTCTGCACAGTTGTCATTGACTCTGATAATTACATGGCTTTGGGAGTTTTAACTCTTGGCAACTAGCTTGAGGTTAAGCTAGTCAATTGTCAGCTGTGACAATGTTTCAACAACAGCCATAAACTTCAGGCTTCTCCAGAACTTTGCAGGATCCAACACCACGTTCAGACAAATCGTATCAGGAGTTTTTTTTCATTTTTCATTAGTGACAGCAATGGTTCATGTCCAGCATTATAACCTAGTTGAGTAATAGGATAGTGAGCTCGTGTCAGCGCACAAATTGTATTGTGGCAAATAGAGTTTAAGCACAGAGAGTTGAATACCTCATGTCTTGAAAGAGGAGGTTTCCCATCCAGGCCATACCGCAATTGCATCACCTAGATAAAACATGAGCACAGAGTTTTGCATCATTATTTATCACATCCAAAGACTTTCTGGTCACGTTATATATTCTGCCATTTTTACTTTGGCATCAGTAGGCTGGACTTTAAATACTTTGAGAGAGGTATCATTGGAAGGGGGAAACTTTGCCCACTATAAAATTCCAACTCAAATCGAGATGTTTGTCTCTCTCACCTTACTTGGATTTTGGACATGGTAGTTTGATAGTTAATCTACTCAAAAGGTCTGGCTCACCACATGCTTAGTATAAATTGGCCCGATGATCCAAAGTCTTTCATATGCAAAAGTCTTTTAACCAAGTCATTGGTCCTCAACCTTGAATCACTTTAGTTAAGAAGTCCACAACATTTTGAGATACCTCATATATAAAAGTAACTGACCATGAGCTTTTGTTCAAACACTTCTTACTGTCAATTCCCTACCTGTTGCTCTCGTGATTTGAGACTGTTTAGAGCAGCAACCACCTCCTTCCTCAGCTCAGATTCTCTCATAAACTGCAACCAATAGAAGTTGAATCACTTGGTAAGCCTGTCTTTGAAATGCACAATGGAGAGTGTCCTACATATCTGATTTGCAGTGCTTTCTGGGCACAAAGCTCTTACACAGTCCTTCAAATTTGTGGTCAGGTTGGCAAGTTTAATCTCCAATTGGCAACATCAGTTGCTACTACTCTGCAGGACCTCAAGGTGGATTTGAGGCATAGAAACCTGCCCCAATCCACTGCATATAGAAGAAAAAAAGGTGGTGTTTTACTTCCTTACAACCCATCAGAAACAACAAAATCAACTTAGGCACACACACAACACTGGGGCCAAGAACATGTACAACAGGGAGAGAATAAGTACAAGCCATGGATGAACTGCTCGAGATGCATCAGACAACTGCCTGCAGTCATGATTTTTTCCATCACCAGTCTCTTCTGAAGCAATCACTACATCCAGTGACTTCACTGGTGTTGTGATCCGTAGCACATCTCGTATCTGTAGGTGTCCAGTGTAATTTTAGAGAAAGAATAGCATTTTACAAATGGTGAAGAAGCCAAACAAAACAATACAAAATAATTAGAGAAGTTTTCACCAACATAGGCTTCTCAAGAAGATGGAAAGTGCAGAAAAATGCTACCAACTACACTGCAACCAGCAGACCTTCTCAGGATCCACATTGGTGACTGCAGCAAGCTCCTGGCATGTGGGTGGTCGATTGTGCTGCTCTTGAAATAACTGACAGGTCCAGCAAAAAATTCAAAACCTTTTGGTGGTATCAAACAGAAGAAAGGAAGATCTGCTAAGGACTATATCACCTGGTCAGATTTGTAAGCTTGTTGTTTAAGTGTAATTATGATTGCCTGACCAGACCTAAACAGCAAGCTTACACACTTCTAAACAGTGTGCAAGAAATCCAGGAACTTACATCTTTCTGTTGCAATATCAATGATGCAGTCTGATACACAGGTCGACCAATTCTTAGTACGTGTCGAAATTTCTTTGCTGCTGCAGCCATCCGCTGCAAAGTTACAAATTGTGGTGTAAGATCTTGGATGCAATGAGTGAAAACCTCAGTTGTGGAGTGAAAAAGGATGACTCAAGTCATGATTCTGGCTAGCACTCAAGAGATATTATAGCATCAAAAAAAATTGAGCACCCTCATTCAAGCTGCAATAAGCTTGTGAGGATAAGCTTCGTTCCATTTTGCTTTGTCCCTGAACAAGCAAACACCTAAGCTCAAAGGCATAGAGACAAAAGACTCCCACAATTTGGGGAAACACTGAGCAATGAATACCCCAAAAGGAAAAGCACCCACCTCTTGGATCCAGAAGAAAGCATAGGAGGAAAACTTGGTTCTGCGATTGCCATCAAACTTTTCGGTGCTCTTCAGGAGACCAAAAGCACCCTCCTGCATGACCCCCATAGCTTGGTAGTATCAGTCCCAAGAAGATATATCATATGATTTCTGAGAAGAAACACATTCTCACATCATCATCCCAGATTGAGTGAGCTGCAATGCACCTGGCAAAGCTCCCAATGAGAGAGTCCTCGGCCATGAAACTTTCGGGCCACTGATTCAACTAACCGAAGGTTTGCAGCCACCATCTTTCTCTTGGCTGCTCTTCCCTTTCCAACCCTGCACACAGGAAACGGAGTTGCAATTCAAGCCTAAGGATCATAAGTCTTCATGTAAGTGTAATTCCTCACACCATTGCCAGATGGTACAGAAGAGAAGAAGAAGAAGATTCTTGAGTACAACTGACAACACATTTAAATGCATGATGTTATTTTTCATAAGCAGATTGCATTACAGAACCTGGATTCACAATTGTCCTGTTTTCTCAATCCTCTCTCAATTGTCCTCTCTCAACTCAAGGATCTGTTGTGTTCAGAATTGGTTACAAGGGATGTGTGTTCAACCTGGCATAGAGCTTAACAAGAGAAATTCCAACAGAATCAGCCCATTCTTGGTCAGTTGGAATGCGTTCAATATGCTTCTCAAGCTCATTGCGCTTCTCCTGGAGACTCAGCAGGTCCTGTGGGGTGGGGCAAGAACACTATCACAGTTATCATGCCACAAAGCGTGCACATTCTGAAACCTTGTGGCGGCTGCAAAGCAGAAGCTGTACAAGAATCATTGCAGGTATGGTGCCAGACAGACCTGGATATCTAAAGCATGTGCAATCTCTTCCTCAGGAGTAAGAGGAGGACGAGAACCGGCAATGCTTGACCACGACGAAGCCGATGCTCCTGTGTCGTCGCCTTCATCATCAGTCTTCTCGTCATTCTCACGATCCTTCTTCTTACTTTTTTTCTGCTTTCCAAAAAGGCAAGAAGAAAACAAAGTTGTTGATGTTCTTCTCTTGCAGACATAATACAACTGCATTGTTGTTGCAAGAAGGCAAACAGAACGAAGGAAGAAACACACTTGCATGTCGTTCAAGCTTTTCATCGCTTCATTTCAGAACAAAACCAAAACAACGAGGAAGAAATCGATCAACATACTGCTCTCAGCACTCTACTGCAAAACACAGAGCACAGCAAAGAGTCCACATTGTGATTGCAAACCTGCGATGATGATTTCTCAGCAAGGCGACGAGATTGCGGTCTGATGTATCGCCTATGTTCGCTCCTTCTTTCATGCCACGAGCTCTCTCCTGTCTCGACAAAGCGACTCCTCTCCTCACAAACTGACACCTCTCCGGACTCATGAAGAGCACAGCTGCAGCTTCTTGTTGACGAGCCGTTCTCCCTCGGTGCTGACACCGTCGAACTTGAGAAGCTCACCCGACTCTGCGGCCGTTTACTCCTCGAGCAAACAATCTCGTTGCTCCTTCTGCCCCCGACCCGATCATTGAAGAAGGTTGGGGAAAAACCACGCGTGTCAACAAAGAGCATGGATGCGGCGACCTGTGTGTTCGCAGTTGGTGTCGAGGCGAAAATGTGCACGTAAGAAGGGAGTTGCATCGCGTGGAAAAGCAGGTGCTGGCGATGCAAAGGATCCGACAAAAGAGGGGATGCGGATGATATGAATCCAACAGAAGACAGTATGCGAATACTATGGATCCGGCCAGAAGAACCACACGACGAGCGGGATGCGGATCATGAGGCGGAAGAACTCTTTGGTCATCGCGTCACTGGATCAATGAACTAAGGAATCATCTGCACAAAGAAGGAACTCGGCTCTTGTACCTCAAGCCCTACATGTCTTTGCAGCAGCAGCAGCAACCTAAGGGGAACTCCTTGTCTCCTCCAATATAGACTCTCAGACGCCTGCAGTTCCGCCTCTGAGTGGAGCGGAAGCCCGGCTGTCACGGCGCCTTTGCGTTGCCGCTGAGCGGACGTTTCCCTGTGCATGTGCGCAGGCCTTCCGTCTTCTCCACAGGGAGATGGTGGCGGATCCAAGTGCGCCTTCTTTAGGACTCCCGGCACCCACCAGTAGAGACGGCTTCTTAGAGTTGACTTCAAAAGCAAGCCGCCAACTCTCGACGCAAGCTTCTTCTTCACACCCAAGCCGCCATCTCTCGGCAGGTAGGTGCCTAACCAGTGGCTTCCTGAGGAGAGTGCTGTCTTAGGCTGCTTCATTTGTTAGGATTTCTGTTGGCAGATTGGCTTTCTTCAAGTTGCAAACGTCCTCCTGCTAGCTGCCTTCTGTTGCAAATCCAAGATGGCTAGCTCCTTCCTTCCTTCCTCCATGTTTTCTTTTCTTTTGAGGTGGGAGAAGCTGTTAGAAACTACGACTCTGTAGCTCCTCTGGTATTGTTTCTGGCTTCAAACCTTTTTTCCAATCTGATCTGATCAAATCTTTCACTCACAGAACTTTGTGATTACTGACACAGCTTTTCGTTTTTTCTTCTTCTGTTTTTCAGCATCTGCAGGGTCTTTTCTACATCCAAAAGAAATTTCTGAAGGAAGATCTCTTCTTCTGCTTCAACATGTTCCTACTAGGTACACAAGTCTTCTGCACTCTCAAGGATTGCAGAATCTCCTCCATGTTATTGCTAGTAATTCCAATACTTGTTAAGCAGGTTTTGACTGGAGATAACAGTGAATAGAGGAAGAGATTCTGATCTGTGATTGTAATGCAACAAGTTTCTTTATGCTTTGTATCCAGCAAGAATTTCACATCTTCTTGGTCTTCATGGCTCATCAAATTTCAAGTTGCAGGAAACACTGTACTTGCACCATCAAAACCTGGATCATTCTTGTTTTTGGGTTCTGTCAATAGCAACTGATTTGTTGTTCACAGATGGATCGTGCAACATGAAGATTGCTAAGAGGAGGGTTGCTGCTCAATCAACCACATCAACAGTTAGGCACAGAAAGCTGCATTAGCATCTCATCAAGGTCAGGTGCTGCTCAATCAACCACATCGACAATCAGGCACGGAAAGCTGCATTATCATCTCTTCATGGTCAGGTGAGCCTGTTGCAGTACACCTCCCTGTTTCAAAGTTCCCAATTGTGATCATTTGAATTGTACACAATAGTCCTTATGAAAAGTTACCAGTAGTTGTGCAATCCCTTACCATGAATGACTTGGAATCAGATATATCACCTCAAACCATATCTCCTTCCTCCAATAATCAGTATGTCCAGGCACAAAACCAGAACTTCCACCCATCACCCACAGGCTGCAACTTGAACCTAAGTGCCATTTATCACTAAATTCACCACAAAAACTACCCTACCTTCCCTTGGAATTGAGCCAATAGGTATGTCTTCCACACAAACCTTTCAAGAACAAAGTGGCTGATTGCATCATGGCTCTACCACTTATGCCAAGTTCAAACAAGCAACAGTTAAAAGAAGGAAATGTTCAATGAACTTCCCAAAAAATGAACTCCTGTTTTGCAGTAAAACCCAGTGAGTGAGCTTTCTTCAAAATCTGGGACCAAATGAGAATTACATCGTTCCATACTCTCTCCCTTACAGGCAAAGCCAATAAAGTAAATACCTAGCACATCCTCAAAGAACTCAGAAATTGGCTTACTTAAAACATCATCAAACAAGCTGCCACATCCAACAAAAACTCACACAAAGCAGATACAAATTGACTGGCAATCAAGGAATTCTAGGTTGCACCGGGCATGCAAAGGTAGTAGACAAATAAAGTGCTGACAGATTCAAAATAACTCAGTGTCTGATAATGGTCTAGAAGAGTACACAAACACCACACAACAGGAGGCTGACAAAGAATGAAGTGCAGTGTTCAAAATGTCTCATAGAGCCTTCCTATTCAAACAACAACACTTCTGTTGGACCTGGTGTACCTGGAAAATAGACCAAAAGGTGTCCAACCCATCCCTCCACTACTCCATCTTGCTCCAAGGAACAAGCTTGATTATCTTCAGTAACCTCACATATCACAACCAGTTTTTACATGTAAACACCAATGAAACACATGCTCTGATGCTGCAGCTCTGAGTGAATAGTCAGCTACCACTTCCACTCATCTTTTTTGGACTTAGTATAAGCTCACTGTATGGAAATATCTCTTTTGGACATCATACAAATCTCTCCTAGTTTGTCTGCATAGCCTCTGCATGATAATTTTCCAAATCAGCATCCAGATCTTCCACACTCTTTTCTGGAGCTAGTGATCCTCGACCACGTCCAGTGCCTTGACCTCTCCCACGTCCCCGATAGGTGCTGGCACCACCACCACCACCACGTCTGCCTCCCACACTCCCACGCCCTCGAGCTGCAGGTCTGCATACCCAACTCAAATTTGTTTACCAGGAACCTCACTGGCCATAATGTCTGTGTATTCAGTATTCTGTTGGAAGTTATCAGGTTACAGGAGACAAGTCTAGACTTACATAAGTTGCAAGATCACTACTCAATTTCTCCACCTGACTGGCTATGCCAAGAGCCTTGTAGTCACATTGACTGCAGCTGACAACAATTTCATTGGTATATATTCACCTCAAGCAACTTGTCCTCTTCTTTCAGGTATCCAAAACCAGGTGCAATTCCAGAGTGACCGCTTCATTCTATACTCTACAAGCTGCGCTCTGACAGGAATTTAAAAACCTATAAATGCTTTGTAGTTTCCACAACCAACTGGGACTTTGTTATAGGTATCTGCACCAGGGTTGTTAACTGAGGCCACATTCCCTCAAAAATGACATAATCTTTCAATACACATCTGCCCCAAAATCCAGAAAACCATGCACAAATTCATAAGTCAGGTAGAGACCCATACACTGCCATGACAAGAGGCCGCACTTGGCCAGGGTTGACAGCAACTGCCCCATTTGAAACTCGAGCCACAGTTGCTGGGACAGGAGTAGTCAGATTGGTACCAATTAGCTCAATCTTCATTGGCTTCCCATCCAGCTGGACATTGTTATATCGCTTCAATGCAGCAATAGCGTCAGCTTTCCTTGAGAGCACCACCTCTGCTGTACCCTGAGGTGACAATACAGGTGATAGACCAAAGGTCAAGATGTGCCAGATTTACCCTAACATAAAACAACTAATCTACCAGTTTCAAGCTGAAAAAAAGATCATCAGGAAAGCAAGTTCATAGCAGGGTGGGATGTTTGATTAGAAAGTCCTTTCACTGAATTGGCACTGCAGGGCACAGTTGCTGTCTCATGATAAGTATAACTGCAATTCACAACTTCAAACTTAGGCAATCTATGTGACCCCTGAAAGGCATCCAGGGACTGGGAAAACCAAATGGCAAAACACTCATTTGCTGACTAATTTGATCGAGATGCCTTAGCACAAGGAATGCACTCCATCAAAGAACAGCACCAAGTACCTACTGTAGAGAAAGTTGAGTTAAACTGCAAACACTAACCAACCTTGGATCGACCACTGCGGTCATAGTTTATGGAGCAACGCTTCAGATCACCTACTTCTGAGAACAGCTCCTGATAGCACACACCAAACATGTTCAATGGATGTTTTCAATTTGCAGCCAAATCCTTCATAGAAGAATTAGCAACAAGAAATCTAACAGATCACCCCTGACTGGTATGCAAACAGGCTATCTAGATGGTCAGGTATAAGTTGTCATCGTATGAGACAAATGATGAAGAATCTAGTGAGGGTGATGCCATGCAACCTTCTGAGAGACATTTAAGAGTGTGCATATGGAACTGGAAACAAGTATAGAAAATGGCCTTCTCAGCACATTTTCAGCTTAATTGTGAGGAATATTTCTGTTGTCATAACATAGAACTCTCCAACTGTCACTTAGTACAACTGCTGAACACAGAATTCAAATGTGCTACACAGGCTGCACTCAAATTTGAAACTGATTAATGCAAGGGGCCCATAAGGAAATAGCTAATGTGCCTCTTGCAATCTAAATACCAATTCAATCAGTGAAAATGCCTGAAGAGTGATGAGGCTGACCTTTATGTCATCATTGGAGACTCCATAATCAAGATTGGAGATGTAGAGCTTGGTCCCTGTTTCAATTCCCAAAGACCTGGATGATGGGACAACAGCTGCAGCCTCATCATACAAATCGTGCTGCCATGCACCATCTATTGGTGCACGGTGCACAGCCTGCTCTCACCACCCAAACACATAGGCACCAGGCACATGACCATCAGTCACAATCCAACATTCATTTTGACAACGAATATATCATAGAGACAACACAGAATCAGAGCTGAGGATGCAGCCACATTATCCAAAACTTCAGCTCCACATCCTCTTTCCAGTATATGTGAACATGGCAGAGACTCAGTACTGCGTTCACATGTGCAAGAATCAACTAATCTAACTCTATTCACAGTTAACCAGTTGTCTAAATTGTAATACTTCAGGGCTTCTTAATCTCTTTGTGGAAAAACTAAACAACCATGTTGCCACCTCTGGAAGGGGCCAGTAGCCATAAGGATTGATACAAAGGCTATGAATAGAGGCATAGTAAAACACCACATCCTTCCCAAGGTAGCTGCATAGCATGTCCAGATACCTTCCATGCATTGTTGGCTTCACTTCACAAGTCAAGAGAAAAACTATGTTCCCTTGGAGCATGGTACATTTCATTAGTGTGGGCTGGCCCACACCATTCCACACATAAGTTCAATGGCTAGAATTGAAATGACACACCACAAAACCTGACTTCCCCTAGATGCAGCACTATTTCAGGAATACAGCCTTATAATCCACATCTCCTAAAAAACAACCTGGGTCTTTCACATTGTGAGGAGAAGATGCACACAAACACCTCACCCCACCTACATTCACATACACTGAGTGACGACTAAAACTTCAAATGTACTTCCACAGAATCTGTACCTTAGAGCAGGCTTTTCTTCCAGTTTCCATTATGTCTCTGTGACTATTTTTCCTTTCTAGCAGTGTAGACCTCGGCTAAACAAAATAGTAGCTCAAGTTATTAGCTCAAAGGCTGGAGATACAACACACAGCATATGCATCCACAGAGACATTCTTCTTGTTCTCCTTTCCCACACACAAGAATGGTCACATTTAAGATGCTGTATCCTTTTCCTTTTCCTGTTGTTTTCACTACAACAAAGTATGGCTCAGGTTAGACTCATTCTTCTCCTACTATGCAAAACCATGAACAGCGTGTCTTTAAACTATTCCATCGAGCCATTCTTCTTCTTTCAGTAGATAGCAAATGGCAAAGAATGATCTAGAGTTAGAAGCCACATAATTCTTCTGTTCCACATCACCGAGAAGCATTCAAGTTGAGCCACTGCATTATTCTGTCTCTCATGACCCTGGCCATAATTGGCCAGGGTTGGCTTCACATCCTCCTTCTCCACCTGTGGCCCTTAGGTTCTTTTCAACTGCACAGGAATGAGGAAGATAGGCGAAATGGAAAGAAGGATGGCAGAGGCTTACCTTGGCTGTGACGTATGGCCTGGACTAGGGCTACGCCACAGCACCTTTCTTCTTGGTCTGATTTCCTCTTTGCCAACAGCGAAAGATTTGATTAGGATTCATGGAACAAATGGAAAGATAATCCACATGAGATACCCAAAAAAAAAAAAAAAACATATTTTCTTGATTTTCTCCTGCAGTTCTTTTTTCTTCTTCTTTGTTGGCAATACAAATGAGTCAGAATAGGATCAAAGACATGAAAAGATCAATGTGGTTGTTCATCTTTTCCTCCCAAATATGCACTAAGGTTGAGCCACTGCAACGTGGTTTCATCTCTTATTTTCAAGATAATCAAAGCACAATGTCTAAGGTGCTAAAACTGCCCCCTTTCTCAACGCCAAAAAAAGAAAAAAAAAACCGCTAGGGTTTAACCAAGCGATGATGCAACTTAACCTAAGACAGCTACGGCGTATGGCTATGGCACAAGCTGCAATCCTCCTCCTCCTCCTCCTCGTTCTTTTTCGTCTTCCCTCTTGCACCCGAATGGCTACTAGTTGTATGAAACTTCGGACAGGATACAACATGTTTACCTTGGTTGTGGCGTAAGGAGTAGGTCGAGCAGCAGATCGCGCGACTTGCCTCCGAGAAGGGCCCATGTTACCACCACCACCATAGCCAGCGCCATTGTTAGCCGTGCTTCGCCGGACTCCACCACCTCGGCCTCCTCTACCTCCCGCTCCTCCTCCTCCTCCTCCTCCTCCTCCACGCCCCACCTGCTTATTGTTCTTGATTAGATCATCCAAGGACATGTCCAGTGCGCTCGTCATGGCTGCTGCTGCTCCTCCTCCTCCTCCACCACCACCACCACCTCCCTCAACAACCGAAACATTCCACAGTTAGAGCTTTGCCGTCCCTCCCTCCCTCCAGGGCAAAAAGTGGAAACCCTAATCGGCTCTCCCTTCTCGAGCCCCGTCCGAGGCCCTTCGAACTGGACAAATCTTCTTCCGTATCCACCCGAGGCCCTTACAAAGGCCCTTAGAACTGGACAACTCTTCTTTTGTACCATTTGAAGTCCTTACAAAGGCGTTTAGAATTGGGCAACTATTGTTTCATATTGTTTAAAAAACCCATACCAAGGCCCTTAGAATTGGGGGGGGAAGAAAAAATTCATACCATCTAAGACCTTTACTAAAACCCTTAAAACTTAACAAAATATTATTTATTGTTGTCCAAAGACCTTAGAATTGGCTAAACAAATCTTTATTCAAACTATTTGAAACTTTTAGAACTAGACAAATCTTCATTTGAACTATTTAAGACCTTTAGAACTAGAAAAATGTTCTTTATTGTGGAAAAAAGGGACCTACCTTGCAAACATCAAGGTCCATAGATTTTTAAGTACTATTCTTCAATGTGTGGAACCTTAATGTGGGAGGTGCCATCCTCACAACATTGGGTATAATTAACTATGTAAAATGTCAACTAAAACAATTCTCATTTGTTGTCCAAATATTAATATTTCAAATTTGAATGTCATTTAATAATGAAAGATAATAAAATTGTGATAGTAAAAGAAAATATGATGATGGGACGAATATATATATATATATATATATATATATATATATATATATATATATATATATATATATATATATATATATTAT
>Ga0116227_10000342_pt1 | contig 87885 bp, 61 predicted proteins | sample S1TSphgellanicum_FD_89693 | JGI IMG/M metagenome (GOLD analysis project Ga0116227, IMG submission 89693) | Host-associated microbial communities from peat moss isolated from Minnesota, USA - S1T2_Fb - Sphagnum magellanicum MG | ecosystem: Host-associated > Plants > Peat moss > Unclassified... | reverse complement strand
ATTTTAAATATAAAAAAAAAAAAAAAAAAAAAAAAAAAAAAAAAAAAAAAAAAAACAAAATCTATTAGATTTCATGAATAAATTCCATTTAAAATCACAATTTAATGAAAGCACCACAAAAGTTGGATCTCAATTAAACCATATATGGGCAAATGTCCTTAGAAATGAATGTAAAATGGTGTAATAAAAACATATTGGTCAGATTTTCACAAATAGATTTATATTGCATTCAAAAGGTATAACAAAAAAATCATTAATGTCTCCATTTATTTAAAATGTAATGTTTGTGGTTATATGCATGTAAATGTTGCATTTTCCACCTAATTAATTACTCCCAAAATGTTGGCACCTTGTGGTTTGAATTTGTATTTTTACATCATTTTTTTTAGACCATGTGTTAAAAAAAATCATAAATATCAATAACAAGATAAATAAAATTTTGGACAATTTTTTTATCCACACATACACTTGTTAAACACCATAACAAAACACCTTTCACGAAAAACCTAAACCCAAAATGTGACAAAAACAAATATAAAAGTTGTCAAATTTTTATATTTCAAAAATGAAAATGAGACTAAGAATAAAAATCTTTCCACTTAAATTATATCCCTTCATGATTGATGTTTGTTTCAAACATTGAAATACGTCATGCACATTGTTAAAAATTGTATACATTATTCAAGTTTGGAAAACTTGGATTTTCTTTAACAATATAATTATTTACAACTTTATATTCATTTGTATGGTTAAAGGAAAGACAATGGAACTATAGTTTCAATCTCTACATATCCACAATGAATTTTAAGAGGGTTAAAAATATATATTTCTTAGTACAAATGTGAAAAAAAAAATTCATGATCTTTCATAAAACCAATAAACTTTCCTGCAATATAACTTGAGTTCATAATAGAACATTAAATGTCATACCTTATTTTCAGGACAAAGACTCTCATGGCAAAACCACTTGTTTGTTTTGTTTTATACTTATGAGATCCACTGAACTGGGATGCCTCAGATCACATTCTTGGTCTCTTGGGAAAGCTCTCAACGAGGAGGGGTGCATGGGCTTGGTTCCATGGCGTTTGGACTTGCACTGCAAAAGTTTTTGAATATTGAATGATTTCTTCACTGAAAATTAAGTTAAATCGTAGCTGAAAATTTTGGAGGAATTGGAATGTGCCTTTGGCGTTGTTGGAAAGATCTTGATGAGCAGGATTTAATGGAGTTTATTTTGTAAGATTTGGATTCAGATTGTGGGAGATATTGATTTTTAAGTGAATTCTGCCGCTGAAAATTCAAATAAATTCCCGAAAACCAGGTTTCGGAGGGAAAAATCAGTTGATGACGTGGCAATACTTGGGCCACCTGCACAGACAACAATAGTCTGATTAAAGCTTTCGAATGTGGGTTGAATAGTAGGAGACCGGCACGAGCGAGTTCCGCAAAGTAAGCAGCGTCAGCGCACGGCCCGCCTATTAACCCCCTAACAATAAAGTGTGGATACAGTTAGACCAGCAACTGGCATCGACCAGTTGGTTCCTTCACGTAACACATTAGTTTAACGCAACAAATTGCCGTGGTTTTCGTCACACTTTGTAGGCCTGAGTTCACATTACGTGGGCAAAGTATATGGGTTTAATGTTCGAACTGCACACTAGCAATTATCGTAGTCTAGAGGCGACTCTCTGGTTATCGATCTTTTTTCTTCTTTCTTGTCCTCAAATTCAGAGAAGCAAGTTGCAAATTGTTAAGGATTGAGATAGTTTGACGATTTTTTTGATTTCGAAATTTGGATTGCAAGCAGCGAGGTTTCTCTTTTGGCTTCCTCTTGTGGTAAGGAGGAGGTTTTTTTTGCACTGCTTGGGAAGACTGCTGAACTTCAGAGCACCTGAAGATGAATTCAGCCGTGATGATGACCCAGATGCGAAACTGGATGACGAGTAGGAAGAATTTGGGGAAGACAATGGTGAGGTTGACTTTCTTTCGTTCTTTGACAATATCTGAACATTGCAATATGCAATCGGGTGTCTCTTCCATCTCTTTGTAACAGGCTATCCTCTTGCTACTGTCAGCTTGTTATCCCTGCCTTCCAGTTATCCCCTGGATTAAAACTCAAGAAGATATGAAGTACAGTAAAGGGAAGCTAATAGACACTGAAGGTAGAAGAGAAAAAATTGGATGAAACAGGGGAGTTTATTGAAATGGACGTAAAATTGTAAACAGTAAACAGTAAACAGAAAGGAATGATCAAATGGAAATGGAAGTTATTGCTTTTGCAGTAAATGTCAGAGAGTAGACTAAATAATTCAGACATATGAAGTTAAATTGGTTTTTTGATCAACAGAACTCCCAACAGAACTCCCTGAGTCTTGTGAGGCCCAGAATAGGGGCTTTATCAGTGCTGCTGTCTGACAAATTTATCAGTACAGCAGGTGTGTGATCAGTAGTATCATTTACCCACTTTTGTTGTTTCCATGCAGCACTAGTTTTAGCAACACATTCAGTGACTGCAGAGTTAAGTTGGACAGTTGTTGCAAGGAGGCCAATATAAGTAAGAAGTCAAAACCCTTTTCTCTGTGCTTGTGGATCCGGAATCAGCTGTGGAGAATTCATCATTGAACATGCAATCTGAGACACCTCACCAACAGTTTGTCAGTAACCATGAATACAGGTAACCCAATCCCTGAATCACCAATAAATTCAATGCTATGATGCTTCATGAACTCCAGGTCCATTGACCCCGCTGATGGTGCTCAACCCTTTGAGCTTGTAGACATTCCTTTATTGCTTTTACTGCCCTCATGTCCTTACCTTTCAGTCAAGGACCTGAAGTTTTTATCTTCTCCAGCACCATGAAAAGGACACAATAAGTCTTGGGGTGTAGAGTTTCACATTTTGTATGTTTTAACATCCAATCAGGCCACTTTTGACAGGTTTTTGGAGAGTTGCACTCTCTTCACCAACCTTTTTGAATTGAGATTGAGAGTTTTCTCTATTGGGCAGGCTATTGCTGAGGGGATCTTGTAGTTTTTGGGCCAACAATTGATGAGCTAAAGTCAGTCAAATTGATGAAATCAGTCACAGTTTGCAAGGCTTCTTTGGCATGCATGTCTGCAACTGTGTGGCTTAACTTTGCAGACAGTACTTCAGGAATTAACTCCTGAAATACTACTACAAAGGATTGCCTACCAAGGCTTCTTGATGCCACCTAACCTTTGGGTTTCTTGGCATTGCTACATCTCTCATTGTTCTCATTTGATTGCAGATCTCTGGTCTGGGTAAAAGGCTTGACTACAAAGGTTAGGCAAAATATATTCAGTAAAATTGATATTCCTGAAGTTTGCATTTGTTCCTTGCAATGCCTGTTTTCAAAAACTAGCTGAAGCTGTATTATGTCAGAGATTGAGCAGTCTGGCAACAGGGTTAAGAAACTCTTCTAGATGCTGCTAGGTTCAGAATTGTTAAGACTCAAATCTTGAGCAAATTCTCCCTCCTGATGGAGGATTGATGACCAAATTTGTAGTGATAGAGTACAGGATGTGATCTCCAATCATCTGCAGGAATGATTGAAACTGCTGAAACCACAGATCATAAGGATCTATGTTTGGATTGAGAATTCCAACTGCTGTTTCTTTTGTAAGCTTTATAGCAGTGGATTCTGTCAACAATCTTATTTTGTCAGAAACCTGTCAATTCTCTCATTTTGAGCTTTGAGTAGCCAGCAGTATTGAAGTTCCTTTTTGCTTGTCTGCCGGTGTTATCTTTGTTTTTTCTCCTTTGGGTTTCCCATGCTCCCCTTTTATCCTCTTGCCATCTTCTCTCTTTAAAACAAGCCCCCAAGAACAGCAGACAATTCTAAACACAGCTTTTGATGCACAAACCTTGAACTTGTGGAGTAGTTGGATCGAAGTTGGCGACAGCAGGCCAGTCATGAGTTACATTGTTGGCACACATGATCCGCAGGTATCCTTGGTACGACAACGGAAAGCATCCCATCTCTTGATTTCCATAGCATTTCCACAGATGCGTTGGCACACACATCATGTATTTGCACCATGAACAGCCTTTCTCCACATCCATTTCTGCGTACATTTTCCAATTTCTAGATGAGCTTTCGAAGGAAGCATCACCAGTACAGCACAAGAAAGGCTCAATCAATTCAGGCCATAGTAAAGTTCAACAAGTATATATGTCTGCAAATCTCACAAGAAGCAAAACTGGAAGCTCCGTGCATGACCAAATGCTGGTAATTTCATACTATTAGGATCAGGATCTCTTGCAAGATGTTGATAAGCAAGAGAGTAAGAATCAAGACAGTTTCAGCAGTTTGAATTGGTGCTAAGTGTCAGCTTGAACACTGATTGTTACAGAAGATCTTCCTCAATTCTGTTTTTGGCAGACTGTCAGGAAGATGTTCTTTGCATGATCAACAACATGATGATCTGACTCCAAGCTGATTGATCGTTTGATTGATTTGTAATCTACACTCAATGCTCAATGTTCAATATTGCAGTTTCTAACTTGTTGAAATGGTAGGATTTTCTGTACACGAATCTCCTTGAATGTGATCAAGCTGCAGAAAAAAGCTGTGAAGAAATTGGAACTTCATGGTTACAACAAAGGTCTTGAAGGAAAATCTTGAAAGAAGAAGATGAGGAGTACCTTGGAAGAGAGCCAGCAAGCCAGCAGTGATCGCGGAAAGAAAGAGGATGAGCGAGATGATCCACATAGCATTTTTAAGAATCGCGTGCTTGGTGGACTTGATAGGCATGTCATCTGTGTCGTAGATGATTGCAGGGAAACAGCGTCGTGTGATCCATCCGAACTCTGGCCGAATCATCAGCAAGTTCCCGAGAAGAAAGCCCGTGGTTGCGCCTCCGATGTGCATGAAGTTGTCGACAAGCGGCATCAGCCCGAATGCCAAGTTGATGGCTCCGAAAAAGATGACTGCTACAAGCGATGGAGTGCGACGTGGATACAGCTTCCAGTTGATCAGAATCGACGACATTGTTGCTCCAAGCAAGCCCATAAATGCTCCAGATGCCCCGACGGAGACACGGCCGTGAACAAAGAGAGCAGATAAGACGTTACCGGCGAATCCACTCGTGATATACGTCAAGGTTACCTGGTGAGTACTTGCATGTTTTGGTCGCAATGACATCACATCAAATTGAGCGGGAAGAAGAAGAATAGCAAGTCTTTCAGGAGATTTAGTGACAAGTATATTATTGCATATGACGGCATTGGCAAACAGTTCATGAGTGCAACAAAGAGACGCAAGAGAAAAGCCAAGTTTCAGGCGTTGGAAACCATCAGGCACAGAGAAAGCTCAAAACGCTGTCCAAATCCACTGGGAGATGGTCAGAAAATGCAGCAAATCGTAGTTATGCAGAAGAAGATGATGCTAGAGAAGATGAAGATGTGCAGAAGATGCTACAGAAGATGATGCTGAAGAAGATGAAAATGTGAAAATACAACAAAATGGAAGAGAGGCAATGTCAGACTAACTTTCATATACCCCAATCTTCGCTCGAGTGGAATGCCGATCACAAGAACACCGAGAAGATTGCCTACCAAATGGAACAAGCCAGCTTGCAACCACAAGGAACAAACAAGGCGCCAACCTTCGTGAGCTTTTGTCACAAGCTCTGACTCAAGGGCTCCCAACTCCAACAACTTGTTGGCTGATGCTCCTAGCAACGGATTCTCAGTCAGTGGCTGGAAAGCAAAGCCTCTCAACAATGGGAGAATGCAACGACCTTCAAGAGGTAAGTTTGCTGGACAGTTGTTGTGTCTCATGGTCATGATGAAGACAATCACATGTGTAATTGCAAGAACAGGAGTTAGCCATGGCATGTTTCTTTGGTCCTCAGAATCTCGCCCGAAGTACTGAATCTCTGCCAGTCCTGGGCTTTGAATGTTCCCTGCACATTCTCAATCTCCAAGTTTGTAATACCAGTGGCTTCCAGTCAAGAGGGAGCATGGATCAGAGACATTTCAAGCAGGAACACTGATGCTCTTGCTCAACTTTAGCTGCTACACATCCCTAACTATGGCTTTGTTCTCAGTTGACCAGTAGAGGAAAGTTCAATATTCTGAATGCGAATACTTTCTTTCCTTCCTCAGCAACAAGGAGCTTTCTCTAGATTCCAATGAATTTTCTGAGGAATTGGGTGCAATTGCTGTCCTGTGATCTGTGGTCAAAAGGGAAAGAAATGTAACAAAGAAAGTGCTTGCTAATGCAAATCTTGTGACAATATTGGTGCAGGAAGAGAGTTGAAGCTGAACCTGAATTCACGTGGGGTATCTGTAATGCAGGCACATCAAAGCCACCTCCTGCCATATACACTGGATGGTCCACAGAAGCTCTCACAGGGCTTGTGTATTGAGTGGGTGCATAGGTGTGAGAAATACGCAATGGGCTTCCATATAGTCCAATTTGTGTTGATTGAGACATTGCGATTTCTCCTGATCCTGACCGACTTGAGTGTTTCGACCCCATCAAGTCCTGCTCCCTCCTCCTCTCCCGGTAATCATACACACATGCTAATTCATTTGGTGTTGGGGGGACTCCAGTAGCTTGTCGCTTTCTGAAGCTGTCAAATGGCACAGTAGGTGATGGTTGCCCCTGGGGTGATCCTTTTCTCATTTTCCCTTTCATTCTTTTCCCTGAAGAGCGAGAGAGAGTTATGAACTCAGATCTCTCATGTGTGAACCTTCTAACAGAAATATTCCTTTTGTATGCATCAGCATGCACAACAACAGCTCAACAGATTTGGCAGCAGCAGTAGCAGCACTATAACCAATCTTCAGAAATTCATTCTATCAGCAAGGTACACCTGCACAGACCATACACACATGCACATGTGCACACACACACACACACACCTGCACGTATACCCAAAGAGACTATAATTGATCACCCAAAGGGATGCACAGAGAGAGTGACAGAAGCAAAAAAGTCTTATCCTACCACCATACATGCTACCATTTGCATTGAAAAATTGGTGTCATGGTTGATGATCAAATACCCCAGCACACACATGTGTGCTTAGGAGGGTGTTTTCATGCTGAAATTTTCTGAGCATGGACAGCATGCATTAAGGGCTGAGACAGAGAGATAGATGGAACAAGGATGAGGCAGAGAGAGTAGCATGCATGTTGAAGGGCTTCCAAGCTTTGTCAAATCTCCAAATGAGAGGGCAAAGAGGGAACAGCAGCCTCTGGGACAAAAGAGTGTCACCATGCCTGGACTTCCCTAACTACTAACCAACTTCCTTTCTCTTGTAACTGGTCCACCTGGTCCATCATCCATCCATTCATTCATGCATCCATCTGCACTTAAATTCATTGGAAACCCTAAAAAGAAGAAATTTTTGGGAACCTTGTAATACCCTTAAAGATTTGTGACTTTGCACAATTTGGAATTTTCTCTTATTGATTCTCCCATTGTGAAGACCATGAGACACATCTACTAGAGAAAACAAATAAGCAAATTCTGATAAGGAAAACTACAAAGATTATGCATGCATAGATGCAAGGTTTGAGAATAAGATACACCTCTTCATATGTTCACTAGAGGAATTCTCTTGTTAACCCTAACTGGGACCCAATCCCACTTGTATCTCTCAATTTGTTTAAACACACACACAGCTGCATCTGCTACCCAACTTGCATGAACATCACATCAATAAACATATAGGAGGAGATACTAGGAATTATACTTGAATGCAAATGACATAACTTCATGAGTACTGAGAATGTGGCCATTTGCAATTGTAAGTCAACTGGATAATAGGCTTGAGAGATGACCCAATAATCAGGTTATAGAGATTTCAGATCAAAACAGCCATTAGGAAGTCAAGGAAACCCAGCAGTGAAATACAGAGCAATTCATTACAGGAAACTCTGCATTGAATGATGGTTGCCAAATATGAGGCACGTGTTTTTTTCCCCTCCGTCCTTTTGGTTCATCATCTATTAATCTTCACACTTATGAGTGACATTTTGCCATTTACCTTTTTCTGCAAGAAAGTGAATCTCAGCAGAGCAACAGTAATCCTAACCTCTTTGATAGCTCAACAAGAAGAACCTTCAATTGTTGCCAGGAGAGCAAACTCTACAACAGGGCAACATTAAATACCAACATCTTTGATAGCTCAAGAAGAAAGACCTTCAATTGTTGCCAGGAGAACAAACTCTATTTGGATGCTGAATCCAATTGTCTATGTTCTTTGTTGCAGAACATGAGAGCTAGACCTTGACAAGAGCTAGATCTTGACAAGGGCATGCCAGAGACAGCAGAACTACTACTATGACTCACAAAAAAAAGAGTTGTGAACAAGAGCTCCTGTATACAACATGCTTATTTTTTCTTCTTCCCTCCTTTTCCTGATTTCCCAGCAGGAGCAGTGGATCCTGAGGTTGAGGCAGTTGGCTCTGGTTTTTTATGGCGACTTTGAAGCTTCCCAACAAGCTCTGCCACCCTCATCAACAACACCTTGCCTGGATCACATAAATCATCAGTTTAGTGCATGAAGATGCCATGTGCAACAATGATTTCAAGTTTCATGCACTTGCCATGAAGTTGTTCAATACAGATGAACAAATGACAAAATGGGTACAAGATTGTCCTACAAATTGAACCATCATGCCCAAGTAATGAAGTCTTAAGTATCATGTCAACACCAATTGAGTCACACAGAAGGCAATTTTGGTGATGCAATTATCCAGCTACAACTTTCATTCTTGGAAGGAAGGAGCTTGAAGGCAACGTCAATGATGCAATTATCCATCTAAACCATCACTCTTGGAAGGAAGGAGCTTACGGGAAGGAACAGCAGGATTGACTAAAGATTTGTCCTCTCGTTTAAGCTGTACTCTTACGCGCCCTCGTTGCATATTATCTCTTGAATACACTTTATCCAACTGCCAGTCACACCAAACACCCACATCCAGTTCCATGCTCAGTGGAATGAAAAAACGGCACTGAAATTCCTGAGGAACTTCTGACACCATATTTGCCCACCAAAGCACCCAAAAAAATTGTTTGTGGAGCCAAACAAGAAGCCAAACAAGGGTTCTAGAATTCTATCTTGCTGTTGCACCATGTGTGAATGTGCTATTCTGGAGCCAATGTGCACACTTGCTGACAACAACTCAGATGTCCAGAATTGCACATTCACATGTGGTGCAACAACAAGATAGAATTCTAGAACCCCAAAAAATGTGCATCGCAACAATGTGCAGCTCCTTACTGGAGGCCTTCGCAATTCCATTTTGTGCAATTCTCATTACTGCTTGAGAGAAATATCTCCATTTCAGTTGCTGCTGCCATGACATATATCCAAAACCATAGACTGCTCAATTGACAAGGAATCGAGAGCTGTCAATATGCAAACCTCATGACAAGGAATGTGATGAGCTGTAGAGAAGAAAGGTATTTCTCTCTAGCTCATCATATTAATTCCCCTGTATTGCAGAGGAATGCAACAAGAAGGTCATGAGAGACAAGTGCATAGAAGTGAAGAACTCATACTGAACCCTAATGGATTTCGCTGTCACAATGCAGAGCTTCTTAGAGTTTGTCAAGAAACTAGAGATACCTCAATGGCACAAGGGAGCTTCAAGTACTGGCAGCAGTCGCTAATCTCCACCACGGTAGGGTTTTCACATGCCTTGCTCGTGGAGATCCGACGCCCCTCGGCTAGCGTCTTCTTGGAGTTTATGTACACCGGATAGATCACCACCCATCTACTCACGTCCATCTCGTAGTAGTCGTCGTTGTTGTCGTCGTCGTCCTCCTCCTCCTCCTCCTCCTCCTCCTCCCAACAAACACAAAGTGGACGAAGTCTTCGAGCTTCCTTCGGCAATCGGACGTGGAATCTTTCACACTAGTAATACCTTCCTCCCTGCCATGTCCAACCGCTCCATCAGCTCTGGATCCTGAAGCTCACGACTGTCCTCCTCGCACTCCACAATTACGTTCGTGAGCCGCGAGGAACCAGGCGACGTTCGGCCAACAGACCAGGAAGAACTGTAGCTAGCCAGTGTTCGGGCATTGAGGACAAGTTCCCACGAGAAGTCCACGCTCTTGCTGTGGTATCTGATAGCCGCGACGATGGCGGATCTGGTTTCATTTTGCCTTCGTCTACGCTTTCCGTGTATTGCACAATAGGCTGTTCTCTCGGCAACAAAGGTGGTGGCAACGACGGTGTTTCATCGAGGAGCGCCGCTACTTCTCTCTCTCTCTCTCTCTCTCTCTCTCTCTGTGATCTCTGTGCTGCATTGGATTTGTTGAAGAAGAAGAAGAAGAAGAAACACAGCTCAACAACGAAACAACCACGGTACAACAACAAAGATGGAGTCGACCACTTCCAGTGGACCGGGATCCACTGCCTTTCTTGCCGACGATCCCAAAATGGCGTACACTGAGAAGGTTTTGGATTTGCGCTTTCCTTTCTTCTGACACGCCTATTCCTTTCAGACTTCTTGTACGCATTTTTATCTTGCGTACAAGAAAAAAAAATGTTGTGTCCTCGTCCTCGTTGTTGTATTTGTGTGTGGAACATTCTTTCGTTGTCTGAAGATGATGGTTACCAATGTTCAGAAGATAGGGTAATGCCTTTCCTGAAGCATCATCGCTGAACTAAGAACATTGTTCCCGATTCCCAGTTGTTTTCTGAACTGGTGAGGAGCAGCTTGCTCGCCTGCTGCTTGCTTGTCTGTTGATCGCATTGATGTGGAAAAAACCTAAATGGCTAATGGGGGAAGAAGCTGCTGTTCCTCTCAACATGGTGCTTGTTCTGGACTTTGAATACAGAAATTCTTGAAAGTTTTGAGAGTTTCTCACACACTTTGTTAGTCCGATCCTCCTCTGAAATGTGGCAGTGGAAAAACCATAGATGATGGAGCTTTCCTTATGTAGAGTGTACCTGCCTGCCATTGCAAGGTGATAGCTTGTTTTCACAACTGTGTTTCCTCTTACTATCAGTGTTGTGACAGAAGCTCACTTCTTTCATTAATTTATGGCATTGCACCAACCTCCATCCACTGCTGGGGAGCTGATGAAGTAAGTGGCAATGTTATGGTAGCTGATCACACCCACACATGTTGCTGTTGAATATCTCTGAAGATGCATGTGATTGCACCATGTATGCTGTTGCTGTTGAAGGTCTCCCAAGATTTGTGTGATTGTGCCCATCCACATTGCTGTTGAATGACTCTGAAGGTGTGCATGATTGTACCACTCATGTTGCTGCTGTTGAAGATCTCCAAAGATGCTTGTGATTTGTTCCATAAATGTTGCTGTTGAAGGTCTCTGAAGATTGTGGGTGATTGTCCCTACTGTACAAACTGCTTGCTCCTCTCTGTTTTCTAGGGTCAGGTCTTTCCTCAAATTCCTGCTTTGCAGATATGTTGTTGGATCTGAATTCTCTATAACCTTGTTATTTGGGTCATGTCTCACCGCTCTTTTCAGGTTGACTTCAATTGTAAGTACGGAGAAATTCTCAGTACTTGTGAAGATTATGTTTCTAAGCTCTCTACAATATATGCATTCAAACTGTTTCTGCAGAGGTTAGATCTCAGGAATCAGCAGTTTGCAATGCGACTGATTTCATGATTGGATAACACTCCCATAACACTGTTTTCTTTTTTCTTTTTTCTTGGTTCAGGTCCTGGAAGAAAAGGAGCAGATGCTAAGGAAGTATGTATAAGCTCTCTTCCCTTGTCCTTTTTTTTAGGTGATTCTGCATCAGGAAAGATGAAGTTAATTAGAGTGGTCTTCAGACACCAGAATTTCCGACTGCTTTGGTTGCTTCAGTCTGCTCCATTCTTGCATGCCTCTCAAAGTCCTTAGTGTTTTCTTTCTTTACAAATGTCTAGTACCTAGGATACAAGGACAAGAGCAAGAAGTATGAAACAAACATGAATGTCCAATGGTTGCAAATGAATGTCACCTTGGAGGCTATCAAATGCAGTTGGCTGACTATTTTAGTATAGACATAACACATGATTTGGGAAATTGAACATTAAATGGAATCTTGTCTCTGAGTCTCCCTTCTTCAAGAGTTGAGTTTTGCCTCCTTTTGAAGATCCTGCTTGGCTACATCCCAAACCAAAAGAAAAAGCAATGGGCTTGAAGGAATATCAAGCAACTGTGTATGTACAGTGCAGTGAGCTTCCTTGAGCTTCACACTGACTGTATGAGATCAGTCACATGGATATGGATAATCAGGCTTGAGGTAGAATGTGCTGGATTCTATGCTGATGGGTAAGCTTCTTCCACTGCCAGGTACATTCAAGACAACTACTCAAAGATACAGAATGTGGAACGGGAGCTGGCAAGCCTGGCCATGGAAGTGAAGCTCACTGCAGGACCAAAGAAAGCAGGTCTTAACTTTTGTGCTAAATTCTTAGATTCTGTCATTGTGTGGTCACCATCTGTTTGTATGAGTTGTCCTGGCAGAAGAAGTATGTCTGATCATGAAGTTTCTGCACAAAGGTACATATATTTTTTGGGCACTGCCTCACTCCAGGTGCCTGCCAAATGATGTGCAGCAGTGAAGAATCCTCAGCCAAGCAAACGCCAAGATGTATTTTATGAGTAACATTTGTGTGTGAGTGAAGTCAGTGAGTGATATTGCAGAAGCACCAGGAACTGTGATTCTTAATTTTCCTCACATGGGTACTGAAGGCTTGCAACTGCTCAACATGGCTCTGCTTCCAGTGGAAGAGCTGGAGCACTATATATTTGTTGTAGCACTTCTGACTTTGCATGAATTTGTTTCCTAATTGAATAAATACAGCTCTTGAGCATCTTCGTAAGTTGATTGAGATTTCTTCAGAGAAAATCAAAAGTGCAAGGTTGAAGGAAGAACAGGCAAAGAAGGTCAGTTTACGCTCTTGATACTTGTGATGCAGATTTAGAGATCTTACATGTATATTCTGTTTGCATGCCTACTTGTTGCAGTCAAACTGAATCATGTTGATCAATTTGCTCTTTTGTAATGTTTGGTCAGGTTTGGGAGGCAGCTGTTAAGGTTGTGGAAGTGGAAGAGAGCAACAAGCAGAGGCTTTGTGATGATCTCAAATGCTTGGTATGCACCTTGCAAGCAGTTTAATAGCCAGTTGCAGTTCATAGAAACTGCAACTGATTAGGCTGTTTCTTTGTCCTGACCATATCAAACCTATCTACTTGTATCTGGTGTCATCAGAATTGCCCAAGGAAACAGTGCTTCAAGCAGTTATAATTTCTGAAAGGTCTTGTGAATTACATTAAATGCTTCGCTTTCTTGCAGGTACAACAAAGTGCAGAAGCACAATATTCCCGTCTTGAAGAATTGACTCAGAGACTGGAAGCTTTAAATCCAGAACTGAGAGGAGGTGCAGCACAATTACTTGCAGCTGGGGTTCAGAAGAATTCCTCTGATAGCAATGTCCCTCATCTGCACGCTAACCAGCAAAGTCCTCACAATGGTGAAGTAAGAGCCCCTTAGCATATGTGGCATGTATGATATCTTACTTAGTGTCTTTGTTGTCACCTTGAATCTATAGAGCCACATACACTTCATCCCAAAGGAGAAGTGTTGTCCATTTGTAGGTAGCAAGCAAGTGGGTGGGGTAGGAGGATGACTTTTGCACTGAGATTCCATTGGGAGTGCACTCATTGTTGTGTTATGTTTGAATTATTGTTGTGGAGATATCTCTGCAATTTCATAGCTATATGAGATTTCATTGGGATTGCTCCTGCTAAGTCACTGTTGTGAAGGCTCTGTAGCTAAGATCTGTTTCTTCCATTAAGTGCTATTTTTCCAGCAAAGGGTGTTGTGTGTAAGGCTACAGTTAGATCAAGAGCTGTATGCAAAGATGGAATCTGTCAGATATACTTCATGTTCTTTGCAACTCCCTGAGTGAAGTGCCTGTCTTAATTGTATCATGTTTGAGATCTTATCCAAAGTCAGTTCTGTTGCTCATGACTGCAGGGAGATAATGTCACAGTATCCTCCTCTCTGACTGCCAGTGGCATTCCAAAAGTGGCAGCTATCGTTGCATCCATCAACTCGCACCAATCTCCAACAGCTCTGCCTTCATCTCCTGTTCCAGGCTCTACGCCTGAGCCTGATGGACAAGGGGAAGGATTGGACAAGGATCATAGTGTTGGCCACTCAACACCCCCAGTAAGCCATGGGCAACATGTGCCAGTGCCACGAGGTCGAGGTCGGGTAGCTGGAAGGATTCGAGGGTCTCTGCGTTTAGGGAGGTCCAAATCAGGGACTGAAGGTGGGGAGTGGACAGGAGCAGGCTTTGATGTTGATGATGGTGCACCATAACTGATGTGACTTTCATGATTTCAATGGTTTTTAAGCTGTTTCAGCTGTTCTGCTTGTAACTATAGGACACAAATTGAGTTTCACAAGGTCATTCTTTTATCAGATATGCATTACACCATTTTAGGATACATCAATAGAAGCCTCTTTTGTTGAGGACAAGGGGCTGCATCCAAGACAAGTATGCAGCTATTAAGCAAAACTTGAACTGTAGGTAATATTATGAACAACTTTTCTTGTAAAGTCCATCTCATGAAGATGTTTTCTTTTGATATATCTCTCCTGACTTCGGAATTCTGAGCAACAATCTTGTTATACATGAGTTTTGTCTCTGGTAAGCAGAGAATGAGTTACTCTCAGTGGTGACACTAGGTGAGGTGGATGCAGAAGACACTATTTAGAGAAAGAAGCTCAAGACTAATTTAACATCAGGGCAATGTCAGGAGCTGCACAATGCTTGGGTGATTCTTTTCCCTCTCCTAGAGCTCTTTCCAGATCAATTTAGTGCCCTCAGTGAGATCCACAGGAAACAGGGCATTGTTTTTGTTGTTTTTTCAAGTATGTAATTTCCTGACCCAGTGATTGTTGCTATTAATCCTTCTTCTTTCAACTGTCATTGACAGAATGCATCTGCATCCTCACTGCTGCTTATTGGTTTTGAAGAAGCTTGCAATGGAAGGATAACACGACCATAAATAAGGTAAGACTCTTCCTCTGCAAGCCTCCTGTCAGATTAAAGCCTGATCTTGCTGTGCAATGTCCAACAGCTAAAGCTTCCACTGACCTAACATTGATGAGGCCAAGGAACTTGATGGGATTGGGATTAAGGTATGAGGTTTGGATTGATCCCTTAGCCCTGCTTTGCAAGGCAGAGAGAGTGTGATTCTTACCATGTCAGAATTAGAACTGACAACCAGAGGGTCAATCATATCAGGCCTGACAATCCAATTGATTATCTGGCCAAATGCCTAATTGCAACAAACCCCAGGAATCCCATGGCCCAAACAGAGACAGAGAAAAATGCTTGTAGAAAGTCTCAAGCAGAGATTTAATGAGAAGGAAAACAGGACTCATCAATGACCCAATGCCATATAGGGAATGGTACAAGGCAAATGAAGAAAGAACAAAAACAGGAAAGAACTGCTTGCCAAAGCTTTGCACAAAGTATTGAAGAAAAACTTCCAAAGCCCCTCAACACATGTGCATTTGATGCTCTTGCATCTTTTGTGTAGAGAACCCTAAACCCAACACATCACGGATGCAGAAACAAGCCATCAGAGCTTACATTATGTCAAGTGTGCATTTGCTCTTGGTGATGATTTAGTCAAGAAAATGTGATGGTCAAGAGATCTCCAAAGAAGAAGTCAAATTCTTGGTGTTTTTACTCTCTTTTCTCAGTTTTGTATAGGTGTATGTACATGTGGCGGCAATTGATGGGTACAAATGAATGTACCTATCCATGTTTGCATGGATGAAAAATGTATGAATAAACAATGATAAGGAATTTTATTTTCCTTTTGTTGGCTTTGTTCTGCCAAGGCATTGTGGGAACTCCTTCTGAGCAGGTATAGAGGGCAAGTAATTAAAGGTAGGTTGATAGATAACGTGGGTCTAACCCTAAACATGCAAGTTTTCTCTTTTTCAAGTTGCCTTGAGTGGGGTGAAGTGGGATGAAATCGAAATTTAGAGAGAGATGAAGGGGAGAGTTGGTTGAGCTAGCATGCACACAAGAAGTCAAAATCATTTTTCTATTTGGAGGCAAGCAAAGGATGCAATTTTTTTTGTATATTTGTATTCTTATTAGGTCACCTCTTTCCAAGGGGTATTAGCCTAGGTCAAAAATTGGGGACAAACACAATTAGGAATAGAATTTGTGTATATGGTGAATGAGGTGATCTAACATGCACCTAAAAGGTCTAGGGATTTTTTGGGGGGGGGGAGCGGAGGGAAGGGGTTCTTGGATCTTTTGGATTTTTGTTATTCACAATATGTTCTCAATGGATTTCCAATATGTTTCCCAAGTTCGTAGTAGCACATGACTTTCATCTCACATCATTTTTTTTGGGAAGGTGGGAGGTCTTTGATTTTTTGGGTTTTTGTTGTTCAAAATGTGTTCCCACTATGTTTTTAATGAATTTTCAACATGTTTGTCAAGTGCTCAAAATGTTCCCAATAACACATGTTTTTTTTCTCATATCATTTTTTGGGTGGGGGGAGTGGGGTGTTCTTGGATTTTTTGGAGTTTTTTGTTCACAATGTGTTCCCAATGAATTCCCCATATGTTTCCAAAACTCACAAGATGTTCCCAATAGCCATTCATTTAAAAAACATTTGAGTATCTAGAGTTATGTGCACATAGTGTGAAAACCTTTCCAAGAAATTGTCTGTACATGCAAAAAGAAAGAGTTCAAATTTATTTGTACACAATGTGGTTTCTTTACATGTTTATATTCATTTGTGGACATTCATTTGTGGGGTTGAGGGAAATGAAATGGGCTTGTGTAAGCTTAAATATTGTGGAATTAAATTTGAATTTGCAAATTTGATTTGTTATTACCAATTTTAAAAAGTGATTTTCAAAGACCCTCCCCATTTAAAAGCCACTGCATGTTCACATAAAATTTTATATAAAACATTATTTTTAAACAACCTCTCGTGGTAGAACCACTTGTTTTGAAGGATATAGGTTTTCAATTGATTTGTTTCATGGAAAATTAAAAAGGTCAATATCAAGAGGAAAGAGGTAGGTGATGATGCAATCATATGCCCCATCATTCATCACATTCCAAATTGGACTAACTTTACTTCAAGGAATCCAACTCACCAACCAAAGATAACACACTAAAGGCATCCTTGGTTGTGAAGATTTGTACCAAAAGATAAAAGTACCCTTTTATTGCCATCAATGGATATTAATTGACTCCAATGAAAATATCACTTATCTACTTCAAGTAGCTTGAAAAGCTTCTATCATTTCTATTTGTACCCATAATAATTTTACATTCCAGGAATTCTTACATTATATGCCATTGAATATGCTTTGCATTCTACACCATTTGCCCAAGCCCTACACACAAGACTTGTTGAATAAAGCATTGTAGTTTCTACTTGTCAATTCATGGCACCCAATTCAAAAACTCCATAGTAGGTAAATTGGATCCCACAATTCAAAAAGCAATAACTCCTTACAAATTAATCAACTCTATGACATCATATTATCTTTTGATAGCTTATTAACATATTCACTAATATCTAATACTTTTATCTTTGAATGTTTAATAACTTATGTGAAAGCCAACCTATTTGCATATAAAAACGCAAACCACATTATCTTTATTTTGTTAAAGTTTCACATGACATGTTTAACTAAATTCCTTGAAATATTTTAATGACTTTACATGTCCAATCTATCTATTGACTCCCATTCAAGGTGTTCTACAACTTTCAAATCAAATGCAAGGTCGCAAACTCTCCAAAAAGAAGACTAACCCTTTGGTGAGGTCATTTTTTTTCAATTCAAACAACTAAATTGACTTCTTTAATTGGTCAAGCAAACTCACATTCTCAAGAAGGATCTATGTAATCTTTACAAATTACATAGTTTGATTGTTGATGCATAATAGCTTGTGTCACCATGATGCAAAGATGTCAACAACCACATGGTCATTATCATAATTATATTACCATTTGTTAGGTTTCAATATGTGTACATTAAAATATAACACATAAAAAGTGTCTAGTGTGTTTAGAGCATATCACCTTATATTCATGAATATCCTTCTCGGAGAAGAAAAAAAAGAGGGATCTTGCACCTATTATTAAAGAATGTAAAAGGAATTGATGCTTATTTGTAAGTGTAAGATCCTCTCACACTTTTCAAAAGTAAATATAAATTCCTTCACACTATTAAGGAGTAGATGTAAGAACGTCCCCTCCTATCCCTTGGTATCTATCTATGTGAAACCTTATGATTTATTATGGGTAAAGCCCCATGAGTGGGGGACATTCCCAAATTTTGAAGTTGCACTCAACTACCACTTCATCCTAAACCCCTTATTTTGATAATCGCCCCACCATGTGGTTTTACACATAATTCTCACTCACTAGGAGTGGCAAAACAAAAATGAAACAATCATTTCATTTTATTGTTTCTCTTCTTATTGCATTTATGCATTCATCTCATATTGAGCTTTCATTGCTCCAAGAATTCCCATTATTTGGTTGAAACCACATAATATGAATGTTTATGATAGTTGATCGAAAATCATTTTTCACTTGAATCATGAAGCTACAATTCCATGTAAAGGATTGTATTAATCTCCCCATCATGAATTGATGATGAGGGGACTAATTCCAAAGTGTTACAAACCTCAAACCATAACACCCAAATTCCCCACCATAGTGTCAAGTTTATGTGTTGTACATTTTTCACTTGTATAATCCACTTGACTAAATTGTGTTATCACATATAAATCATGGTTTTGATGTGACAATTGTGTGGTATTGTACACATCTTCCATTGCTATAAGGAGCTAGATTTTTTAACAATATTTTAACTAAATTTAATACCATTTCTTCATGAAGGTTCAAAGCTAAAATGTTTTCATGATAATTATATGAAAATATTCCATTAGTTTTTTGTTGTATACACATGTTTCCCATTGTCATTGGTTCAAAGAACATTTTTGAAACATATTGTTAGTGGTTGAACCTTTTAGTCATGTGTATCCCTTGATTTAAGATTTTGTTTATAAAAAAAATGTACATGTCAACGTGGTTGAATTTCTAACAATGTTGCATAATAAATGTTAAGGAAATAAGCTTGTATCCAAATATAAAAATGTAGCCAATAGAAATTTTAATTCTCGAGTGGCCCACTTGTCTATAAAAGTACCTATAGACTTATTTGGCTTCAGCTCCATGCTACTCCACACTACCAATGACAATCAAACTAACATAAGGTTGAAATATTAATAAATTTTCACTCATTCCTTAAATCCTACAATATCATAACTAGATTCAAAATGTATCGATCAAATATACTTTCTATAAAATCATTTCTACTTACATTAATTCTATAAATTGAGTCTTCACCTATTGAAAACATTCTAAAAAATTGTGTATCACCTCTTGCCCCTTTTGTGTGCCTTAGAATCTCATAACATGAAAAATAAAACTCCAAAATCACGCCTTAAAAATAAATCCCCCAAACTCACAAAATAGTTGGAACCTTGTTGACATTGTTCCAACTAGAAAACAATCCTATAATAAATCAATATTTTTTAATAAATACCAAACAAATGGAACCTAAAGTTTCTCCCTCTAAACAAGTTTTGATGTACTATTGTCATTGAAATTTGTCTAAAAAAATTTCAAAACATGATCTATCATTATCCCATGTAATTATTTTTATTAATATTTGTCAAATTTCAAATTATTAAAACATTGCAAGACTATATGTTATATTTTTAATTTCATTTTGTGTGAACCTATCATAAGAATTAATTGCATAAGCAAAAATAAAATTCAAAGCATAATATAATAAGGTTCAAAAACAAAATAGACATGAGTTTTGTTATTTAACAAGATAAGATGTGGTGTAATCTACTCACATGAATTTCTAGGTGTGATGTTTTGCATGATGATAAATCGAATAATAAAAAGAAAATTAAATTATACCTTAAGTGAATGTTAAATAGAATAAGGAAAAAGGTAAGTATTACATGTGTCGATGCAACTTAAAGTAGATTCATATGGAAGTTTTTATGGGATTTCATTTGTTATTGCAAAATAACCTTATTAATCATTTTTTTAAATGTTCATTTATGTATGAATTACAACCAAAATGCATTCAATGAAATTATCATTGATGAATTAATGGAAGTTTCTAGATATGAAATTTATTGTTAACATGCAATACTTTTTATTTTCTTTTTATATATTTGTTGTAACAATTAAAATGGAAACAAATGAACAGCATGGTGCCTCCTTATTGATAGACTTAAAGAAAATCATGGATGAAATAGTGAAGGATTTCTAGGACCATATTGTGAAATTCATGGACCCATTTTTAAGAAAAAAGGGTGAACTATCACCAAATTAACAAGAAGGAAAGAAATGTGAGGTAAAGCAAATGGAGGATTATTTGTGTGTTCAAGGTAAGAAAAGGAGTTCATGAGAGAATGCGCCTATAGCAAGATGGTAGGAGTGTATTGGAATTTAGTAATAGGTTGCAAAACACAAAAAGAAGTTGGGGAACTTTTAGTAGGAAATAATGTGACCCCAATTATCATATTGTATTTTGTGTTTGATTGAAACAAAAGGTCTTATCTTTTATGTGTTTGAGTTAGAGTTATTGTTATGTGGAATGTATATATATATATATATATATATATATAATGATTAACTTACTAGATAGTTATAGTTACTTGCATCATCTTTACAATCTTGTAGGCATCCTTACATGCATCAACTTTTTATAGATGATTGTTAAAAAATGAAAAAAGTGAAAACTATGTTTGAATAGTTAGAAGCAAATACATCAAGAATCAATACCTTATTCCAATTAGTTTAAACTAGGTTTGGGTGAATACCAAAATGGAACCATAATATATAGATTGGTATTAGTTTCAAGTGGTATCAAATATCCAACCATACTTATATGACTTCAAGTAATATTAGCCTTGTACCAATACCTACATGGTAGGGACCTAAGGTAATACCAACTTCATACCAAGGTTATACCAATCTCAATAATAGATATTTACCTACTTCATACCAACTAGAAATTAGCCTTGGACTAGCATAATTACCAAGACCAAGTGGTAGTGTTTTTTTTCAATATATAGATTGAGCTAGGGTGGTGAGCATTTGTAGGTAGATTTCAACTTAATTAGCAACATTATTTCAAAGAACATTTAAAATTGTAATTAGTAGACAATATCATATCCAATACCAATAGTATGCCAATATAATTGGTATGTTCAAAAGTTGATATCCACCCAATATTAATTTGGAACAATGTAAATCGTCAAAGTTCCTATTGAATTCCTTCATTACTTTTGAAGGCTTTATTCACATTCATATAGTTGTTTGGCTAGGATTAAGGTTCGGTGATTTGTAAGTCCATGCAAAAACCATAGATTGTTATTTTTCTCCCACTTATATGTTTCATATGTATTTCTATGGTAGAATAGGATAAAATATTAACTTGGTAATATATTAGATTAATTACCATTTATCAATGAATTGTGGACCCAACAATAGAAAAATATTATTGTCACTTGAAATCATAACAACATTTGAAACCATTAGAATGCATGTTCAATATATTTTATGGCTATGACCCACTTGAACTTTAGTTGAAAGGGCTTATGAGATGTTGACTTCTATGAACCCTCTTTCTTTTTCCTAGCTTTTTCCATGCCTTTTTGAAAGTGAATGTTCTTGCATGTAACAAGTTTCTTCATTGTGGACAAATATTTTTCATAGTGTCATGATTATTATTTTTATGTTGAATTATTGTGATTAATTTACAAAATGTTTCAGAAATAAGAAGTGACTCCTTTTGACTACTTGGGATATTAGGTGGATGGAATTTAGAGCTTGCAATGTTATGTTTTCCAAACCAATTGTATTCCTACTTAGTTATAGACTTGAAAAATGACCACATAATGCTTTTCTTGAATACTCATCATCACAATTAAAAAACAAGATCTAAAAGTTCTTATGTACTATATGCATTGCCTTTAATGTTTGTGTAAAATTGTTATGAATTTGGGTAGATTTGATTAACTCCAATGATTCATCCATGAGCTTGGTTAGTCATTTTTCATTTGATTGATCTTAGTCCTTTCCAATCCTCATACTTTTAAAATGTTAACCTATTACTATCACATATTATTGGGTGGGCTAATAGTAGATGTAAAATTATCCAACATTATCCAAGGTTGGTGGAAAGTCCAAAAAAAATTTGGATTCACATCTTCATGGCAACTAGGCCAATGACAATAATTATACATAGATGGTGTAAATGACATAGATTAAGGTACAATACATATGAGCATCCCCATCCCCCACAATAGTAAACACACTGAGTTATACTAAATTAGTATACTATTTAATGTTCATGCATCTTCACCCATAAACATGAAAAATTCTATCCGAAAAAAATGAGAAATTAATATAATCTTATCACCTATGCCATTCATTATTGTTGACCAATCCACAATAATCAATTCACTTTAGAGATGTTTTTAGTGATCACAATATTCTAGCCATATTTAGTGTATACCAAGGTGTTTCACATCATTTTATTGCATGATTTAATTTGAAGGTGTGAGTATTATTGTGGGGTGGATAATACTTTGAGGTTGTCCTTGAGTTAAGAATTTTGATTATATAATTTTTTTTACATGGAATTTATATATTGTCAAAAGACAATTCCTTTTTTTTAATAAACAATTGTGCCATTAAAAATAAATTATTCAAATTTTTATTTCTTTTCTCTTTTTATATTCTTTTGGGTCTCATTTTCTTTTTTTCCTCTTGTCATCAATTTAGAAGATTCCAATAAGGAGGAGAATGTTTTTGCTCATATAGTCTAATTGCAATATAGTGAAGATGAATGAATATATTGAACATAGAAGCATGCCTTTTATATTTAGTATGTTTATATCATGCTTTTATATTCAATGTGATTCATTCTCACCATACAAAGGCACAATTATAAAAGTTTTGGACTTATAGAAAATACATGAACATGAAGTACCCATGAACTTGTAATCACGTAGAAGATTTTGAATAGCCCAAAGTCAATTCAAGTGCCTTTTGTCTAACTCAATTTTTTTGACTTGGGTTTTTTTTCTTGCAACATAATTATATTGCTTTAGGTTTGGGATCCCTTTTTTCTAGGGCGATTATTATGCCACACTTTCTAGTTCATTGCTACATTTAGGGTGGCAAATTATGTCATTTTTTTATCACATTCGTAGTAGTGACAAAATCTTTGATGAACATGGTTTTAACAAAAATGTGAATTTGCGTAGACCTTAATGTCATAGATTGGTCTTTGCCCTTGCCCATTAAGTTGGATAAGACACCTTCCCAACATAATGAATTGGGGTTTGACCATTCCATATCATATTATCTTTTACAAATTACTCATCATCAATTGTTTGACCTGACTTGAGATCCATGTTTGATATTTGGACAAGAAATAGAGGAAACACAAAAATGGTGTGGATAATTTGGTGTTAAGAGTTACAACTACAAAATTTTCTTGACAATGGCACATTGAAGTTGGTTTGGGGGAACAACTTTAGGTCACCCCTTTAGATGATAATTCTAGGAGATGATTCCAAGATAGAACTCTTTCATATTTGCTTTTCATATCATGATTTTCCAATTGTCACATGTGTCAATTGAATGTTTTGTCTTAATCCTAACACATAATTGAATTCTATTTAGGTCACATCACATTGGATAAAAGGTTAACTTCTTTAAAGCTTCCTTTTTAAATTAATATGATTTCATCAGTTTCTTGGTGTAATCAACACACCATTTTAAAAATTATTTTCAATAGGTGAAAATTGAAGATTGAAAACTCTTTCATATAATTCATTAATAATTGAATCAAAATTAAAATTTCAAAACACTCTAGATCTACTTCCTACTTGTGAAACATAAATTTTACCAAAATTCAAGCAATTTCCAATTTATTGAAAAGAATACTAAACGTCCATTTCACTCATTTGTGTCATCCTCATCTCACATTTGGGTCACATTTACTAGCCAAATGTTGTAATTATGACATCAATATTATTGCTAGTAAATTGATTTTTTTTGCAACAACCAAGTTGTTATAAACATAACAGATAACATCAATACTTGTTCATTTAAGACATTGATTAAACAACCAAATTGAACACAAAATTGTCATGCAAGATAAATGTTAAACAACACAAAATCATAGAATAATGTATTGCAAGATGATCAAGAGAACAAAAAACTCAAAATTTTGTCTTGCAAGATGAATATCAAATAGCACAAATTATCAATGACATAATCAAAAAATATTCATAACATCATGATTGGTAAACACAAATTCCCATGACACCACAAATTATCATGATATTATTTTATGGGTAATGATTAATTTTAGGAGTTTAGAATTGTAGGTTTAACACCCACCTCACAAATTGTAGATAAACAAATTAATAGATTGAAGTTTGCATTCTATATTAATGGAAGTGTAAATGATTTCACAAAAAATTGATGTGATCATGGATTTTTATTTTTATTTTTGATATTGTAGGATTTAAGGAACAAATAGAAATATACTAATAATTTGACCTTATGTTAGTTTGATCATCACCAATAGTGCATAGCAACACAAAACCCAAATAACATATTGTGTCTTTTAGGCATGTGGTTTTTAAAGTTCAAAATGGTCATATCAAACTAGACTTTATTCAATAACATTTAAATATGAAAAATAATTCAAATTTCATGCAATATAAAAATCGCTTTCAACACATATCAAGACCAATTGAATATGGGCCCAATTTAAACACATTGAATCTTATGATTGGGCTCATATTTTGCTAGTTGGCCAACAGGGATATAATTTGAAAAATTTGCCCATGTTCAAAATTGTTGATTAGTTGAAATGTCTAGGACTTTCATTGGATCAATGAATATTGGTACCAATTGCATATCATGTTAGACCATGGCATTTATGGTTTTCTTGGTACTGCCTTGTGTTTAAAGCCATTGGATCCAATTTAACAATTTTTCTTTCAAATTTAATTACCTTTTGAAGTTTTCTTGGTCTTGATTGGATGGTATTTGAAAGCCTTAAAGTTGTGTGGGTGAATGTTTTTGGAGAAATTAATACTTTTGGCCAAATCATCGAATTTCTCCACACTTGGGATATCAATGAAATGGGGTCTTTCTATCCACTCAAGTGACAATTGTAAAGGGCAAGTTTTTTTTTTACCCTAATGTACCCATGGGTATATAAGAAGGTAAATACATACCCTACCCATGTGTTTTGGTTACCCTTTTAATTACACTATTTGGTTGGTAGGTATATATTTCAATTTTATTTTATTTGGCTAGTATCTAGTTGAACTTAAACATTATTCAAAGGATAGTAATTGTTTTGAAGTGGGCAAATAGAAGGTACATGCTAAAAGCATAATATAAAATGTATTATTTTCCATATTTTTCAATGCATGTGATTATGATGGATTTGTTTGATTTATGGTAATTCATTGTTGTTGGATTTTTTTTTAACATCTAATTTTTATTTGTTGCATTATTGTCTTGAACAAAATTCTTACCATATGCTTTGGAACCCCTTTAAATTTTTCTGCCATTTTCCAATATCAAAATATTTTGAATATTTTTTTAAATATTAATTTATTTGAATAGAAAACTTATTTAAAAATTATGTATATGAAGAATTTATTTATTTATATATAGGTTGTTTGAAATTTCACATCTTCATGTTTACAATGCCAATTCCACAAGTATTAAATCTTTTTTCTTAACTTTGAAATGTGCCATACTTGGCTTGTGTCAATCTTTTTGTTACCTTATGTTTACCCATGTATGTTCAACTGGGTTTTTATAGAATAAATGATAAATTTATTCCTACCCATAACTTGCAAACATGGTAAATGTTCATCATTTACCTTTACATTTGCTAAGATTGATACTTTTGTAAACCCTTTATACCTTTACTTGGTTTGGAACTATTTTGAAACTTCTAGACCTTTCTCTAACTAACATATTGAAATCAATAAGCATGACAATTAATGTTGGTAGGTATATTTAAAAAAGACTGATTGGATATGTAAATGTAAAATCTTAAAAGACTTGCCATCAATTTGGTCTTGATAAGGGAAAAAAAATTATATTCAATATATTAAAATGTTATGAATACCTCGACTATTGGTGTAACATTCATTACAAACAATAATTGTGAATTTTGATATGAGCTAATACCAATAATGGTTTGGTTATTCATGATGACATTTTACTTTCATAGAAATCTTGACAAATTGTATTTGAACATTTTTTTGTAGTTTGAAAATCTTACAAAATGGAAAATAAAGAAAATACATGTATTAATCAAGGAAAAAACAATGAACTTCTTGAGTTTTAGTTCCAATTTTCAAAATGTACTTAACATAGTTTAATGGTGAAGGTCATTAACACAAACAAAAGTCCTCCTCCAACAAGCATTTAAGCTAATTACAAATGAAAAATAACTCTCCAATGTTCCTAGTCCACTTGTTCATTCAATAGCCAAAAGCCATCATGAGATCTACTAATTTTTGAAAGCTTAGATTCTTTATTTACATTGGATAAGACTCCTTATAGGAAGGGGCAATACCAATCTTAATATTTTAACTAATGTTGATAAGTTTTGTGGTTTGTTTCGTTATACTTGAAGGACTTTCAAGTTAAAGTTCTTGTGACTTGGACCTAAACTAGCACAAAAACTAGACTAAAGAACTAACATTTTGTTGGAACTAGAGTTATGAAAAAATAACTCTTGAACTTAGGTCAAGTTCTTTAGGTAAACAAGGTGAACTTTTTACTTGATAAGTACATTGAACTTTATATAGGTTTTACAATTTTAATAGTCGTACAATATGTTTTAAGTGATGCCTTTATTTTTTACCTTTTAAGTTGTTTTCTATTCCCATTGTTTGTGATTGTTTTACAATTTTTTTTATTATGACCTTGCATATCAAGGATTATGTGAGATCCCCTATGTTGCTTCTTTTCATTTACATTTTTTGCAAGTGTAGGTGGTGATGACATGGTTACCTTGCAACTCTTAGCATTGCTACAAGCTTCATTAGCAACTTGTTTCACATGAGTTCCCCACCTTGCCACATTGCACATGTTTTTGTTGTGATTTTATCTTATTCTTTAGAAAATCATAGTTGTCAATGATAATGGGAGATGCAATACCCTCATTTTGTTAAAATCCTTAATTATTTGTGGAATAATGATTATAATACCTTTTGCATATGCATATTCCATTTCCTTTTTGTATGCTATTTTTCAACATAATGTACAACAATTTGATTTTGGTTTACAAGTGGTGTACTTTACAATGGTAGATGTGAAAGCAAAGATTTATGCAAAAGGTATTCAAATTTGAAAGTTTTAGGTTCACTATTAAACAAAGAAAACAACCTTAGTTTCTCAAATGATTTTCTTTTCTTTTTTCATGTTTCCTTGTCTCAAGATGATCCTACATTCAGGGCACCCAAGCCTTGTTATTTGCATGTGCTAATATAAACATCAAAACCTTTGCCACTTCAAGAGTCTTAATTAGCAAATACTTTATTAACTTTGCATAAATAAATCAAATTTTGGTCAACTTATAAGTCATCACCTCAAATTTTTTTTAATTTTTTACTTTTTCATGAATCACTACTGTGGCATGTGCCATTGGCCCAAGTGTGACCACGTCCTCAACTGATTTTTCCTTCCAAAACCTGGTTTTTTGGAATTTATTAGAATTTCCAGCTGCATAAATCATTTAAAAAATCAATATCTCCCACATTTTGAATCCAAATCTTATTAAATAAATTCCATTAAATCCTGCTCATCGAGATCTTTCCAACAACACCACAGGCACATTCCAATTCCTCCGAAATTTTCAGCTACGATTTAATTTAAGTTTGAGTGAAGAAATCATTCAATATTCAAGACCTTTTCCAATGCAAGTCCAAACACGGTGGAACCAAGCCCATGCACCTCTGCTCGTTTTGAGAGCTTTCCAAAGATACCAAGAACACCAATCCTTTTCTTTCAATAGTTCCATCCAAATTTGGACTAAAGCATATACCCATACTTGGAGTGAAGTTGATTTTTGGGCTTGTTTTATGTCTATCTCTCAAATATTAATAAGACAATTTAATTTTCAACAGTTCATAGTTGTACTTGTAGGTGCTCTAAAATTGACAAATTGGCTGACCTACTTACATGGACGGACAGTAGCCATTTTTGAATTGACTTCAATTGTGGTGACATGGCAGGCAGGAATTTCATTCCGGGGCTTATAAAGTCAATTATTTCGCTTAATATATATTTTAGTTTATATTTTGACACTAAAAGTGACTAACTGAATAAAAAACTCATTACTTATTTAGCCTAAGTGGTCAAAATGTGCCCAACATAAAAGACCTGCATGATAGGTACATAGTAATGTGAGTTTTTGGGCCCAAAAAGTTTTTTAATAACTTAAAAAAGTCCAAACTCGAAAATCCACCATTCCCCGCTCAGAAACAAAAGGGGGGATGGGGCGGACTGGGGCGAAATAAAGAAATTAAAAGGAACCCTTCAACCTTGAGTTACAAGTCAAAAGGGGAAAAAAAAGAGATAAAAACTTACGTACTAATTCGTCAACTGACAGAAACACACCCTCTCCCCAAACAAAAACGGGAAAAATATGTCCGGTAGAATGGCCAGCTGACGACCATCGGTCACCCCGCGGGTTCACCGGACGGTCAGAAGACCTACTTTGAGCTAGCGGTTACATTTAGGTCCCTGCTTATTTTTGAGCAAGTAGGTAGGTAGGTAGGTTCATAGGCATCAATAGGTACCTACAAACGGAGCTCAGTTTAGTAGCCCACCCTATCTTGCAACAGCCGTCGTCCTTGACGTGACTCAGCAAACCCTTTTGGCTAATCTCAACCGTCGAATTGAATGCTTCAGTCAACCGATGGCCGTCGGATGAGTATCGGAAAAACCGCCGTGCTTCTCCTCCGCCACTACCGTTTCCGCCTGACCGGAGACCGTCTACTCCCAGTTGCAGCCGGTAGTGATCCTCATCCCTCTTCCGTAACCAACTTGAATCCCCTCCGTCAAAAAAAAAAAAACCACATCGAAGCCGTTGAAGTTGACAGATGAGACTAGCTGCTGATTGGCCACTAAAGAGAGTACCGGTGTTCGCCGGTGTGACCTAATGCAGGTTCTAGAAACCGAGCTCGGTGCCCGCGCCTTCTATAAAGAAGGACTTGCGTCTTCGTATTCAATACTTTTCCGTCTCAACGTTTTTGCGCTACCTGTGTTTGCGAGAGGCCAGCGAAATCGCAATACCGAAGATCTGTTTCCTGCGCCTTAAAAAAACTCTCATAAATCAGAAATTTGTCTGGTTGATCAGCAAGAATCAATTTGAAGATTTCTTCTTACCTGGACCGATTTGGCCAAAAAAACTAAGAAAAAAATGAAGTTTTCTTGATCTACGGGGACTTTCTCTAAAAGCCTTCTTCTCGACTCTCTCTGTCAGTTTAGGGCACAAAGTTTGAGCGTGACTTTCGATTTCCACACGACTTTTGCGTTTTCAATTGTGTGTTTTTGTCTTTGGTCTCTGGTACTCACAACCGCTGCTTTCTTTATTTTCTCCGGGCTTTTCGTTTAAGTTTCCCTAGATTGTTGTTCCTTTGGAGGGGAGTTTCTTTTGCGTCCCAATTGGTGAAGTCTGTGAGAGCTTCAAGGAGTGACAGAGTTCTGTTTTGTTTTTGTTTTTCCAGAATTTTCTTGTTAGTTGTGCCTCTGATCTTTTCCGGTGTGCCTTGCTTCATCTTCGGGAATTGAAGGATTTGCGGCTCTGAAGGTAGTGGAATTTGTGGATACTGTTGTTTTCAGAATGGAGGTTGTGAAGGGATGGACTGGACAGCAGGTTGTTTACAGCGCGGAGGGGAGTGCGCCTTGCATCAACCATGGTGGTAATGAGATGTTGTTGCCTTACAAGCGTAAATGGGATGTGAACGGCCTCAACAACAACAGTATAGGATACGGAAAGAAGCAGCACAAGAGAGAGCGGGGACAGGGGCAGAGTCATCAGGTGTATGATCCATCATCATCTAGAATAACAGGCATGCAACGGAAGAAGAAACGGAAGACGCGGAGGAACGGTTTTGCGAGGATGCGGAGGATGCACGTTCCTAGAACAGTGCCCAGAGCTCCTTACAATGACAGCTCCTTTCTGATCAAGGTTCGCCGTGCCGGTGGACTGGCAGCGCTCGTATCGCCCGCAACTTTTTCCACGGTGAAGACGACGACTTCCGATGAAGATGCGCGCGCTTCTTGTTATAGAGAAGAAGAGATTTTGGAGCCGGTGACAGAATTAGGCGTAGGAAACGGCTACGGTTCCATGACTGGTCTTATACATCTTCGTGCTACTGACGATGGATCAAGCTATAGTACTGTCGATGAGATTGACATCGACTCCGTGCAGCAGCAGCAGCAGCAGCAGGGTGATTCCTCGTTTTCGCAACTAGATTCTGTCAGGAGATTGGAGCAGCGGCTTGATCGTGATGTTAGCCGGTTTGAGATGACGCTTCCTTCACCCAGCGACGTCCAAAGTAGAAGAGCGCCAGAGAGCTTGGAAGAACGTATTGCCAGGCAAGATCGTGACATAGCTCTCCTGGAGGATGAGAATCTGACATTGAAAGAGCGTCTGTCGTTGATGCAGCAAGCGGTGTATGAGTATCAAGAACGACTAGCAAGAATGTCCCAAGGCGAGGTCGATCAACTTCCAGCAGAATGTTCTAACCATGGCAGTTCAGATTAGTGTAACGCCATCTGTTGTTGTGCGTCCTGATGAAGAGCAAGTGCTTGTAAGGAGGTGCCTTGGGTGCATGAGCAGCTGTGGAGTGTATCTGATACTTTAATTTCATGTAAGTGTAGGTCTTTTGGAAACTGTGAGCAGCAATCTTGTAGCTTTTTTTCTCTCTTCAGTTCTTGCTCCACATACAGCAGCTCTGCTTTCTGTCAAATGGTTGAATGCAACTATGGATGTCTCTTTGCAGGTCTCTTCATGACCCAGGAGGACTGGATGCTTTGTATGGTAAGCAGAGATGTGGCCAGTGGTAAAATTCCCTGTGCATTCTGTCTCTTTGGGTGGCTGTCTCTGGAATAGAGAACAGCAGATAGTTGAGCTGGCCAATATATAGTTGAACATTGAAGGATCAAGCTGCATACATTTTGTTCTTTTTTTAAATTTTACCTTTTGATGGACCCAAGAAGTGGGTTGTACATATTGCTAGGGTGAGAAAATGTACAGAATTGACAGAAGATGCTGATTGAGCTTTACTGTCAATTGTGTTGAGGTTCTACTGTTTGTCCTTGCTTTCTTATGGGCACAGAGCAAAGAATCAAGGTGGGAGGCAGGCATGTGGTGGAGGAGTATGATGCAATTTGGTTATGGGTTCTAAAGGTTGAGTTTTCTGGATGTTGGGTGCCTGTCTGAGATTGGGTAATCCTAAGCTGCTTTGGTGTGTGCATGAACATGATTGTGTGTGTGTGAGCCTTTGCTACTTTCCCTAGCACAGGTACTGTGCCTACCATGCAATGTCAACAAGATTGCTAATGTTTCTTGGTTTCTTGTGTTTTTGGACATCAGTTGGAATGTGTGGAGCTCAAGACCATGTCTGACTTCGCACTTTTACAGTGCATCCTTCAAGCCAACAGTGAGTGGTTATCTCTTACCCATTCTTCACTGTCTGTTAGCTGTTTTCACAACTTAGTCAGGGGCTGCAATGGTGGAGTTTTTAATGCTTTAATTTTCCCTGGGAAAACCCTGACAACTGCAGTGCTGCAGGATGTCACAGTGACTATAGTTTCTGATGAACCATGAGCCTGCTGCCATCCTCCTACCTTTCTGAATGCAGGATGGTTCAGCCTGATACATAAATGAACTAGTGAACCAATACACTTCAAGATGTGAAAGTCTTGAAATGTAAATAACCTTGCAACAGAACAAAATGGGCCTGCATATAGGAGGCCATTACCATGGGGCCTCCTGATGGTATGGTCATAATTTGGTGGGAAAGTGCAAAAATTACAAACCCATCTTAGAAGCAGGGCTGGCTATACTGGTCTGCCTCAGGTATTATGAGTAGGGTAGGGCCTTGGGTTGATGGCATTACTGGAAGAAGGGCCTGTGGCAAGGCTGAAGTGTGGACCTGTGTCTGGTAATGCCCTCAACCAAGGGCCTTACTGAGGGTAATGCACAACCAAAAATTATGCTTAACTCTTGAAAATGAAGTAAGGTGCACCCAAAAACTGCAGACACCTCACATAAGGGGGAGATATCTCCCAAAAAATAGAAGGGCCCTCTTGAAAATGGAAGGCACCGATAGGTAGTTGATGTCAGGTTCCACTGTAGAAGGTGCTCTCCAAATGCACCATCAAATTTTCAGCAGTGCATTAGATGTAGGGCAAAGCACAAGGATGAAGGCGTTGTTGAAATATGGGCCTGCGCAAGGTGGGTAGCCAAACTGTTGATGCAATTCCAGTAATGCCCTTGCCCTTGTGCTCTACCTGGCATAAAGTCCATGATAGAAATTAATTTCGTCATTTTTGCTGTTTGTTTATCCATGCTTAGTTTAAGTTCAGGCGCTATTTGATCATCTCCTGCTACAATCTCTGAATATAAAGAAATCTTTAACTGCCAAGGATAGGAACTTTCCAAAACAATATTGGCCACCCAGAAAATGGAAAGTGCCTCCTCTGAGCAATGCTGAAAATTGTGCTTGGTAACAGGCCTTCCTAAACACACTGGAAAATATCTGTGGGGTCTTTACATATGCTGGGTAATCTCTTGGCAACATGTCATTCACCCTGGATCTTGACCTCTGCACTCAGTTTGCAAGCTGTAATCTCCTGCTGCCAGGGGATTACCCTACGCAACTTTTTTAACTCCTAAACCAAATTCCAATTTCATTTGCAGGACCCTACAAGGAAAGTTTTTTCACACAAACTAGGAATTATACTGGCAGATCTGTTGGCAATTACCCAGCAGTAGCACTACTGGAGAAAAAATTGCCATCAAAAATTTCAGCTTCGCAGCATGCAGATGGATCATTTTGTAGTCTATAGGTTTAGTCCCCATACAAACCAAAACCAAAAAAAATCTGCCCTATCTAGTACCTCACTAAATCCCTACATTTTTGACAGAGTCTAAGCTGTCATGTGGCTTCAAATATAACAAGTTTACTGAAGGAATTTAGGAGTTCATATGATCAGAAATTTTCCTTTCTCTGGAAAAACTAAAAAATAAAGCCCCATTTTTTCCTTTTTAATACCATTAAGTGGGCCTTGATGTAAAATGGGGTCCTGCTAAAACTCCAGAAGATTCTGAAAGAATTTGAACACAACCACTATTCATATCATATTCCAAAGACTAAATATGTGCCTTTTGCAATTGTTAAGAAATGAGGCAAAACTTCCTCAAGTACTTTGGCCCTATTTTTGATGGGGCCCTAAGCCCCACCCTATTCAAAAAGAAAAAAAGATGTCAAATATATCATCAAGCATTTCAAAGTTCCTAGTGTTTAAGGATTTTGAAAAATGGGTGAAATATAATAGAGAAATCGAATTGATTATAAAGAAAAAGACTAGAACCTCTGTACGGTTTATTTTTGATTGTGAGGTATGAACTAAGTGGAACTTATAGCTTTACCTAGCCCAAGGTATACTGGCTTTGGGACAAAAGAAAACACTTGCTTTTCTCCAACCGAGAACAAAGATTCTTAGTTAATAGAGTTATTTGCAAAGTTAAACAAACATAACACCATAAGTTTGTGTTTGCCCGATTCATGGACAAGATCAAGATGACAACACTGAAAAAATACTTATGGGACCAAGAGGGCCTGAAACACAGAGAACTTCCTTGACTCATGTGCAAACCAAGAAAGCCCACATCTCATATAAACTCCTCAACTTTGTTGCTTGAATAAGCTCCACAAAGAAATGTTCTTTAGCTTCTTTCTATTTTATTCAAAATGCAACTTTTTAATCTTTCACAACAAAATACAAAACAGTTGCAAGGAGTTTGACCTTAACATTTTAAAAAGGAGTTCATGCAAAAGTTTCAATTCTGAGCTTTGCAAATGACACCCACTTTGCAACTTGTTTTTAAGGTGAGGTTCAACCCAAATGTAAGAGATCACAGCTTTAGTAACTCAAGGTACACAAGATGATGAAGAGTTTTTTAATTGTCTTGTTGAAGATTTTTCCTTTTGGCAAGCATTTATCCTTTCTTTGTGGTCATTTTTCATATGTTACCACAAGGTTTTTGAATTTTTTTTAACCTTAATTTGAAGATCGTTGAAAAAAACTTGAAACAATGTGAATATAAGTCTTTTGACATCCTTGGATACCATAAACATAAGACCTTGTTTTGGTTCCACAAACTCTAAAACTTATGCCTCAAACCCTTGTATCCCAAAACATCTCCATAGTCATGGAAAACCTCTTGAATACTCTAAACATATGTTATGTTTTTTTTTAACATATGCATTCATGATTGAACATATTCTTAAAAAATAGCCTATGGGACCTATCAATGATGTGGTGCCTCTATCAAGTAAACTAAAGGTGGCATAATGGTTATGGGCGAGTTTGTGAATTGACATGCCTTAAACATTATGAAATATGACATTTCTTAACATCACACAATTACAACCCAAGGCTTTCTAAAGTGATTTTTTAAACAACACTTGCAATTAGAAGTCAATTGTTTGAAACTTCGCTTGTAAATGATCCTAACAATTGACATTTTGATTGTGAATCGAACCATGAACATAATGCAAATATGGCAACTTTTTTCAACCTTGGGAGGTCTAATAACTAATTGGCATATCTATTATGATGTATTATAGTTCTATGGGTTTATGATTAAACTTGAAACCTTGTTTGGAGGCTTGTAAATCATTTGGCATTCCAATTATGATCCATTATGGTTGTATGTGTGGTTAATTGAATTTGAAACCAATTGTAAGGTAGGTTTACAATTCATATGGAATTCCTATTATGATCCATTTTGGTTTATATGGGGTGGTTATTTAAACTTGAAACTTGTAATGCAAGTCTACAACTAATGTAGCCTTTCTGTTTTGATCCATTTTGGTATGTATGGTGGTTGTGTGAACTTGAAACTTTAGGGCAAGTTTGCATGGATTGTAAGGAAGTTCATTTGGGCTTTCTATTTTCATCCATTCTTGTCTATATGGTGATTATTTGAACTTAAAACTTGTAAAGCAAATGGTTAAAAAAAGGTAATAGGAACCACCAATGCCTCTTAAATCACAATGTGATAATGTTTTTTACACTATTTCATTATGCTTAAACAATGTTTAGACAAATCTTTATAGTACTTCACTATGTTTTCTAAGCATCAAAAACATTGATTACAAGTTTTTAAATGTGTTAAAAGGCATTTTATATTTATTGAAATACTTTCAAATTTAAATTGATGTTAAATTAATATATTAGAAAAGTAGGCATACAAAAGTGTATATCCACGAACCTAATAATCCCAAATCCACACAAGGGGAAGGTTATCGACTATAAAACAAAAGAAAAAATATAAAAGAACTTTTAGGGTTCAAACATGATTGGGGTATCCCATTTGAAACATAAGGACTCACTCCTAGGGCTCCCAAATTCACCTTTTTTTCACCTTATACCTATGACCTATTTAGATTTTTATTTCATTTTTCATGTTAAATGAAATAAATTTGCTTCATATTTTATATAAACATCTAGAATATCTATTGTTTTCACTTATGAAAGTAAAAATGGTAAAATTTATCCAAGTGGGGCCATATTCTATCAATGGCCCAAAATTCCTAGAACTTCATTTTTTGAAATTTTGTACATCACAATAGGGCAATTGGTTCTTGTCACACTTAAACATTTTACACACATTAACAACTAAGGTGTTTGTGGTAATAATCTTGAAACAAAATAAATTGTTTAAACATTCCTTGTGAATATTTGCACTAGTAGAAATCTTGTCGTTTACAACCATTCCTTGTGCGACCATGTGTGGCTAAATGTTGCCTACGACTACAAATGGTTGCCTATGCAACTATTTTTCAAATTTGGGTGAATTTTGGTGTTCCTTATTAATTGTGACTATGGCTTATTTCATCCTTTCAATAGGTTGATTTTTCATGATGTCTTTGTATTATTTACAACATCGTATATATGTTTAGTTGCACATGCAACCAAAATAGTTACATTATAGTTGCATAAGGTATGTATGTTATCTAATAGCTACACATATAGACTATTTAATAGTATATATGTACCTATATACACCTACTAAATACCTACATACCTACTACCTACCCACTTGATTACTAGGTACCGACCTACCTACCTACCTACCTACTTACTATCACTAGTAAAAAATGCCTATTTTTTAACCAAAACATTTTCAACTAGATGTGATTTGCAACTATGTTGCAACTAGAATTTTTTTATTTTAAAATTGAATGATGGCAATTATTAATGAAGTCAACTCATCAACTAAATTCATATAATTAAAAGCAATTTTCAACTAGGTGGTGTTTTGTCGATATTCCATTGAATATTCTTGACATCAACAATGTTTATAAGTTGAAATGCCTATTACATTGATACATATTGAAAAACATGTATTGAGTAAAAGGTCATTATTGGAATATTCTTGACATTTAACGTTCTTTAGTTGGCACATAGTCAAGACGTTAACCAATGTTCAATTATTTTGGTGACACCATCAACACATGCATGGATAATAAAATGTATTAAAGGATGGATGAAATTTCATTTGCAACTTTGTTGCAACTATCTTTCAACTCAATTAAACAATTAATAGATGACTTTGTTTTTATACATATCATATATGTTAATATTTATACTAAATTATGATAAACATTAAATTACATGAAAATTTATTTGTATAAATGAATAGTTATGTGTGACATGATTTTTGTAATGCATATAAAATTTGAATAAATTCTCTTGAATATAAATTTGCAATTTAATGTTGTATATGTTCATACATGTAATATTTGATTTTTATGTAGATCAAATTTAGTTTATGACATATCAAGTAATGATGTATAATCAATGATAATTAAATTGTGAAATTTTAATGTTCATTCATTTTTTCATGTGATAGTTTAATACTTATTAAAAATTATGATCAAAATTAATTAAAAATTAAAATACATGTAATTTTTATTGTAAAAATGAATGGTTATGTATAATTTTTATTTTTTAATGCATTCAAAAAATAATATTCAATTTTGAAATAAAATTAAACAAAATTTTGAAATATAAGTTGATAATATTGCATGTGTTCAATATATGTAATTTCTATTTTTGTGTAAATCAAATTTAGTTTTCAACATATGAAGTGATGATAGATAGTTAATATTTTTATGGAACTCTAATGTTCATTATTTTTATACATATGATAACTTCATATTTGTTATTTTATCAAAATTCATTAAATTGAAATTACATGTAAATTTTATTTATAAAAATGAAATTTTTGTAGGATGCAAAATTTTCATTTAAATAATAATTTAAATTTATAATAATAATAATAACAACAACAACAACAACAACAACAACAACAACAAATTAAAGTATAAGTTAAAAATATTGTTACTAATATGTATGTTAACAGGGTTTTTTATTACTTTACCTTTGAAATTGATATAAAATATTTGAATAGTTTCTAATGTTATTCTTCAATAGGTTTTGTGGCGTAGTTTGTTTATGTTCCTTATCAAAGTATTCCAATATATTACAATAATTCTAAATTAGTTTACTTCATAAACAAACCAAAGAAAAACAATGTCAAAAGATATTTCCTTTGAAGGAAACAACACAAAAGCATGTCCCAAGCCAAAATGTTATCCAATGTAAGTACCAATGTTTTTATATACCTTAGTATTCAAAAAAATTTAATGATAATTAGACAATATTAGATGAAATAGACAACTATTTTTCCTCATAAATTCATTAATTTTTTTAATGAAATAGACATGTATGAAGTTACAACATAAAGATGATTGCGTATTAAAGGGCAACACCAAAAAATCCATCTACTTTCCTTTTGATACAATATACTTAACACATACTTGAACCAAATATTAGTATAAAAAATAAGCTTTAAAAGTTACTTATTTTTACAATGTGAAATTTCAAAATTAATGCATAATAATGAAGAAATATCTTGCTAGTAATCATTCAACTAAAAAAATTGCATGCATAATAATTTTGTGATAGGTTTTGGTTTTATTTCTTGTTAGTTTGACAAGTAAATTACCAGGTACATTTTGTTGTATGTTTTAACATGTTTTCACCCTTAAAATATATTTTAAAATGAAGAAGATATGGGCATTGAAAGTAAGCGAGGTAAATGTTAGATCAGAGGCCTAATTCACGCATTCCAATTTAGTACATTCATGATTTTTGTGGCTTTTCTTTATTGGTTCTTTGCATTTGAAGCTTAAAGAAGTAATGTAAATCTTTAACTTGGTGCACCCATAACTTTGTAGGTCACTAAAATTGAATAAAAAATGAATAAGATATGACATTTTAAAATAATGGGTTTTTTTGGAATAAACACATTATCTAATTTTGACATGTTTTATGTTTCTTTTATGTTGCTCCTTTGCTTCTAGAGCTTAAAGAGATAATGTAGAGCTTACCTTGACGTTTCCATAGCTTTTTACATCATTCAAATCAAACAAAAAATGAAAAAGATCTATAAGTTTTTAATTGTAGGCCTATGTGTGTTATTAAGCTTGTCTTCCCATGGTGGCAACTAAAATATTTGTCCCATATTGTTTGGTTTCCATTTTGATAATCCAAAATATATATAAGCAAATGCACTAATATGATGGGGAACCAAAGTAAGCATGAAAATGTAATAGCCATTTGGGATGAACAAACAAAAAAGGCTCAACTTTAAAGGCTAAATTAAATGAAATAAGATTTTATTTGTATCTTAGGTATTGGCCTAACCTAATGCCTACGTTTAACTTCAGCTTAAGTGCCTAGGTTTAACTTTAACCTAATCCTAGACTACGGTTCCTAGGTTTAGACCTAACCCATCCTTAGGTAATTAGGTGGTTACCTATGATTAGGTACCACATACATCTATAAAAATAGGTTATGCCAAGTGGCATTAAATTATTAGTCCACCCCAAACCCTATTAAATTACAATACATGTCATCCCACCATTGGCTAAATGCATTGACCATTGTAGTTGCAACATAGTTGAGACGTCTTGACTTAATATTTATTATGACCAATCCATGGTGGAATGATTCAGGTGTGCCACATGTCACCACGTCATTGGTTAAATTGACATAGTTGAAAATCGTAACTAAATATTTTGCTAATGTCATATGTAGTCAATAGATGAAGTTCATCCACTGGTCAAGGGAAGTTGACAACATCTCATGACTAGGTTGGTAAGGTAGTTTGCAACTAAAATGGTTAGTGATGGTTATTGATGTGATGTTGACACATGGCAAACACTTTCAACTAGAATGTCATTATTGACTTGTAGTTATTAATTTTTTTGGTTTATAATTGAGAAGAATATTCTTTCAATTGCAAAAAATACTTTGTAACTATTTTTGTCACTTTTAATTATGTTTTATAGTCAAGACATAGTTGAAAACATAGTTATAAAAGGGGGGGGTTTCTACTAGTGTATGTACATACACCCTACATACCTACTTACTAGGTGCCTACCTACCTACCTACTATGTACATACCTATGTACTATTTATCTACCTATCTACCTAACTACCTAACTATTTACTAAGTACATACATACATATATACCTACATACCCACTAGCTACCTAAAAGGTTATTTAATTATAAATAATCATTTAAAGGCTATTTAGAGATGTATTTTAAATAAATAATTATGTAGAGGCTATTTAAATATGTACTTAAAATAAACATGATTTAAATAGGTACCTAGTAAGAACTTATGCTACTTAGTAGGTAGGCTATGTATAACATGTGCTAGGGAATAATTACAACTAGGTTACAACTATGCAACTAGGTTGCAACTAAAATTTTATCCCATGTTGTTTGTCTTCCCTTTTAAATTTACAAACTATATAAGTAGGTTGGTTTGGTGTAGTAAACACATTCAATATTTTCAAATGCCATATGGAAGGAGTTAATCACATAGGTTCCACCCAAAAGTTTAAACTTAAAATGAAATATTATTTTGTTGTAAAAATTTTAGACCTAGACCTACTTACCTGCTTAGGCAAAACCTATGGCTAGGTGGCCTAGGCTTAGTCTAGGTGCCACATGGCCTATTGTAAATAGCTTAACCCAAAATTAGGCTAGGTACTTTAGGCATTTAGCTAGGCTAGGTGGTCTAACCTAAGCCTAACCTAGGTGCCATGTGGCCTATCATAAGTGGTCCAACCTTAACCTAACCTTAAATGATTATAAGGCATTTTTGAATTGCCATGTGGCACAATTTTAGACCACCACATGGCATAATTTAATTGCTTTAATTGGATGGTTGAACACTATATATATTTGTTTAACAAAATTTTTGAAAATTTTAAATGATGCCATGTGTCACATTCTTAGGCTACCATGTGTGAACATATTGGTGTGCATTGTAGTCACAAGTGTAATTGCAAGAACTCATCCCTATATATGTATAAAATCTCCATATTCATATTCTATGAAAAAATATTTCATCCATCATTTGTGATTAGCAATTGTTTGAAACTTGTAGTTTGCTATTATGCTTATTTTTAGGCGCAAGTGTCACTTGTGATTAAAATTTAGTTGCAAACAACATTTTTTCTACTAGTGTTAAACTTTTTTCTTCTCATGAAACAAAATTTTAGAATTTTTTAAAAAACCTATTAAGAACCTTTAAACTTGTTCAAATTTGAAATGTTACGCATAAAATAATACCTTCACAATGTATGTATTTATGAAAGAAACAAACTTTCAATATGAATGTGCCATTAAGTTTCAATGATAGGTTTAAGTGAAGGGGTCCACTATATGTTTAATGAAACAGACCTTTTTGGTACCCCAACCATGCTTTGACCTTTTACATTGGGATTATTTTATAATAAGTAGTTGAACACTCCAAATAAACAATAAGTGTCCTTGAGTCAAAACAAAAACCCCATAATGCCAATATGTGGGTTATATAGTTACCTTCCTTCCCTTAGTTTCAACATTGGTGTAGACTATCCTAGGAGGATAGGTTGCCTTTGCCACTTGTTGTTGCCCCTAATTGTTGTTACCCTCCATATTGTTGCACCTATTGTCTAGTGGTCATTTATAAGAAAATGAATGGAAAAAAGAGAAAATTGTGAACTATAATATTGTATATTAACCCAAACTAATTACATGTAAATACACAAATAAAATAAAATCTAGAGAAAATGAAATGAACATACAATGCAACAACCCTCCTTGGGAATACATTCCTCCTTGCATTTCCAATCACCCAAGTACATCACCATTCCTCACATTCTATACAAATTCCCAAAAATATCATAAGAAAGAATGTGCACTTCACACCAAAACAACTAAAGAAAATAAGACTATCCAAGCTCTTTTCCAACAAACATAGCAAAAATGAGGGCTAATTCGAAGAGGTTCCCCACCACCCATATACATATGGGTTTTCCTTATCCTTTCCCATATTTTGTCACTTTATTTTCCAAAGTCAATCTACCAACTCCCTTTTTAGAACAATCTTTAAATCTTCTATTAAATTAATGAGAATATTTCCCACATACCCACTAGAAGTTATGTTAAAACAATAAAGGTAATTTTCAAACATTCTTGCTACTATTAGTAAATTAGAGTTATTGGATTCACCACAATAATTTGATTATTGTGTTGTTCAAAATAATCTAGTGACTTATTATCATCAAGTAACAAAATAAAACGCATTATTTCAACATTATTTAATTTATGAGTCTTGTAAATATGTCAAAAAGGATTGGTTATGTTTAAGGTGCCTATTACCCCATTTTTACCCAAGTTTACAATTCATGTGGCCATTTTGTTATGATTTATTATGGTTTATGTGGTAGTTGTTTGAACTTGAAATTTATATAATAGGTTTGCAATTCATGTGGCCTTTCTATTTTGATCCATTTTGGTTTGTATGATGGTTATTTGAACCTAAAACTTGTAATGTAGGATTGCAACTTATTTGGGCTTTATGTTTTGATCCATTTTAGTTGAAATGATGGTTATTTGAACTTGAAACTTGCAAGATAGGTCTACAACTCATGTGAGTTTTCTATTTTGATCCATTATGGTATGTATGAGTAGTTAATTGAACCCAAAACTTGATTAAATGTCTATAACTCATTTCACAACCCAATATAACTTTTTTGGGTTTATATGCTTGGAAATCCAAAACAAAATGACCAAATCCAATGACCAATTGTTTGAAATCTAGAAAATGGTTTAGAGACCTAATGACCAAACTATCCAAATCTAAAAATAGTTTTGAATTTCCAAAGACTGAATTTGTGATTCAATTTGAAGCAATATGGTTGTTTTGGTTTTTGTATTTGATTATAGGCATGGCAAACTTCACGATAGCCATAAAGATCATGGAAAATGATGATTGGAATCAAACAAAATAGTTTGAATCTATTGTTTTGCACAAGACAAAGGCACCTCAAAAAAAAAACTAGTGAAATTTTTCCACCTTAACACCATGGCCACACTTTATATAACCACAATTTTTGCAACATACAACATAGGTAAGAAACAAGTGACGTTGTTGATTCCTAAGGCAACATGGACATCAAATGTATGCTTATTACCAAACAAAGTACCCAAAATTAATGTTTCCAGAGGAGACATCGAAAAAATTACCTACATGCTATAAACGAATATGCTTCCAAAAATGTTTTGAAAGATGTTAAAATATGATGGATGTCATATATAAAACGTTGGAATAATTAGGACAAAAACTCCCTCTAATTCCCTTGAATCTAAAGGTTTTCCACCTATCTTCAATGTATTTTAAAACTTTAAACCATTTGTAAATGATGGTGACCAAATGATGATTAAGGTATAAATCTTGAAGAACCAATCAACGAGCATGGCAATAGTGGTAGATTTTTTTGCCTCCACTTAAGTTGTGATTTGAAATGATTTCGTAATGGGCAAAATGGAAATCAACAATGAATGGAAGAAAATGGTGAAAATCAACAATTTGAAAGTGGCTAAAAATCTAAGTTTTATATCAAAGGAGGAATTTACATTGGAGGTTAAAACAATTTTGGACATGTAAGTAGAACCCTCACTACTAACCATGTGTAGCTAGGTTAGGATTTTGGTCCCAAACAACCTCACTTATGAAGTCCATCCACCTCCTACATGGGAAATTAGTGAAGAGAATTATGGTTCAAAAGAAATGCATATACTTTGGAGTTGTTGAATTAAACCTCTTCATGAAGCATCTCCATTTTCTTTTTAGCCCACTAATCCCCCACTCCATTTGCATTCTAAAACTTACATGCATTTTGGTGAATGTTGACATCGTAGCATGGTTTGCATTCAAAGCAAGTTCCCATCGTGTTATCATGTGCGTAATAAACATCTTTTCACCCAAGTACAATAGATCTCCCAAAAAATTTCAAAATAATCATTTCCATGTGTGAAATATTTGTGCAAGTATCAATATACACTCGTGTCATGATTTGTTCACATCATGATAGAACTTGGGATAGTCAATGTCTATGTATATGAAAAAACCATGATGATTTAAAATGACTATGTTGTTCATTGCATCCTCTTTCAACCATTGAACCAAGTTTTGTGTGTTTCAATTTTCCAAGGTTGTCAAATCTCAACCAAGATCCTATCTATGAACCCAATATATCCTCACAAATCTTACAATTGGGTACCCAAAACAAGTTTTTCTTCAAGTGTCAACCAATGGATCTTGACCATAAGGCATCATAAATGTATGATGGAATGAATAATAAATCATCAAACAAAGTCAACTTTGACCAATTCCACAAGTGAAAGCATCATGCATGGTTAGACCTTACATCCTAACCTTTAATTTTTTATTAAAATGATTAAACCCTAAACTTTAGATGAGAAAATTGAAATCAAAGCAAAAAAGTCAGACCCTAAACCAAACCCTAAAATAACAACTAAATGACTAAACCTTAAACCCTAAATGAAAATTTTGAAATCAATTTTTTTAAAAATCCACTATGAAAAATCATGTTCATTGAGATCACACCACATTACATCTAAAGCTCAAAAACCACTCAAGTACAACCATGTTTCAACTATGTCCTCCAAAGTACAATTCCTATGCAACTATACTTTATAAATACAGTGATTTAATAAATAAAATTTCACCTCAAAAAATAAACTAATTGTTCAATAGTTGCCCTGTAGTTCTATATGTGTTTCATATATAATAATTTATACACACCATATTTATGCATTTAGTCGACTATATTTGACTTTTTGAGGAGTTGCATTGTAATTGTAATGTGTAACTAAATTAGGAGTGTTAAAAACAAACTACATTGAGTAACTTTTTTGCAACTAGCATATAATTTTCATACATGTGATTACACCATGTGTCCCACATTCCCACCATTAATGACGTATAAGCTCTATAACCAGTTTTCAACTATGAAATTTGATTGTGTAGTTGGGTGGCCATTATGTTGCCACTAAATGGCCACTATTGTACTTCTAGTTGCCACTACTCTACCACCATTGTGCCACAACTATGCTACTATGTGGCCACTTGGATGCCACTAGTTGCTACAAATGTGCCATTATGGGGCCATAATATTGGCATTGTTTTACAATTGAATGGCCATTGCAATGCCATTATGTGGCCATTAATAAAATACTACCAATTCACTATCCATATAAAGTGTGAATTTGTAGACCTCAAATTGGATCCAATGCTACATAAATTATATTAAAATATTTATATTGTAGGTATATCAAGGTATTAAAGCTTATACACCTAAGTTTTTTTCTAGACTACATAAGCAAGTGCAAAATTGATAATAGCCGATTCTTTTGCAAATAGTTCTTTGGCACCCATAAAGGTTATATCTTGTGGCATATTAATATATTGTCATACTCGTATGCATGGCCTCATACATGACGGTCGGTTACGGGCATGCCAATCATGCCTTTTAAGGTTAATGTACATTTTTAGGTTACTGTATGTTATTAGGTGTTTCAGGGTTATGGCTTGTTTAGGGTTTCAGCTTGTTGACAACTATATAAAAGGTCAAGCTCTTCCCTTCTCTTATTAGTTTTTCTAGAATTCCTTTGTTAGGGAGAGTTTTCTCGATAATCAGACTAGATTTTTAAATGCTCACAATGGCTATTACATGGCTATCGTTTACATACACTACATTTTCTTTCCTTCTTTTCAATTTAATTTTAGAAAAATTGCTCTGTCACTTAATGTTGGAAGCGACAAATTTTTCCTGGCTTTGAGTTTCTTGGGTCTTTTTTGCTTGCTGGTTTCTTATGTTCTCGAGTTGCTACTACTTCTTTTTCTTTTTCTACTTTTGTACTGTAGCTATAACAAGAACAACAACAACCATAACTAGCAACAACGTAAGTGAGGGAAAATGGACACTAGAAACAAGTTACAATCTGTGAAGTTCTAAGTTCCGGAACTTTGGAGGGAAGAAGGAGCAAGTAGCTCCAAAGCTTGTTTTACTGCTAGCTTTAGGTCTTGGGAACATGCACACACACACACATGGTTTGATTGCAGTACAAGATCTGCACTAGGTGATGCAACCCCACATACACGTGCTTTCCTTATACACGGGTTTAGAGGTTAGCATCTAGGTTATGCACTCTTGTGTTTTTGAACTTGTAATCATGTAGTGAGTAGCCCTTGTAGCAACTCTAGAAAAAAAGGAAGAAGAGAATAATAATTTAAAAAAACCCACAAAGTAAAAGAATTTTTTTTTTTTTCTACACGCCATCGCTATAGAGCTCGTGGACACAAATCGCTCTGCAACATCGCCGTTGGGGCAATTTGTCGCAATTATTGTTCGTTCTGTTATGTCCGACATTTGACGTCTATTGCCATCTATCCATCTGGTTTTTTCCATCTGGCACTTTCCATCCACCGATGTCCATCCACAAACGTCCATCCATCGACATCTGTACATCGCAATCATCCTTGTCGATGCACCATATTCTTCAAACCGTATGTTATGTTAGAACTTCGTAGCTAATGCTTTGTATTGCTACAAAATCTTGAGGCATGGGACAACACCATGTCCTCGGATGATGAGAGCACTACCACTCAGCCAAAGCCAAAGTATCAGATACGAAGTAACACACAATCAATTGAGCCAATTTCTTTGAACTCACGATCTTCATGATGGTACCATCAAACGTTTGTAGCACCACTATCATCTAATACAACTCCTACCAGGAATTCAGGTTTAGGTTACATTACATCAACAGTACATCAGAGTCCATTTGGAGGGGTTAATCAGAGGGGTATGTTTATTATCGCACCAACTTTCACACCATCATTGTATATTTTGTTGCAAACCATGACCTCTACACCCATATACACCATGGAGGTTAACACTTCCTCTGGGAGAATTGAAAAGTTCAGTGGAACGCCATGTACCATTTCTTTGAAGGAATTCAAGGGAACTTTCTCAATTGTGATTTGTGAATTAGAGCTCAAGTATGACGCTAATTACACCAACGTGTTCGCATTCAAACAACTGGCTTGTTATGTGCACTATGAGGCATTAGATGTTTACGAACAACATTCTCCAAGGATTCTGTGTGTCACACAGATCTTCAATCCAGCTTATGCCATAGCCATTGCCATTGCCTTTCAAGTTGCATTGCAAGCTGCCATTGCACATCATGGGACTGTGCCCAATAATCTAGATTTAGTACCTACTTCAGTAAATTTTTTTCCTCAACAATTCATTACTGATACCATAAACATTCCTCCCACCATTAATGCACCAGCTTTTGTTGATCGAATGGGGGAATTCTTTCGAATTCTTGAGCTGGAATTTCCAATCAAGAGTTTTGAAAAACTTTTACAGCTCACCACCTTCTCTTAGCAAAAGGATGAAACCCTCAAGATGCTCTATAGGAGGCTTCTTAAGCTTAAAGAGGATACTCAGAGCATCACAAACCTAGAAATTGCCCATCGATATCTTCGTTCATTAGAAAGTACTCTGACACTCCATGTGTAGGTTTTGTAACGGGTTTTTGCAAAATTTGGAGACTTGTACATTTTGTTAGATGTGTATAACATTTCTGAAAGTTGGAACTGGTTCATTACACTATGAGGCTAATACTATGAGGCTTCCATCACGTTCAAGGCCTTAGCCTATGCCAACTACACCAACCAGATCATCACATTCTTCTTCAAGGGTTAAAGCGGTGCATTTGGCTACACCCATCCTACCTTATTGCAACTAATGTGGCAATCCTACCCACAAAGCTAATGAGTGTAACATTCCTTCCAAAGATCTCTTTCGTGATTATTGTGGGAAAGAAGGACATCGAGAAGATGTTTGTTTTGACAAGTTCCCAGAACAGAAGTAACTCCAATTACCACGATAAAATCTACCAACATCTTCTATTGCCCCTCAATTAAAAGCCAAGGCACTTTAGCCTTCCACTCAAGCTTTCCCCACCAAGGGTAATTCAAGTAAGAATGTTAAAAAAAAAGAACACAATGTTGACAATAAGGAGGTGTTTCAAGCCCATGTTGCTCAAATTCAAACTCTGTAAAATGAAATTGAATCATTGAGGGCCCAAATTGCTAGTCTAAAAAGCAAGTCTTCCTAACCAGCTACTCATGCCCAACATGTATAGGGTTCAAGATCACGGAAGGGACCTCCTAGGTTTTTTTATGGCCTTTCACATGATGCCATGGTTGGCAAGTATGTTCTTTCGATTACACACAATTCTAGTTTCACACCAAAATTTGCTACTTTTTTTTGCCCTTCTTATTTCGCGGCACAAGAGGCTAGTGTGGCACTTAGAGTTTCTGCCATTAAGTAGGTAATTTAGACTGATGGACTCACATCTAGTTCAAGTCCTATTACCAGGACTAAAAGAGCTCAAGCAGTCGTGCCACAATCTTTTCATCCTTTCAACACGGAAGAAGAGCGCACCTTGTTAGCAAAGGGGGAGGAGACTACTACACCACAAGCTACCAGGGCATCAAATTTTCGTGTCCTAGGAGTACATGTACATCAGGAAAACACACAATTTTCCATTAATCAATTTATGGAGTGGCAACTTCAAATGCATGAAGTGGCGTAAAATCTTGTGAGTACACCATTGTTTTGTTTTCAAGATTTGAAGCTAAGCACTAGGGACATAATTGTAATACTAAAGGATACCCTGAACACTACATCAGGTCCTCTACCAATCCCTAATCCACATGCTATAAGGGTCCCATCTAACACCTTGGAGAAACATTCGATTAGCTCACGTGTTGCAGATGGCGTTCGTAATCTGGTCACTAGTTTTAGCATGGCTAAACTAGTGGGCTTTCCTACCTCTGATTTTACATTCACATATCAAAAGGGAACTAAGAACACTTCATTTGTGGATTTGTTACTCAGCAAACTTGTTGTGGATAGCCATTTTTTCCACAAAGTCTCTCACTCATTTCCAAAGGTGGTGCTTAGTGAGAGAACTTTCATCACCACTGGAATTGCCATTGTTGACAATAATAACTCAACAATCCAAGTGGGAGGACATACACCCATAGTGGTACTTCTTGATATAGGTGCCCAACTAGTGATTCTTGGAGTTCAATTCGCCAAAAAGATGGGCATGTTTGACTCCAAACTACGGAAATCTATGTGGCAAATTCACACCGCTAGTGGGAGCGTAAAGGAAGTACTTGGGGAGAGCTCGGATTTGATTGCACTTAACTTCAATGAAGGTACAGATCAAGAGCTTTGCCTACATGTTAGATGTTTAATCACCAATGCCACCAGTTACAATGTGTTTATTGGGCAAAAGGCCTGTTTCCACCAGGTTTCACAATTGACAATTGGTTCAAGCATGCATACTATCGAGTGGATTGGGAGACTAATGGTCACCACCTAAATACATACCCCTTGATTTACATGGGAACCATAGTCCTATGGCTCACCATTGTATGCTCAAAGAAGCACACACCATTTCCTACATCCAACAAGCTAGCCACGAATGGATAGAGGGAGATGAAGAGGAAACAACTTATGCCCAAGCTACTAAAAGTTTGAGGGTGGTTCTTAGGGACATTCAACACGGACCAAAGGTTTTACAAAAGTTCAAAGCAGCTCACAAGTCCTTGGTCAAAGCTCTGTTTAGTTTTGAAAACATGGAGAGCCATGGCGAACTGATTAAGTTAGTACTTCATTAGCTAATCACCTAGACACTGCCTAACGAGGGGATTACATTACTAGAATTCTTTAGTGGTATTGGTATAGGTCTTGAAGCCTTACTATAGTTAGGGATGGTGGTTTGGAGGTATTTTTATGTATACATTGATCCTATTGCAAGGCAAGTGGTGGCATCGAGAATGATGGAGAGCCAAATTTCCACAACAGTTTGTAACCATCCCATGAAAGGGCCAATTTCACTTTCTTGCCCTCTGACATAAAACTAATTCAAAAAAAACATATGGAATTACTTGACCCCATGGACTTCATCATTTCAAGTTGGGAATGTCAAGGATTTTTAACAACTAGATTTGGAGAAAGCTTGAATGACACAAGATTTGATCTCTTCATGGACATGGTACTATTAGTCATTTGGGCTCAATCCATTTTTCTTACGCTTGGTTATATAATTGAAAACACCCCTTCTCAACTTGACCAAAGGGAGAAAGTCCATGAACACTACACGTTAGTCAAACATTACCTTGGAGAGCCACTCCTACTTGATGTAGCACAATGCAATTCCTATGTGCACCGGTTGCGCAACTAGTGGACCAACCTTGCACCACTTTCAGTTCTACAGTTGGCTCCTTGAGATACACCATCAAAAACCCCAACTTGTAGGTTTCTCACATATTGGATGATCAGAGTTCCTGCCAACCAGTTATAAGGCAAAAGAAATCTCCTTGGTTTCTTGTAAACACAATAGGAAAACCAAGAGGTGTTTGGCCAACCTTTGTCTCCTTCCCAGGAGCACATGCCTTTTAGGGAGATGGACTAGGCCTAGTGTATTATCATGCTTCAACCACTTGGGATGAACCAAACCCAAAAGAAAAAGAAAGGGCTATGGGGTTCCAAACTAGCACTATTAGTCACACTAAAGTGACTAGATTGGAACGTAATGCTCTATTAGGGAGAGGCATGGACTTGAACTCCCTTACATGGTTGTTGGTAACTTGTGTATTCTTTCAAATGTACATAACATTAGCATTGATTCAATTAGTTTGCAGTTCTTGCAATGTAACTACATGGCATCTTAACCAAGTACACTTGCCTATCTTCAACACTCAACATTTCACTTTTAATGTTTGGGGGGGGAAGAGGTACCATGTAATTTGACTCAAGTTGTTTTTGATACACCTGGAAGTACATCATCTTTTGGAGAAACAATGACAACCTTCTATGAATCTGCATAGTTAGATAGTGGAGAACCCAATACACCAAGTTTTTCAAACACATTTTCCAACTCCATTCCATGTGTTTCCAACTACCCTTTCGTTATGGGGAACCATGTCACTAAAAAGGAGAAAAACCAAGTCACAAACTTGCTAATTAAATATGAGAATGTGTTTGCATTCTCAATGAAAGACTTAGGTGTAAGACCATGTAATTCTCTATAGACCTTACATATGAGACACCCATCTATCAAAGGGGGCATAGGTTGAGCAAGCATGAATGGGAACTAGTAGATGAAAGATGCAAAGAGCTCCATGAAGCTGGTTTCATTTAGCCATCAAGTTCTGATTTCACAATCGCTATAGTAATGCCAGAAAAAAATGATTCAGCTGGATTCTGGACTGAGAAAAAGGATGTGCGGGGATTATAAGCTTTTGAACCTAGTTACACCTTAAGATAAGTACCCCATGCCCATCTTTGAAGAAATATTTGATAGCATTGGAGATTCAAACATCTTCACAATTGTGGATCTGGAGCAAAACTTCAACCAAATTATGCTCATTATGAAGGATCGCAAGAAAACAACATTCCATGGTAGCAACAAGTTATGGGAATGGCTTGTGATGCCTTTTAGATTGAAGAATGTACTTATTTTTTTTCAACAAGTCATGGACTAGGTTTTCGAAAGGGCAGATTTCCTTAAATGCTACATAGATGACGTCTTAGTGCATAGCAAAGGACTCCTGTAGCACTTGGCTCATGCTGAGAAGTTATTCAAGAAGCTCCACAAAGTCAATATGAATATCCATCTTAAAAAGTGTGAGTTTGATGTCACCTCAATAGTCTACTTTAAACATAAAATTTTGCCAAATGGTATTATGGCCCATTGGGAAAAAGTAGTAGCCATTTTGGAGATGCCCAATCCTACTGATGTTCACACTTTGAGGAGTTTCATCAGATTATGTAATTATTATAGGATTTATGTCTAAGATTTCAATACTATTGTTCATCCTTTCTATGCATTGTTAAAGAAGGATGTTGTTCGGACATGGAGTGAAGAGGCTCAGGAAGCTTTCGACACACTCAAGGAAAAGCTTTCAGAGTTCCCCATTCTGAGAAAACCTGATTTCAACAAGGTTTTCATTCTACACACTCACTGGAATGCTCTTAGTATTGGTGCTATTCTTGGACAACTTCATGAGGAAGGCAAAGAATATGTTATCGCCTATGCATCCCAAAACAACTACAAGTTTGAGAGCAACTACTTTTCACATGAGGGGGAGTGTTTTCTTGTTGTATGGGTAGTCATACGTTTTAGGCCCTATCTTTATGGCACCGAGTTCACTTTGTATATCGACCACCGGCCTATCAAGTGGTTGATGACCAATGACAAGCTTATTGGTAAGTTAGCTCATTGGGCGCTTATACTTCAGGAGTATGAGTTCAAGGTTATTACTGACCTGGTATTACACATTAGAACACGAATACCATGTCGTGAGGACCCTTCACTACCTCTGAAGATTTCTCAGAAGCTAGGTAAAACTTCGACTAGATTCCAGGAGTACATGTATTTTATGGATCTAGTTATCTTTCATTATTGCAATGTATCCTGGTTGAACATCCCATTGTGGATATATGGGAGGACTTGGACACTCTGAGGTTTCTTCAACATGGGGAATACCCTCCCCAAGTTATATCAAATCATCAAAATCGCATATAACAGCGGTCCAAACGCTACTCATGGAGGGACAATCACCTTGTTCGATGTTTACCACAAGGTGACAAAGTGGTTTTTCCACCGCATGAACAATTTAGTCTTATTCAAAAGGTACACTCGGAGCTTGGACACTTTGGAATTAATCATATTTATAGCCTTTTCACTCCTCATTACCATTGGAGAGGTATGTATGCTCAAGTTCGAGACATCATTACTAGGTGTGAACAATGTGATAGAGTGAGAACTTCCTTTTCCTCTCAATAACTCACGCTTTCTCCACTCCCTATTGAAGGCATGTTCTATCGCTGGTCATGTGATTTAACTGGAGAGTTACCATAGACCTCCAGGGGTAATGTCTACATCATGATTATGATTGAACATTTTTCAAAGTGGGTCGAGCTTGTTGTGCTATCAGAGAAGTCATCATACGACACCAGCCAAACTTTTTTACAACAAGTCCTAAGTAGGTTCGGGGCTTGTGCCAAGTGCCTTACTGATCAAGGATTTAAATTCAAAGGAGAATTCCAAGACCTACTTGATCATGCTCTCATTGACCATCACCGAACATTAAAAGATCATCCCCAAGCTGATGGCCTTGTAGAGAAAATGGTTCAGACATGCAAGAAAAGACTTCGAAAGATGTGTGATTCACCGAGAACAAATAGGATTAGGACCTGGCCCTACTTTACATCGCCATGGGTTACAAGATGTCCAAACACGCCTCTTTGTCTCATTTCTCTCCTTACTTTCTACTTTTTGGCATCCCATTCTAACCTCTTCCATTGTTGCTCAAATGGACCAGGTTGTGGACTTGGACTCCCCAACCACTTGGGCTAGAATCATCATAGAAAGGGTTGTTATATTCAAGAGGGTTATGCCCATGGCCATGGAAAACTTGTCCATTGCATAGCATCGAAACACCTTATGGTATGCACACACATGAAGTGGCAATTATAAACCTAAGGTGAGACAATTTGATGTTGGTGACTTTGTGTATTTCAAGCGGCAACCTAATGATATTTTAAATACTTCTTCCAATTGCACTGTCATGAGGATTAAGGTGATCAAACCTTCAAGTGTGTTGGAGGGACAAAGAGCTGACAAACGCACAATTTGGGATCACCCCAAAAATTGTGTGCCCTACCATGTACCAAACTTAAATCCTACCATCATCAAGTTGATTTCGAGTCCTCCACTTGACTATCCATGTCGGGTATGTCAAAGAACAAACAATGTTAATCAAATGTTGTTTTGTGATAATTGTAATGGTGGATACCATCTATTCTGCCTCAAGTTGGAGTTTAATCAAATTCCCGCTGACATTTGGTATTGTTCATCATGTTCTCCTACAACACCTTGATTTCTATTCAGACCATGCCACGTTTTCCCCAGCTCAAATTTAGGGGGGGATACATGAGAATTTCATCTCAACCTCTTTTTGTGCATTGTATATATACGTGCGTGCATATTTTTTTGGTTGATTAGTTTCTACATTTGACTAGTTTTAATATTTTTGTTCAGTAGAGGTTGTTATGGATTTACACCCTTACGACACCGAATGTCACGACATTACACGTCATGACAGATGTCATGCATGTATGCATGGCTTCATACACGATGGCCGGTTATGGGCATGCCAATCATGCCTTCTAAGGTTAATGTACGTTTTTAGGTTATTGTACGATATTAAGTGTTTTAGAGTTATGGCTTGTTTAGGATTTTAGCTTGTTGATGACTATATATAAAACCAAGTTCTTCCCTTCTCTTGTTAGTTTTTCTAGAATTCCTTTGTTAGGGAGAGTTTCTTCCATAGTTAGACTAGATTTTTAAATGCTCACGACGATAATTACACAACCACCATTTACATACATTACGTTTTCTTTCCTTCTTTTTAATTCAATTATTACAGATCACGATAATATATATATATATAATTTATGGCTTGATTTATTTAATTACTATGAACTAAAAATTAGATTAAATAATTAACCTTGAATCTAAATTAATCAATACAATTAAAAAAATTGAAATTGAAAGCAATGTGTATATTATATTAAACATTCATTAAGGGTTATGGATATGTCTATACATACCTTGATGTGTTTTACTCAAACTCATATTTAATATCTAATATTTCATAATGAATTATTTGTTAATAATTTATTTATTTATATTAATATATTTATTTACTAATAATATATTTATTTATTGAATGATAAATATTCTTATGAATTAATGAATTTTTTCATAAGTAATTCATATAGTATATAAATAAATATCTAAATTTGGATGATTAACCATCAAATAATTAATTATTTAAATTCACTAACTAACTAATTAACTATTTAAATTTGATGAATTAATTCAAATAATTTAGATAACATTTTTAAAATAAAAATTAAGTGAGTAATTATTGAATTATATTTAAATTCAAATCATCAATTATCAAAATTATTTATTTGATAATAATTTATTTTAATTAACTAACTAACTAATTATTTGAAGCATATTAATTAATTCAAATAATAAATATACATGAATAAATATTATATATATACTTCAAATAATTATGTCAAATGATTTATTATAAAATTCAAATTAATTACAAAATCAAAATCAAACATGAAGTGTGTGGAATTGTTTTTGTAATTGCAACTAAATTGCACTAGGGTGCAATTAAAAGATTTAACCAATATGTTTTGTCTTCAATATCTCATCTCATAAACAGTTGTTGCGATTCATTCAACTTGTCCAACAACATTCATGGGTGTAGAAATACAATGAGTTGCAAATGGTCATTGCAACTCAAAAACTAAATTGCAAGCCCAATTATAAAACACCATTTTTCTCATAATGATCAGACCCTAAGCCCTAACCCTAAACAACAACTAAAATTGTTGAAACCTTAAACCTTATATCAAGAAATTGAAACCAAAATTAAAAATCAAACCCTCAACTTAAACCCTAACCCTAAAAACAACTATAATGACTAAACCCTAAACCCTTGATGAAGAAATTTAAACCCAAAAAAAAAAATCAGAGCTTGAAGCTTAACCTTAAAAGGTAAATAAAAGGTTCATATGTAAATCATTCATGGGTTGAGATTATGGTGACCACTTGAAATGCCAAATCATCAAATTTTGCCAATATGAACTTGATCAAATTCTTGAATAATTGCGATGCAACTTGCATTGTAGCCAAGATGTTTCAAATGCCAACCATTGGGTCCACATATTGCTTTGTCCTTCCTCCATTTCATGTGAATTGAAAAAATCATGAAAGTTGCAAACAACCACCATGTAATGAAAGATAGCCATGTCCTCTTACTCCATACTTCAATATCTCTTCATCACTTGAAATAAAGGAAAATGACTGCTATTAAAAAAGGAGGCATAACTCTCACTTAAAGAAGACATCTTTTGCTTTTAAATGAAAATGAAAAGAGAAAATGTTTAGGAGGAGTTCCTCCTTTTATGGCCATCACAAGAATCTTAATCTAGATTTTAAAATTTTGCATTCCATTTATCCTACAACTAAGTTCATTCCTTTGGGGCTATTTTTTATTTCATCATTTTACATACACTAAAAGAACCTTAAATTACATTTTAAAGCATAAATTTATCATTAATTTGATTCCATGTTACCCACCTTAACCTCATAATTTCATAATTTCAACCTTAATATAAAAAACCCCTTCAACCTCTAAAAATCAATCCCCAATTTGAAAACCCAAACCCTAAGGCCTAATAAGATTAAAACCAAAATCCCATAGCTCTAACCTTAACCCTAAGCCCTAAAACCAAAAGTCCTAAATCCCAACCCCTAAATTAAAACCCCAAAACCTTACAAATTAAACTTCTAAAATATTAAAGACAAACCTTAAAAAATAAACCCTAAAAATTAAATGCAAAAAATGAAACTCTAAAAATACCAAACCCTGAAACATAAACCCAAAACTCCAACCCCAAAACTATGAAAGTGAAACCTTAAAAACATGAAACAAAAACCTTGAAATTGAGAATCTTAAACCCTAGAAACAAAACCCAAAACTCCAAAAACAAAACTTTAAATTTTAAACCCTAAAAATACCAAACACAAACCCAAAAACCAAAGAAAAAAAAAAGACCTTAAACCCATGACCTATATCCTTTATCCTATATTATGAAACCATGCAGCCTTATATAATGCCTTAGCCCTAGTCCCTTAATCCCCATAGCTATGGAGGTGGGTAGCTCAACAACGGAAAAAAAATGTTTTGGTACCGCCTTGGGGGAAAGTTCAATATGAATTTAGAAAGATGGTGCCTTCTTCCAATGACTTTATGAATAACAATGAACACAACATGAGAACAAAAAAGGATAATTGAAGTGGGCTCCATGAACGCATTAGTTTGTGGATAACTTTAATGTGCTAAGAATTTAATAATGTGCTAAAAGACATGTTCCAAGTATCATTAAACCTAGGTTGGATGAACATTAATGAAGGAATTTGAAGGTTTAGTCTTTTGGTTTGGTTTTTGGGTTTTGGGAGGTATATTATAGTGTTGTGCGGGTATTGAAAGACCATGCAATCCTAGGTATTAAATATTTTATAACTTTTATTACATTTCCCATTTTTGAATTTTAAAAGAATGTTCCAAAACCTATGGGTATAGTTCAACTTACTTTTCCCAACTCATGGTAGTTATTAGGTATAGGGTTTAGGGTTATTGAAGTGGATGTAATTTTTGGTATGGTTAGGATTTAGGATTATGATTTCAAAAGTTACCGTTTAATTCAAATTGACATGGATTTCATCATTTAACTTTCCCACGCATCATACATTTGTCTCAAGACTTATAAATAGACAACAAAAAAATGTTAAAGTGCATATTACATATGTGCACAATGCATAATGTGTTTGTAACCAAAAATGATATAGAAGTTTTGATCTATAAGCTCAAAGTTTTAACATCCTATGATCATCCTTGAAGATGACTTTTTATTCAAGGTTGTAATTAAATTCAACTTTATGAAATATTTCCTTAGAAAGGGCTTTTGTGCACAATGGACAACATATAAACAAAAAACCCAAACAACATTCTCATATAAACAACCAAAAAAAACCAAGACACAAAACTAAAATAAAAAACTCACAAAAACAATAAAGACCCAAAACACAAACTCAAGACTCACAAAAACCACAATGAGCTTACCAATAATAGACACAATGGATAAAATTGGACAAAATTAACTATAAGTGGACATAATGAACATAATTAAACAAAATGGACACCAAATGGACACCAAACGGATAGAATGGATATAATGAAAAATTAACTTGTAACTTATAGAAAAAAAAATCTCAAACTTATGGGGAGTGGTAGAATAAAATAATTCAAACCTTCAAAAACTTAACCTCACATGCATATGACAAAACAACACAAACATTTACCTTGACCAATGTTCATGACAAGCAACACACACGTAATTGCCATCAAATGACATGCACATTATAAAATGAAAAGCAACAAAACCAACACATAGCTTGAAAATGACAATACATGGATAACATAATGCAATTGACCAACAAAAAACATGTGGGAAAAAAAAACCACAACAATTTTTGACCTTGCATTGCCCAACCGTGTCTAAAGACCATCAAGGATCTTGCCCATGTCATTAGAACATTATTGTAGAAAACAAGAAAATGTTTTCTAATGCATATAACTTGTCAAGGTTGAATGTTGAATTTGCATTACCAATAGTTCATATGGAGCTCTACACTAATCACAAACACAAACCCACCATCAAAACATTTTTACAAAAACTCCATGCACATGAAATATATATATTTTTAAAACTATAATGAGTAAGAATACTTGCAAAAAATCAAAAGTCTAAATCAAGGTCTTATTTTAAAAGGCTTCATTTCTCTTTTTTTTTACTATTTTCTTCAATTATAATAGGCTGAAAAGAAAGAAAATCAATCATATTCATAAGTTTGCAAGCCCCATCATAGCCAACATAAGTGTCATCATGCCAGCTTTTGATCATCAAAATGAGGCAATCCAAAATTTCAATTTTCAATCCCCAATCCTAGCCATCAAAGGTTTGTGATGACATTAACAACATTAAAGATTTGATCTATCTCAAATTTGACCCTACAATGCCAAACACTTAATGAACTAAAAAAAAAAACATGTGGAAATTGTAATTCTTGTGATCTATTGATCCCATAGGTAACCATTGAAATAATTATAACTCATTCTTCAAGTTGAAATGATTACATCATTAGTCAACATAACTTGCCCAAAGAAGAAATCATCATCTTTAGTTGTTATTAGCTTTGTTGGTTCCCTAACATGGTTTAAATGATTGTACATTTACAATAAAAGAGGCCACACCATTTTACCATCATTTTTTGTAACAATTTTAACAACAATTGAACTTCCCATGAGGTCCCAAATACATTTCATGTTCTTCTAATAAGGGTCGAGAGTCAAATCATGTTAAGAGGAGCCAATGTGATTACTTTAAAAGGATTATGAGTCATTTTTTAATCCTTTTCATTTTTTCATATGAAGAAAATTTTGAATGAAATCTTTTGCAACTTGTTATTAAAAATACATATAGTTGCTTCAATATAACACATGTTTTTTATTAGTCATTGTTGAATAAATATGATTTTTTCAAATTGTGCAAACTTTTCCTTAAAAAATTATCATAATTTGAAATGATACAAAAATATGTTAACTACTTTAGGTTTTAGTTTTTTGCATTATAATATATACTTTTCTTATATTTGTCATGCACATTACACCCCATTTAATCATGATAAATGATTCTTGAAATTTTGAGATTTATAACAAACATATTTTGAATTTTTAAATTTTCAAATTCCATAACCTTTGAATTGCAAGTGTTTTTTGAGTGTGGGTAGTAGGATACTATCATTTAAATTTTTTTACCATCAAGATCTCTTTATTAAAAGAATCTTTTACTTTAGTCCTTTGTAAAATTGATCGTTTCCAAAGAAAATGTTATTAAGTTCAAAAGTCTCTTACTAAAACTAAAACCCAAAATTAAATTAAATGAATTTTTAATTTGAATTACTTCAAAATCATATGAATCATTTAACACAACTTCCCATGATTAACATGATCTTAAATTGGCAACACATAAATACATGTAATAAAATTAGTAGTTTTGGTGGTTGTCCAACATGGTTTTTAGTTCCTTTGATTATGATCACACCTTCAAGCATGATTTTTAGCATGTTTTGGGCCTTAGAATGATTGTAAGCCATTCAAAAGGCTAAGAATATCCCCACAACTTGCATCATCATCCTTTGTTTACATTTTTGCAATTTTGAATCAAATTCATTACATATTAGTTGTTGATTCAAAGCTTCAATGTTGGCCACACCAAATTTCATACAAATGCACAAAGTGAAAATAAAAGTAAAAACATCTAACAACAACCAATACCCTTGATTTGCTTGTAAACACATTGTTTAACACTTGAAAACAATGTATTGGCAATTACTTGAGCCATAGCCCAAGTTTGGCATACTTGCACTTTGGAAGACAAGGGTAAAACTTGCTACCATCCATAACATATAAAAATTGGATTTTGATATTCAAGAATTTTTTGAAACAAGATAACTGTTGAAGCAAATCGTGGCTTCAAAGGAGTTTTGAACATTTTCATTAGTAGCCCTGTAATGATACAAACATCCCAAATTTTTAGTCCAAGTAAAAGCTTTTTGCAATGATGTTCAAGTAGCTTTTTAACTCATTTATGAAAAACCATGACATATGACGCGCTCCTAAGTCACGGGGCGAAACCCACTTGAGGGTTTCACAAAATCAAGTTGCGGAAATTGTGACTTAACGGCGCGCTCCCGGCTTCCAACTCCAAAAAGGGGTAGAGGGTCGAGTTGGGAGCCCAGGGATTAGACTAGGAAGATGGACTAGTAGATCAAGCATGAATCTGCATCCAAAAACCAACCACAAAAGGTTAGTTTAGCATTCGGGACACCCTGAGGTGTTGGGACTTACCACGGGCGCTTGGACACACAAGACTCACCACGACCTGGACTCGGGAGTAAGCCACCACCTTACTCCCTATAGTATTCTCTGTGGCTGGTCGCCGAGTCTACATCCAAGTGGCACATTTTGTTGGGACTCCCGAAATGGAGTCTCGAAATTGTCTCGGCTGGACTTCCGGAACTTTGAACGGCCATAACTCCTCGCCCCGAGCTCGGATTGGGACGAGTCATGAATCAAAGTTGTATTTCTTGTCGAGAGCTTTCCAACGCCATGTCGCACTCTTCAAGGCGACATTGGGAAGAGGTCGATTCCCGACTTTTAGTGGTCGGGAGTCAAACTGCCAATTTGACTCCCGGCCCTTCTTTTACCCATAACTTGGGGCTGTAGATGACCGAATGGCCAATGCGAGGCCATTTTCGATATCTACGTTTCAAGACCTTTCCAATGACATCAAGAACACCTCAATGTGAGGTGTTTTGGGTGTTGATGTCGAGCTCTGAACATTCAGGAGTCCCGACAGACTCCAAACCTCCAACTTTTCCAAGTGTTGGGCTTCACCCCCACACTTGGCCAAAGTGGGGTTGCGACAACATACTTTAACATCATCAATCGCATATTGAACTACCTTTGACATTGCATGACCAAAACACAATTTTACAAATGGGGTAGGTAATTGAAGGAGCGAACAATAAACTATAGATTTCAAAACATTGGTTAATGTGTTCAAATTCAAGCCTTTGTTTTTTACATAGGTAATGATTTTGCCAAGCAAACCAAATGAGTAAAATCTAAATTCATTTAACATGTTGCACTAGTTATATTTGGATCCTTAAAATGCCAACAATCACATGGGTGGGTTCCTAAGAATTGTTGATAAAGCTAACAACCATAACAAATATGTCGTAACCAACATGCAACATCCAAAGATCGAAAGAGGTTGTACATGTAATACAAAAAACAAAAGCTAAAAGAACATATTTCTTTTTAGTTTTTGTCACAATATTTGGAATGATTTCATTCACTAATTGTTGTCAAGATGGAACATGTTTTTGCTTGCATTAGTGGAGAACTAACGCTTTAGCCATGGATTTCAATGGATGACAAAGGACAATATCCTTTCGTAATGTACAACATTAAGTGCTCCAAAAAATCCTGTTGGTCTAGGTTAAATTTGGTATAACGTTAGTGACTATAAAAAAATTGCAGTATGAAAAGGAGGGATAGTTATTTTCTTTGTTGCAACTTATTTTTCATTGATAGTTTCCAAAATTTTCTGCAACAAAAATAATCCCCATCTCGTATACACCTTGGGATGTTCATTAAAATCATGTTTTTTCAATGAACTTGTGCCATAGTTTTTGTTATAGCTTATAAACCCTTTATTCTTCCCTTGGGACATATTTTTAACATCAACTTGGACTATAAAAGGGTGTCCCATGCATAACACATCATAAAAATTTTGGATTGCAAAAATTTATTGTAACAACACCATTAATAACAATAGAACCCCAATAATAAGAAATGCAATAAAAAAGGTAACGCAATTTTTCATTAACTTGGAATTGTGGAATGAAAACTTGCCAAACTACTTCCATATCATGATTAAATGCTTCTTTTAATCCAATTGGCTGTGGTTTGATTGGCACATTAATTGATGATGTAAATTCATCCTCTTCATGTATCATCTAAAATGTTGCACTTCTTGATGCCATCCTTTTAGTTTCATGCATAAAACACCAAAAAATACATGAAAACACATATCCTAGTGAACATGTGTTTAGGGTTATGTGTTTTGTCAAGTTGGAAACCATATGAACATGGGTTTAATGTGAGGTCAAGTTTTAGGGTTAGGGTTCTATGTTTTGCCAAGTTTTCTTCATAAAAAATTCAAACATGTCAATAGAGGTAGCTTTGTGTAATACTTTGCAAGGATTCACATAAGCATAAAGACCTAAAGCAAATAAAACAACATAATTTTAGCGTGTGTAATGCACTTACCTTGAAGCTATGAAGTGCAAGTGTAACATAAGCATGATAAAATGACAACGCATTTAAAAGATAACAACAATTAAATTGTAGTTTTTTCAAGCAAAAAAAAACTACAAAAGAACAAAAACAAAAAGGAGACAAAGACTTGCCTCAAACATGAACAATCACAAGCATGACAAACAAAAAATCATGCAAAAAACCAAGAAAACAAAAAAAAATGATGGTGAAAACTTACCTAGATGAAACTAAAGTTGTGAAGTGCAAATGCAACATTTAAAAATGAAATTGTCATTGCAAAGAAAAATGTAATTGGGTTCCCGCAAAACACAAATACAAACCCTTGAGAATCAAAGAGGTGTTGTAGAGTGCAATTAGAAAAGCTTCAAAGTGAATGGGCCTTTTGCTGCAAAACGCAAACTCAAAACCTTAAAAATGAAAAAGTTGTTACAAAGCCACGACTTGGCACTTACATTTGAAAAATGTGATAGGATGACGGAAACAAGCCATGTAGTGATTAGGATAGGTGATATGAGTTGTGGTTTATAGTTAGTGCAAAAGAAATGTGGTGTGTCACTTTGGTTTGGAATGAATTGGAAAAAAGGTAGAAGAAACTTTTATGGAGCTTGTTATGAAACATTTTGATGACACATTGTTGCCAAATTCTTCTCCTTGCAACTACTATGTCATTTGTTATGGCTCTATTAAATGTAAACAAGATATTAGAAGGCATAGGAATTGAATTTTTCATTGAACCTATTATCAAATCTTTTATCATTTTGTGAATGCAATGATTGGTGTGGGGTAAAATTCAAGGAGGGTTTGATGAAAAAAATTAATTGTAAGGAAAATAATGCATGATGTTTGTAGGTACTATTGTCACAAATGGCACATGTGTGTGTGTGTGTGTGTGTGTGTGTGTGTGTGTGTGTGTGTTGTTACAAAAATAAGAATGGCTACAAAGATAGGGAAGATTCAAGTGTAGATTCACGTTGTTGCAAATGAAGACAATGATACACCACTCATTCAAAAATTGGATGAATTTGCAAATTTGCTCATTGAAGGTGGTGGGCAGAATTTGTGTTCTCATGTGATGTGTAAAATCTAGGTGACAAATTAGAAACATAAACCTAAACTTTGAATTGGCATGGGCATCCTTTTTTTCATCGATCCTTGGCATCATCTAGGTGATTCTTAGGTGATCATCAAACAATATTTCTTCACTAATTGAGATCATGTGCAAGCATGGTCTAACAAGGAGCTTGTTATAATCAACCTTTCATTGATTTTCCTTGAATGAAATTACATGTTTAGGTAAAACCTAAGGCCATATGCTTCACTTGTTTTAGTTTACAATAAACACAAAATAGCAACCTTATAGATTGATCATTAGGTGGATTGATGATTGAATGTTGGTTAAGGGTTTTTTGCATTTAGGATAAATGCATCATTATTGGGATTCTTTGAAACTCCTTTTTGTTGATTTAAAATAATTGAGTTTGTTGTAGCCTATACACGACACTATCATCAACCTGAAGGGCTCAAAGGAAACTCTTATAAATCATGCAATGCAAACTATCTTTGAAAATAGGTAGAAGGTAATGGAACAAAAGTGGTGGGAATCATTGCATGGAAGAGGGACAAGTCAAATCATGCTCCTTTTGACATAGCAAGTAATGGGCAACCATGGGATGCTCCCATGTTTTTTCTAGTTCAATGTTTTAAAATATGCAATTAAAAACATGCTTGGAGTAAGGGTGCTTGTCCCAAAGGAAAATCTACATCATGTTCTAATGTCCATAAATAGGAGCCACTTCTAGAAATGAGGTTAGTAATTTGAAGGACTAAATTCATGGAAAAATGACCAAGAGTGTCACTTGAGCATTTGTTCATACATATTTTGAATGATCTTGGTCACACCTTGAATCTTCAAGATCACATTGTAATTAGTTGTGACCTTAGCTTTCATTAATCATTCTTGTATTAATTATAAAACAATAGGCAAGTTTTGAAACAAATGGAGCACATTTTGAAACATGATGTGTTATCAAGTTGCAATTAATTGCAACGGATTTTAGGGTGAAAACACATTAGGCGGGGCAAAAAATGTTGTCACATTGTATTATTTTCCAAGGGTGTCCATGTTTGAACTTTAACCATGGTAATATTGGAACATATTTTTCCAAAAAAATTGCATAATATGGTAGATTATAACACAAAGAATTCAATCACAAGGATTTTTATTTTTTCCAACTTATATTGTGAAGTTGTAAAGTATATTCGTGGCAAACAAATGTACGTCATTGTGTATTAAAAAATGAATATATTTAGAAAATGATAAGACATAATTTGAAATCTTTATGAAATTTGTAATATTTATTAAACATTGTGATTCCATACGATTGGAATAAGTTTCTAAGCCATGTGAAAAGTTTAATAATTATCATATCACAAATGGGCGTTTTTGGGGGTTATGACCATAATTATGTGGTTAATTAACATTTTGACATCTATCATTTTCAAATGGAAAATGACAAGATATGTGAAGTGGGAAATTTTTTTAAATCTCATTTCAAACATTTTTTGGTTGACTAATTCAATCCTAGACCTAGTGTAGTGAAAAAACGTAAACAAGTTATATTATATTATATATACCATAAATATATTCAATATTCCTTGAATTTAAGCTTTTACAATTTATTTATTTTCTTCAAATAATACTAGATTTCATTAACTTTGTGAAAATCAAAATATCAAGCCTAAATATCAAAAGTGAAACCCAGAATTAAATGCAATATGTTTTGCACAAATATATTTTACATACATGTCATGAAAGTGCCAAAAGTGGCCCCCCCATAGTGTGCTTTCACCCTTTGATTATTATTTGCATAATTATTTCATTTTTATTTACTTTTGTAAGAATGTCAAACACCATTTCGATCACCATGTTTGACAATCTCTTACTTTCACCCTTTGATTGTTATTTGCACAATTATTTCATTTTTATTTTTTATTTTTAAATGTCAAACACCATTTCAATCACCATGTTTGACAATCTCTTACCCTTTTTAGTTGTACAAAATCTAGAATTTTTTAAAAAAATTTGTTGGAAGATGCGGTTTCACAAACTTGTGATAGATGATTCTAGAGCCTTTGGGTTCCACCTTCCCATACTTGTAAACAACTAGTTCATACAATGATGCGCACTAAAGCTTGGCTACCCATTATGAGTAAAAATTTACATTCATATAGTTGTGGGTTGAATCCACAACCACTTGGGTTGATACATGCACATGAAATGAAACTAATCTCCTAACATTGCCTTGACTATATGTTAGTGTTGATAGTGATAAAGACACATCCTTATCACAAATGAACCATGCAATGTGCACGTGGTCCCTATAAACATATATCAATATGTTGTCACAATTTTTAGATATTTCACATATGTTTCATTTTTTTATACACATAATTTTGTTGTCATTGTAGGATGTCTTTTGCGATTTAATGTTAGACTTCATGAAGATGTCTTGGAATCTTTACTAGACATCCAATTAACAATGCATTACCTATCACTGTCACACTCCATAAAATTGAACCCAATCTTTTCTCTTGACAATCCTATTGCATTTTTAGTCATGAACAATTTGGTTTTTGTATGTGTTTGAAATTGTATCAATCTTGTGATTCATACAAGCATGTTATTGTTCTAAATATATAAGAATGACTTCCCAACATGTTGGTAAAGAAAATATTAATACATTATCATTTCCATTTCACAATTTGAAGGAGAATGGGGTGACAAGTTTAGTTAGTGTAATTGGATGGTACTTTACCCAACATATTATCTATCCTACATTATTTGGGGGCTATTTAAAAAAAGGAATGCTTCATGCAGGCCCTTATTCCAGTAAAGTTTATGGCCTTGGGCGTTACTATACATTGGAAAACATTTAGTGCACTAGAACATTGCTTTGCCATGAATTTTGCAATTCTTTAATAGCAATGGCCCAATTCAATGCAATAAGTACCATACACCTAGTTCATGAAGAATTATGGTTAAATAAGTTGATATGGTAAGCTGTAAAACTTAGGCCTTGATTTGAGTTGGTCTAAGATTTCCAACAATAATTGGCCCACAAATTCCATCTCTTGAACACTGAACATCAACAATAAGTTTTACCACACCCATGAATCCATTTGTCACACTTGAGTTCATTAATTCTCATACTCAAATTCCCATTTTAGTAATTAGTCTTTGATGTGTCTTGTTTTCCTTTAAAATCTTAGCCTAAAACTTTTACACGCATTTTTTATGGTCATCTTTGGTCAAGGGTTTCATTGGGTTGTTTGCAAATAGGTATGTGGCCAAATAATGAGTTGGGTTGTCAGGCCTGATAATGATGAACCTTTGGTTATCAGTTCCAATTTTGGCATGGCAAGAGTAATAAATATTTTCTTTGTTTTAACCAAATCAAAGGCTAAAAAACTTCTCCAAAAATGAGAAACTTCAACATCTCAATCTTAATCCCAATAAGGTTAACGAGGTTAACCAAAACAAGCTACTTTGAACTTTCACTATTAGACGTTGCAAAGGAAGATTGGGTTTTAATATGATATAAAAACATTGTAGAAGGAGAGCTTTTAACATACCTTATTTGCAAGTTGCCTTACCTTTCAATAGCAAGCTTTTTTAGGCCATTAAATAGAATTGTTGATGCAGATGCATCCTGTCCATGATAGTTTTTTTAAAAATTAAAAAATTAATAGCAATAATCACCAAGTTGGGCTTTTTCATACGTACAATCTAAAGCAATTTTGCTTATAGATCTGACAAAGGGCCTTAAATTCATATGGAAAAAGTTCAAGGAGAAAGAAGGAAAAAAATCAACCATGTATTGTGCAGCTCCAGTCAATGCCCTGATGTTCATCTGGTCTTCAGCTTCCTTCTTTAATAGTGCTTTCTACATCCACCTCATGTAGTGTCATCACTAGGAGTTATTTTCATTTCCCATAGTAGAATCACACACCAATGTGTGAGAGTTTCCAAAACAATTGCATGGAACACATGAAGAAGGAGATGTTGAAGCTAATATTATTTTTATAAATGTAAAGATCTTTTCAAGTAGCATACTTGATTTTGAATGGTAAACTACATAGAAATACATGCCCCTCTTTCTTCTCATGTCAAACATACCTCAGGAGCTAATCCTAGTGCTTCAATTCGAGGGTCATTTGGCCCGACAACTGTTGGAACACCACAAATTCACTATTAATGGTTGTAAGGTGCATATCTAATTGAGCCTATCTACAAAAAAATCTCAATATTCCACAACAAGAAGTGGTTATCCAGTGTTGAAAACAAGATCTATTTCAAACCCTATTCCTAAACTGGATAGAAAATCTTGAAAAGATCTTGAGAAGACCTTTGTAATAGATATGATAATCATAGAAATAGATGGAGGACAAAAGTGTAACACCTTCAACTGGAGGACACCAAGGATCTTTTAACGGTGCACTTGTTTCCATTACCTTGATCACTAATAGTTGTGTAAAAACAAAATTTCAAAATAAATGTCACTACAAACTTGTGGTTAGAAAACAACAAGATGGATAGTAGAAAAACAACACATTCTATGAAACAATTGCTAGAAGATGGTATGAGGTAGAGAGACAAGGATGCAATATAATGAACCCAAAAGGATTGAGGCCACAATGGTGCTCATTATACATTGATGTATTTGTTATTTGGTAGGGTTATATTACATCATTTTTTCTAATGTTACAAATTGTTGATGTTTCCAATACATGAAACCTTGATCCTCACATGATGACAATCCATCTTCTCTAGTGCAAAGTCATTTGCAAATCATGTGCAATGACAAGTTGTGATGATGCATGCATGCTCATGTGTTAAAAAAACAAAAGATAGAGAAAAAAAAGAGCCAAAACTAGGGTTGATAGGTTTACTAAAAGGCTCCCTCCATTGGGTGCAATCTTAAAATGGCAACTCTTGATGTTCAAACGTTACCTTGCAGTGCCTTTCTCACATACGCCTGATTTTCAATTGGTTTGTGTTATAATTGAATTTTCATGGGGACTTCAAACCCTAATATATCTCAAAATGTTTCTAGAGTTGTACAACAACAAACTTTCCAATAGTAAACCTTCTAAACCTTTTTATTGAACTTTTTAAGTGTGTAGTCTTTGAAATTTGAAACTTAAAGTTTGAGAAAAAAATTGTATCATTGAAAGTATCAAAAAAATAGGTTTCAAAAAAATTGTTGTAGAATTTGCTTACATGACAAAAATTAAAATAGTATAAGGTACACTTTTCAAGGCTCTTTGTTTCAACTATTTGATCTTAGAATTGTTTTGGACATACTTTATATAGAAGTGGAAGATGTAATTTTTAATTTAAAAGTGAACTTATTTGAAGTTATTTAAACTCATTTGAATTTTTTGTTAAACCCAATTATTTACTTTATCATACATGTTGTATTTGAATATTATTTTCTTAACTCCAAAATCATATTACTTTTAGTCTTTTAGCCCCAAACAAATTACATGATATATTTTATGACACATTTTGTGATTACTTTATATTCAATCTTGACAAGGATCTAGAATTCTTTGTTTTTTTCTATGCTTCCACCTTTAGAAAATTGGTTGCATTCAATGTACCCAATTGCTTGTTGTTGTCCTTCGAGCCTTTTTTGTTTTTTGTGTTTATTGGGTTGGCATCATTATAATCGAGCACAATCTTTGCAAGGAAAAAAAAAATTGAACTTTTTTTGAGGAAAAAAGATACTCACAAATGGCAAAGATTTTTGCCTTGAATGTCTAATATTGCCAAAAGTATGGTTTGAATGTTTTGTGTTCAAATAGGGTACACATGTCGGTGCCCATACACTTAGTGTATTAGAAGTCTCATGCATTTGGAGTAGTGGTTCATTATTTTTGTAATCTCAAGAGATGTAAAGCTCGTAATTGTGCATACATGGCCATTTGAATCACAACTTGTAAAGGTTGAAAATTGAGAAAAATGTGGCCATTCAAAGTTGGAGGGGTCAAAATAACAAAAAATAAAATCTCTCATACACTTGAAAATGCATGAAAGTACTTGCACCCACCTATGAACAAACAGTCCCATGTGAATTAATGCACATTGCCTACCCAATTCACTAGGATGGATGATTTACAAAATGAATAGAATCCTTTGTAACAACATTCACATTTGTGTTCAATGATAAAAAGTTATTTAAACAAAGGGGCTATGATCAACGAACACCAACTTTTAACTATTTAAGGAACCTTAATTCTCTTCATGCCCATGCACAACAAGTTTGTGGGCATGTGGGAGTTTTGCTAAAAGAAATTCCTATTCTATTTTCAATGAACCCCCTCCTCTTTCCTTATTACTAAGTTACATTATAAAAATTATTCTCATTGATCCTCTTATGGAAGGGTTCGATCTTGTTTCCCAATCGTAACCTTGCGTCAAAGCTCATGAAGCTCCTCCTCCTCTTTCACTTGGTGTTTAGTTGTTGGCACTTCCTCCTTTTGACTAGTGTTTAATTGTTGTTTCTTTTTTTTGTGTGTTTAGTTGTGGTTAATCCTTTTTTTGGTGTTTAATTGCTACTCAACCTCCTTGTAGTGCTTTGTTGTTGTTGTTGTCGTCCTTTTTGCTTAGCTATTATAACCTCTTCCTTAAGTGTTTAGTTACTACTATTCCTCTTTTTTATGCTTAAACATTGTTGCTTTATCTTCCTCTTTTGGTAATTAACTACTATTGCTCCTCCTTTTAATGTTAATTAGTTGTTGTTCAATTCCCTCCTCCTAGTGTTTAGTTGTTACAACCTTCAACTTTTGGTGCTTAGTTGTTGTTATTCCTTTTCTTGGTGTTTAGTCATTGTAACAAATGTTAAACGATTCTCACTTTTTTTTGTGAGAATCGGCTTGTTTTGGTGTTTACATGATGTTATGAAAACTTTATATATATATATATATTGAGTTGGTGAAATTTGACTAGGTCATCAAGTTTTTGATGTTTTCAAACTCATGTAGTTTTCAAATAGGGTAGTTCTCACATGTAACAATCAATTTCCACATCCAATTTTTAGAACTCGATTATTGAATATTGCATTAATTAAAATGAAATAAAATAATAAAATAAATAATTATTTAATTACTTCATCATGCGAAAAAAACAACAATAGAGGGATAAAAGTAATAACATTAAAGGGAGAAGAATAATGACAATAAGGGGAGAAAAACAATAACATTAAAAGGAAAATAATAGTAGTAGTAGGAGAAGAGTAGTAGCCCCATGTGAGAAGAACAACAAGAATAACACAACACCAATTAATACATGGACTATGAAAATTGGATCTAAGTTTTAGGAGAAAACTTGTTTATTTCTCCCAAAAATATATATGTATAAATTTGAACTAGTTTCATGACCAGTTTTCATTCATGTGGGAACTTGAGATTAAGTTTCAATATGGTTTTCACATGTAATGGTGTTAATTCATTTTCATTGTTAAAATCGGGCTGAAAATTAGGTTAAGAATTGGGTGGGCATTTAAGAATTGCGCCCCAACATTAGTTGTAATTTTTAGTTCTTGATGTTTAGTTGTTGTTGCTCCTCTTTTTGGTGCTTAATTGTTGCTTGATTTCCTCCTTTTGGTGCTTAGCTATTATTGTTTTTCTTTTTGGTACTTAGTTGTTGTTAAACCTCCTTTTCCTATTGCTTAGTTGCTACAACTTTCAACTCATGGTGTTTAGCTATTGTCATTCCTCTTCTTGGTGTTTAGTTATTTTTCAGCTTCCTCTTCCTAATGCTTAACTACTATTCTTCCTCCTCTTGCTGTTTAATTACTATTCAAGCTCTTCCCTTTGGTGCTTAAATGTTCTTTGCCCTCTTCCTCCTAGTGTTTAGCTATTACTGCTCTTCCTTTAATTGATGTTTAGTTATTATTAAAACTTTTCTTATCGGTCTTTAGGTATTGTAACCTCCAATACCTAGTGCTTAGTTCTTGCTTGACCTCCTTTTCTTAGTGTTGAATTGTTGTTATGTTAACAAATAGGAGATTTAGTCAAGTGCAAACATAAATATTTATTGAAAGGAAATTAAAACATGATGCTCACAACATGGAACATAACATCAAGAATTCCTCAAGGTTCTTATCACATGAAATACACAAACTTGTGTAATGAAGAAAAAAGAGCCAAACCATTAACACCAAGGTATTTAATTAAAAGACCAAACCATAAATAACCAAACTAATATAAGTAAAGAAAGTAATTCAACCTTGTGAAAGTAACCTAGTTATTTTCCTACTCTAGTAACTAATGAAACCTAAGTAGTTGAGCTTGAATTTTCAACATGTTATTATTCCTCTTGATGTTTAATTGTTGTTTAAACTTTTCTTCTTAGTGCTTAGCTATTATTGTTCCTTTTCTTGATGTTTAACAAATGTTTGCAACAACTCCTCCTCCTTATTTGTTGCCCCTCACCTTCCCCCTTTTGTCATGTCTTGATTATTCAATAAGATGGTACAACTATTGTGTTACAATGTGGCTTCAAGCAAACATTATAGCTTTTGCTTGTTACTTACCTTCCTATTGAATTATTGTTGTGACCCCAAAATTAACACCCATGAAATTGATTCTTGTGCCCTATACCTTAGGTGATATTTTTGATGCAATCAATCACTCTAGCTTCCTTAACAATTGTTGTAGACCAAACTACAACAAATTTAATTTTGGCATGCATTTTAGTTGCACAACCTACTATTCATTTTTCAATAGTCAACAATTTGTTGTTTTTCTAAATTTTTTTTCTTCCTTATCTTTCTGCATTGTTTTTCTATTCTTTTCGCAATTTTTTTTAATCTATGGTTTTATTTTGTAATATTTCTAAGTATTCAATAGAGCTCATGACATGTGATTAAGACTAGTTGACTAATTATTTTTTGCCTTTGCTTATTTGTCTTACAGACAAATGGAGCAAAGACAAAAGGTTGTGAAAATTCATGGTTTCCTATGTTAGATTTGGAGTTGTTTATTTTTCTTACAACTAATTAGAACTAAGGTCATCAAGGTTTATTACATTCATTTCCTTTGCCCTATCATCTACCATTTTAGGGCTATGAAGCATATTTACATAGTAAATTGTTTAGTTTTTGACCTACTTGTAGAAGAATCTTCCATTATTGTCTAATGAATCAATGTAGTGTGCATATGGAGGAAATCTTTAGTGGCAAAATTATTTTCACATTGTTGTTTTTGATGCTTTGTTGATCATCTAACATGTAATCCTCTTCATCTCCTTTAGTCTTTGTTATTGATGTATAAATGGTTGAAGATTGAATCTTCTTGTCCATTGCTTTTAGATTATAAGGCTATATACCTATTGCCTTAAACCCATATTTGATATTTTATTTTGTAATTGATTGGTTTAAGGCTTGATGCACCATCTAGCCAAAGTGATATTATTTAATTCCACATAACTGTTTATGGGCCATAGCTACAATTCTAACCTTTTCGAATGTTATTTTGAAAGATTTAAAACATGAAACATTTAAGGGTTACAAGGCATGAAATGTATGTGAAGGTAAAATGAGCATGTTTAATCCAACCTCATGGGCAAATGTTCTATTGCCTATAGAGTTATATGACTGCCATACCCATTTAGAATTAATAAACGTCAATTGGTTAGAGACATTCCACCTAGAATAAACCTTTTGAAGAAAGATAAAAACTTTTTGAACAAAAATAAATCATCCAAACCTTTTTTTGCATTTCCATGTGTGTATTTGGTTTGTAGAGTTTAATGTGATTGTCTATCAATATTTCATTTTTGAATATGTAAAATCTTGGTAACACTTCATCGGTTACATTTAATGTGAATTTATAATTTTCCATTTCCAAGACTTGGGGATGGTGTTGTAAATTGCATTGGACCCTTTCTTAACAAGAATCCTTGTTTGATTGTTTACATGCTAGAATGGATGCTTCATTTGAATTCCATATATGATTTGTGGAGTAGTAGTGTTAACTATATAGTCTTTGCATGTTCTTGTAAAATGAACTACATGAATTAACAATAAGACCATATGTTTTGTAAACTTCAAGACCATTACCTTGTCTTTTGTTTTAATTTTGGATGTTTACTCTTGAACCAAAACCACTAGATGTTCCTTGGGTTTCCATTTTGGAATGGTGTAGGCCTTGTTTGTGTTAGTTCATCAACCTTTATTTTTAATTGGTGCAATGATATGGACAAACCACATTCTGTATCCATAGTTAATGTCCAAGCAATGACTATTGAATCCTCTTATTCTATTAGCGTTCTTCCTAATCCCATTTTTTTGGACTTAATTTGACCATTCACATGGCCACAAAGAAGTTCATAGGCATGTTCCATGACTTGTTGGCCCTTTGTAAAGAGCAAGTTCTTTTTTCAACAACATCCGTTGCTTCCTTCAATGTTTCAAATGTCCATTTGCCCCTAATTACAACCATTGGAACTTGATTAACTTTTGTTGATTTTTTCCTTTGTTATGTTTCAAGAATAGGCGGCACATTTTCCATGTATGTTAGTCGATCCAACTTGTTACTTCGTCACCTTCAAAACATAGTCAAATTCATCATTTCTTCACTCTTCTTGGTTCTAGACTCCAAGGAGTTGGGGGGTTAGCATCTTAGCCCAACAAGTGGTAGGCCTCCCTCTTTCCTAAACACAAGCCAAGAAATGAGAAAATGAACTAGATTTAGATATGTTGCAATTGCATGTCTCTAGTGGTTTTGTAGAATCTATGCATGTGTAAAAGTCCTCAATCTTTCCACATGAAAATGACATCTAATGTAGATGTGCAGGTTGTGAGTATGAAATTGAAGTTGTAATGAGGTTGAACTTTATGAAATTTGGTCCTCTTTGCATTCCTTTCAACTTTAGAACTCTATGGAATAGATTGTGCAAACCAACAATCTATAAGCATTTCGTGTACCTTTCTATGTAAACTTGATCTATAATATATATATTTACTTTTGGTCATGGTGTTGGTATTGCTAGGTATGTTTGTTTCATTCCTATGTTTCTTATTAGATTTGTTTTTTTTCACTTTTCTATCTAATTTCTACCTTAATTTTTGCTCCTCTACAAAATGTGCCTTTGTTGTTGAACTTTGACCTTCTTTAATTCTAGGAAGTAGAATTTATATGAAGGATTGTAATTCATCTTTTGTGATATATGGTAGGGACAACATATTTTGTAGAAACACAACTAAGAGTAAAAAATGAGTTTTCTTGGATAGGCAATTTTAGCTTTGGCCATGTAACTTGCTAAACTTTTAGGTGGGAAATGCAAATTGCTCAAGAATCAACTTGTAGTTTTTCATTTGGGTTGGTAGTAAATGTTTGTAGGATCCAAGGATTGAATTTGGGTTGCTAATAATTGTGTATATTTGTTAGGTCCAAAGATCAAATTTTAATTGCCTTTGGTGAAGTTCGTGCATTATAGTATTGTAAGGGTTTTTCTTATTAATGGTCAGTTGCACGCCTTTAAATGCAACAAACTCACCTGCTCAACCATATAGTTGCCCTTGCTCTTGTTGCTGAAATTTTCTTTAAAATGTCCCAAAACATCCCTATAATCAACCCAAACCCATTTGCTTGTTCTTGAAAGGTTGGAAAAATGGACCCAAATCACCCCTAGACCAAACATTTCATTTAGTAAAGACGGATCAGTTTGTATGGCACCCATAATAGCAAAAATATTACCATACTTCTTTGCCTCCAGTTTTGGTCTATTGTATGCATTAAAATGTGCCACTTCATCCCAACGATAAAACAAAACCTGACATAATTGTGGTCAGAAAAACTTTACACCGAACTGCGTTCAGCCCCTTGATAGCTAAAACCATCCTTCCAGACTAATGGACCAAAGGGACCACTCAATTTTTTTTCCATCCAAACGTTCCATTATAAGTATGTTATTATTGAATGGCAGAAAGACCACTGGCAAACAATCACCCGCGGTTCAGACACCGGCCTCAACTACAACTTTGATAACCTTCAATGTGACATTCACTACTTAAGTGGAAACAACCATTTTGTGAGAAGCTTTGAAACCCATTGCTAGTTCCTGGAATGTGATATGAGTAGGAATATGCTTTGAATGTATAATTAATTAAAGTGCTAAGAGTAAATCCACCTAACGCCTAGTATGTGGGCCTTTATCAGGGTTTACCATCTATCAAATAGTGTGCAAGCTATTTTTCCCCAGCCCACCAATAAACATAAAACTGTGTGTGCAGGGTAGGTCATTAATAATTCATTAGTTAATATGCATACTGTTTACATATTAGTTAAAGAGGACTAGTCAGGTAGGTTATTAATAAGTTATTGGTTAATATGCTCTTTTTAAAAACATATTAGTTAGAGAGTACTTGCTAGGTATTGGTTAGGATTTAGTTTGAATTTGAATTTCAGCTTCATATGCAAGGTATCCAACTTCTTTGTATTTTCGTAATTTTGCTTTTGGGAGAATAGAGCTTTTTGTGTTGATACTCTTATGCAATTACATTTTCATTTTGGGGGTACCATGGATTCTTACTTGATGAACACATGTTGTAACTAGGTAGCAAGTACCTGTTTGCATTTGTTAATACCTGTTTGGACATATTGAAAACTAAAGAAATAAAATAATATATTACCACTCTCAACAGTGTAGGGCGAGGATAGATTAAATATCATCCCCTGGGCGAACCACTGTGACCAGCCAACAAAAACCAATCATATTTCTTTATTGACCCTGTTGAAAAGCATAGTCTTGTGCATATATAAAAAACCAAACTCAGTAAAGAACCTGAACTTCGGCCAACTTAAAGTCTGCAAGTAATTATTATATTGCTGCTGCTGCTGAACCTGATCCAAGGAAACATATCTTAATGTGTGCTGAAAACTTCTTTGATACTCACAACTTCAGTCAACCTGAATAGGATTGAGAGACGGCCCAATAATAATAAGGTTATAGAGATTTAAGATCTGACAATGAAAGTTTTTTGCAAACATGATAATAAAAGGAAAACTAAAACTGAAAGAACCGAGGAAACCAGAAAGAAACAAAAGCAGAACAAACTGAAAGACCAATTTCAACAAGAGGAAGACGGTAGGATCTTTCAAAAGTTGACATTTAAGAAAAGCGAAATGGTAGAATTGCTCTTGGTAGGATTGGAAACAAACAGAGAATTGAACACAGGGAACCTCCCAGGTCACTGCTGAAAATTCAACAAGAGATGGAGAGATACCGGAACACAACAAGGAGCATGATGGATAGGCAAAGATATTTCCAACAAATGAGACCAGTTAAGGAGGTAATTAGAGGAACCACACCTCAATTGTTGCCTAGCACCATGAAAGACCTAGCATTCAAAAAACAGACGCTTCCATGAATCCAGAGTCCAAATCTTGACATAAACCACCAAAGGAGAGGAAAAACACTGAACCTGCAACACAGCAAAAGCAGCCTGTTCTTACTTCAAAGCAGAACACACCCAAGAAATGAGATTCATATTATAGTCTCTGGAATTTCAAGTGAGTTGTATTCTTGACAAATGATAAGCTATCCCATGCTCTAATCTATACTCCCCCAAGAGTGGCCATAGGTTGGTCAGGCTCCTGTGAAAGAATGTGTGCTTAAGACTGAGGAGTAACAATCAGCAACTTTTGATCATCAGAAGAAAGTCAAGAAATGGACAGATGAGACAGCAAGTTGTAAAACTAAGCCCAAAGACTGCAAAGATGCATTCCAGACATTCCCCCACTGTAGAAATTACCTCTTGAGCTCCCCCATGGTAACGATACCAACTTGATGAAAGGGTCTTGAATTCTGGTGAAATTGCTTCCAATTGATCAAATGCCCCACCACAAATGAAGCACCAAACCTGTGATGCACTTAACAAGAAACATATATCTAACCAAATGCTCCATGACCCTGCATATGGATGGACTACAAAGTCAAGAGGAAACATCACCTTCAAAGGCTCTGAGGATGCACAGTGCCCTGCTGATGGCACTGGAATGCTATTGAATAAATATTCTGGTTACAGAAAAACACAACTAGGAAATGGACATCCACAGAACCTACTGCAAAAAATGACAAGGAGCATCAAAACTTGAAGGGCTCTACAATGACACTCAAGAGGACAAAATAGCAAATGACCTGCAATAACCCTGTTTTTCCTACATGACACATCACACCACATTCTGAGCAAGTGATTAGCAAGCTGCTCATCTGCTGGTGAGCTCCAGTAGAATGAAATAACAAGAATGGCATCTCATGAGCTTCCACCTGAGGAAGTTTCATTCAAACCTCACCTAAAATAGTACACTAGCAGTATCTACCCATGAACTGCATGGCACATATTGCACTTCCTCCTGCAGCTGCACACCCAGTTTTTCATAAACTTGCTTCTTCACCAATGCAATGAGAGCCTGCATGTCTTGTGACCTTGCTGCACCATCATTAACAAGAAAGTTGGCATGCTTCTCTGACACCCTGGCTGCCCCTATGGACATTCCCTTCAACCCGGCTGCATCTATCAATGCACCTGCTGACTCACAGCCTGTTCCTGGGTTGCGGAAAACACATCCTGCACTCCTCTCTGTGACTGGCTGTGTCCTCCTTCTCCTGTGCCATTACCATTGTGGCAGTCAGTGTGAGAATACTGCTCTGAGGACTGTATAGATGAGACCTTCTTACACTAGCCTACTGTGGGTTGTACAACAAGGGATATCAGGTGCTGAGTTGCAGTTCCTAAGCCTATAACATGCATAACAGAAAGTGGAAGGAAGGTACCTGTCCAGAAAAAGTTTCTGTCGTTGTCTGGCATTTGGACATGGTGTCAGCTGAAAAGTGGCAGCCACAATTGCAGCTACGTGTTTCATCTTCTGAAATGGAGATGTGCGATAAGAATATGCTAGCTCCTCTCTTTCTTTAGATAGGATGCACCAGTCTCCACTACTAGTGACAATTTCAACAGACTGCAACACATCTGCTGTTTCCTGCACTAGCCCACTAAAGATTTTGGTTGGAAACTTCAACCACATCATACATATAAGATTGCAGAGAAATTTCCAAAACAGTGCTTTAAAGATAACATGAGAAAGAATGTGGTCACAAACCATTATACAAACATCTGCATGCTGAGTTGCTATTGCATTTCTGGAAGCATCAGAAAGACTCAGCCATGATGTTGGGTAGCACTCAAGAGACATAGCTAATCAGAAAAGCCCATAGTATCCTCTGTCAAGCTGCAAAAAGTTTGTAAGGCTAATGCAACCACATATCCAGAATTCAGAATCTTAAGAGGCAGCAGCACAATTTCAGCAACTGGCTCTCAGATATGCCACTACCATTTTATAAAAGTCTCCTGCTGGAAAGCAAAACTCCTCTTTGTGCTGATAATTCCCTAAGCAAACCAACCTAGAAAATCCAAGGCTCACACACACCTGCCCATCAGCACCAGCATTCATGAAGATGGCACCGCCCACTGTACCAGGAATGCCACTGGCAAACTCAAGCCCAGAGAAGCCATCACGGGAGCAAAGCATGCCCAAAATATTGAAGGCATGACCACTTCCCACTCGATAGACTCCACTGCCCAAGACTTCCACAAAGTTGATGCGATTGAGTATGATGCAGCCGTCAAATCCTCGATCATCAAACAAGCAATTTGATCCCTTGCCTACCACAAACCATGGTATGTTGTGATTCTGACAGTACCTGTCACAATGCACTACAGCATCAGCTGTTCTGCAAAACACTTCCCACTCCTCCTCCTCATCTCTTCCACATCCCCCACTAACAGCAAACTGGTTTCTGAACAAGATGATACCTCTGTACCAAGCTCCTCAGCAAACATATTTCCAAGCAACTCTTTCTCCTCTATGCATTCATTACCAATGGTTAATCTACGTTTCCATGATCTAAATCTTCGATGCAACAGCTCATAAGCAACATCTGCCAAGGCAAGCCCTGATTGCAACAAAGTTTTTTGGGTTTCCAATCTTAGAAGAAGGACGCAGCAGACCTAAGGGCTGAGGCCAGTTGCAGAGGATCATGCACCTCCAAATAGAGCTTTGCAGGGCCGCCTATTCCCCAGCTAGAGATTTCGCTCAACAGCTTCCCGTGTGAGAAGCTAGGAACATCATCATCATTCTCTCCTAATCCTCCAGCTTCCCCCTTCTTCCCTCCTTCGTCTCCTCCTAATCGTGAGCTACTACTAAGCCTTTCCTCCTGCTTCACATGAGGTACACTTGAGCACGCGGCGACATTCCATGCCCTAGTCTCCTCCTTATACCTCACTCTTTCCCGCTTTCCTCTCACACGCCAACTTAGCTTCCTCGTGAGGACTTTCAATCGTTTGCCGTCGGAGACAGGGCTGTAAAACAAGATGGAGTAGTCGACAAGATTGCTGCTGGGGCCGGCCCAACAACCCCTGTACATAGCGAAACCTGCTGCCATACTTCGCGTCCCGGAGCTCAGACCCCGAACTTTCTCATCAAGCTCGACCTCATCGCATGCCCCTTGTTTGGCTACTACTATCACTCTCAGTTGCAGCTGCAAAGAAGAAAATGGAGAAAGGTGGAAAAAGTAGCAAAGATGTGTCTCGTCTCCTCCTCATCCGCTACAATAGTACAAAGCTCAGATCTCGAGTTTGCTTCTATATTTTTATCCTGTTCAAGATAGGGAGAGAGCGAACAGAAGAAGAGAAGGGAGGGGAAGAGTCTGTTGCAAGGATAACATCTCAAGGAAGAAACACAGAAGACCTCTGCGAATGGAATTTGATACAAAAGATGTGTTGCTTGCTTTGAAGAAAAACACGAGAGGGGAGATATTTACACGAGTGAACGGATTTAATATTCCCGACAGCAGCGTGGAGATGTACATGTGTTTTGGATTACGATAACGAAGAAGATCATCATCTCAAAGAAGCGAAAAGCTCATCTTTACGTCGCTTTTTCTACGTACACCCGCGCGCGCCTTTCTCGCTTGAATGTGTGTATGAAAGAGCGAACACAAAGACGGAGTAACGATCTGGAACAAAACACAGAAAAGAGGAAAAAGTTAAGAGGATCTTGTACGTACATACAGCCGGAATCGAAATCTCTCGGCCGCCCCTGGTTCCGCGTTCCACCTGCAAAATCCTTTCAGCTTCCACTTGTGCAGTCACTACTGCACGGATCTGCAAAAGAAGATTATGCTAATGAAACAAAACAGTCTCAGCGATCATGCCACGAAGGATCTTGCATCCGCATGGATCTGCGAAAGGAAGATTTCACTACAGAACAAAAAACAAGTCTCAGTGAATCATGCCACACAGAATTTTGCTTTGATTTGTCAGACGATGATTCACAACTCGCAGATTATCAGAAAAAAACCACCGCAGATGTATCCGTCATGAGCGTCTCTAATAAGCCATGCAGAAAACTCCAGAGAGAAACAACAATAATTATGATCCCCCAGAGCTCAAAAAGCAAATTCTGCAGTCAGACAAATATTCCTTGGCCACAAGGATGATCACAAACCAAGACTTCAAAAGCTGAAGAATACAAAGAAAAACAAACTGAAAGCTAGAATCTCTAGGCAGGTGTGATCTCGATAAGCATGCAGAAACTCCAGAGACAGCTGAAAGTGCATCAGAATGACTGACACAACAAGGCAATGTCATGCCCATAATCACACAGCAACCCAAGGAATCTGTTTCCAGCCCCTCCATTCCATGATTGGTCATGGAAGCCAAATCTCTGGTGTGGATCCTGTCTGACTGGTGCTTGTGCAAAAGACTCATAAGTGCATCTGAGATATGTGTGGACCAAACCCCTCATAAGAACAGAAAAACTGCAAAACTGATTCTGAATCATTTTTTCGTCTTCCATCAGAGAATCAATCAGCCCCATTTGAATATGCAACGCAATCAATCATTTTCAATCAGGAGCTTTTGATTGATATCAACATATGCTATGAAAACAGAAACGATCATCTGATGCACTTGAGAAGAAGGGCTTCAATGTGGCTGAGTTTTTGAGCTTTTCCTCCTCTGATTTTGCCAGACATAGTAAAAAAATGCAACTGCTAATGAGAGAATGTATGGTTCTTCTAGAGAAGACATATCATGAAGCTAGTGCATGAGAAGAGAGATGACAAAGATTCAGCCTGCAAAACTGACAGGGAAAGGGAAACAAAAAGCTTTGCAAGTCTGACCCAATTCTCCTCCTCTCCCCTGGGCAAGGGTCCTCTGCTGGTGTTTCCATCTGTGGGTACTTCTGTAGGAAGATGACAGCACCTGTGATGAAGAGAGCTGCAGCAGAATAGCAAAGTGTGCAATCTCTCTGGCAACATCTCACATTCTAGCTTTAAATTAGTTTCCATGTAGCTGACCTCTCCACCTCAATCTGCTGTCTAGCTCAGCCTTGGCTGCCCATTCCTTAGTCCTCCTCCCCAGCCTTCTTTTGGGCTTCTTTCCATGTGGATTTCAAGCATAATAGCTGCTCCTGTTGTTTGTCGTTGATGTGACTACTACAGCTGAGAAGCCAACAGCATTAGGGTTTGTAGCTAGGTTCATATCACAAATTGTTACAACATGCTTGTTGCCAATGCCTTGAGAATGGCAACATGATGCATGCAGGTTGTAATATGCAACAGCAAGTCATCAGCTATGCCAAATACCATTCACATTTCGAGCTGCAAGGAACAGCTGGAGACAAGGTCTACAAAATCAAAGTCTTGTGGTAATCATGAGTAGGTACTATCTTCAAAGACTGTCTTGTGCTAAATCTCTGAAGTCGATTTGTGCCACAAAGTCTTGCAAACATTGCTGCAGAATCAGTTCCCAATTTCCAGGTTAGGTTCAAGATTTGGATATGCAAGCAGGACACATTATTCAGATTGCAAATCACTCGGTAGAAAGTGCGGAGAGACTAGTGAAGCAATCTGCTGGAAAATCATCAGTGCAGTGGATCACAAAGCAAATTGAGGAAGAAAGAAAACATTACCTATGAGGAGAGGCTCTTGGCATGGGGGCAATGGTATCTCAATACTCCAGCTTGATCTCATGAGCTCATGTTGATGGAGTTTCTGCAATTCCAAAAATGTGAGCACAAAGAAGTTCTGAGCTTTACTGGAGCACTCAATCTCGGAAGACAATATCCTTGAAGATAGTACTCATGACCACAAGTATGTAGAACAGGGGAATCTGGAGCCCATCCCTTTGCCATCCCTTTGCCATCCCTTTGCACAAGACAAGAAGCACAAATTCACAGATTACAGAAGAGAAATGCAAGAGAGGATCAAGGTATTCCTGTCGCTGTTGTCCATAGTGAGAGCGCTGTGACAACGTACAACACGAGGAGGAGGACGTCAAGAGAACACTATAAGAAGATCTGAAGAGAGAAGGGTGTGTGTTGCTGTGAGCCTCACAAAACCCTAAACCTTTGCTCTGCAAAGAGTTTGTCTACTGCTTCCATCTTAGAGAAGCTCAAGAGTGACGGAAGCAATGATGTCAATCCCATAACTCATTTTTTAATGTTTGGAGAATTGCGTTTGAGAGATGTAGGGTTTAGGGTTTACGCTGGTCGTTGCTTGGATTCTTGAGGCAGCTAGAGTGGAGAGAAAGAGAAAGAGGGGAAGGTTGCTTCTGTTTGAGATTTTTTTTTGTAGCAAAAGCTCATTTTCTGCTCGAGACTCATGTTTCTGCGGAAAGGACTGTGCAGTTTTTCTCTACAGAAAGGACCTACTCTTAGAGCCGCATTTCTAGGGTTACGAACTCAGAGCTTGGAGGAGATAGAGAAGAGATTCTTCATCTCGAGTTCCAGTAACTGGAGGACTATGGTTGCGACACCAGGACAGCAGGAAACAGGTGAAATTCTTTTGACCGAACCAGTCATAAGCTTGAAGAGAAAGATGGGGAAGAAGGTGGGCACACACAACGGCACTTTCCATTGCGATGAAGTGCTGGGCTGCTTCATGATCCGCCTCACCAAGAAATTTGAAGAAGCAGAAATTATCCGATCAAGAGACCAGAAGGTACGTTTTTCCGAAATTCTAGAGCATTATCTGAACAACTGAAGCGCAAAATGTTTAGGCTTTCCTCTCACTGGCTCCCGCCTTTTTGAGGTTTCTGGCTTCTTTTCTTGCGTCAAAGTAACATGAGATTTCTCACGCACCTTTGGAGAGTTTTTCCAGGTGCTTGATACCATGGATGCAGTGCTGGATGTGGGTGGAATTTACGACCCTGCAACAGATCGTTATGATCATCATCAGCGAGGTTTTGAGCAAGCTTTTGGTCATGGATTTGTCACCAAGCTCAGTAGTGCTGGCCTTGTATACAAGGTATGTTATTGTCTTCATCTCCAAACCCTAAACCCTCAACCACATCTCTGCTACTTTGTATCAACCACATCTCCTCCATGTGCTACAGGAAACCATCAACTGAGACTGACTCAAAGATTTCCGTGCAGCATTATGGGGAAGAAATCATAGCCAAGGAGCTCGGTTTGGACAAAGAGCATGCTGATGTCCAGCGAGTGTTTCTGGCTGTATACAAAAGCTTTGTTGAGGTATAGACGCAGAACCCTTACACAATTCCTTGCATTCTAAACCCAGAAAAGTTTGCAGAAAAGTTGCTCCTCCCTGTTGTAGTGTGTGTGAAGAACCTGAGAGAGATGTCTTCATCATCATTGCAATGCCTACAAGAGAAGAATGACACTGATTCAGCATTGATGGAAGCACCATCACAATTCTACAACCAGGACAGTTTGAAGATTGATGATTGAGTGTCCATTTGTGGTAAATGTATTCTGATTTCAAAAGGGAAAATGAAAACAATCTTTGTCACTCTGCAGTAAGAGCACTGGGCAGCTTTGGTGTGATTTGTGTGATTGTACACCTTGACTTTCAGAACGTGGGCTTTAACAGTAGTAATCTTCAGAAGGCAAAATGGTAAAGACTTTCAGAGCTTCATCAAGGTGTTTTTACAGTGTTGGTTTAGGGAAGAGAACTGGCCTGACAATGACTACATTCTTATGAACACATGTTGTGTTTGATCTTTGCAGGGTATAGATGGTATAGACAATGGCATCAACCAATTTGATACTGATAAGCCACCCAGGTATGCAAATGACACAAATTTGTCAGCACGAGTGGGACGGCTCAACCCAGATTGGATGGAGGACCAAAGCCCTGAGAGTGAGGATCAGGCTTTTCACAAGGCCATGGGCATTGCTGGCAGTGAGTTCTTGGAGGTAATTTCTAAACCACAAAACTCCTCATGATGATGATAGGAGTGTGATGATGTGTCCATATTAAGTTCTGCTTTGATTGTAGATTAGCTAGCTATGTCTCTTGAATGCTAGTTAACATCATGATTGAGTCTTCTCATTGCTTCTGGAAATGTGCTCAGGTTGCAGATTTTGTATAATTGTTTGCCCACAGTTTTGAGCAGCTTATAATAAGCTTATCTACACCCACCATAGGGAGCTGATGAAGTCTGTGGGTAGGTAGTCACAACAGCTCATCACTGCTATTTGTGATGAAGGTTGTGAAGGTCTGACACCATGTGAGGGACTCTCATGAGGTTATGACTGCACTCATTGTCACATTACCTTCAAAGTATGGTTGTAGAGGTTTCTCTGCTATATGTTCTGCTGCAGCCAGCTCTACTTTTCTTACTGAAGTTTCTAAGTGGCTGAGTTCTTTCTTCAAAGCTATGTTTCCTGCAGTCAATGACCTTTGGGTGTCTAAACTGAAAAAGGCAGATGTTCCTTGTGTTAGTAGTTGGATTCTCAATGACTCTACAGGAGTGGTGGAGGTAATAAATAAACTTAATCTTTTGAGATCTGAAGTTGATGAAGCTTTCCCACTTCTGTTGCAGTCTTTTGATTTCTCAACTCTATACACTAAAATTGACTTAATGGATCTAAAAGCTCGTATGAGAGTTCTGATAAATAAAGTGTTTAATTGGATGCTGAAGCTTCATTGTTTAAGGTTTTGATGGTTCAAAAAACAGCTTTGAACTTTAGGTTTTTGTGGCTGAAAAATAAATCAGAGATCAATTTGTTTGAAAATCTTCATAGCTTTAAAGTTGCGGAGGCTTCAGATCTGATCTCTTGGCTGGATTTCTTGTTAGACAATTTGTTTCTTTGTTTTGGTCATGGTGTTTATAGACAATGCATTGGTATCCCCATGGGTACTAATTGTGTGGTCTATTTGGCAAATTTCTATCTCTTTACTTATGAGTTTGATTTCATTAAGCATCTCTTGAAGAGTAACACATGCCCTGTTGTGCTTCATAGATTGTCCCTGGTTCGTAGGTTTGTGGATGATCTTTTTGTTCCTGATTTTCAGACTTTGAGAATTTCATGTACCTTAACCAAGGCTCTTTTGGTAGCAGCATATACCCCAAAACATCTTGTGAATTGAATTGTACGTCTAAAGGCTTCTCTTGTAATTTCTTGGATCTAGCTGTGAGACAAAGTCCTCAAGGTTTATCCTGTGACATTTTTGACAAATGCTCTCAACTAAAGTATGCAGGTATTGAAATGATTAGAATGCCTCATGTTCATTCCAATATCTCGATGACTGCGAAGCTGGGGTTATCAGTAGTCAATTTTACAGATTCTTGAGGCCTTGTAGTTGTAATAAGTTTTTTGTTTTTCAGATGGTCAGTCTTATTGTCTTTCTGAAGGTAGAAGGCTACCCTTTAAAAATTCTTCTAAAGAGAACTAGAGGGTTGCTTATTAAAGAAAAACTCCTTTTTGGAATTTCCGTTTTTGGCTTTTTCAAAATGATTTTGCTTTGGGTCTTGTAAGTGGGGAGCTTCTTGTAAGCCGACTTGTTCATAGTCTTTCCCTGTTTTCCTTTCCTTTAGTTTTTCTTTCCCTTTCTAACAGTCTGCTTTTTTCTTTTTTTTCCGTGTCCTTGTTGTGGCATGTTGCTAGCCAGTAGTATGGCTGAGTCTTCCCATTGCTTCCAGAATTGCAGCAGAAACTCAGTTTGCAGGTTGATGCTTGTCACCAGCCTTTACCCACTGTAGAGAGCCGATGAAGTTAGTGGGGAAGTTGTGGTAGTTAAGTCACTATCATACATATTACTGTTGATGGTCCCTGAACAGTTGTGAGACTGGCACTTTTGTTCATACTGGTGTTTGTTTTTTGTTTTTTGTTTGTTCTGTCTTTCCTTGTTTGGTTCTTTCTATGGCTTCCTGAGGAAGTGTTAACCTTGCTGTTTTTCCTTCATCATGAGAATGGAGATTTCTCTATTCTTATGAAAGATATATATGTTCTGTTGCAATTGTAGAGAAAATACCAATGCACTAAACTGGCCATCTGAGAAAACAATACATGTCATGGGATGTTGGTGGGGAAACAACAGTCCATCCGTTACTATGCAAAGTCATGGTTGCCAGCACGCACAATTGTAGCTGAGTCAATTGCATCAAGGAAGGAGGGAGATGAGACTGGTGAAATCATGGTTCTCAAGCAGTTCTGCCCAGTAAGCATTTTTTTTAAGCCAAACAATGTGACATTATGCAGTTGTTCCAGCCAAGTATTAAACTGAATACTACTGTGTATGAGATAAACATGGTTTGATAGGCTGCATATTCATATCATCATCATGATCATCTACACAACAGTTTGGTCATAATTCTGTAATCTGTGCAATGGAAAAGTCCAACTCAAATCCTGATGTTTTCCTGGTGTTTTCATACAGTGGAAGCAGCATCTTGCAGAGCTTGAAGAGGAAATGAAGCTTGAGCCAACGATCAAATATGTGCTCTATGAGGATGATCGAAGTAAGCAATGGAGAGTGCAAGCAGTGGCCATAGCACCAGGGAGATTCGAAAGCCGCCTTCCATTGCCAGTGGCATGGCGAGGTCTCCGGGATGAGGAACTATCAAAAGAAGCAAGCATTGAGGGCTGTGTGTTTGTACACATGAGTGGATTTATCGGCGGGAATAAAAGCTTCAATGGCGCCCTCACTATGGCCAAGAAGGCTTTGAGAATTCAGCCACAGCTGGTCTAGGCCATTGACATTTTTCCTTCTTTTTACATGATTGCCTTTTTGTTACACCAACATTCAAATCTTACCAATCTTTTTGGGTCTCAAGTTCGACCACTTGCTGTTTTTGTTTGCTTTTTCAAATGCTGATGTTCAGTTTTTTGTCTTCCAGATGGTCAGTCTTATTGTCTTTCTGAAGGCAAAAGGCTACCCTTTAAAAGTTCTTCTAAAGAGAACTAGAGGGTTGGTTCTTAAAGAAAAATTCCTGTTTGGAATTT
>Ga0116227_10000341_pt1 | contig 87922 bp, 63 predicted proteins | sample S1TSphgellanicum_FD_89693 | JGI IMG/M metagenome (GOLD analysis project Ga0116227, IMG submission 89693) | Host-associated microbial communities from peat moss isolated from Minnesota, USA - S1T2_Fb - Sphagnum magellanicum MG | ecosystem: Host-associated > Plants > Peat moss > Unclassified... | reverse complement strand
TTATTTTAAAATTTTTTTTATATTATTTTTTTTTTTTGTTTGTTTTGATTTTTTGTTTTTTTTTTTTTTTTTTTTTTTTTTTTAAAGTTTTTTGTTTTTTTTTGGGTTTTTTTTTTTTTTTTTTTTTTTTGAAGATTGGTATATTTTCGGATGTTGAAATTATTTGAGTTTTCATAATTCTTCTTCTTTTGCCTTAAGATACTTTTTAATTAATGTAAATGGGGAAGGCCACAGTGTGATACACACCCCTTGTTTTTCTTTGTGGGGTGTGGGGTGAGTACTTAGATCATCATCAGCTGATCTTTTTTTGTGGTTGCAGTTTCCAATTTTTTTGAGTTTTGAGCCTATGAAGCTTTGCTTCTTCACGAACTGGAAAAAAAAACATTGGCAAATTTCTTGATAATTAGTGAGCCTGGTGCATGTTTGTTGAAGCTTCTCATTGGGTGCATGAAATATTTTATTCATCGAAAATTTTTGTTGTAGTCACTCATTTTTTGGCTTGGACAAATACCCTTTCCTAAGAGTGTGGTGGGTACTTACGAATATAGCCTAGCCTAGCGTGTTTAAATCTAAATTTCATTCATCATTTCAAAGGCAATTTCTGTTGAACTTGTCAAATGAAACTAGGATTTCATGTCAGCCCATCATTTTATGACATGTTGTCAATAGTTTAAACACTTGTCGCTACATTCCTACCCATCAATCAAACCAAGCTAGCCAACCCAATCGACGCAAAGTACTTATCATTCCTTTGTAAGGACAAAGAAATTGTTGAAGCCACGATAATTTCATCTGCATGTTTCTTTCTCGCATCCTTTTTTTCAAAATTTGGCATACAATATATGTTTCTTCTGCATGCAAAAGGCCTCATGAAAGCTTACCAAAATATGATCCACATAAATCATCAATGTGAGCCCTCTTTTTTTTAGGGATCAAGCATTTTTTCCAATAGGTATAATCCTCCACACATGGACTCTGGTTGTGGCCAAACAAGTGTACTTGAAATTTGGCTTAATTGAAGGTTTCACTTGGGCTAACCCACCATGTGTTTCCAATTTAGTATGTTGAACATTTATCATCCTTATGGATTTCATTTGAAGGACAGAGCATGGAGCCAGCATGTGACAAACCAATTGTTTATGTGTGCCTGACAAATTTAGAACATCTCAATGGAAATTTTTACTAATGAATCAATTTGCTTGAATGAGCCCTTGCTCTTTGCTCGAGTGTTTTCTTTGTGAAATGTTTGTGCAAGTCAACTACTCAAACCCAGCCCCTCCCTTCCCTCGCCCCCGCCTCCTCTTCATCAACATTACTAATAACCCATTGCCTTAAATTCACTCCCCAAGTTAAAGTTAAGCCTAAGCTGTGAAACCTTTAGTCACCAGCACTTGTTGTTCTAAGCTAAAACAATGGCTATCACATGATGATGGGGGAAACAATTAGAGATGTCATCAAGAATTGGGAAAATCAACTATTGGCTCATGCAGAAAACTGCAATCAATGGACACAAACTCAAAGTCAAGGTGTGTAAACTAGTTTATTGAACCTCTTCAAAAATGTAGGTCAATAAAGTCATCTGTAAAGTCACCCTTGTCTTTGGGCCTGCTTTCACCCACTGGGTATCCCCTCTTTCAGTGGTGTCCGCAAAGTAATGAAATTTTATTAAATCTCAGTATGAAATGCTGAAACTCAACATTTAATGCACAAGGTTCGAGAGTAATTATAGTAATTGTACAGGTTGGAGCAGTGAAAATATATATGTAGCAGCTGTGGAGCAGTGATTTTTTTAAAAAATTTCTGATGTAGCACCATTGGCTAGCATCCCAAGAAGGATTTAGCATTAAATGGCAACAGGATTGGCAAGGCAGTAGAAATATTTTGTATTCCTGCTTTTATTTGGCGATCCACAGGAGAAGGGCTTCTACATCTGGCGAAACCAGCTCAAAACCTCTATTTTGTTTTGGCGAGTTTTTCAAATTTTCAAAGAATCTGCGACAGAATATTCCTTTTCAAAATTTATTTTTCGCATTTTGGCGAAATTTCGCCCAAAAGAAAAAAAACGCTGCTGTGGAGGCGCTCAGGAAAAAGGAAAGACAGGATGAAACTCAGTTTACCACCCAAACTGGTGGAAAAACTAGTTTGGGTCCCAGTTATTTTGCTTTGTAAAAAAATTTCACTCCCAGTTACACGTTTGATGCCCTATTATGCCAAAACTGGCCGTTCTCACCCCCTAATCGCGAGACTGTCAGGATAACTCTAATGGTTCAAACATAATTAGCCTTGGCAGTCTCAGGGTATTAGGCAGGTTCTCTTGCAGGTTCTTGATTAGGCTCTAGGGTATCCAGTCCCGAGGTTCATCATTTTGCTGAAACCGAATTTGGATGTGGACTTTGCGACCAATATCGAGTTGAAATTGAAACCGGAACTTGGACTAGCCTTAGATACATCCAAGCTTTTTCAAAGGACAATAATCAAGCCCGCTCATTTAGGCAAGTTATTAGTTTTAATTCATTGTACGTAACAATTAATACAAAAATCTTTTATCTTGAATGTTGTGCACTAGATTTTTTTTTTTAAACATTATAAATGAATGTTAATTATAGTTGAATGAAATGAAGATGGAATTGAACCTGGTCTTAACTTGAACCGAGCTCCAATTTTATTTTATTTTATTTTGGGGGGGAAGACTCTAGAACTGAAAATTTTACAAATCCAAAATAAAACCATTTTGAGAACTTCACTAAAGATTTCAGACATGAAAAAACCCGACAAAAAAATCATTTCAAAATTAAGAACCAACCAACACGGATAGGTAACAACCTTGAACTATGTATTGTATTAACTTCATTTCCATTGACTACATGAGAAAATACGTGATACCTAGTCCATAGAGTACAATAGTAGTAGAATGCTTGTTTCATGAGAAATTTCAATCTAGATTGTATTTTTTTCATCATACAACATTGGAGATTTTTTTTTTTAATAATATATTGGGCAAAGAAGGTGACAACTTTTTGTATAGTTTTGCCTCTCTTGCAAAAAGAGATGTTTCAAACACAAGAAGGAAACAAGAAAAAGAAAAAGCTCCTGAATTTAGGGTTTTCCCACCCGAAAAGTTTCCTAAATTCAACTCCTATGATGGAATTCTACTAAGTAATTATTGACTTGTAGTATACATATATGATGGTGGGCTTGTACATCTTGCTTCCTAAGTTATAGTTCTTGTTCATGACATTCAATGTCCATACATATGTATCTTGCACCCTATAGCAAAATGGTGTTGTTATGAGAGGTAAGCCTAATGATTTTGGAATTAACAAGGTTAACGATTCACTAATTTGATTATAATAAGCATGCATTTCATCAAACACAAGCCAATGACCAAACACCAATCTAATGTAGACCTTGCTTCATCAAGGGTTGCACATGTTCACTTCAACATTCCAAAAAAACCCTATGACCAAAATTCTTTGTCTTAAAACAATGTGTTCAAATGTTTTGCACCATTTAAATATAATGTGAATTTTGTGTGTGATCTTGGGCATGGGGAAAGGCAAGTAAAAGAAAAGTTTACCACCTTTATGTGTGGTTGTGTTTGGTGACAGGATGTGAATGGGCATAATTTTAATACATATAATTAAAAATAAATTGGATAAAACATAATGTGTTGTATTTTTGCATTTTTGTTATGGGTTTGCTTTGAGATGACTTAAGGAAAAAGTTGAGTGATTTTACCATAGGCAATGTTTGGTTTAGGGAGTGGTTTGGACTAGTATTGGATGGTTCTCAATTTTTTTTGTGAGAACCGGCTAGTTTCGGTTCTTACATCATGTTATGAGAGCCCAATCAGGTTTTTTATAAACTTTTTTTTTTTACTAGTGAGAATCGACCAGGTTATCAAGATTTTTAAGTTTTACACATTCACCCAATTTTCAAATAGGGTAATTCTTGCATATATAATAACAATTGGTTTCCAAATCCAATTTGCACAACCCAATTCTCACATTTTCCATAAATTAAAATTTAATCTTATAATTAATCAATTGTGTTTATTAATTATAATAATTTTTTGAACTTAAAAATTACTGAAAATATATGAAAACATGTAAAATCAATTTATTCAAATTTTACAACTCCGCAACTTTGTCCTTTTCAAAAGTTCCTTCAAACTCTTCTTCTAAATTAAAATCAGTTTCAATTAAATCTACCAAGTTAAAAGGGGATTTTCAACCTTTTCTAGCATCCTTGGGCCAATTTTTGTTGACAAAGATCAATTTGTCCAAATTTTCTAATTATAAATGACATCTTTTAAAACTAGTAAAGATTCTAGCTTATGAAAATATTTTCTCTATCTCCGTTTGAGATCCAACTATTCCTAAGATTTGTTTAACACAAAAACCAATTGTAAGAAACATGTTTTCATGTTTTCCCACCACTGCAATGGGCATTTGATGTCTTTAACATTCACTTGATAATGCTTGAAAATCAAAAGCTTTTTGTTGACCAATTGTATTGTTGGCTCACTTATGCTAGCTATCATCTCAAAGATATCCAAACTCTTCTCCTCTTCAACCCTTTGTTCAACAAAACCCCTTTTAGTTTCAACCAATAGATGCAAGTGATAATAACATTTAAGAAACATAAGAAACAAAGACTTTTTGTCATATTCTTCAACAATTGCCTTACCTTGTTCACAACCAATAAGTGAGGACATAAGATGAAAAGTTTTAAACCTAGGGTCCAACATTTTTTAAAACCATATTATGAGCCTTTTTTCTTCATTTTTTTTTAAGAAGGAAAGAAAATAATCCAAAACTTAAACTTCTTTTTTTATGTTGGAGGCCAAACATGATAATTCATAAACAACATTTCCATCTTCTTCCATTAGGTTGTCAAAGGTTGCAAAATCAATTTCATCCTTGAATTTTAGACTCATGGGTATGGCAAAATTCAATGCATCACTTAATAACCAATGACCCCTTTCAAAATACAAACAAACACAACAAGGCTAAAATAATCAATAGTAATGTGACAAATGTGCCATGTCAAAAGAGGTGGTACTCTTGCACTCATTTTCATAGAATTTTTCCTAATGTAACATAATATTATTGGTTATTTGAATTGCAAAGCTTCCTAGAAAAGGATAACTTTGTTAACAAATTAGCAAAAGCAAAAGAAATTGTTAGAATATGCATAATAAGAATTGGAAAAAAATGAAAAAATGTTAAACAAAGCAAAGTAAGAATTGAAAAAGAAATGTGCACACAAAAAAGTCTAGAAAATGAAAATTACTTTGCTTTCAATGGAATGTTCAATTTTCTTAAGGGAAGACTTTAAAAAATCACACATGCATTTTCCCATTCCTATCTACCCTTTCCAGATTTTTTTGGCCACATTATGCATTTCTGCAAATTTCCTTGGGCAACTTTGGTTGACACATATCATAAGTTTTTACAAACTTTCTCCTTTGTTGTAGCATATTAGCAATTTTTTAAAAAATGCATGACCAAAACAAATGCCCTAAAAGCTTTCCTTCAAACCCAACATACCACAACTTACGATTGATTTTAAGGTTGTAGTCATAATGTTTAGATTAGATCCCTCATCCTTGACATAAGCAATAGTTTTTTCCCTTGATGCACAACTATCCAATAGTTCTATCAAAGTTTTAGCCATGGTCTGTCCATTAATATCTATTAACTCAAAAAAGCTAAGGGTAATATGATTCAACAGCCAATTAACACCTAAAAATTGATCACCAATGTAAAAACACCATGTCCAACTTTGGACATCCACAGATCAAAGCTTGTTGTTACAAATTAACATTTTGCTAAAGCTAGTAAAACATATAATTATTTAGTTTTTCCCACTAATCCAAGTAGTAATTCATGAGATAATTATTTTATGGAAGGAAAAACAATTTTTGGACACAAATGCATACTAAACCCTTTCAACAAATTACTCTTCACAAACTGTAAACGAAGATGGTTTATGACAATTAAAACACCTAAATCTTCCAATTTTTGTTTTTATGGCACATCCTCATTCTTGAAAGGTTTTCTTGTAAAAATAAATATGGAATTAAAAGAAATTTTTTTTTCTCTTTTTGAAAGGTTTTTTTTCTTCTTCCTTCAAAGAACAATTCATTTCTTTTTCAAAAAAATTCAAAACGTTGGATTGATCTAAATTAACATATTTCCTCAATGCAATTATACCATTAATTATGTTATATATGATTAATCATTTCCTAGCTTGATTTTTTGGATTTAAATTCAATATTGGATTATTACGACAAAAAGTACAATGCATAATTTGAAAAGTTGTTACATTAACTTTTTTATTATCATTAACATAATAAAATGCCCAACATAATGCATTTCTACCAATTTTTCTCCAAAAACTAATCTTTGAACATGCAACTCATTAAAATTCATTTTCATTTCTCTTCATTTGTTTTTGGAATCCTACTTCCTTGATGCACCCCCACACTCCTTGAAGGATTCAAATGCAAATCCAAAAATGAAAATAACATAAAAAGGAATTGGGGTTACATTCCCTAACTCATAGCATTTCGCTCGAAAGTAAAAAAGGTGTGTTAGAGCTCTGGGATGGGGCTAGGACAAATGACAAGCGAATCAATTATTCACATGAACTTGCACAAACCAAACAACAAGTTGATTAGTGCATAATTGGAGCACTTTTGGTGCACACAGATGAACCACTGGCATACACGGATTCACAAGGTTCACCACGGCCCAAATTTGAGGGAAACCACCACCTTCCCCTTTATAGTATTTTCTGTGATTAGCCGCAGGGGTTATAACCAAATGTCATTTTTCAGGACTTCCAAGTCGAAAGTCCTGAAATTTTCGAAATTGAGACTTTCATCATTTTGAAAGCCCATAACTTCTTATGAAGACCTCCGATTGAGGCGAGATATGAATCAAAGTTGTAGCTCTTATTGAAAGCTTTCCAATGATATGTGGCACACCATCTGCAAAAAAATAAATCAAGGGAATTCTTGACTTTTAGTGATTGGGAATCAAATTGACACTTTGACTTCTGCCCCTTCTCTTAATCTTAACTTGTGTTTTAGGTTTTCAAATGGATCAAGTGAATTCATTTTAGACATCTACATCTCAAGAGCTTTCCAATGGTATAAGGATGTTTTCAATCCAATGGGTTTTGACCCTTCAAATCATTCTTTGAAAATTTAAAACTCAATAGGGATTCCAACTCCCAAAATAAAAGTCCATTTGGGAGTGTGTGGTCTCATTCCCTCACACACTCCTTCGCATTCCTGAGAGTGCAAATGTAATTCTCAGGTTACACTTTTGACTCACACCTTTCCATGCCTTTGCCTTGGTCACAAACTCAAAATTAGGGTCATGACATTCCTTTTATTTGAATAATTTCATTTTTTGACAACTTCCATTTTATTCAAGTTCCAACAAAGGTTCATCTTCCATCCTTACTTCATTCATAAATATATCACATGTATTTTCATTTTCAAAAAACTTTTCCATGTTTAATTTGAGATTAAAAATTACTACCCTTTGAGTAGTGAAAAAACTAAACAATTTTATGATTTATCAAAAACCAAACCTTAAACAATTCCATGATTTATCAAAAACCAAAAATTAACATTTACAATCATAAACCACAAACTACCATTTACAAATAATTACAAAATACAATTTACCTTCTAAGCATTTACAACAACTAAATAAGGTGGAAAAAATATGGGGTTTATATAGGTGGAAAAAACAAAAAGCATGGGGTTTATTATGAAGTTAAAAAATCTTGCAAAACTTAAAAATAAAGAAAATGAATAAAAAAATTAGCACATTAATAAGAAACAACACAAAATGAATGAAAAAAATGAAAAAAAAGGAAAAGGACGCACCTTTGGTGTTGGAGTTCCAAGCTTCAAGTTTCAACCTACATATGGCAAGGAAGGGAAGGGAAGTACCATACCAACGAAAGAAATAAGATCACAACAATGCGAAAAAAGTAGAGGTAATATTGTGAGAAGAACAACATCTTGATGGGTTAGTATGTACCTAAATTGTGAAAACAAAAAGGTAATAACACAAAAAAAATAGAAGTAATAGCAGCACGATAAAAGCAAAAATAATAGCACAAAAAAAACAAAGCAACAATGTGAAAAACAAATGAAGCAATAATGCAAGAAAAGTCAAGGTAGCAATGTTAAAATAATCAAAGTAATAACATGTAAAGAGTGAGGTAGCAACATGAGAAGAGCCAGGTAGCAACATGAGAAGAGTAAAGCAGCAGCATGAGAAGAGCGAGGTAGTAACGCACAAATAACAAAAAGAGCTAAAACGGTGCGAAAAAAACAACAACAACACAAGAAAAATGAAAGTGGTGCAACAAGAGTAGAAACAACAACACAACATTATAAAAGGAATGCACAAGAATAATGCCAAGCCAACAACACAAAAGCATAACCAATAATAAAAAACCACTACAAGATTTTTAAAAACCATGAAATGCACAAAGCTTTTGATGCACTCCCAAGTCCCGGGTTGAACCCACTCGAAGGTCCAACTATGTTGAGTTGCGAAAAGTTGGGACTTGAGGGGCGCTCTCGACTTTTAACACTAAAGAGGGGTAGAGGGGCGTGCTAGAAGTCCCGGGATTAGATTAGGAAGATGGACTAGTAGATCAAGCACGAATCTGCATCCAAAACCAACCACAAGAGGGTTAGTTCACATTCGGGAACACCTTTGGGTGTTGGGACAAGCCACGGGCAACTTGAACTACTTGATTCACCACGGCCCAGACTCAGGGGAAGCCATCACCTTCCCCCATATAGTATTATCTGCGTCTCATTGCGGAGGCTACATCCGAATGACTCTTTTTCCCGGGACTCCCAAGTTGGAGTCCTGAAATTGTCATGAAATTGTCCCGGTTGGAGTCTCGGGACTTTGGGAACTTGTAACTCCCGCCCGCTAAGTTTGATCACGACGAGGTCTAAACCAAAGTTGTAACCCTCATTGAGATCTTTTCAACGCTGTGTTGCACTCTCAATTCGGACGTCAGGAAGAAGTCGATTCTCAACTTTTAGTGGTCGGGAGTCAAACTGTCAGTTTGATTCTCAGCCTTTCTTTTGCCCATAACTTGGGCTGTAGATGTCCAAATGACCAATTCGAGGCCATTTTCGATATCTACGCTTCAAGACCTTTCCAAAAAAAACCCAGGAACCCATTCTCGTGATTGGTTCTTGTTCATGTGAGAATTGGACGTTGGTTTTCAATTTGGTTTTCACATGTAATTATGTTAACTAAACTCGTTATGAGAATCAAGTTGAAAACAAGGTTGAAAACCACCCAACATTGGTTTACAAACAAGAACACAAGCAAATGCAATGTTTGGTTATGGAGATTGGTTTATCACACTAAAAAGCATGTAGTTGATCATAAATAAATAAAAATTCTAAAAATCTCACAATGCACAAGGATCACCAAATGCAATCAAATCTTTGGATCCTTTTAGCAAACACATTTATTAGCCTTTCAGAGGAGAAACCTTTGTAGATTTGCCCTAATCTTATGCATTTTGCATTTTTGTCAAAAAAAAACACAAAAACAAATTATTTGGCCAAACCTAAAGGAAATTAAACACCTACTTTCTCCTTTGTATTCTCCATTCTTTTTCAAATATGTCCTCATTACCAACAAATATAATAAATGAGTTCAAATCCTTTTTAAAGATCCTAGTTCCTAATGTAGTATTGTTGAAAACTAGGGTATCAAGTAAGAATTTAAATCTAAAAGTGAAGTAGAGCATGTAAAAATGGAAAAATGAAGTTTGAATTTTGATGGTAAATTGAAAAAAATAGATCTCAAGGTGAAAATAAAGCACATGAAAGAATAAAAATTAGGTCAAAAAAATGTAAAAGTGTAAAAAACAAATATGAAAATGTCAAAACTGTGAAAAAAGATAGGACAAAACTCATAAATCATATTTACAACTAGAGGTTCAAGATGAAATATTTATTTTTTACTACTAGATCAATCCAAAAATTTGGAATTTAAAATTTTATAAGAGCTATAAAAGAGATAGGCATTAGGTAGTTCATATCAACTGCACATTGACATATCTTCCCACAATCTACAAATTAACAATAAACATCAATTTAGTGTAAGGGGCCATTTCATATTTCTATATTCTCATTTCTTCTACTAAACCACTAAAATCACATGCACCAACAACATATCCAATCCTAACACACTTTTTATATTCTTTGATTGTGTACAAGAAAGAAAAGAACATACCATTAATTGAAAAATTAAAAGATGAAAAATTACAAATTAAGTTTCATCAAGCAAAGACATGCATGATAATGCGAAAAAGAGTTTGGATGACTTATCTCTATTCAAACCTTGTTTATATCTTTTTTCAAAACTTATATTCCAAGCGGAATGTCTTTAACCAATTAACATTTATTAATTTTGAATGGGCATGGTAGTCATGTGTTACTTTAAAAACAATGGAATAGGCATAAGAGTTTGGTTTAGACATGATCGCTTTAACCTTTCACACATTATATGCTCTATAACCCTAAGTGTATCTTATTTCAAACCTTTTAAAATAATATTTTGAAATATGAGGGATGTAGTTATAGCTAGTAACAATTATATGGAACCAAACAAGCTTAATTGGATGGTTAGACTAGGCCTTATTACAATTGCTCATTGAAAAAAACATCAAATTTAGGTTTTGGATATATGGCCTAATGCAATGGATAAAAAAACTCATCCCTTAAACATTTACACAACATTAAATAACAATGAAAGAATTTTTTTAACTTACACATTAGATGAACAAGTTGATCATAACCACTAATGGGAGAGAAATATGTTGCTACAGAACTATTATATATAACATAAACAATTCATCAAATAACAATTGAGGATCCTCATGATTACAAGTTTAAAACTAAACATTGTTACTATGTAATATATGGCAAGCACAACCCTAAATGATAGAAAATGAGCTAGAAAAAATCAATGTTGTAAACCTAGATGAATCTAATTTTAAACTACTATAAGAATTTTAAACTTCTTCAAATTTAACTTAAGAAATGATGAGTTTGCACAACCTATTGTCATTGCCCCATTTGCTTTAAATACACACTATGACAAATAGTCACTAGTTGATTACTCCCAATCACATGTTGTGACCATGAACGAATATTTAGATATCTTATGAAATTTGTGAATAAACTAATTATTTAAAAAATTAACTAAGGAAAGTGAAAAGAAATAGAAAATGTAAAGAGAGCTAGAACAATAATAGATTTTTTAATTGTTACAAATTGAACAACTTAATGAATAATCAACAAACATGTAAAAGCAAAGTTACCTTTAGCTTGGTTTGCAACAACCATAACAAGGTATTATTTTCATTAAAGCTTTTAGGTAAGCTTCATGGGCACATGAATTAACATATTCAAGTGTCAACCTAGGAGTAAAAAAAATGTTCAACATGAAGCTAAGTAATAATTAAAGGCTAGAATATTAACACAAGGGCATGTTGTAGCAAATTTCCACCCTTTTACTAATTAAGTAAAAGAACAACAAAGGGATGGGGGTGAAAGGTCAAGGGAATCAGGAAAATAAGTTCAAACAAGAAGACCAAGAAAAGCTCCACACTTCAAAATCAAAAAGGCATTTGAAGAAGAGGACTACAAAAAGATTCACACATTCATACCAAGAAATTAAAGGTTCAAACCTTTGGGGGGACATTATTTTTTTAATTTAGAAAATAAGTGAATAAAAATATAAGGTGTTTTATATTGATGGTTGGGTGTATATATATATATATATATATATAAGTTTTTATAATATAGTAACTTTTATTCTAAAAATAAATTTATAATTAATATAGAGTATGCATTAAATTTTTATATAAAATTAATAATATATGTGTTTAAAATATTACATATTAATTATTAATAGGTTCAATTAGTAAGTTAATAAGTGAACTAGTTCAATTCAATTAATAAATCAATAAATGGGTTGGTGTTAATAAGCATGAACTAGTTCCATTTACTTGAAAATCTTGATTGCAACAAAAACATGACTTAATTTTGAGAAAATAGATCCTATGCAAAAGGGAAATCATTTCCATTTTATTCCAAATGGCATGCCAATATATATAAAATTTAATTTATATTAATATATATAATTTACTCAAACATGCCTATGATTAATCTTGAAAAGTATACTTAAAATATATTTAATATATTCCATTATTTCATAGCATAAAAAAAATCCTTTTATCTCATGTGCTTCCTGAGATATATAAGGAAACTTCACCCACCACACTAGTTGGGGATGCAAGCAAGACTAGTCCTTTACACACAAGGACCAAGAAGAGATTGGAATAGGACCAGGAATAACTTCACAAAGAAGAATTGGAAAAGCATTGAACTTGAGGATTAGAGAAAAGCTTCATAATTTAAACCCAAGTATAGGTCCAAAAAAGACCACAAAGAGTTTCACTAAGGAAGAAGACCACGAAATGCTTCACACAAGAAGACTAGAGAAATGCTTCACCAGGACTAGGAAGGAAGGGTTCATATTTTTCTCATATCTTAATCTTTTTGAGCAATTGAAAGGACTATGGTGTGCCCAAATGAGCTCTACAAGTTCTCTTTGTACACCAAAAAGACAACAGAGCATGAATGAGTAAACAGGAGACCTCTTGGACACTAAGTGCCTAGACACTAGTTTGCTTACCCTATAGTAAACTGAAGGAAATGCAATTGGGAAAAATTTGTCAATAGCATAGTTGAGTTATCCGTAAAGTAACCCTGTCTTCACCCAGTGTTTGGGCCTCCTTTCACCCCCATCCTCTCTTTCAGTGGTATCCACAAAGTAAAGACATTTTATTAAATCTCAGTATGAAATGCTGAAACTGAGGCACTTAATACACAAGGTTCGAGACTAATTATAGTAGTTGTACAGTTAGGAGCAGTGAAAATATATGTAGCAGCAGTGGACGCGCTCCGGAGAAAGGAAAGACAGAATGAAACTCAGTTTACCACCAAAATTGATGAAACTCTTCTGAGTTTCATCCGCCCCTTGAATGCTAATGCTAATCTTACCACCCATAAGAGCAGAAAAGACGACGACAACAACAACCAGAGCAAAAGACATCCAACTGCAACAGAGTTGCACCTCTCTCAATCTGCAGTCCGTTGCACCTCCTCCCCAGTATGCATTTTGCTTTTTGCAATCCCTTCATGGCCAGCCAACAAATGTCTATTGTGGGTATTGGATCTAACAGACAGACCAATTGAACATGTAAAAGATTGAAAGCTTTTTGGAACCAAGACGAGATTTGTAGCAGAGCAGTGGTGCCTCTCTTGATTTGTGTGTTATATTGGCAGGATGACTCGCAAATTCTTCATTGGAGGCAACTGGAAATGTGTGAGCACAACTACCCATTTTATTATGCTGATCGAGAAAGGAAATGGGTTGTTCATAATTTCTGTTTGTTGGATCTGATTGCGTTCTTTTCATGCATGTTTTGAAGAGAGTTAGAAATCGTGTTTGAAATCAAGTTTTTAATATTGTTGTTTTGTGTTTAGTGGGTATTGTTAGGCAGCAATTTGGGAGCTTTTGACAAAAGTCTCTTAAGAAGATTTTGGATTTCATTGCATGATGTGAATTGTGGGGGTGATAAGCACACTTTTTTTTCTGGGTTTTGAATGGCAGAATGGGACAGTGGATGAGGTGAAGAAGATAGTTTGCATGCTCAATGGAGGGGAAGTTCCATGCCCCAACCATATTGGTATGAATAAATTTCTGCCCGGTGTGAATCATCAATGCCCAAGAAGCTGTAATTCCTAAATGAAAATTTATTTCTCAGCTCAAAAGTTCAACCCTAAAAGATGCCAAGCAAAATCCAACTCCCTGAGTTTTTCCAAACATTTTTGCCTTCTGAGAATGTGCAAATCTCCAGCCCACAAGTGGCTGAAGAAGTGAATTGGAAACCAACAACACTTACAACCCAAAGCAGGATTTTTTTTCTTGTCTTTAACCCTCCTCAAACAGGGGCTTCCATTACAGGACTTTTGTGAAGTTTCTTTCACCTTATCAAATTGTTAGCATATGCGAGAAAAAAAAGCTTGAAGAAGCAAGATCTGAACACACATTACATTGAATTTATCTCTTAGTTAGTCATCAACCATAGTGATGTTATAACTCTTTGTTTGGCATTTTTTTCAATTCACAATTTCAACCAACTTTGTTTGGAGAAAGTGTTCTGAGACTGATATAACAAGAAATATGTATGGGGATGTCATGGTGGTCATTTTTGCAGAAACTATCATTTCACCTCCATTTATCTTCATACCTATGGTCAAGAGTTGCCTCCGTACCGATTTCCAGATTGCAGCTCAGAATTGTTGGACTAAGAAGGGCGGTGCCTTCACTGGAGAGATCAGGTTTCACAACTTTTAAACCTTGCACCACACCACATGATCAATCATGTTTGGAAATTGCATGTACATCATTTCCCATTTGAGAAAATTGCATGAATTAAAACTTTGTTCTACAGGAGAAAGAAGACTGAAAAAATCCAGCTGAAACTGGCCAACAAAATCACCTCAATCAAGTTGCTAGAACAAATCAGTAGATCACTCCTAAGTACTCTGAGCACTTGTTAGGAACCTGAGTGGATTTTGACATTTTCAGCTGCCTCCAGATTAGAAGATGTTTTGAACAGCAGCACGGGCTCATTTTGAGCTTGTCCTGCCTTCTGCATTGAATCCTTTGAAGAGATCCGGCTGCAAACCTTAGATCAGCAAAGTCAATATACCTAGCTGGGGTTAGTTTTGATGCTGGATTTCATGCCCGTGGTTATGGGAAATCATGGAATTGCAGTGCAGAGATGTTGAAGAATTTGGGTGTTCCATGGGTGATTCTGGGTCACTCTGAAAGGCGAACCCTTATGCATGAAACTGATCAGGTGCAGAGTTTGTTGCACCCGCCCACAAATCCAACTCACACTTTCAATTAATCTCACAGCACTCACAAAAACTAACAAATTTTTATTTTATTTTTGTGGGAGTTGGAAATGGGTTGTTTGGATTTGAAGGATGCTTCATACAGGACTCTCTAAACAAATACCTAAGGGTTATTGAGAGACATGAATTTGGAGAGACACCCACCTTTAAAGCATACTAACTGTCCTTATGAATTGCAGGTAGTGGCAGAGAAGGTGGAGTATGCACTGAGTCAGGGGCTGAAAGTGTGCCTTTGCGTTGGGGAATCATTAAAGGAGAGAGAGTGTAATGAAACTGCACAAGTTGTATCCAGGCAGGTCCAAGCTGTTGCTGGTAAATTCCATTCATATTTCCTCAATCAATCCTGCAAGGAAAGGAAAACCCAGTTGCAACTTTCACCCCCAGCTAGGAAAATTAAGCTTCTTTACACTGAAAGTATGGACAATTTCAAAAATTAGCAATGATTTTTTTCGTTCTTTCTTTTTGGAGCACGAACTCTGAAAGAACAGACACAAACAGACCCTGACAACTTTCTTAAGTAAGATTTTAAATCCAAGAGCAAAATTGTAAGAAACTTTGACATAAAAATCAACATCACCCAACAGTGATCAACTTTTTCAAAGAGAAATTCTGTAATTTGGTAAAGCCTGATCAGCTGTAATTTCGTGAATTGTTGCAGCAAGAGTAGGGTGCTGGGCAAATGTGGTGATAGCTTATGAACCCATATGGGCAATTGGAACTGGCAAAGTTGCTTCTCCTGAACAGGCCCAAGAGGTTACTACTCACACAGTTCACTCCACTCCTCCACAAAGAGAGGATTAAGAGAGACCAAATAAGAATAATACTGGAAACCGCATGATATCGTAGGTGTAACAGATGATCAGCACTGATTTGTTCTCAAGAGGATTCTGGGCAATGTGCAGGTTCATTACAATCTAAGAAAATGGATTGACTGCCATATTGGTTGCCAAGTGGCTCAAGACATTCGGATTATTTATGGAGGTGAGTGACAGATCTTTTTTTTTCCTAAGTTTTTTGCCAATTTGGATACTCGTACCACCTGCGGTGCTTACATACTTGCACAACATTTATTTTGGGACATAACATTTGCAAATCACCTTTGCAAGCAGGCTCAGTCACAGCTGCCAATTGCAAGCAGATAGGTGGGCAGCCGGATGTGGATGGATTTCTAGTGGGTGGTGCTTCTCTCAAGGTTGCTACTTCCCAACCGAATCCATCCTCTTTATCTGTCTTCTTTATCTGGAATTGATGTTATATTTTGAAAGAGAAAAAATTGTGTATCGGAAATGATGGTTTCACTTGTAAACAATGAATTCTACATAGTATTTTCCTTTTAGTATGCTATTTACATCAATTGTGAAGAGATCCCTTAAGCAAGGCTTCTAACAATACAATGGACTCTACATAATAGTATGTGATTGTTTCTCTATTGCGACATCAATTGTGAAGAGGTCTCCTCAAACTCAAGCTTCTGACAATGCCCATCTTTTTTGCACCTTGAATTTTCCAGGAGGAGTTCATAGAGATTCTGAATGCAAGAAATACACACACTCACAAAACATGCTGATTACTCGGATCCTACAAGCAGAGCAATTCACCCCAATATCTTCAAATTTCTCTATTTTTAAAGAAAATTATATCAGTTGTCGTGCACATCTCTAGCTCAAGAATTTGTGTGTTTAAAAATCCAAAAACTAAACTGAGGTTAAAATAATGCAGCATGAGCAATCCCCCCACCCCACCATTTCTTTTTCAAGCATTGCAACTAGCACATGTATACTACGCTTGTGAACTTATGCATGTGATTCACACACAATTCTGTACATACAGAAAGGATGTGCATTGGACATAGATAGGTACATGTATACTATGGACATATTATGACTCTCTCCAATTGAGCATTTTGTTCGGAAACTCTGCCTCTTCCTCCTATCTTCTCAAGGTCTTTACTTGTTATGAAGAATGCATTGTATTATGGCATTATTCTACACAAAGAACAAATGTATGAATCTATATCTTTCTTATTCCAATGCAAGATGGTTGTCTTTATTACAATTCCACTAAAATTTGAAGAATCACATGATGGGTGTATGCTCAAAGCTCAAAGCCATGAGTCGAGATTTAGAGCAATTGTTTGAACATTGGAAAATTTGGCACTATAAATACATTTCTTTTGATTGGGTAAAAGAGCATCTCCACTTACACCGCCTATTTGGGCCTGGATGAATATTTATCACATCCAACATACGGTGTCAATTATTCCCCCATCCTCACCAATAAACATGAAAAAGTGGAGTGTGAGCGAACTAGATTTAAATATTACCACCATGTACATTATATTGTTGTGGTAGAATCCAATATCCAATTTAATGAAACATATTGGATTGTTAATGGATGAATCTAATTTTTTAAGTAATGTATATAAGGGATGAAACATAAATTTCATTTTGTTTGAATATTAGTGTATTATGCAATATTGATATGTTGATTCCAAATGTAAAAATAATTCCAAAAAAAATGAAGAGTTTTCAATGATCTTTCTTGTGGATTTTTTGGGTCCAAAAGCTTTGATTGTATTGTTGACATTCCTAATTCCATATTTAAGTCTTGGATTCTTTGTAATTACGTTTCAAGGTTTGAGCATATTAGAAGTTGTCAATGGTCATATTGTTCAATATCCTAATTTTGGTTCCAAATGGTTGGGAAAATCTTTCATAAAAACAAAATCTTTCAATTGTGTAGGAAATTAAAATAAGAAAAAAAAATCCAATCGAATTTATTTCCATATTAGCACATAAAATTAAACTATAGTAGTTGCTATGCACTAACAATGAAGATCAAACTTTTTTTTTCTTATGTTTTCACATGGTTTCCAATAATTTCTCATTATTTATGGGAATGTCAAATTTAACTTGAATTAAAATAAATATCTTGGACATGAAAAGACACATGTTAATCTGCCTTTTCATATCTATATATTGGTGAGGAAGGAAAAAGAATGAAGTAATTATGAGGATGGAGATAGTTAGTAAGAAAGGAAATAGATATTAGAAAAGAATTGATGTGGTTAAACTTGGAAATGAAGTAGTTGGTTTTAGAATTGTGTTTGAAAATGTCCGGGGACAACCGTATGATAGGAAATGTCTTTGGAATCCTCCAAGGAAGACCATATGATAGATTCCAAAAAATCATCCATATACCAATTTTCAAATTTTCTCATCACTAGAATTTATGATATTGAAATGTATTCACATTTAACGTCTTTGAATGTTATTGTCTTGTTTATTTGCTATGACTTACACATCCAATCCTACTTGAGTAGATTTGGTTGTGTGGGTTGCTTGATCTTATGAGGTGGACGCGATGGTGGTAGCTCAAGCAAAAGGACTTTACCATGATTGACACCCAACGGATGCATTTCATCCCTTGTTATTGAAGTTTTTGATTGTTTGCACCAGCTGACATTTTTCATCATAAATGTACTAACATGGCATATTCAGCAAAGGGTTCTAGAGGCCTTCCACTAGCTATTTTGCATGCTTTTTATAGGCAAAGGTTGTCAAATAACATTGCAAAAAGCTTAGGTTGCCTCTATCTTGAAGTGTATACTATTGTTGCAGGTGACTTTTTTAGGCTCAATACTAATTAAGGTTTCCCATCCCTTTTTCATAGTGATGGGGGCTCTAGAACATGAATTGTTCCAGTGGCCTTTTATGACCCCCTTGAGGTTTTGCTCTTTTGGCTTGGACTCGGGTCCTCTCTCTTTGTTCCTTTTTTTCCCCCTTGTTGGTGCGTTGTTTAATGGAGCTTACTCATGTTTCATTCAAGGCTATTATTCAAGACTGAATTCTATTGATTAGTAATTATGGACTTAAGAGTTTAATAATGCGTACATCGATCATACCAAGATTGGAAAGAAGTTTGTTTTCAGTTTGTTTTTTCTTGTTCCTATGGTCATTCTGTGCCTTTTTCAATAAAGAAAATATTTTGGTATCTGGTATATTCTAGATGGTAATGCTACAAGTCAATGAAAAAGATATCCTTTGATGAAATCATGCAACTTCTCTTCACTGGCTTAATCTGACAAACTGGGTCACCACCTCTTCATCTAGTAAATTCACAAATCTAGTCAATTATTGATGCACTTTGTTTGGGTGAACACCTCAACAAGTGAACATGATGTCTGAATCCACTGAAGTACCATGGTCAGTGGCTGCACCAGTAGTCACAGACCCAAACACTTTGGAGCATGTGGTGGTTTTGGTCATGCACAAAAGGCAGCTGACGTGTTCCTACAGAATCTCAGCTTCCATGCAATGTGTCAGATTTTAATCTGCACTGTGACCTCAGAGAATTGCAGGGCGACCAGGGTAAACCAGGTGGGAGATATCACTCCATTGTTGGGTGTTTCCATCCTTCCTTGCCCCATTCAGGTACTACCTGATGTTCTTGGAGATGGGATTGTGTTTCATGGGGTTGAAGAACAGCAACATTTCTGCCATCTGTGCCACCATCCAACTCTGAGAAGATCATCTTCCCTGCTGACCGAATCTTAAACATTACCTTTTGCAACTGTGGCATGGGGCCCCAATGAGACAAGCAGCAAGATCTCCAAAAACTGGAGGCCATGAACTCATCAAGTTGACCCTTGTATGGTGGACAATACATCACAATGAGACTTCACTGTGCATCACAAGGCTGTGCACCCATGTTAATCTCCACAAGGTCCAATGTTGCCAGGAGGGCAGTGACAATGATTGGTGCAGCCACTTGTCCTCCCCCTTCACAGAGTCACCTTGCAGCATTGCCATGGGGGTAGCCACTATCCCTCAGATCTCCATGTCAACAATCTCTCTCTCCAATTTGGACCATGCTTGAGAAACTCAAATCCACTCGAATTCAGCTTCCAATCTTAGTGCTCAAAACTTCCACATGCCTGATTGGGAACTAAAACCCTCATAATCAATAACAGCACTCCTGATACAGCTGTAATTAAGATGTGAGACTTTTCCCTTACAGATGAGGAGCTTGAGAAAGAAAGTTTTGATCAATGGTACCTCATGGTAATTGAGAGCTTTAAAAGAGGGTGAAGAGACATACAGGAAGCCTTTCAGAAAGAATAACACACCAAAGGACCTGGCAGTTATGTCTGTAAGGTGCAGCACTTCATAGACTGAAAGTTGTGCTAAATTCAAGAACAAGAGTCAAAAGCACCCATGGAATTTCATGATGACAACCGGAATTTCCCCAGTCAAGTATGGCATGCTAGTTTGCTATTAACATGGAAAGCAATGAGCATTCACATGAAGATATAACAAATCAATGTTCAAGACCATATACAGCTGTTTTGATCCAGTGTGACTCCGTAATAAATTCTATTCAGACCTACTCACAGAATGACATGCAGAATTTCCATGAACCACTGCACTTGTGCCAGTTTGTCAGCACCCCAAACTAAATGGTACACATTGTCCCCTATGGGTCCAATAACAAAAAAAGTTGGAGGCAAATGCATGACAGAAGTCCCCTCACATGATCTGTCCTCTCCACATTGTGTAAGAAGCCAGCCAAAAACAGAAGTTCTGAAACAGCTTAGAGTATCCTCACTGACAAAGAGAACTTGCATTTTTAGATCGGTTTGATCTTGAAGTGAAGACCAATAAGAGAAAACACAAAGCATTTAAGGTCCTGCAAGAAAAACAAACAAAGCATTAAAGGAAGAATTAGGGTTAGGGTTAGACCTTCATACAATATTTGTTCACTATTCCCAAGTGCACAATATGAAGAGCCGGTTTTCAGGCTGAACATCCACAAAAAAATTAAATAGTAATAATAATAATCAAGATCACAAGAAAGAAGACCTACCTGAACAAGGTAGTAGAATATCCGAAGTCCTTCAGGATCTTTGCTACTCTGGACGTCAAGCAAGGAACCAATCTTGGATGTGGTGAAAGAGATGTGATCATTGCCCATGACTATCTCCAGCTCTTGCCGCCCAATCCTATCTGGTTCGGGCCAGTTGTTGTCATCTTCCTTCAATATCTACACAGAAACTGACCTCCCTGAATCAGGTAATAGAAACAAACAAACAAAAGAAAGAAACACATTGTGCATTCCACGATATCCTCCAAAAACATGTCAGAAAACTATTCATCTTCCTCATACAAACTCAGAAGTACTTGCTTTTTTTTTTTGTTTGATTTATCAAACACGACCCAGAACGACCTAACCCTAAAAGCCCATACAAAGGAACTCCCAGGCGGGCGCGCTATACACACACAGAGCCATGACTCAAACGTAAGAAACAGACAAAAGGGAGAAGCCATAAAACCTACCTCGCTATCAGAGATGATGCGACGACACTCGCGAAGCGCAGCCTGGGTGAGGAAAACCTCCTTCCGGATCATGGTGTCGTTCTTGTAGTTGGAGTTATTGGCGTACCTTAGCTTCCCATCCGGCCTAAACTCAAACTCCAAAAACTCATGCCCAAACTTCCCCTTGTGCCCGACATAGTACCGGACGTAAAACTCCCCAACCTCCTCCGCCATCGCCAAATTCTCCTGCGTCAAATTCCCTCACTCTCTCTCTCTCGCTCTCTCTCTCGCAGAGTCTCGCTAGCGCGCTTGTTCGCTTCGCCTCGCTCCGCCGAAGGAGGTTTCATTCAACCGCCCAGTTTGTTTCATCCAAACCGCGCCTTTCATATAGTTTTCATCTGCGAGGGGGTATATTTAGAGTTCTACATGGATATATGTATCATCCATTCACTTGTCTTTTCATCCATATTGGCGAAAGGGCGGCCTGTGCTTTTTTTCTTCCAAAACCTTTCTTGGGGCACAATTTACTATTTGCTTAAAAATCTTTCTTTTGAAACTTAAATTTAAAGCTTGTGGCCTTGGGATTTACCCTACATGTAGGTAGGGCTTGTGAACAAAACCTTTAAGAAGTCAAGGGAAGTCGAATCCTCCTCACACATTGCTCCTGTGCTTCTGAAGCTCAAAGAAATATTTGTAACCCTTCATCTAGGGGCTTCCAACATTGCTCAATTTGATAAAGGAATGGGGGAAGATATGAGAGCTAGTGCTTCTAACGTCTCGTTAAAATTGCTCAATCAATTTGGTAAAGGAATGGAAAAGATATCAGATGTTTAGTGTAATGGGATTCATTGTTCATCAATGATGAGTTAATTTCAAACAGATTAAAATTTCAAGCTTAAATTTTTTTGATCATTGCATCTTTTGAATGCAAAGAACTTTTGTAAAAAGCCTTGGTTGGTGCACTCATCAGGTTTTTAAATCACTCAAAATAAACTAAAAATATGAGCAAAACATGAGTTTAGAACTCAAGAGAGCAAAACATGAGTTTAGAACTCAAGAGAGCAAAACATGAGTTTGGAACTCAAGAGAGATAGAGAGAAATCTAGAGCTATTTTTTGTCAAAATTTTGAAAACAAATTATCACTCATCATTTTCCTTGTATTTTCTATGATGCTCTTTTACATTTAACACTCAAAGAACATTTGTAATCCTTAAATTTTGCAAGTCCAATGACACCCAAAAAAAAAAAAAAATATTCAATTTGGTTAAGGGATTAAGAAAATATAAGAAAATGTCAACAATAAGTACACGTTTGATGATATGGGCAGTTCATCCTAAAAGATTAGGGGAAAAAATTCGAAGGAATTGGAGTTGCATAATTGTGCATTTTGTAATTGAAAATTGGTTTTGCTCAATACTTCTTCATGGCAAACAATCAAACAAATTCCCATTTAAATACTTGAAAACTATTTTAATTGAGTCAATTTTTATTTCCTAATCCAAAGTCACATACAATACAAATTGATAAAATTTTTAGATCTTTTTTCCACATTAATAGATATTTATCAAATATCTTTGGTATATATATTTATTTATTTATTTTTAAATTTACAACATATCTTTTATTTAAAAGATAAAATTTTTAACAAAGTTTCAAAGTTGTTTTCTAATATCAATTATTTTGTAATTTAGCAGAAAGTTGTGTCTCTGTGCTTTGGACCATAACCTACCGTTCAGACGTCCTGGACCGTCTGATTTGTCCTCCTCCAGTCATCGTCCAATCACCATTCACCAAGCATAACCTGCCGCCCTTCCTTTACTATACATTCATCATCTGGACAGGACGTCAGTATATGATTTTTCATCCATTGAGAGGTGGGTTACATGATTTTTCATCCATGCATGAGAGGCATACATGGGTTTTCATCCATTAAGAAGAGGGTCATGCCGTCACTCTTGAACCTCCGGATGGTAGGTTTCATCCAAAGGTTACATCCAGTTGTTAGTTACTGGAAATATCTTAGGCGTGATTTTTTTACCTTTTGCCAGTTACCTGACCAATTCACTAGTCCAGAAGGTTACCACATGCAACCGAACCTTGTTTTGAGACGTGGAATTAGGTCCTGGCACTGGGTTTTTTTCTCTCCGTGCTTTGGACACACGACTTTGGCCCATGGAAACGGACCTCGTTTTGAGACGTGGAATTAGGGTTTGGCGCTCTCTAAGAGAAGCTTGAGATGAAGCTTGCGTGTTTGTGCAACTTCTGTATTTTTCTCTTTCGTGGGGTATCTATCACTGGGCGGGAGCTGAAGAAACAGCAGCGAGAAAGAGAGACAATTATCCATGAGCAATAGTCCTGTAACATCTGAGAGATTGCCAGACAGACATGTCAGCATATGCAGACAGATTAACCAAGTTGAAGGCAATCTCCTGTGAGGGCAAAATCTAGTCTGGAGAGACACCAATTAACCCGACCTTGCAATTTCTGTTCACCACAAGAAGTCAGACCTCACAATACTGAAAACTATAAAAGCATTCGGTGTGGGACACACTGCAACCATCTATGCATGAAATGCCCTTATGATTGCTGGTACAACCATTGATACCTTTTGTGAGAGAATCTGGACTTGCTGACCGGGGCCACAAACTGGGTCAAGCTCAGTGACACTGTTGGCTTATGGGTGATTCATCAAGGTTACCTTCAACAAGGCAGATCTCTCATGGCACTGCCTTACTTACCACAAAATGGTCTAGGTGGAGGAAGCCCTTATTCAGAGGGAGATGCACTTGATGTACTGGGTCTGATCCATGCCATCCATGGAGAAGAGGGCATCAACACAGTTTCTGCTTGAGAGTCTGAGTAACAGCAACAAATGAAGTCATCCACCATGGAGCATGTTTAGGGTTAGGCCTCACAGCACTGGGAACTGCAGATGAGGAGATATATGAAGATACAAAGGGGGTGCTGTATACAGAAAATACAAATTTGTGCATCAACATCATGATCACATGGTATATTGCCAGGAGAGCTTAGCAACATGCTAGTGTTGTAGCAAACCCTGGACTGCCAGTTCTCTACAATATGTACTTCCAGAGTTTTATTCGGCAAATACTAAACTTGGATCACTCACCCACGGCGAACTACAGCTGACCTCTTGAACACCACAATGGCCAAAACCACCACTGCAAGCATCATGCATGCCTTCACTGACCACTCAAATACCGTGTTCCCCTTCTCATTACTGGATACAAAATTCTTGTCAGCTGCTGTTTCAAACAGACTAGACATGAAATCCTGGAATTGTTTTATGAAACTGTCAAAAGCTGTCTTTGTGCTCCAGTACAGCCTCGAGAATATGTTGGAACTCTTGCTTGACTGAGTTGTTTCTGAACTGGCAGAACCAGCTGCAGGAGTAGTAGTACCTGCAGTGAAGAGAGAGAAAGTGTTCAATGGTTGATAAATTGTGTCAGATTTTGTGGAACAGCTGATTGACCTCTTAAGATCTCAGGTCAACTGGGAGAATTTTCTAGCAGGGAGATGGATGAAGTACCTTCAACTTCAAGAAGCACATGCCTGAACTCCTGAATCTTCTGATTAGCCAGCACTGCCTCCCACACTGTCTTGTCAGTTGCCAATGAGAGCACCAATCCCTACACACATTTCCAAACCCAGCACATCAAGCCACACACATGTGTCATAGATAGCACTCCATAACAATTCCCCTGTATTGTCAAAACAAGAGCATCCAGGATCCATCTCTGCTATTTCTTCTTGCAATTTGCACCAGCATCCAGGATCCAACTTTGCTATTTCTTCTTGCCATTCGCAACAGGATCCTTCCTAGCAAATCTATCTCTACATTCTTCACAAAGCACTTTAGCTAGCACTGTACCTGAATCTGTGGGTTGTGTTGGAACTGGTAAAAAGCCTCCAGCATTGCACTGCTGGGAGCACCTGTTGTCTCTTCCCTGGCAACTGTGGTTGTTAGCTCCAGAGACTCCGGAGGCTCCATCCAATCAGGCTGCAACGGCATCAGCGCAGAGCTTGTCTCCCCCTCCTCATCCCCGACCGCAGTTACAGATGACACTTCAGCGATTTCAATGACAGAAGATAAGGGCGATGGAGGTCTCTCAACTCTGGGCCCCGCAGGAGCTGCAACCATGCCTCTGCCATGCCCATCCCAACCGACAAGGTCAACGGCAAGGGACAAAACAAGCTCCACATACAAGCTTCTCCATTCAGATCATTCTTCCATCATCTCAGTTGCAGGAGAAGAACCAATTGAAGCCGGGCGTGGTCCCGGACAAGGACGAGGGAGGGAACTTACAAGCGAAGAGCGCTCCGCAGATCCGCAGTAGCTTCCTCGACTTCCGTGATGGAGGGAGGAGTCCCGAACACATAGTAATCCTTCTCTTCGTCGCCGGCAAACTCCCAGTCATCAATCTCCCAAGAGACGGGCTTCCCCCGGCCAAAAGAGTTGCGATGCTGGATTGCCGTCGCCTGCTGGCACGTGCACGAAGTCGCACGAACCGAGGCCGAAGAAGGCGCTTGAAGCGAAGGTGTGGCGGTACAAGCGCTGCAGAACGCAGCATTCGACACCGCTATGGTTGGAGCAGCAGCAACTCCGACTACTCGCGCAACGTTCTTCCACATAGTTCCACCTCCCATCTTCAACAAAGAAACGTCCTCTCACACACTGTTCCCACACAATTTTGTTTGCCAATAGAAGAGGAACTGTCCAGGGTTGTGAGCTTTCTTCAACACACCCTAGAGAACTTGAATCCCTTCTGATCCCTCTATCAAAGTCTCTCCTTCCTCAATTTCCGTCCCGTTTCTTGCCAGAAGAAGACAGATGAGGATGTTTTGACAACATATCCTCTCGTTCACAGCCTCACAATTAAAGAAATCAGCCCATTCCGACTCAAGATCAGAGGGGCCCGGTCTCCTCGCGTGAGAAAAAACACAAAGCGTGCAGCGGCAAATGATGATCGCTGGTTCTTGTTGCCGAGAGAGAGAGAGAGAGACGGTGCCCGGCGTTTCGTTGGGTATTTGTTGTCGGTCATTGGCCACTCCTCGCAAAACAAGGCATAGAACCCGTCTCGTCACCGGGTCACCTAGGCCCGACCCGATTTGTTTTTTGGAGAGTAAAGCTACCGCTTGAGCCTGCCAGCCCATTTCACACTTTAAAAATGAATTCTGGTTATCTCCCGGCCCATTTCACACTAAAAAAAATGATTTCTGGTCCTACCTTGGATGCAGTCTATTTTATGTAGGGTAAAGCCCGGGACTGTTGGCTATTCTTTTTAAACATAAAGGAGTTGTCCTTTATACTAAACAACTCCTTTATTTTGGACATTTTAGACAGGGTGGCCTCTGTTTTTGTGGGACTGAGGATTTATTGGCTAAAACAAAAAAGGAGTAGAGTGAAATTAGTTGGCTAAAGAATGGACAAAAAAATATCGAAATTCTGGCTACTTGTAGAATAATGAACATTTTTTTTAAATGAAATTTGGCCACATATACATATAATTGAATAATTTTAACTCGTAATGAAACTAACAATTGATGGGGTCACTGAAAATTATGTTTATTTGCTGGTGTCCCTTCTAAGTTCTAATGAAATAATTGCATGCATGCAAGTCTTGACAATTATAATTTTCTGGTCTTTTGTTGCCACTTATATGATGTTTCAAGCAACTCACATTACCGAGTTTAGACCTTAATCCTAATGTTATTTAACCACCAAGCTTGCTAGTTCCTTCAATTCAACTAAAATCTAATGCTTGAGCATATGACATCCTCTAATCAAACAAAACATATATATAGAAACCAATTTTATCACACAATTGTTCTAGATCACTAAAATACAAATTCCCTCAATGCTACTACTCATACTTTCACAATATCAAGTTTGAAAGGAAACATGTTAATTATTCGACAATGGTTTCAAAACTAATATTAAATATAATTATTTTAATTATCACATTGTGGCTCTCCATCAACCTTTCAAGAGTTGTATGTAGCATCGTAAGGGAAGGTTTGGAGGTCATGAAAAACTTGGCACTTCATGTCAACTACAAGTGGCAAATGTTCATTCAATTGATTGCGCAATTTTGTTTTCATGAAACTCAAAGTACTAAATGTGTGCTCATCTTGTACAAATACAAGATGGTAACAATCGCCATTTTTGCAACTTTTCGAAATTTTGATGACTAGTATCACAAATGACCACAAGTGAAAGTTGTCGTCAATCATTCATCACATCCTAGTCATTGGATTAATTTGAAAAGGCTTTTGTAGCACAGTAGTTGCATTGGATTGCATTGTTAATTTGAACAAACTAGGTTGCATGTCTAATGTAATTAATGACAGGATTGGGTCCAACTCAAGAATTGGCTTCGACTTGTGCACAAATAATTGCTTGGAATACCCATATTTCTTTTTCATTACCACAAGATGATGCACCCCAAATTTTTCAAAAGATTCATATGGGAGTATGAAGGCGAAAACAACGAAAGAAAAAGGAGTGGGGATATGATCCCTAACTCGCAACACTTGGGGGAGTAAAAACATGTGCTGGAGCTCTAGGATGGGGATTAGGACGAATGACAAGTGGGTCAATTATTCACATAGACTTGCACAAACCAAACAACAAGTTGGTTAATGCATAATTGAAGCACTTTTGATGCATGGACGAGCCACATGCACACACGAACTCATAAGACTCATCACAACCCAAACTTGGGAAAAATCACCACCTTCCCCCTTATAGTATTCTTTGTGATTAGCCACGGGGGCTACATCCAAATGTCATTTTGTCCTGAAAAGTCGCGAGAGTCCCGAAATTCCCAAAATTAGACCTCCCTCGAATTTGGAAACCCATAACTTTTTGTGCAAACCTTCAATTGAGGTAAGGTTTGAAACAAAATTGTAGCTCTTGTGGAGAGCTTTCCAAATATATGTGGCATACCACTTGAACACAAGTAAATCAAGGTGATTCCTGACTTTTAATGGTCGAGAGTCAAATTAACACTTTGACTCCCAACCTTTTTTTCGACCATAACTTGTGTTTTAAGTACTCAAATGGGATGTGCGAGACCATTTTAGACATTTACGTTTCAAGATCTTTTCAATGGTGTGATGAATTTTTCAATCCAATGAATTTTCACCCTTGTAATCACTCTCTGAAAATTTGAAAGTCCATTGGGACTCTACTCCCAAAGTGGGAGCCCACTTGGGAGTGTGTGGGTTCATTCCTTCACACCCTTTCACATTCCCAAAAGCATGAAATGTGACTACTAAGCTTCATTCTTAGCCCGCACCTTTGAAAGCCCTTGTTTTGGTCGCAAGCCCAAGGCTAGGGTCACAACAACAAAATAACAAACAAAGTTTGTTTTGAATTACAAATCCAACCAATATTGTAAATAGACCATGTTGAATGCATCCATAATGTGTGATGTTGGAAATTGTGAAAAAAATTTACCACCAATAATGAAACTACATCTACACACATTACAAATAACATTGAAATAAAAACCAAGCATCAAAAGAATATAAATTGCAAAATAGGATGAAACCTACTTGCTTTCACATTTTGGTCTTTGCAACAACTATAGTAGGAAGCTTATTAGTTGTTACAATTTGATCCCATCAATAATTACAATGTAGATTTCTTTTGTTATGGGACTTGACATCTTCATTATTAGGTTGCAATGAACAACTCAAATGTTGTGATCAAAAGTTGGTTCAAAACACAAATTTTTTTTTCCATCTGAGTTGATATCTAAAGGATTAGTCACTCATTTCATGGGAATGGCATCATGCTACACCTAAATAAGTGCTCTAAAATCCCAAAATTGATCGTGTGTGTATGTTATTGTTGGATCCTAGTATATTGCATATTACACATCAGCTTAACAAATTTTAACTGAAACAAGATAATCATGTATAAAAACATCATATTTTTGTGCAAATTGCATGAGGTTATGCATTGATCTAAACATGGGCAAAAAACATGCCAATCCTAGCAAAATGTGGATATCAGTGAAGTGGTCAAAGTTGGTTTTTATAATGGCTAATGTTGAAGAATCTTGTTCCATCTTAACAAGTAATGTTCAATACTCATTCATGATTATCGCAACAAGAGACAACATGGAAAGCCATCACATCTTTATATTTTTAAAGATCTTTAAGCCTTTAGTTTGCACCAACTTAATTAATTTCATGAACTCCACTTGTGGCATTTGGGTGAATGTGAAAAATAATTATGGATTGATTACAACATATCTTCTATGGAAAACATGAATGGAAGATGGCTCAGTGTTTATACTGCTAAATTTGTCTTGTGCACCTACCATATTCAACATCTCACTAACAACATCACATCTCAATGCAAAAAAAAAAAGCTTACCACTTTCTACAATATAATAAAAAATTTATATAATGCACCATACTTTTTTTTTTTTTTTTTTGCAAATTTTTATTTTCAAAAAATTGAAAAATATGGTATCAACCTATAAACATGATGTTTTAAAAAATAAATCATGCACATTAGACAAATTTTGAGAAGAAAAAAACAATAATTTTCCATAGTTTTACAACACATTGTCATGTGTACTCAAAAACACAGAAATGATAATTTTATTTTTCTACAAGTGTAATGGTAGATTTAGAGAGAAAAATTTGCATGGATGGTTGCAACTTCATTGTCTACATTACAAAATTAAAAATATACATTACTACTTACCATGCAATGAATTCTATCAAGTTGTGGACTCTAAGAACTTTGTAATTGTTTAACAATTCCAATCCTTGCTCCATGGAAAACATTGATTCCATTTACACATGGTGACACAAATTAATATTCGCTTAAAAACTTGCACAACAAATCATAACAAATGTAAACATTGCTAACTAACACACATTGTAGACATGGTTGCAAGCAAATTTACTAGCTCCAAACGACAAAAGGTAGTTGGCGATGTCTTCTTTGCTCAATCCGCCACCATTGCACACTAGAACCATGATGATTTTTATGAGGTTTTTGGAATTTGCTCCTTCTAATACATGGTCCAAAGATATCAAGATTCGTACATGGCTTTAATTTTCAACAACATATGCATGCATTGATATCCATGGTGCATTATCAATTATCATGACTTCATTGCATGTTACTAATAAAAACCTTCAAGTTTGAATTGTTGTCATTACTTTCAACAAAACTTGTTTGTACATATGTTCCGCCATGATCCATCCCACATAGTCACTCTAATGATGCTTAGGAATCTTTGGGACATTCAAAAAATTGAAAAGTTCTTTCAGTGCTTCATACTCCAGCATGGGCTTCCCTTGTTATAGGAGATGGAAAATAGTCCCCATTTGTTGCTTCTTACAAGCTTGTTTCCCCTTGAGACATGTGACTTGGTTTTAAATTGAGATAGAATTGAACTAAAAAATATATTTATGTTCATTTATCAAGTGCCGACATTTCTTATCAACATACCACTCCCCTTTTTTTCTCCCATTCCACATGTTTCTTTTTGCATGAGGTTGTCCACCATGTTTTTTAAGTGTATCCCATTTTGGCATTAGGATTTTTTCTCACTTATCAATGATATTGCAAACTTGACACTTAGCAAAATCAACTAAACCATCTCCCTTTTTCATACATTCAACCCATGGCAAGCACATAGCTTAGTTAGACTGAAATTTTTGAGTTGTTTGATAAGAAACCTTTCTTTTCTTTGCCACTCTCTTGACAACTTCATCATTGTCAAGACTTGGTTTTGAACTAGAATCATTGAAAACAACAATTTGATCATTATTCAAAGCAATTGGACTTATTGAATTAGGTTGATCTAAATATACAACCATTGTTCCATTAGTAAGGATATTAAAATATATGTGAGGAGGAAACAACTTTTCAACTAAGTTGGATCCCACCTTTGTGTTTTCACAACTAGTTACAAACACTAAAACACCATGCGGAGTTTCACAACTAAACTTGGGAAAGGCATTTCTAAACTTGTGCTTACTCCATTCTCAAAGGTTTGTCTATTGAGACCATTGTCGGTTCCACAAAAAACTTGACTTAGGAACAAAAGAAAAATAACAAACAAAAGCAAACACTTTGAACATTGTGTGAACTCATAAAAATTTCAAAATACGAGATTTGATGTTTGCAAACATGAACAGTTCAGTAGCTTAGAAGTTAGAAGTGAAAATGCACATAAAACATATGGAAAACAATTATTAAATTTTGATAGACAAGAAAATATGTAATTGCATATTACAATGCAAGTTGCAATTTGTAATTCATGTGCAACTATTGCACATTCAATCAACCTTAAGCATTTTAATGTAACCACTACAAACTTAATATCAACATTTGAGTTTCCAATGATAAACAATAAAGGCCAATCCATACTCCTTACTTTTCTTGGACCTTGAAAGTTGAAAGTTTGACAACTATAAATTTTAATGGATTATGGGGCCATACAATGTTCAACATATCCATAATCTAAATGATAGTTCTAACTCTTGAGTCCTGACATGACAATGTGTTTGAACTTTGGATACTCTCATACTAAAGCTTATAGATCCAAAACTAATTCAATAATAACTATAGACAATCAAGAAAATTTTATAGAAAATGTTAATGGTTAATAAATGAGTATATTGAACACTTTTGATTAAACTTGCACAGTGTGCCAAGGCACTAGTGGCCCAAAGTTCAACCTTGTTATGTCAAGGTGCAAGTAAAGAGATAGGAACCAAAAACCATGTTGGATAATGGTGAAAACTATGAACTTTTTTACATATGTTTTTTTCTTGACATTTTAAAGTTATGTTAATCATTCCAAGTTGTGTTAAATGACTAATATGAATGTTGAGGAATTCAAATTTAAAATTCATTAAATTTAATTTTGGATTTTGGTTTAAAAAAAGACATTTGAACTTGAATAAATGTTGTGTTAGATTGTGGTTAATTTTACAAAGGACTATTGTAATAACATAATTTTGATGGTAAAAAATTTAGATGATAGTAACCTATTACCCAAGTTCAAAAAAACTCACAATTTAAAAGATATTGAATTTCAAAATTTTAAAAATTCAAAGTATTTTTCAAATGTTTAAAATTTCAAAAGTCATCTACCACATGTAAACGGGGTGTAGTGTGCATGATATACAAAACAAAGTTGTAGATTATGATATAAGAAAAAAAAATATATATAGTTAGCATATTTTGGTATGATTCAAAATTATGATAAATTTTCAAGATGAAACACATAATTTGGCAAAATTTACACACTTTGAAAAATTCATATTTATTGAACAATGATTAACACAAAGCACGTGATTTATCGAGGCAACTATATGTATTTTTAATAACAAGTTGCACAAAAATTCATTCAAAAATTCTTTCATATGAAAAAATGAAAAACCGATAAAAAAGACTCATAGTTTTTTTGTAAAATAATCTCATTGGCTCTTATTTACATATTTGCACCCATTAATAATAAATACATTATATTCAAGAAAAAAAAATGTATGGTGTATACGTTACCTAGAGGCTACTATTAATTATTGGGCGATAAGAGGGTTCACATTGTGGATTTTTCGACATTGATATTTTGTGATTATGCATTAATGGGGGACCAATTGTCTATGACATGGTGGATATAAAATGATATTTTATCAAATTCTCTAGCAACATGTGCCATTTGATGCAACTAAAATTGGTTCTCTTGTTCAACCAAGTGAAGAAAATATGGCGAAAAAAAAACATATTTTTAATAATCTTTTATAGGTTAAAAAAAATGCATCGAAATTTGTTTGTTTTTCATTAGAAAAACAAATTGTTAGGTAGTGATGAAAAGTGGACAATAATGTGAAGGTGAAAGCATGAAAAAATAAACTAGTTGGGCCAAGGTTAAAGTCCTTTCTAAGGATTGTATTTTCCACATGATAATTTTCTATTGGTTTGTATTACATTTTTCACATAGTTTTTAAACTAAATATCAAATTTGAAGCCAAATATGACATATAACATGATAAAAACTCAATTTTTTTTGCATCAATCCTTATTTGATAGTCAAATCTATAAATTTACTTTGAACCATGATTACAAATTTAAAACTATAATAATGTAAAAGGACATTCAAATATTAAAATCTAAAAATGTATATGTATTTTTTTTTTTTGAATGTTTTGAACACATGGATCCTTTCTTGTGGAATGTATTAAATCTCACAAAAAAATTGAAACAATTTGGTGAACATTTAATAAAGGAAAAAAACTTTTGATTAAAAAAAACCAAATGTCCACATGCTTTTCTTGAGCATTTTCAACATATAAAATGACTCTTGAAACATGGTGAATTTTCATGAAAATTTTATAGTTGCAACTTTGAAAGTATAAGAATTTTTTTCAATTTTTTTTTTTTTTGACATATAGTGTTCCCATGATGATTTCAAATTTTCAAAAAATAGTTTTAAAGGACTGTCCACACACTATTTAGCTCCTTTTTTAATTTCGTGCTTTCACTTGTGAAGACTACCTAAATTTATTTACAATGATCACTAAGGCTATCCAATTTTTCAAATCATTTGTTTTACTAATTATATTGCATAATTTATATTAGCTCTATTTTTACAAGCCCAAAATTCAGCTTCACATTTGAGATAATTATGAAATGATCCCTTTTGGGCCCTTCTTTTATCTCTCAATGATTCTTTTAATCTCTAAATATTTTTATCCACAAAATAATGAAATTCTTATTAAAAATGAATATAAAATGTTATAATTCAATATTAAATTGCATGAAATTTGAAAACATTTATAGTTGCAATACACACAACAATGATCAAGTGAAGGCAATTCAAAAACAAAAAACAAGATGGAATTCAAATTTGGTTAAATTTGGATTTTATTTGAAAATTTTAATCCTCATTTAAACTCAATGTAGTTTTTTTTCACTGTTTAAAAAAAATCTCACCCCTTTTATTACCAAACATGGGGTACTATGCTTTCCTTATTTTGCAAATATTTTTGTTGTGTGAATGTTATATTCCATTGTAAAAACTCGTTGGATTTCTTTTTAGTGTAAGAGCATTTATTATCGCTCACCAAATCGCCCCCATTAACATGAAAATGGTGGCCAAGGCAATAAAGGGGCTCAAAAAGTTATCCTAATGGTGCAATCCCCACAATTATAATGGTTAGCTCCAAGTTGTTGTTAAAATTTTTTGTCCACTCACCACATTTGAACTTCTTTTTATCCTCCAAATTCACATTATAAAATGTTTTGAATCTTAATTTCTTTTGGTTTTCATTGTTTTTCACGTGCGAGTGGTTAGGTTGGCTATTGTGTGGTGGATGTTGGGACACCACAAGTTTTGTTGTAGAGACAAAATGGTTTTGTGACAAGTTTGTGAAGGAAAAGAACTATGTGCATGATGAAGAGACATAGATCCTATAAATTTTAAGAGCGTGTCAGAAGGTCCCATTGTTTGAATAACGCTTTAAAATACTACATTTTAGGAGTGGATTGCGAGCCATTACAATGACAATTGCCCTTGTTGGGGAGGATATTGCCTTGCCAAGAACCTCAAAAGCAAGTGGGGAGCAATGAAACATGATGTTACAAAGTTTTGCAATGTTTATGCACAAGTGGTGGCCTTGAATTTGAGTGAAATGACTTGATAGGACATGGAAAACAAGGCATTTGAGCTTTACAAGCATAAGCACCTTGAGAAATATATTTTTGCATATTTCCATTGTTGGGTCTTGTTGTGAAAGGTGTCGTGGTGGGTTGAAATTCACAAGGAGGTTTGAAAGACATCTATGATGCCCATAAACATGAAAAGGAAGGCCGCATCAACTTTAGTAATCAATTTTGACCAAGACAAAATGAAGCAACCATTGCAGTTTAAACTAACAATAAATGATGATAGGATGATTGAAAGCATGGTTAAAAGAAGCATCATGTGGTCACAAGGATCGCATGGAGTGAAAGAGATGGATCACATTACAAAAGGCCGTGAAAGCATAATGGGTGCACATGCCAAGGCTACAAACAACATGGTTGAAACCACAGGCTCCAAATTTGAAGTTTTTTGGACCAATCTACAATGATGTTATTTCTTTAAATGAATCACAACTAAAGCCATTAGATGCAAGGGAATATTTACAGTTACGCAAAAATGAAGAATTGGGCAAACTTTGTAAGAGATTGGCTACATTTAATGGAGTTGATGCTATAAGAAAACAAATGGAAAAAACACCAAAAACACTAATGGAGTCTATAGGTGTGGAATAAAGTTGTGCAAGAGCAAACATTATAAAAAAAATCCACTCCCCCTTCAACGCACCAAGATTGAAAATGTTGATTCATTACGATATAATGCCATAATTAATTTCACCCTCCTCCCCTTGTTACAAGCTTAGATTTATTGTGCACAATAGCCCCATCCATTCACACACACATGTAAAGTGCATTCCTTGGGACACAATTGGAATCTTGCAATTTAGGTTCCCATTAGTTTGATAAAACCACTTCACATTCGATAGTAGTGCATTTCCCCCAACTTGGTGGAATGATGTGCCAAATATTATAGTTGATTCCTCAAATAAAGATGATTTAAGTTTCCTTGATTAGGTTATAATAGCTTCAAATAGGTATTTTTAAGCAAAAGGGAGCTCCCAAGCTCCTCCTAGCATTGGCAACAAATTTCATGGCTTTGATGGAGGCAACCACATGGTAGCAAAATATTTTCATGGAGCATTGAATTTTAATGATTCCCATTTGTAGATGTATTAACTAGTTTTTGAATTTGGTTGAATTCAATTTTGTTGTAGAGTTATGGTCTTGTAGTTTGCTTAAAAATGCTTTAGTTTTTTTATTTTGAACAATCAAAAGAGAATTTTTGTTTTGAAGCTGTAAAATTTTGAAACAAAAAGGAAATGGAAATTTTAGATATATTAAAGGGCTTTAAATGTGTGTCTTGCAATTACTTATTTCATGTTCATTTATTTTGTGAATTTGTTTCGTGCCCATTTGATGTGTGAATTACCTTCACATTCATTTGTTTTGTGAATTTGTTTCATGTTCATTTATTTTGGTTCATGTTAATTGTTATTTGAATTTAAGTTCACTTCATGTGGGTCAAAAGATGGTTGGGGTACTAAAAAGGACTGTTTCCTTTTATCAAATGGACCCCTCATTTAAATACGTTATAAGTTAATGGCACATTCATGTTAAAAGTTTAATTTTCTTCATGGATAGATTCTATTTTGTGCATAGCATGTCAAATTTGAACAAGTTTTAGGATTCCTACCAAGTCTTGGAAAAAAATCTTGGACTTTGTTTCTTAGAAAAAAATAAAACTCAAAGATTCATAAGGAATGTCTAAACAATTTTTTTGATCAAAGATTCTTATCATGAACATCTTAAATACTAATGTACATAAAATGTATGAATGTGACAAAAACCAAGTGCCTTGTTGCAATGTAAAACGTTTCAAAAAGTGAAATTTTTGGGAATTTTGGGCCATTGATAAAACATGGCCCACATTGGATAAATTTTACTATTTTTATTTTCATAAGTGAAAAAAATAGATATTTTAGATGCCTATATATAATTTGGAACAAAATTATTTTATTTGACATGAAAAAAAGGGGAAATCTAAGATAGATCATAAAAAAAATGAAGAAAAATATGAAAGTCCTAGGAGTGAGTCTTTAGTGTTTCAAAGGGGTTTACCCCAATCATGTTTGACCCATGCACACTTGTTTCAATTTCATGCATACCATTTGTGCAAATCCATATCTTTAGACCCTTAACAAAAAAATTCTTTCAACTTTCCATTTAGATTATCAAACAATACGAACACAAGAATGTTAGTTTTTCATGTGCGTGTATTAAATTTTGTAATTCAACTCATGAAATAATTTAATCAAAATTGACCTGAAATGAGCTTATGAACATAACATGGGGTCAACACAAAAGTTGCACAAAACTATCACAAGTACCCCAACACAAAACTAGCCACAACTACCTCACTTCTAAACATATCCAAATGAAACTAAATGAATATATTTCTTGACTTTCATATGGTGATATGCCTAGTTCAACCACAACATAATTTGAAACATAATTAGGCCAAAATGGCCAAAAATGGATCTAGATATGAACCTACACAAAGACATAATAATGGTCACAGACACAAAAACAATTAAGAATACAAGATTTTTTAACCAAAATGAAAACAAAGGTATGCCTAGTTCATGAAACAAGGAAAAAAAAAATCAAGAACATGATAAATGCCAACAAGAATCCAAGAAGATCTTATTGCAAAGAAGAAACAAAACAAAGTTATGACAAAAAAAATGTACCCAAAATTGGTGTTGAATAGATTAAAGGTAATGAGGAATTCTACCTTTATTTATACCCCATGGGCACCTAGCTCAAAAAAGTTTCTCAAGAAGCTTCCAATCAACATGTGGCCCGTGTACACCCATGTGTGAACTATGAATGAATTAAAACTCAACTAAAAATGAACTAAAACTCAATTAAAAATGAATTATAATTTAATTAAGAGTGAATTTAAACTTAACTAAAAATGAACTTAAGTTATTAAAAGTGAATTAAAAGTTAACTAGAAATGAACTGAAATTGAATTAAAGATTAACTAGAAATGAATTAAAAAATGAACTAGGAGTTAACTAGAAATGAACTGAAATTGAATTAAAGATTAACTAGAAATGAATTTAAAAATGGACTAGGAGTTAACTGGAAATGAATTAGTTATTAACTAACAAATGAATCAAAAATCAATTGAAAATGAATTATGAATAAAATGGAAGTGAACTAAAACTTAACTGGAAGTTAATTAAGAATGAACTGAAACTAAACTTAACGTTAGGTATAAGTTTATTACAAGTCATGAATGAACATTTCAAATGAATGAACTTCATGGCATTGGCATCCATGACAAGAACTATGAACTTTTTGTCATTAATTTACCCATAATTTTTGACTCCCAAATTGGATTTTCACAATTCAAAATGTTGTTGATTCTCATTTTAAATAGTTATAGCTTTTGTAGTTCACATTGAGAGCAAATTTGGCAAAACAATATTATTTATTTGGAATGCTGAAGCTAACTTCAAGAATGACAACATCAAAGATCACATGTTACTTTGAGTTTCCAAAAATGTTGAATAAAATAGAAGGCATAGCACAATGAATGTGCTAATTTTCTAATTCATGAGTCCCCTCGACCAATTCATCAAAATTAAACTTTTGATGTACCCCAATAACATGCACCCCTTTCACCAAATATGTTTTATAAACCCAAATTTGACTTGTCCTCCACTAGAGTCATATTCTACATGATAACACAAGCCATTGGGATATCTTTTATTTTTTGAATCTCCTAATGGTGTGATGGGTTTTTGATAATGGCCCATCATGCTTGTAACACCCCAAAGCATTTATCAACATCCTTGTGGATATATTTTGCATCATAGCATAATGAAACTTCATTTTGTCTTTAAGTTCATGTATAGTTTGGACAAAACAACTCTAAGGAAGGTAGATATTATATGCCAATAAATAATATCTCTTATATTTGTGACCATTGTCCACAAAACTAATGTCATAAGACTAACTTCATAACACATTATGGGTGAAAGCACACTACATTATCCCTAAAATGTTGTTTCAAGGTAGTTTTTACAAGATTTTGAAAATTGTAATTGGCCATGTGATTAAATATAGTTGATTAAGATGAAAAAGGACTCAACACTACAATGTTATATATAATATAATCATGTTGTAAGAATTTCATTGATAGTTTTTGAATAACCATAACATAATGGACTTTCAAAGGAATACCCAAAAACCTGTAACAATCCATAATCAATGAATATGGACTCCATGCACCTTCATATAATGTTTTTTAATGAATAAAAAACTCAATGGTAATATGATGTGGTAACATTGATACCAAATAAAACTTTTTGGAAAGATTTTGATGACCACAATTTTCTATGTACTTTGAATTACGTTTTTTTTTATTAAGTCCTTTATTTAATGAAAATAATAATTTAGAAGCTCATCTTTCAAATTTAAGTTCTCCATTGAGTAAACTAGGGTTGAAATTTTTTTAATAGTAAATTTTGAATGATAGCTTGTAAATGATTTTTATGATTTAAGGTATCCTACCTTCACACTACTTTCACAATATTAATTTAGGCAATTATGGACTTCCACATGTACCTAAATGTATTACACTTTAATGTGCTTTCACCCTTGTTTACAAACAAGAGTCTATCTAAGACATTTATGTCATTATTTGCGCCATGAAGGCCAAAAAACACGTGCCATATCCAAAGTGATTGGCTTGTAATTGTTGTAAGGACTACTATAAACCTTTTTTAATCCGTGTTATGAAATTTCCCTTGCTAGGAAATACGACAATTCATTCATTGATCATGCAAACAATCAATGGAAGTAAACATTATTGGAAAACCTTGTTGAACATTCATTTCCATTTGTCTCTCAATGACAATTTTAGTAGATTGGTGCAAATAGGCACTTTCGAAGACCTTTCAAATTGCTCAACAAATTGTTTCATGTTTTTTATAGTGGTGGATTTTATTATTTTATAATATCCATCTATTGCATTTGTTGCAACTCCGTATGCCAACATACAAATTATAATGGTGCACTTTTGAAAACTTGAAAGTCTTTAAAAGTTTGTAACATCTACCTTTAGAAGAAAAAAAGATCATGTGGAGTCACAATTTCAACAATCCTCAAAAAAAAAATGTGTCACATTTTAAATTAACATTAAAAAAAAAGTGAGTATGAGTAAGTAAGGTTATTTACAAAATAGTCAACAAAGATTTGATCATGACCTAATGCACACTCCCTCATCACATTCGTAGTTCATTTCAAGCAATATTTCTATGTTTATTTTTCACCAATTCATCATTGGTTGCACCTCCTTGCATTTTTCTTAGAATATTTGTGACAATGGCATCTTCTATAGCTTCATCATTGATTAGATCATTTGTTTGCATTTGCATTTGGCACCTTCACAAAGTTAAATCCATTGAACTAATAAAGGAAAATTATTTTAGGGCTCCTTACATGAATGCTTGTGTATGCACAAAGAAAAGGCTCGTGGAGCCTTTGGAGCATGTGAAGGAAATGAGTTGCTTGATGCTATAAGGAGATGTTAGTGGGAGCCACTGAAGTTACCACCTCAACCTCACATGCCGTTGCTAGCTTGTGTGGCAAGGGATTTTTTCCTAATTTTGTCACCAAATTTTTATGACTTGCCCAAATACTAATTAGGACAACCCATTTGGTGGTTTGATCCTAGTTGGATGATAGGAGATACTTTAAAGTGAAGCCACATTACTCGCCATTAATTTCATGTGTGACAATAGTTACCATTATATTTCCTTCATGAACATTATGTTTTTTCAAAGTCCATTGCACCTTGTTACCTTGCCCACCTCCTTTCGAAAGGCCTACTTCTCACCCATTTCCTTGCCCATTGTTTCATGGCCTTCATGCTTATGACTTTTAAAAAATAGCATGTGCGTTTTATGCTAGACAAAACCAATGTTGTGTGGGTATATTGTTTTTGATATATCCTAAAGGAAGGGTATATGCAAAATTTTAATTTATTTACCAAAGGATAAGGGGTTTTTTTGTTTGGTCCATTAGGGTATGGTATGGGTAAAAAACATTTATAATTTTGGGTAGATGGGTAAGGTCCAGGTAACCGGACTATCATATACCCATTCTTAGGGTAAAAAATGATAAAAAAAAAAAGGTAAATAATTTTATCTTATTTATGAAAAATAATTTTTTTTTGCATTTTGGAATTTATTTAAACAACTATCACATGCCTAAATCTAGTGGGAAAATGCACACATGTGATGTCAAATTAAGATAATAAAATTGCACCAAAATACTTCAATTTACTTATGTTTATTCCAATTTGAGAAAACATTGAAATCAAATTGGACAACATCTCACTTGCCCTACTAAACATAAATGAAAATTTAAAAATCAAAATATGCCTTATTAACAAGCTCAACATAGTGATCTAATTAGTCTTCAAACTCTTTTTCAATATGATCTAAAAAATTTGTTTTTACATCCCCAAAGTCATCAAGATGCTTAACCCCTACAAATGTTTCACAACCAAAACGTGGATTGTTTGGCCAATTCTTGGATTTATTAATACAAATTGACTTAAGTTTTGATTTCCAAATCAACATGTATGAAGCCTTGTTAAAATTTCAGCAATAGAACTTTTTTGTTTTACTTCAATTTGGCTTCCCATAATATTTTAAATCTAACAAACCAAGTATCCAACAATAGGAAATTGTGCTTCATGTGTTTTCCATCACTTTAATGGATCTTCGCAAGATTCTACGTAACCAATTACATATTTTGAAAAATGTAAGTTTTCATTGCACCTATAGTCAAAGACAAATTATTAACATTGCACATTTGACTAATATAGGTTTTATTAAAATTTATGATTAAAAAAAAAAAACTTACATATGGTAACCAAAACCAAAAATTTACATTTTCCATGACAATTTGATTTTTGAGTCAATCTTGCACTAAACATTACCAATGGCCGTTCTTGGGGGTGTTTTGCAAAAGGATGAACTTTTTGATAAGTTAAACACAAAGGAGATTTAGAGTTTTAAAATCATTTCTTGTTGTTGTAGTTATGTTTTTTTTATTCCCACATAATTATTCAAAATAAAAAGATCTTTAAATTTGGGATTAAACATTAGAGCCAACATCATGTGAGTTTTTTTGGATCAAATTGATGCAAACAATCTAGAAATGAAGCAAGGACACAAATGACTTCTAATCACATCCTACTTGCTAATAATAGTACTTTCGAGTCAAATTGAAATGCAAGAATATAACTCATATGGATTTCTAATTCAAGTTTCTCACTTGTCAATTTCACACAAAGGTTAATTGCATTTACAAATGCATTGAATTCAACAACCAATAACCATGATGTTGATTCAACACACAACTTGATACAACTGGGGCCAAGGTTGAAGCAATGATTTTTGTAATGGCCCAAATTTGTGATGTTGAAATTTTGCATTGTAAACTCAATGTTTGTTGACTGTAATAAACATGAATAATAACCTTATATTTAAGGGCTTGTTGGAACATTGCCACTTTGGATGCAAACCTCGACTTCACAGGTGTGCTTAGTTTCCATGGTTGTAAACATGTAGCCAAACACATTTTTTTCCATTCTACCCTTCCGTTTCTTGATATTTTTGGCCATGTTTTACAAGTTTGAATTGAAGATTGTACAAATTTGATGTTCACACGTTGTAAACTTGAATTTACCTTCTCATCAAAAGTGGCATATTGGCAAGCTTTAGAAAGAGCATGTCCAAAACAAACACCTTCAAATGGTGCCAATATCCCCAATCTTTGATAATTAACAATTTGTTTTAAAAAAATTGTCATTGTAAACAAATTTGTGCCCTTATTTTTCACATAACAAATAATTTTGTTAATCAATCTATACTTTTCAAACAAAGCTTGCAATTAATTAACAAGATTAATTCTAGTAGTGCGTTTTGTGTCAAATAAACCATTTGTAACATGTTTTGGTTCCCAATCCAATGTTAAGAAATTAATCGTAAAGGAAAAAATATCAAATGCACCTTTGCTCATCCAAAGGTCAAATGTTATTATGACAAAAATTACAACATTGATATAAGGCAAAACAAGCTTTTCAAGTGTGCATTTTACCACACAAAGTTATACCTTTTCAATTAAGATTCTATGTGATGGAAACACCAATTGTGGGTCCTTGCATAAGCTAAATTACCTCGTCTGTATGTTTTCAAATCAATGAAAGCTTTTTGTTCTTCATTTTTTTTTAATATGTTGTAGTACTATTAAAAAATATAGAAATGGATCCTGGAGTTATAACTTTTCAAACCTTGGAACTTTATTTCTTTAAGGCATTTGTTTCAACAAAACATTGTTGTATAATCTCATTAACATACATTTAAAAAATGTTAGAATGTTAAACTTCACAATGTTTTTTCATGGCTGAAGTTCATTTTTAGTTTTATAAAAGATTAATCCTTTCCTACCTCGAGTTTTTGATCACAAAATATGACAAAGAATCCGTTCTATTTCAAGGGACACAAGTTTATCATCATTTAGTTTGAAAAATGCCCAAGGAGCATATTTTTGATCCCATGGAATCCAAAATTTTGCTTGCTAGAATAACATAATGAGTTGTTGATTTGATTTAGGAGTGGAAATATTAGATCTACTAGTGGAAAAGAGAAACAACAATCGTGTGGCCATCACCATCTAGAATTAAAGAAGGACAATTGGGGTTTTCATTCACCATGGGGAAGTTGCAATAGGATAAACAACACACACACAAATGGTTAAGGGACCATAAAATAAAAAAATTCCCAAAAATGGCCAAGGACCATATGAAGTTCCTTGGAATTTGTGAATGGAAGGGCATGGAGCCTTACCTAATACTAGTGGGTGCCCGTGACTTTCGGCCACTGTGAAGTCCCCCGGTTTTTTTAAACTTGGTTCGTGTTTTAGTTTTTTTAAAAAACTTTTAACTTATTTATTTATTTATTTTTCATGTGTTTTCTATTTTTATTATTATTTTGTGATCATCTAGCCGGATGAACATTTCATCCATCCCCTTAATCGGGACGGACAATAGTTAAAAGAAAAAAAACTTTCTCAAAATCCGTCCCATCATCAAGCCGGACGGACATTTCATCCATCCCCTTAATTGGGACGGACAGTAGCTAAAAGAAAAAAAGGTAGTCTTGGTTAATACAAAAAAAACAAAAAATTGATTCTGGGCTATCCAAGGCCTAAATATTTTTTTTCTGGTCTTCCCCTAAATCTGTCCCGTCATCAAGCCAGATGGACATTTCATCTGTCCCTTTAATCGGGACGGATAGTAGCTAAAAGAAAAAAATGTAGTCTTGGTCAATACAAAAAAAAAGAAAAAAAAGATTCTGGGCTGTCCAAGGCCTAAATATTTTTTTTATGGTCTACCAAATCTTTTGCCTCAAAAAATTAGACTGCCCCTGATTTCTTTTTTCTCTGGAGTCAGTTACATCTGGGGAATTACATTTGGGGAAGCTCCACAGGGAACGGGCAGTGATTGGAAGAATCTTCCAAGCATTGCCCACACAGATAGACACCATCACTGTTGCTTTTCCAGGCGTAACTGAAAATGACATGCTGTGGGCAGGTGTTTGCCCTGGCTGCCCTGCCCTGCCCCTGCCCTGCCCTTGCCCTGCCCTGTTTGTTACCACAGATAGACAGACACCATGTTTGCTTTTATATATAGGATGCTAATGTTGTCGTTCTTGTTTAATGTTGTCCCTTGCAAGGTAGATGTTGGTTGCATTGATGGTTATTACTGTAACTATTCTTGACCACAATTGATGTTTTGGGTAGATGCGACACTTGGAGCTTACATTCAAAAAAAAAACACATGTACACATAAAACTTCCCCACATTCAAAAAAAATAGAAAAAGTTTGTGAGGTCAAAATTCCTTTACAAGCTCCCCCATATTCTAAAATCTCCCAAAGAGTAGGTATACATATACAACAATATATAACAAAGGAGGTAGATGCACAAACAAAAAATGCAAACTCTTTCATACTCTAAAGTCTTGTACTATAGATACAACAAAAGAGGTAAATGCACATGCACAAAATTCCCTTGTAAAATCCCTCGTCCTCTAGAACCTTTTAATACAACATAAGAAAAAAATAGATATATGAACAAAGTTCCAAAAAGATTGAGAACACCCACACATAGAACCTTTAGAACCAAAAAGAGAGGGAGGCAAATACACATAGAAACTTACTTATAAACAAATCTCAACCACCTTGAAATGTTAGGGTTTAGGTTAGACTATGGTGTGGTGAATATGAATAGTGGTTTATGTGAATAGTGGTGGCAATTTTAGGGTTTAAGTGAGATAGTGGCGGTGTTTTTAGGGTTTAGGTGAAACTTTACTTTAATAAAATTTACCTAAGTTTGAAAACATATTGAGGCTTAGGTATGAGTATTTTAAAAACCATATTCAAGGTTATGAATTGAATATATATATATATATATATATATATAAGTTGTTTTTTGAACTTCTAGGTTGATTATGTGAAGTTTTTTTTGGTGGAAATCTTTTTCCATTGTATAAGAAATATTTAATAAAAAGTATATTTTGTTATAAATTCCCTGTTTTTTTGGAGAAAAGTCCATCAGGAAATGGAATTTTTTTAAAGAAATTAAAAAAACATTGTTCAAAAAATTTTACAACATGAAAGGGTGCTTAAGATATTTTACTTTTGTATTTTGAATATTGCCAAATTTGACTAAATATATACTTATAGATGATCATCACTTGACAAACATAAGAATATTGAAGAAAATAACACTCTTTTGAATAGGTACTGGAGCAAGATATGGTTTAGTGTTAAAGCACGAATAATGTTAAGGTTTTTTGTTCATTTCTTGTCCTTTATCATGTTGAATGAGATCCGTCCCTATATCATTGCTACAACGAGAAGGAAAACAAAAAAGGAGTAATGAATGGCACATATGCCATTATTTTTCATACAAAGAAGGTGAAAGTTATACACTTCAATGGAATATTATACATGGCAATCACTTACTCAATCTTCAATACCTAGATGATTCCCATCCAAAGATTGATTTCATCATCTCCCTTGTTATTCATCCATCCATTCATCCCATACCTTTCCTAACTACCCATTCATGAAAATAACATTGATCATTATTAACATAGAGATCACCTAATTGAGGACATTATTTTCATTCATAGGGGGACATTATACATAGTACCCTATTTACATTTCAAACATTCCATTCACACTACACACCTTAGTGTTTTTTTTTCCCAATAAAAAATTGTCATTTTTTGGACAAAATAATTGGGAAAAGTTTGGAATTTTTTTTCTTTTCCTAGTGTATAAATTTGACTAATTTTGCTAATGTTTGGGAAAAAATAAAAAAATCACCAAAAATCTCCACAATTGCCTATAATATGAAAGGATGCTTAAGATTGTCTAAGTTCATACTTTGAACATTGACAAAATTTGGTTAAATATATTTATGGGTGATTGCCATTAGAGCAAAATCACAAAATTGAGAAAAAAACACTTCCTTGGTGCCTTGGAGCTTCAAACAAAAATCCAATTTCAACAAAAAAAAAAACCCCCAAAAAAAACCTCCTACAAAACCAAACAGAGCATAAAATTAATTTAAAGGAAAAAAAAAAAAAAAACCATATTCTTCTCCAAAACCATATTTGCTGGTTTTTTTGGGGGAAAATGGTGTTGCTGGTGTATTTTTAGGGTTTGCTTTTGCTATTTGTCCATGATACTTGCTCCAGTTCACGATCGCATCGCTTTGTGTCGCCAGATCTGCTGCGCGAGCGCTCGCTCGCAACGCCCAGAAGCTCGGATCATTGTCGAGTGCCTGCGCTGATCCGTGCAGTAGGAGGAGGCGGAGAAAGGAGCAAGAAGCAAGAGAAAGAACAACGACAGCAACAACAAGAAGCTCGCCATGTACGGCGGGAGGAGGGGTGTGATTGCAGCAGTGCGGTCCTGGAGAGCCGCAGGAGCAAGGAGAGTTGCTGCAAACAAGCAGCAGCAACAGCAGCAATCCAAAGGGTTCGGTAGCAGTAGTAATAGTAGTAGTAATGGAAGTGGAGGGTTTTCCTCCAGGGCTGTTATCAACGCTACCTCTAGAGATCTTGTGAATGCGTCCTCTTGCGGTAGTAGGAGCAGCTTCTTGGGTCCTGCTATTGCACACGGATTCGCAACTGACAATACTTCAGCTGATTTCACGGGGGCTGGAAGCATCGGCCAAATCGCGACAGTCATCGGAGCTGTGGTGGATGTCAAGTTCGAGAAAGGCCTTCCTCCCATTCTCACCGCTCTGGAAGTGCAGGATAATCCTCTTAGGGTGGTGCTGGAAGTGGCGCAACACTTGGGAGAGAATACTGTGCGCACTATTGCCATGGAAACCACTGATGGGCTTGTGCGAGGCCAGAAAGTCCTCAACACCGGAGCTCCGATCCAGGTACTCATCTCATCCACGGCTCTCTCTCTCTCTCTCTTTCTGTGTGCAAGGATCGGCTGCCATTAGGGTTTTTTGTGTAATGCATAAAGCGTTTTCAATGTTTGAATGTTGTCCTTTGCAAGGAGGCTGGCAACATGGCTTCCCACAGTCTTCTGTCATTTTTGGTTATTCACCTAATTGGATCTCATCATTTGAGATGCTTCCTTCTTCTTCTTCTTCTTCTGGCATTTTGTTCGTGAAATTTGGATCTCATCATCTGGGATGGATGCCTTCTTTTTCTTGCATTTTTGGTTGTGTAGTTAATTGGGGTCTCATCATCTGAGATGCTTCCTTCTGGCATTTGTTTGTGAAATTTGGACCTCATGATTCATCATCAAGGATGCTTCTTCTTCGTCTGGTGTTTTGTTTCTGAATCTTAATATATCATCTGGGAATTCTACAGGTTCCTGTGGGTCGGGCAACATTGGGACGGATTATCAATGTCATTGGTGAAGCCATTGATGAACGTGGTGACATCAGTAAGCTTTCTGCTTGCATTGTATTACATAAAACTTCAAACTGGTTTTTTTTCACAGATACATTGCAATAGCATTCATTTATGAATGGTTTCTTTGTTCGAGCATTTTTCTTTTCCCCCCTTCAATGTGTAGCTGATTTGTAAGATGTCCTCTGACATTGTTTCTCCTCATTTGTTGGTGTTGTCACTTAGGTCAATGGAGGAATCTGTTGATTCTGCTGTGTCTGCTTTGTTTGTTAGGCTGGATTGGCAATGTTTGAATCATGCTGTGTTTCTGGCAGGTAGAGAACATATTCTTGGGATACATCGTGAGGCTCCATCCTTCATTGAACAAGGGACAGAGCAAGAAATTTTGGAGACAGGAATCAAGGTCGTCAGGCTCCTATGAGTTCTTTCTATATTGGATGCATATTTTGCTGATAATGCATTTTAGCACATCTCTCTATGTGCTGTGATTGGATGCCAAGAGTAGTCGAACTTTTTCTTCAGTTGTTGACAATCAAGCTTCTTGGTTTTTCTGACGCATTCAAGCTTCAAGCTTCCTTGTGTTTTTCCCTCTGTCTTCAGTTTTGTGTAGTCCAGTACTTGGCAGATCTGAGATTGTTGGATGGGATGAATATTTGTGTTTGTAGTTGTAAGAAAGTTACTTACATATTGTTTTTGTTTTGGTGATTTTTCAGGTTGTGGACCTTTTGGCACCCTATCAGCGCGGTGGTAAGATTGGTTTGTTTGGTGGAGCTGGGGTGGGTAAGACGGTGCTTATCATGGAGTTGATCAACAACATTGCAAAGGCTCATGGTACTCATGTGTTCTTTTTCCCGATCTGTTGTTGTTGTTGTTGTTGTTATTGTCATCAGTATCTTTTTTGCACCTCCAAGGCTATTGATCTCTAGGTGACATTCAAGCATTTCTCTGAGTGGTATGTTTCATTTTCAGTTTTGCTTAGCTTGGCAGGTCTCCAAGATATATGTCTGATTTTTTCCACATCCATTTTACTTTCTGTCTTGACAATGCATATGTGCATCCAGCTCTGATGAGAAGAGAAAGAATTTTTTTGGAAAAAGGCTAGAAACTGGTTGCTCTAGAGCATTGATCCTGTAGATGGTTGGTGATTTTGTGTGGGTTTACCGAAGCCTTATTGTGGTTGGTGGAGGTGCAGTCTATCTAATGATTGAAAGTTGGCCATCCAACTTATAAATCTGAATGTATTGGCTGAGGTTTCTTACAATGTCAGAAATTTAAGCTACAAAGACAGGCGGAAGAACTAAGTTTGCTGCTTCATTTGTACATCTTCCAGGTGGTTTTTCAGTGTTTGCGGGAGTGGGAGAACGAACACGAGAGGGTAATGATTTGTACAAGGAGATGATTGAGAGTGGTGTTATCAAGCTTGGAGAGAAGCAGGTGCACTGTGTTACTTTGTATTTTAAAATTGGGTTCTTGAATTGTGGGATAGCTTCCTTGCTGTAGGATTGTGTCCTCCATTCATTTGATGCTTGCAGATGATGTTTGAACAGCATGTAGAAGAAAACTCTGTGTGATCGAGGAGCTTTGTGGGTGGCAGTTGGAAAGCAAGTGTGCACTAGTTTATGGGCAGATGAATGAGCCCCCTGGTGCCCGTGCTCGAGTTGGGCTCACAGGCCTTACAGTTGCAGAACATTTCCGAGATGCAGAGGGCCAAGATGTGTTGTTTTTCATTGACAATATTTTCCGCTTTACTCAGGTGAGTTTGCTTGGAAATATCCAGTCTTAGGTGCTATGTTCAAGGTTTGGATTATTACAGCACTTTGTTACCAGTAATAAAAAGGTGAATTGTTGCTGATTTTATGTCTATTTCTGGCCAGAGTTTGCTGTTCTGTGTTTGCCTCTTCAGTCATGCCACATTCAGAGGAACCAATTCTTTGTATTTTCTTGATGGACAATGCTATCACAGCCATCTGAAGTTGTGTTTTGTACATGTCATATCACTGGACAGGCCAATTCGGAAGTGTCTGCTCTTTTAGGGCGTATTCCATCTGCTGTTGGTTATCAGCCCACTTTGGCAACAGATCTGGGAGGGCTGCAGGAGCGGATTACTACCACCCAGAAGGGCTCTATTACATCAGTGCAAGCCATTTATGTGCCAGCTGATGATCTTACAGACCCTGCCCCTGCCACTACCTTTGCTCATCTTGATGCCACAACAGTGCTCTCCAGGCAGGTGAGTTCTTTGAGGCGTAAATTCCACAGCCTGTACTACAACAAGAATGTCCAACTGATGCTGTGATTCCTAATTGCTAGAAACCTCAAAGGCTAAAAATCCCATTGCACATCTCATCATTTGAAATGCCAGGTGACCACAAGGACCAATAAGAGAAATTGGTACTTAGAGTTTCACATGTTCATCAATCTGTCTCTCAACGTGCTAATTGTTAGATGATTTTCTTTTTGCCTATTGGGGAAGCTTGCTAAGTGGGCTGCTGTGCAGATCTTTGGAACATGTAAAAGTCTGAGTAATGCAAAAGTTTTGTGCTGTTTTGGAATTTGCAGATTTCTGAATTGGGTATTTATCCAGCAGTGGACCCATTGGACTCAACCTCACGGATGCTATCACCTCGCATATTGGGTGAAGAGCATTACCACTGTGCTCGAGGTGTGCAGAAGATATTGCAGAACTACAAGAATTTGCAGGATATTATTGCCATTCTGGGTATGGATGAGCTTAGTGAGGATGACAAAATGACGGTGGCCCGTGCACGTAAAATGCAACGGTTTTTGAGTCAACCCTTCCATGTGGCTGAGGTCTTCACTGGGTCTCCTGGGAAGTATGTCGATTTGAAGGACAGTGTTTCAGGATTCCAGGTCACTACTTTACCCCTGCTTATAGCCCTTCTTGCATGTGTATTTAAGTCTCGGTCTCTTGCTTCTAGTTTGCTTGTTTACAGGGAAGATTTTGGTGAACTTTGTAGAGGCAATTGCCTATTTGTCAGCCATTCATTACTTACTCACATTCGTGCCATATTGCATTAATGGTTTTCTGCAGCACTGTAAAAATAAAATGAAATCTGAAGCCTTGATGTCTGTTTTTATAGTCTTGCCACAAAGCATTGTGAAGTAAGTCTCTTGCTGCTGCTTGCATGATATGATACAAGAAGTAAAGAAATGGGTGTAATAATGTGCAGGGAGTGTTGGCCGGGAAGTATGATGATTTGCCAGAGCAAGCATTTTACATGGTGGGGGGGATTGAGGAGGTGGCACAGAAGGCTGAGAAAATGGCCAAGGATATGGCTTAGAAAACACTTCAGAGAGAGCTTGCTTCTTCTTTATATGTAGCCACTAAATGTTTACAAAGATGATGAAGAAGAAAAAGTGTGCAAATGGGCTTCGTTTGCTGAGCACCACAATAAACAAAGCAGGGGAGATTGAAGGTGGTTTTCAAAATGACTCCAAGCATTGTGTGATTATCCTATTTTTCTAGAATATTTTGTCGCTACCTTTGATGTAATGTGGGTAATGTCTGTACCCATTAATGATGCATCTCTGTGTCCTGTTCTCATTCTGTGTCTATGTCATTTATGGCAACACTTCTATGAACAGCATCAAATACATTACACCAAAGAACACATTGCATCACAGATCTTATTGGCATTTGTCCTCTGTTTTTTATTCTAAAACTTAGTACGCACCATGTTCATCTGTTTGTGTTCGCTGATAAAATAATTTTTTGTAATCTTCTAAAGGAAACAGTATGTGAGTGCCTTGTGGTTGACCACCTCTCATCTGTTCTGCAAATCTGAACTGTACTCATACTATCCAGCTCTACTCTTTCAAAGCCCTCAATCTTGTACAGTTGTTGCTTCATCACATCATGGTTTGCTTCTCTTGCTCTTAAGCACTCCTGAACAGATGCTAATGTATTATCTTTTACTTGTTCCTCTAATCCATTTCCTTTCCTATTGCTGCTGTGGGGTTCAAGAATAGATGTAGAGATCCGTTGACATTTTACTGGAAGAAATTCTGGATGATGTTGATGACAGTCCTTACCTTCCTCTGCTGTTTTTGGCCTGTCTATGGAAGCACAATAGTGGGTAGAAGAAAACTGGTTGCGTTTTGAACCAGAGTGTGCATCATTGTCATCAGCTTCAGTATCAGTGTCATCACTGGAATCCTCTTCGGAAGAGTACCCCCAAGTTAACCATGGGTGCCCACATATTCCACCATCCTGCCATAGAATTGTATAAGAGGCAATTTAAAAATTTGATCTATAAGGACAATCAAGTGGACAGAGGGAAAACAATCTGTGCCCAACAGTGACAGTCAAAGTCTTGATTAATCTTACAAAAAAATGCTCTTTGATTTCAGGAGAGTTCAAAGTAATGAATGTGAAGATGATGACATGAAGGCCATCATCAATTTGAGTTCAAGTCCCTCTGAAGGTTTTAGAACTCTGTTTACTTACTATTTCTCCAATCAAAATGTACTCACGGATGGAGAACATGGCCCGCATTTGAGCTGTCCAATCAACACCCATTGGCTGCCATCCCAGGAAACATGAAAGTCATGTCTTACTGTAAAGTGGTCACTATTACTGTAGTTACTTGGCACAAGAACAAGAACTTCATGCTAGAGAGAAATGATGCAACTTATCAATGGAGCTGTGAACATCTTGTAGAAAATTTCATTCAGAAAACCATGAAAAAAAAAATCACTACTTATTACCATCCATGAGCAAATGACAATATGCGGTTTTTCTTCACGGATTGCATCTGATGCATCCTGTTTTCTGACACATGGTCCATTAAGCCCTCGTGATCCATTATCTGTGGCCATAACGGTAATTGTCACGATCGGTTCCTGCAGATCCCCAGACAACAAAGAGTTAGCCCACTTCTATCCAATAACAGGAACATCATAGTTTTTTTCAGTCTTATATCTCATCTTTAAGCTGCTCAGGTGTTTGAGGAAAAAAATGCCTGAAACTGCAACATTCACAACATGCTTTAGAGGAAGAAAATGAACCTCAGGTGAAGAGGAGAAGTGGGCAAGAAACAGATTGAGATAGTAAGATAAATGTCCACTGCCGGCACCCACCTGAAAAGGTTTCCAAGCTCCCCAAAACAACCTCTGTGAGAAGCACTTTCAAGTATTTGGAGTAACCAGCTACTACTAGCAAAAACAACAACCAAAAGCTTTAAACTGGGCAGCGGCTTCTGGTGGCAGACTTCATTACCTCAAGAACTTTCATATCTGAAAGTTTATATGTTGCTGCTCTGTCCCTGTTCACAAACAGATAACATCCAGAACTGCTCCATCAAGAGCTATTTACTAATAGTCTATGCGGAAGAAAAAACCAGAGGTCTTTCACATCTCTTTGTAACTTGTTAAAGAGAAAAGCTTATGAAGAGAGACAATAAATACAAGTGTCTTACAAGCACAAAACAAGTTTGGGTGGGGTCTCTCTCTGAGGAGTGTAATCTGGAACATACTGTAAGTAGTGAGCGAGTGCAGAAACATGGTCCTGATTGAAGACTTCGTATTTCACTTGTCCATCAAACATCCCATTATTGCCTTCCACAAAAGCATGCCACCTGACACAGCCTTCACAGTTGCAATACACAGACCCATTTTCTCCAATCTACGTTGTCCCACATGACAGATCAAAAACAGTAGCTGTGAAAAAAAATGCCAGTTTGGAAAACACCCATTTGCAATACTTCTTACTTGTCTGTCATCAAAGGCTCTTGCTTGTGAACTGTGAACACATCTCCCTCCAGACTCAGAGATATGAAGCCTAACAAGAATCTGAAGAATTGTCTCTCCATTAGGAAAAACAACATGAATGGAATCAAAAGCCTTGCTCTCTTTTATGTCAAAGCATTTCAAGATTTGCTCACAGAGGAAATAAAACACCTTGAGAGAGAGAAAGAAAAGGAGAGAGGGTTAGGGTTTTGACATACCTGCAGTTTGCAAGAGGATTCTGAGGAAGACGAGAAAAGGGAGAAGTCTTGCACCAGATCAGAAAATGTTGGCAGCTTCATTAGCATCTGCAACATCTCAGAATCAGAGCTCAGAACTTTGTTGGGGTTGTGTGGGTGCAGGATTCCCTTGTTGCAATAGGCAAAAGATCCTTTGTGATTGGGGTTCAAATTCCCCCAAGGGAATTGAAGGGTTTCATTGCAATAGCTAGACAAACACAAGCTAGCTATCACCAAAATTTGCTGAATGGGGAATTTAGGTAGTCGCCAAATGTATGATAGCTATGAAATTTAAGTAGCCAATTATCACTTCATTGAAAGAAATTTAGTTGCCCAAATGCTCTTTTAAAAAAAAAAAAAAAAAACCATGTTGCCTAATATTTCTCCCTTCAAAATTTACTTATCGCAAAATATGCTCCATTGTCCAATTGGAGGCAGCCTTGATGGTAAGTTGTCAAGAGACAATTTTATGGTGGGTTCCAATTTCATCAAAACCTCGTCCAAATTTCATTAGTGTATGCAGAGGACACATATTTATAACTTGTAATAATATTTCTTCTAATTTCATGGCCAGTTTTGCACAAAACATAAAGCCTTTTGCTCTGATTTTTGCATCAATTTTTATGCCATGCAAAGCTCATGGGTGATGGCATTACCATGATTGAGCTTTTTGACAAAGAAATTGGGAAGGATTGGTTTTTTTGGGTAGTGCAAATTCAACTAATTTTGCTAAAACAAGAATTCCAATTTCAACACCAAAAAATTGGAAATTATTTAAAATACACATTGAAAAAACTGTACTAAACCTTATTAGAGCATCTCCACCGGTGCTCAGTATGTCACCCTGGATAATAAAATTAAATGTCTAAATTTAGCTGTTTTTTTTTGACAACCCCACCAATAAAACTGTAACTGGAACTGTATATACTTGGGAACTACTAATAGGAAACCACCTGGACCAATCATTATGATCGATCAATCAGAAATACTGAGATGCAATCAGGTCCAATTTATTACACTCTTTTTTGGAGGTGCACAACTGCGTTGTGCCTTTTACCAAGCTGCACGAATTTGGTGCAGAAAAACCAATTTCCTGAGGTAAACCGCACATTTTGATTTTTTCACAATAATTTTTTTTTGTCTGGAGTCATATACTGAGCACCGGTGGAGATGCTCTTACACTAGGCTCAGTTCTGTTTTTTAACTACCTACCTACTTAGGTAGGTGGTCACAGCAACCCTATTTTTTGGGTGCAATCAGGTACCTACACCTCTCTAACCAATGTTGGCGAAACCTGAAGCCCTAATGGCGATTCCGAAGACTCTCTGGAGTCGAGGGTTTAGGGTTTATGGAGCTTGGAAGATGCAAACAAAACGTTTGCAAACTCTTTCCTGTTTCTGTCGAGTTTCGATTAGTTTTTAGCAGCCGCAAAAAAATTGTTTTTGTTTTGGTTGTTTTGTTATGTGCATGTGGCTCTCTTCTTGCCTCTAGGAAGATTGCTCGTCTGCAAGAGGAGCAGAGGAATATTTGGCGTGGGTTCGAGCCCCACCCCTTTTGGTTTTGATCCGGTGTGTGTTTTGAGTCTTTGAACCAGACTTGAAGGCTTTTGTTTTCTGGGTGTAAAACTCTTAATAGGGTTGGAGCTTCCATGGATTTTTGAGAACCAGAATTGAATGGTTTTTGTTTTTTAGGCTGTAAAACTCTTATTAGTGTCTGAGCTTCGAGCTTCCATGGGTTTTGGGGGCGATTTGAGAATTCTTTGCGGGTTTCTAGGGTTTTTGTCCTGAGATGCTCGCTCGTCTAGTGTTGGGAGAATGACACCATTGGAGATGGCGCTATCTTGTAGCTCCTCGCAATGTTTGCGAAAATGTTGGCGAACTTTTCTTCGAGCTTCTTCTTCTCACGGCAGCTTATCAGGGCTAGGGTTTCCAATGGCTCGATCATGTGCAAGGTTTCCGGAGTTGTTATCTCCTAGCTCGTCTCGTTCTTTCAGCAGGGCTGCTTGTTACGCATCTCTGGATCCATACAAATCTTTGTACAATGGTTACTGGTGCGGGTCCATGTTCAGGTCCGTTTTTTCCCACAACCTGAGCTCCGGTTTAGTGAAATGGAAGCTCATGAGAAGCCCAGCGCTTTGCAGTCTCCAGAACTCTCAAGCTCTGTCAACTGGGAGCTCAGAACCTATTGAAATGCCAACGATTATGACCGAGGAATCTGAACAATTGGGCAATATGGATTCACAGCAGTATCAGATTCTCCTCAATGAGCTGGAGGTGAAGACAAGAGAGTTGGAGGCCAAGAGGATTGAAAATGAGGCTCTTCGAGATGCACTCCGGCATGCTCAAGAAGGTGCAAATCGTGTCACCAGGGATTACATTCCTGTCCCTGTTGAAAAAGCAAAAGAGGTCGAGGTTGTTTTCTCCAGTCAGAAGGCTTCTAGAAATGTGCAAGAAGTCCTGGAAACTGAACTGTTTTCCAGAAGCGAGACACTTGAGGGGGAAGCCCCCAGCAAATTGCAGGAAGGAAGAGAGGATGATGTAAATGCAGGTAGTGTTGAGGGACTTGAAGCAACCAAGGAAACTCTTGAGGAAAAGAATGTGGAAACATTGAGCATTGCTCTGCTAACTGCACGAGATCACCCATGGCCAGAATGGCAATTGTTTCTTGAGCAGCTAGAGGCAGATGATTACTTCAACTTCGAAACAACAACAGACAACAAGAAATCAACAGAAAATGAGGAACTTGGTCAGGATTCAGGAAGAATCAAGCGTGCAGCCATGGGTTTTGCTCGGCAACGGAATGACATTCTTCGGTAACAGAACTGTTTTTCTTTCTTTTCTCTCTCTATTTGTCCTCAGCTTCTCATTTCTCATAGTTGATTTCTTGTTCTGGGTTCTTTGAAAAGAGGATTCAGAAAATAACAGGAAAAGAAAAGAACTGTAGTTCAATTGGAAGATCGAGTATTGAGAAATGTGGGGTTTCTTGAGTGATGTTTTTTCTATGGCCAAATGTATGCAGTGCTCTTTCACGGAAAAATCTAAAAACTGTTGCCCAGTTTGGCTGTCCAAGCACTGATCTGAAAGCTGTAAAAGCTGCTAAGCGGCTTCGGGCATTTCTGCAAATTGAAGAAGGCATTGTGAGTAATCTAACCATTGCCATCTTTATTTTCCATATGTTTGTCACCATTGTGTTTGGCACTCTGTTTAGGAGCACCCTGTTATTTGTTTTTTTGCATAGCACTTCAATGCTGAGTTTGCAAGGACTGAAACACTTAACATTTTCTGATGTTGAATGGTTGCATTTGAGATTACTGTTGCAAGATGAGGGTGTGGTATTTGAATGGGTTACAATAGTGTGCATGCATACAGTTTCTTGGTGCAGCCAGTAGCTTTTTACAGTGCTTCTACAGGCCATGTGAGAAGTGTCTTTAGCCAATTTCAATATATCTGAGTGTTGATAGACTCCATTGTGTACAGACTTGTGAGCCTTGTGAACTCCGGACTGAATGCTCAAGAGCTTACAGTAAGCCAGCCCCACATGAAACCACCACAACGACCGACATAATCCGCGTTCTTGTTGTCTATTCCTTGGTTATCGGGGCTTATAAGCGGGATCTCCCTGAAGATGTTGATGCAGCAGCACGGAGTCTGCTGAGTGAGGTTGTTGCCCTGGCAAAAACTCCATTCAATCCATCAATGACTCTTCCCGTACCCAAGAAACCTGACACCTTGTCCAAAGAAGGAGGCTCAAGGAATGGCAGCAGGTTGTCTCCAGATGATGTTAGGAATAAGCGGAGAGGATTTGATCAGGTGGACATGAAGCCAGGTGATTGGCAGTGTCCTGAGTAAGATCACTAGCCATCAAGCTGTTCCACCATTGCTTCTAGATTTTTTCTGTTGTGTAGCTTTTAACTTTCCCATCCTCTTTACCTCTTCTTTTATCATGACTAGTTCTTAAGTACAGTTCCTCTGCTAAGTTCAAATTCCAAGCCGAGTTCCAACTTGGCTGTGTTGTTGACTCCAGGTGCAATTATGTGAACTTCCAGAGAAATAGTGAATGTCGTGAGTGTAGTTCTCCACGACCTCTTGCAGATTTGCGGCCAGGGGATTGGCAATGTCATGGGTAAGTCAATCCACAGAAACAATAAACTCTTGGGAACATACAAAAGTTTTGACATGGATTTCCAATTGAAGTTGTGAACTCTTTTTCCCCCATATGAGGATGATCTTCTGGTGGTATTTTGTTGCAGTTGTAAATTTATCAACTTCGCCAAAAATAGGCTGTGCCGGAAATGTAATGCAACAAGGGTAATAACAGGAGAGTTACGGGAAGGTGACTGGATTTGTCCCAAGTGAGTTTCTCACCAATTCTGGTTGACACCTTTTGACTTCTTCACCCATACCCATTGTTATATTTCTTGACTCTAGAGCCCAGCTAGTCTTTGGAAATCAGAGCTTCTTAAGGATTCTTCAAATGCATGTGGAATTTGGTTAGTGTACAGCTTTATTTGCAGCAGGATATCAATCCTGCAATTGAGAAGGTAAACATCACTGATTTGTTAAGGTTTTTCTTGTAGGTTGTATTGATCATGAGTTGTAGGTTTTGACCTGCTTAGCAGATGTCTCACCCTGTGACATGTATAGGTGCAAATTTCATAACTTTAGCAAGAACCGGGAGTGTTTTGACTGCCAAGAGGTGAGGCCCAGATCAGCAGGCAGAGGTGATGACAGAGGAGGAGGCAGCTTGTCCAGAAGTGCATATTCAGGCAAGGAACGTGGCCATCCAGACCAGTTCGACATCCCACAAAGGCGAGATCAAATCTCCAGCTCTAGGAGAAACTCAAAGCATGAAGAGTGGAAATCTGACTTCAAGAAGAAAGCTGGCTCTCCCAGTTGGGATGTTTCTGAAGCTAACAATTTCACAGATGACGAACTTGATTCTGATAGTGATGATAGTTTCAGCTTTGATGAAAGTGTTGTGGACTTCAGCGATGATGATTATGATGATGAAAATGATGGTGATTTCCAGCCAAGATCATCGTCTGCAAAACGAGGAGGTCGTGGGGCCAGGGCTACTAAGGCATCCAACCATAGCCGTGGAGGTGGCTCAGGTGGGGATTATGGGCAAAGTCACAGTTGGTTTGAGGATTTTGATTCTGATCAAAATGGTCATCTGTTTGGAAATGATTCGAACAGACGAGGAGGAAGTCACTTTGGGGACAACATTAAAGAAGGCCATTCTGATGATAGTGATTTTGATGAATGGAGCCCCAGCCCCAGACAATTTCTGTCAGCTGGTGGAGGACGCAACTCTGGAGACAGTGATCGTGGTAGAAGTTCTAGGGAGAGGAGAGGTTCTCAAAGTAGTGAGCAATCATCTCGGGAGGGCAGACGCCCCACCCAAGGCAGCAGGGGCCGCCGAGGTGGAAGAGGCCGCTAAAACATGGCTTAAAAGTTTATTGATGAAGATTCAAGTGCTTCAAGTAAGAACCTGGAGTACTTTAAAACTCATGTCACTTCTGTGATTGTGTCATCATCAATGCTATTTTGCTGTAATTCAAGAAACCCACTCCCTTATATGTATAGTTTATTCAGCATATAGTGATTAGGGGAAGAAGCACTCATACAGCTGTTGTGAGATGCACTGCATACTGCAGTAAATGTGCTTTGCTCCATTTCAGAAGGATCAAGTGAAGATGTGGTTTTGATCCTCTTGACAATGCTAGAGACCAGGATCTCCCAGTGTTAGAATATAGTGAATATGAGTCACAACAAGATACAGCCTTGCTTTGAAAGTTTGTTTGTTAGTACTCAATGAGGTGAGTGCTACAAAGGTGTAGTCTGATATTTTGTTCAGGTTTTTTTTCAGTCTCCTCTTTGATTGTTCTTTAGTGAATGAACGACATAATCCTTGCCCAAATCTTAAATCCTTGGAAGTCTAGATGCTTGGTGGCTGCTTCTTTGCTTGCTCAAAAGGAACCTTAAAAAGATAGTTCCCAAAACTCTCTCCAAAAGGGCCTGTAAAGAAATGAAGGCTTCAAACAAGGAAAAGTCTGGGAAACAATAGTAGATGAAATAGGGGTTGAGAAAGATGCATCCAAAAAGCTGAAAAACAAGAAAGAAAATGGATGGAAATGTAGGTTATTAACATTGATGGAAAATGGATGATATGTGAAGTCTATGTACAAGAAAGTCAAAACTAGTGTTGAACTAAATATGGAGAAACCAATTTAAAGATTTTCAGCTAGGTTTGAAATTAGTTATGAATAACTAACTACATGGTTTGAACATGAATGTAAAAGGAGACAAAGATGTTTTTCATCTAATTTGTATTGTGTTAGAGACCTGACAAAAACCCTACTAGATTTGGTACCCTACTTGTTTTCCTTTTCCTTTCATAGATCATCTTGATATTTATTCATTGAATTTTAAATGGTTTTGCCCTTCCATTTTGGGCTTGAACCCCAATTTCTAAAACAAATCTTGTGATGGTGAATAGGGTATGTGATTATATGCTTAAATATGCAACGCATTTAAATCCATCTTAAATCCAAAATTATTATTTTTAAAATTTTTAATTCCCAATTATTTAGGTATAAAAAAATTGGAATTTTTTTCCCAAAAAACTTGCAAAATTAATCAAATTTAAAATTTACACTCAATAAAAAAATCAAAGAAATGCCCAATTTTTTTGTTAAAATAAGGGAATAAATTTGTGGGAAAATAACATGGATCAGCCCCCCTCCCCCCACCCCTTGCTTAAGCTTCAAACATTATAATGCCCAAAAAATTGAATAAAACCTTAATGGATAGAACCATCACGTAGAAAACAAAAAGGAAGGTCAAAGAAAAACCAAAAAATGCATAGCTTGGAAGAAAGGAAAGAGGTAGTCCTTCCCATGGTAGGAAGTTATCTCACCCACAACCCCTTTAATGTCACCAACATGCAAATTGTGAGATCTAATGGTAATAAAAAATCTAGAACAAACATCTCCCACCAACACAATCTTCCTCTTTATAATAAAGGTTAAAGCACATTGAAAAGCAATATTAACACATTGCTTGAAAAATTGAATGCAAGAAAACAACAATAAATTACATCTCAATTGTCTATCATGAAAAATACGAGCACACTCCTTGATGAAATGATCCATATCACACCCAAGTGTGTCATGCACCTTCATGGCCATCGAAATAAAATGGTGCCCCTCATGAAACCTTTTATATTTATAGATTTTAACAATGGAATTAAGTTCTACAACTACACATGCTAGTTGACTAATGACATTTATAGCCATCATTTCCCGTGTTAGATCAATAACCATTACATCGGCAACAAAGACCTAATCCTTGCGAGTCATGTAAGGGTAGATTCGTAATGAAACTTTTGATGTAAAGGCATAACACCATTCTTTCCATATAATGTGCGCACTTTTAAAGGGAGGACATATATAACTTTTTTTATGGAATCATTTATTTGCTACCTTCTTAATGGACAACATGTTAGATGCATGCCAGATGTGTTTAACCCCTGTTCACACTCACACATGAAAAGATTAAATGCGAAAAACTAAATCAAACTAAAACAAAAACACAATGTTGAGGTGAAAATAATGTGTGTGATGTGAAACAAACGGATAGATGGTTTAGCAATCAACCTTAATCTTGCCCCCTTACCCAAACAAAAGGGGTTGTAGGTTCTAGATGCAAAGGAAATGGAGTCATCCTTCAAAATAGACTTAAAGGATGTGTCATGATGCATGTTCATAAAAAAATGCTTATAAATTTGGGGCATTGGTAACTACTAAACTTTCAACAGAAGGGTGCATCATTTTAATTGCAGGAGGAAGGCTGTTTTGAGTTGCATGAAAGCATGAAGGCTATCCTGAATTACATGAAGATTTGACTGAAGGAAGTATGGGCGCCCTTCAACTTGAAAAACATATTCCTCCAAAATGAATCTATCAAAAATATAAAACCTAAAGCACAAATACGAAACCACCAAAGCTTAACTCCTTAAAAAAATAGATGGGGCACAATCCTCCATAGATAAAAAGGCTTGTAACATTAAACAAGATCAATAATTAAACTTAATGCCCCATTAAAGGGCCTTGAGTAGATTCCCATGACCCTTGACCCATAATGTCTCCACATACCTACATAACTTTCATGTTGAAACTTGCCAAAAGAGTCAAGAAAGAAAAAAAAGATAATGTTTGAACGAGATAAGAAGATCAACGAACGACCCGTGAAGACAAAATCCCCAATGCAACATGCGCGTTTCCCAAAATATGAAGATCATTAATATGCATCACATTCTAAGATAAAACCCCATCTAAAAAATTGTGTGACAAAGTTTTGAGAACCCATTGGCACACCCAAAATGCAAAGCCATCTATGATCAAAATGCAACCCTAAAAAATCTTTATGTTTAAAAACATCCTTAATGGATTTCAAAGCTTGCACTTTGACACCTTGACCTTAAACTCAACTAACAAAGAAGTCAAAAGCAAGGTTGATCTCATTCATAGGGCCCAGGATGTGTATATCATCTGCTAGGGATGGACAGAAACAACTAGGTGTTTGCACAATGGTCTTTAAGAATGTTTGATAATGGGCAAGGCAAATAGAATACCTCCTAGGGGGTCACCTTGCTTCATGTTTGAAGATGTCTCAATAATGGTGACCCTTTCCTCATGTTGCCCATGTTGATAAAAAAAAAAATGAACACCATAAAACAACATGGTAAAGGGGACAATGCTCGTCAAAGGACTTACAACATTTCACAACTCTTTAAAAATAATAACTCAAGAAACGTTATTAAAATGTTTTCAACATTTATTTACATCACAATCCAATTAAGATGTAGGTCGATGAAAACTTTGATACCAAAATGGATGGTTTCATAGTTTTCAAAAATCGAAACTCCAAACTAATGAGAGAATAGGTGCTCATAAAACAACCCCTAAAGTTGTAAGACAATAAAATGACTAATAAACCAAAAAAACATCTCACCTATGACGATAAGACAAAAACCTTCATATGAAAACTTCAAATTACAACTTGAATTTCTTATGTTCTGTTTGGTAAAACCCTAAGATCTTGGGTTCTCCTAAAAGATGTTGCCCATTTTTCTAAAAATAAAATTGATGCCCATTTTTCCTAGACCAAGAAACTTTTCTTTGTTACCCAACAATACCCACTTCCCTCTCACCTGGGGGATGTTGAATATTGCTTAATGAGCTTTGTCTGGCATGATTTCCAGCTTGTCCTTTTGTGCTTTGCATTGTTCTTATGTTTTACATGTTTTACCAAAAAAACCATCATTTAATAGAGTTAATCGCAAAGTTAGGCTATTAGAGGGCGAGAAAGGCCAGTTTCGGCGTAGTAGGCCATCAAACCCCTCACTGGGAATGAAAATTTTACAAAACAAAATAACTGGGACCCAAACTAGGTTTTCCACCAATTTTGGTGGTAAATTGAGTTTCATCCTGTCTTTCATTTTTCCTCAGCGCTTCCACTGCTGCTACATATATTTCACTGCTCCTATCTGTACAACTCCTATAATTACTTTGAAACCTTGTCCACTAAATGCTGAGTTTCAGCATTTCATACTCAGATTTAATAAAATCTCCTTGCTTTGCGGATACCACTTAACAAGGGCACAGGGGGTGAAAGCAGGCCCAAAGAGAGGGTAAGACAGGGTGACTTTATGGATAACTTTAATGTCAATATTTTGTTTTTATGTGGGACCCATGCTCGTTTGAGGGGATGTTTAGCATCTTGCTTCCGAGCTTTTCATCCAATCCCTTGTTACCTTCCATCCATTTTGTGTGTGCCTATTCCTTTTTCCCGCCCAACCTTCTGTCCATCTAGTAAAGAAAATATTTTAAAAAAAAACTAATACCAAAGAAAATATAAGGAACACTTGAGCTTTACATAGTTGTAAAAACCTCTGCCCAAACTTTTAGTGTATGACTTACAAAGTGCAAGAACCCATAGGGCATTTCAGAAAACGAAATGCTCACACATGTGGGATTGCATTTTCGACAACGCCAAGTGTTTTTTTCATATGATACTCAATGGGTACCCACCAAATACCTGCCAGGCAAAATTCATTATTTCAGGAAGGTTTTAGTCCTCAAGATTTTATTTATTATTTTTAATAGCTATAATATGCCAAAATTTTTCAGAATTAAATAACAAAGTGTCTGTCAAAGTTAAGATTTAAAATTTAATTAATTATTTGGCAGTTTGTTGCTGAATCCGACGAGGGAGCCACCCTTACATTCACCTCATGCTTGACTATGGGTAACGTGGATGGGGTTGGAAAATTCCCAAAACTCCAGTCCAGAACTAGTGAGAGATGAGATGATTTTTTTCTTATAAGCAAAGAACAAGCCAAAATACCATCTGCCTCAATTCATAGCTACAAGAGTGGTGAGTCAAATTGTGACTCGATAGAGGTTGACATCTTTTGTTTTTTCATGGGTACTTTTTTTTTAATTTTAAAAAAAAAATTCCCAACATTAACAAAGTACACATTTTCAAAATAGTTGCAACTTTCAATGAAAAATGATTGTTCCAACAATAATTCTAATTACTTTCCAACAAGGTGATGGAAAGAGACCCTTAGAAAAATTCTTGATGCTTTGCACATAGAATCTCCTTGGTCACCACCATTCATGAATGATGGGTTCAAGTGAACAACAAATCTTCTGAGATCTCACAATTTTCTTCAACTGCAAATCAATTTGTCTATATAGAGAGAGTGTGTGTGTGTGTGTGTGTGCCTGTGAAGATAGATTCACCCAGCCATTCAAGAGCTCAAAGAGTCATTCAGAATAACACCTAAACCTTAAACCCTAAAGCTTCAATTCTTCAAATCTGTTAGCAATTGAAGTTGCTTCTTGTGTTGAATTTGAAGCACATCAAAAACCTTACATTGTATTTTCTTGTCACTTCTTGCACGGCAAAAATCATTGAAATTTTGCCATTGTATTTTCTTGTCACTTCTCACCCGTCCAAAACTGTCAAAATTTTGACATTGTATTTTTCTTGTCATTTCTCACACATAACCTCATGCATGCAGGATCTTATGACCCTAGTAAGATCCTACCCACAAGTCAAGGGGACCTTACAATTTCGTAACCGTCCTTTTAAAAATAAATAAAATAAATAATAATAATAATAAATAATAAATCTGAGGCATTTCTTTCCATGGGTAAAGGCCTTCTCCCATACTTTCAATCATTTTGCAACAAGGTGATGGAAAAGAGATCCCCTTAGAGAAAGAAATAGAGGCAGTTATTTGGGACGTGGATTTTGTTAGACCTAAACAGACAGAATCAGAAACCTACTAACAATTACGCACTCCAAGAACGGGTCGTGAGGTGCCGATTCCGCCTCCCAATCAATTAGGCCGCCGGAATTGGCCTTCCCTACCAAACGACGACAGATTCGTAAAACCTGCCGAGTCCGTAGTTACGTCCTCCTCCGCGCGGTCGACCATCGCAGTGAAACTGCGGGCCGCGAGGTGCAAGTCTGCGCAAAATCACGAGGCCGCCGCCGCAGCCCCGAGTGCTCGCTCGCACAATTGCGTTCCGCTTGAACGGAGGAGTGCTAAGCTTGCAACTTCCACTCTCGTCTTCTCTCTCTCTCTCTCTCTCTCTCTCTTCTGCGCCACGACTGACCGTTTCCTGAGCTTCGGACGGAACAGGAAACAGAGAGCTGTAGTTGATGCTGAAAGCTCTGGTGGTGAGGTGACTACGGGTACTTATGAATCTGATTTTTGTGGCGCCTTTCGTCGTCGTCTTCTTCTTCTTCTTCGTGTGAGTGAATCGCAATCGCGATCGTGCACCGAGAATCGTTGATACTGCGATGGCTTGCCGTCGGTCGGCTGTAATCTTGGCTCGCAATGGAGCTACTTTTGTCGTGGGATCTTCATCCAGGCGCTTGCGTTCCGGAGCTTCTTCTTCTTCTTCTTACATTGGTGCTGTGTGGGAAGCGGTTTTTGGGACTGAATGCGGTAATGGAGAGCTTTTCTTGCAGCGGAGTTTCTCTTCGCAATCGTGGAAGCGACTGTCCGTCCGTTTGCGTGATCTTCCGACCAGGTACACAAAGGATCTAAGAGGTCATTTGTTAGGGCAAATTTGAGTCCAAAATCTCCAGAGATTCATCAAGATTCGAACTGATCGCGGGGTACCAAGGGAAGAGGAGACTGGTGATATGGATGCCGAGCTCTAGACCTCGTCTCTTCAGCTTCTCTCGGGGTTCTGCTGTGACCTACCTTTAGAAGTCAGTACCTACTAAATCTGGCTTTGTTTGCCCTTCTTCTGCGCCTTGAGGGTGGTTCACGGATCTAGTTGCCAGAGTTTGATGTGCAGCATTTTGGTGTCTTGTAGCTTATTGCACTCTTTCTCTATTTTTCAGGCTGCCCCTTTCCCAGCTCCAATCTGTGCCAATTCTCAAGAACTATGCAGGAGCACAGACATCAGGGTTTCATGCTTCCAGTGGTATGGCTGTGCACTGTATCAACTCTGCACACACTTTCCTGATCCACTGGCTTAAGAGCCCGAATTAGCACTTCATATGGTGCACTTCATAAGGAGAAATTGCTAGCAGTAAAAGCATTATTATCAAATTGAACTCTGTAGCAATGCATTTGAACAGTGTTATCCATTTGCAAGTATCTTTGTGAGGAATTCTCTACAAGGCATTCAATTTTTTCTAGCTGTTATATCTTACCTGTTGTGGCTTCAATTGGAGGGTTTCTATTGTTAAGACATACTGCCTCTTCCTTGAGTTGTGATCTGACACCCACAGCATATGTGGGCTAACTGTGGCTTGTCAGCCTCTGCCCTATTTTACATATCAATACATTAGTGCTCAATGCATCACCAGATGTCATGTGTGTTATCTTTCTGAGTAATATGTTCCAGTAGTGGTTTGTAAGGTTTAGAGAACTCTGGATTGGTATTTCTGACCTGCACATAACACTGACATGGGCAGTTGTTTGGATGTGGGACAGGAAACCTTGTTCAGGAGATTGGAATGCCCTCACTTTCACCTACAATGACTCAGGTTGGGCATGCAATACCAGTTGGAAAATCTTCAACTAAGAGTTCATCCTTCTGCACCTGAAAGCTTGCACTTAACCTGTTTGTTTTTCTGTTATGCTCTGTGAAGAGCACCCATGCACTTATGTCTTCCAAAAGAGCTATGGATTTCAGAGCATTAGGACCCACTTGTGATCTCTTTTTCAGTCATTTATTGGACATCCTGAAGAATGCTGTTTGTTCCCCCTAGATTCACTTGTCATAATCTTTGTCATGAGTTTGACAGTTCTGGAATCTCAGACAACCATCTCAAGAAAGTGTATCTGCACTGTGCAGGGTAACATTGCAAAGTGGCGTAAAAAGGAGGGTGAGGCAGTTAGTGCTGGTGATGTCCTGTGCGAGATTGAGACGGTCAGTTCATGTCACATCACCCTGTTGTTCTTGTACAACCTCGGAATCGTCAGAGTTGCCATTATCATCTGTGGTCCATCCATGTCCAGGTTTTGGGTTATGTAGTAGTGTTCATGGGGATTGCCACTTTATGTGGGAGAGCTGGACGAATCTTTCTCTAAGATTTTCTGCAGAATAGACATTTTTGGGACTTGTGGCACTCCTTTTTCAGAGCAATGGGCCAATTAATTGAATTGGATCTAAGAGCTTATCATTCTGGCATTCAACATCTGCATCAATAACTATGATCATGATACATTCTCCAGCTTAAGCAGACTGAATAGGATCTTTATGTGGCTGACATAGTATGGAGTATATGAGTCTTGTAAGAAATCAAAATTCAGTATGCTTCTTAGATGGTGTGGAGAATGATGTAAATTGACAGGACAAGGCAACTTTGGAGATGGAATCTATGGAGGACGGCTTTCTTGCCAAGATCTTGGTTCCTGATGGTGCCAAAGATATCCCAGTTGGTGAGGTAATTATGTCTTGCAAGAAGAGCTGTCCAATTTCTTTCATAACATGTTCTTTGGTGCTCTTCATAAAAATAAAGTTTATGGTGTATATCAGGCTTTTACTGGCTTGTTTAATCTGGTTTTATTCCTCTATACATGAAGTTTTCATGACATAATTGTGCTATTAGTGTATCCCTGACCTTTGGTTATTACTCTTAGCTTGTGTAACAGTAGCTTTTGTGGAAAACCTTAACTGGTGAGATGCTTATTGATTCAGCCTCATACTTAGTATCTGTGGTCCTTTATTGCAGGCTATATGTTTGATGGTTGAGTCTGAGGATGAGATAAAATCAATTGGGGATTACAAGCCATCAGCTGGCGGCACAGGCAAGGCTGAGGACAAGGCTGGAAAGGAAGCCCCTCCTGCTCCAAAGAAGGAAGTATCACCACCACCACCACCACCACCTCCTTCCTCAGAAGAGGCTGCTTCTAAGCCTTCCCAAGCTCCTGTGCATTCCTTAGCAGGAGGAGATCAAATATTTGCCACCCCTGCTGCCAAAAAGCTGGCTGAGGGAAAACATGTTTGTAATCTGAACTTATGGATTCTCTGGGTTTTGTGGAACATGTCACTGTCATATGATTATTGTGGTTTTGATGGAAAGTGGGGTTGATCAGGTGTAGGTTGTAATGCACCTCCTGCATTAATTCATGGACAGAATATTTTCATAAAACCTCGGACCAGTATTGACAAGAGATGTTTGATGTTTCGCACAGTGGTGTGCTTAAAGTATGTTCAGGGTGCAGGAGGCCCAACCACTACCCTCTATGTAGGCCTCTCTATGCCTTGGGCTTAGATGCTTGCTTGTACAGGGGCAAGCTAAAATGAAATGAAGCTTGCCCTCTCAAGCTTGCTTCAGCCCAAATGAGGATACTAGTGATTCCTTTTATTAGCTGTGTCTCTATTGCTAACAAACATCACGACTGAGTTTCTCTGTTGCTTATGGGAATGCAACAGACATCCAGATGCAGATTTTTTGAGTAATTGTTTGCCTGATATTTTGAACAGATTATTATGCTTGTAATCTACACCCACCACCAGGAGCTGATGAGGTCTGTGGGGGTAATGGCAGCTAGTCACTCCCATTCATGATGAGGCTGATGTTCTGATACATTGCAAGTAATACTCACAAGGTTATGACCACATTCATTTTTGCCATGTTTGTTTTGGTCTGATCAGATTGAGACAATGGTTACCTTCAAAGTATTTCTGTGAAGCTTTGTCTGCAATCTTGTAGAGATGTTTGGCATTTCCTGTGGAGTTGTATCTCCTACTCTGTTCATTGCTTTGTGAAGGTTTTTTGTTCAGATACTATGATCATAGTAATTCATTGTGCTCAGTACAGGCAACTTGGTTATTGTTTGACACTGGCCTACACCCACTGCTGGGAACTGACAAAGTCATTGGGAATATTGCAGTGGTCAGTCACTAGCATGCATGTTGATGGTCACTTTCCAGTTGATTTCTGGTTTTTAGTTGATTTTTCTGTTCTCTTAGTACCACAGTTATGTGTTATTGTCTCTTGATGTCTGGTCTGATATCACCTTATTGTTAGGTCCAGTCACCATTCTACTCAGGTTGACTCAGATTGTAAGTGTGGAGAGACATATGGGGTTAAATAGTTTTGTGAGATACTTGAGTTTAGAGTCAAGACAATCTGTAGCATTCACGGGGTTTACAAGAGGGATTTCATACTCCAAGGTTAAGGAATATTTTTAGAAGTTGAATAGCATAGCTAGAACTTTGAAACATATGGTAGAGTTGCTTGCATCATGAAGATGTAATTGAGGAGAAATTTGAAGTCATGTGGTAAATGAAAGGCGGACATCAAATGCATGGGATGCTGGCAATGGTAAAAGTTGTGTAGAGTGAGGCATGAGCATTTGAATATATGGAGTGTGTTACTTGCACAATGATTGGCTTCTAACATATACAGGTACTTGTGCAGGTGTCCTTGTCAAGCATTAGAGGAACTGGGCCAGATGGAAGCATTGTCAAGGCTGATATTGAAGAGTATTTGGGTTTGCATCTGAACTGTCTGCCCATCTTGATCTCTTTTTATGTATTTACTAACTATCTGACATACAGTACTTGAAAGGTTATCAGCAAGAATGTGGTTGTGGAAGCTATATATCAACCAAGTTTGGGGGTATTTAAATTTTTTTGTGAAACTTTGATTCTCCTATTGTGCTTACAGCTTCTGGATCTGCTTCAAAGAGACCAAGTGCTCCAGAGGGGCAAAAACCAGCTGTAGGCAGAGCAGCAGCTGCACCCATCACAGAAGTTGATTACACAGACATCCCCAACACTCAAATCAGAAGGGTGAAGTCTCTTATTCTCAGTAATTGTGAAAATTCCAACTTGAAAGAACATTGGTGGATACAATTGCTGGTTTCAAGGTTATGTGTGGTTCCTAAACATCCAGATGGAGTCCAGCTTCTAAACTTGAATGTTTTGGGTGATGTTTTGCTATGCAGGTCACAGCTAAGAGGCTCCTTCTGTCCAAACAAACAATACCACATTACTATCTAAGTCTTGACACACGTGTTGATAAACTTCTCAAGTATGTATTGTCACTAAACAAAGGATTTCAGGGTGTTCTAACTTTCAATGTGACCTTTCAGACCCATAAGCATCTTTGCATCTGCTATAGTTATTAACTGGTTCTGCTGTTTTTAGAGCTAAGGGAGTTTTTTTTTATCTCTCTTTTTTGTCAATGGAAAGTATGGAAGGACTTCAAGAGCAACAAGATAAGATCCTTACATTTGTGGATTTTGTCTTCTCCTGGGACTGCAGACTGCGGGCTGAGCTGAATGCAGTGTTGGAGTCTTCCAAAACAAAGGATGCTCCTGTGAAGAAGATCTCACTGAATGATTTTGTAATCAAGGTCAGTATCTCCTTGCTGCACCTTGACTTCTATTCATCCATAATATGGGTGTCATCTCTCTTCTTTTTTTGGGCCTCTCTATCCTTTTCTTCACCGTAAAGTCTGTAATCACAGACTGATAGACAACTGGTGTGGCAGAAGTGTTTTGTGTGCCCAAGTTTTTGAAGTGATACATCTGACTAAATTCTACCTTTGTTTAGAGCATAATGGGGTTGTGGGTGAGCATGTGCAGGCCGTGGCACTGGCATTGCGGAAAGTACCAGAATGCAACAGCTCCTGGAGTGATGATTTCATTCGCCAGTACAATTCTATACTAGTCCCATGTGTTGTTTATCTTTGCACTGCACATTCTATTTGGTGAACATCTGGCAGGCCTTGTCAATTCATGAACATTTAGCTCCTGGCTGTGGATTACACAAGGCTACCTCTAGAATTTTAGAATCTTTCACATTTGAACTTCTTCCTAATTGCACATACCATAGGATGAATCTTCTCTTCTTGATGAGATTTATATGAAGAGGCCACCAATTGTGCTATTGCTGCCGATTTGACTGTTTCTTCGATCGGGCATTGAAATGATGGTCAGGTATCACAATGTGAACATCAGCGTTGCAGTACAGACTGAACATGGTTTGATGGTACCAGTTGTGAAAGTAAGAGTCAATCCCTTCTTAGTATTCTTGTTTGAGAAAGGGGGATGTATATTGTGCATGAAATTAGCAGTCTGCAAATAGGGACACCATTTTTGGGACATTCTTATAGTCCCCTTGGCAAGACATGGGCAAGGTTGTGATTTTGTGTGACAATTTTTGATATAATTTCTGATCTGGACAGGATGCAGATAAAAAAGGGTTGTCTACTATCTCAGAAGATGTGAAGGTATTGGCAGGCAAAGCAAGGTCAAACACTTTGAAGCCTCAGGACTACGAGGTTGGTTATGAAAACCAAGAACTTTGTAGCTTGACATGGACAGGCATCTTCTGCAATCTTGTAATCCCGTCTGCTTTTTCAGATCACACAACAAAGTAAGATCATGTACAAACTTCACCTTTTTCTGCAGGGGGGCACATTCACAGTGTCAAACTTGGGAGGATCATTTGGGATCAAGCAATTTTGTGCCATCATCAATCCACCTCAGGCCTGTATACTTGCTGTTGGCACCAGTAAGGGCTCTTGATCGCTTCAGAACCAGATATTGTTTCCATTTTACTTTGCTAGTTTACATATTCTGATCATGCAGAGGACCAGTTCCTTGTTCCCCAACTGTGCAAGATTGAGGTTTTGTACCAATGGCTTTTGAGTTCATTGGTTTGGAAACTCACCCTTGTCTGGCATGATTGTTGGGGCACAGCCGAAAAGCAGGTTATTCCTGGAGATGGCACAGGGGACTTCCTTACTGGCACATTCATGACTGTCACACTGAGCTGTGATCACAGGGTTGTAGATGGTCAGCTTTCAACCTTATTCTCTTTTCAGAGCAGGTCTTCAAATGCCTGCATTATCTGTCTGGAAATCCCTTTTTAAAGAAGAGGCTCTTAGTTGCACCTGCCACAGCCTTTGTCTCTTTCTCTTCTCCCCTGGGACCCCCAATCTCCCCTTTCTTCCCCTTTCTTTATCTCTTGCTCCATCAAAAATGGAAACTGTGACCTAGACAAGAGCAATCCAATGACTACAAACAAGCATACGTGCACTCTTTCTGTCCATCTCTTGTTCAGAGCAGTAATTGCTAGAAACAGGAAATGAGAGCAGTAGGTTGTTGGCAGTGAGTCTATTTCCTGCCAATAAGATCTTAATTCATAAGTCACTGCATTCATGATGAGGCTGATGGCCTGGAAGCCTGTGAGTAAACACTCACAAGGTTATGATGTTACAGTTTGAGGTTATCCACTCCCTGTTGTTCATGATGCCTTGCTGACAAAGAGTGTTCATTTTGACAGGTGCAATTGGAGCACAATGGCTTGGGGCATTCAAGAGCTACATTGAGAATCCAGTCACTCTAATGCTTTGATTGGGTGTAAAACTGGTGTGTTGCAAGGACCATAGTGTCACCTTTATGGCTGAGACCAATTGTGCAGTGGAGTTCAAGAGCTACAAAAGATTCATGGATGTTGACTGCAGCAGGAGCAGCAGTACAAGGTGAAGTTTCTTCCCATCATTGTTTTTGCCGAATGCCTCTCATAGAAGTAATAAGGCTCTACACTTTGTTGAGAATTGAAACAGAGAGAGGATAGAGGATCTAGGATAGACAATATGACTAAAATGGTCTGATTATTTCAAAGAGGTTCCACTTTGTTACAGTGGGCATCATGGTAATTGCCTGGGCATTTGTTTAATAAGGAAACCTTGGGCTCCCTTTTGCTGGCAGCCCTATGAATGCCGTGTCTCCTTCCATTGTGCTTCCATTGTCCATATTCTGCAGTTTGACCTTGTCAGGTGTTGTATGCTATGTGGAAGCTATTCTGACCCTTGCAATCAGTTAATTACTGATTCGTCAGCTTGTGTCAGTGGGTGAACACAAAGCACTGTTTGCCACTAGAAAGTGGCAAACTTTTTCTGCAGCTGTGCCCAACAAAATTTGTCCGATGTTGGCAATACATTAAACATGGGAATTTGTAAGTACTTGAGATTGATTGTGCTAAATGTTTGATGTGTGTTGATTGCTATGATTATGTTGTCCTGTATATTGACCAATATTTGCCTAGTATATTTGTCCTGTATTTGCTTGGAATGTTAGTGTAGAGCCTTAGTACACATAAATGGTCGGGGTTCATTGGATCCATCTTTTTAATTTTCCAAAATTAATAGCACTCAGCTTGAGTAGCTCTTAATCTGGTAGAAGCACATGAATTATTAGCAAGGCAGCGTTATTCAAATTATGGACACTATCTTAATTAGGGTTATTTCATTTTTGGGTATTTTGCAAATGTGCTTCATCAATTTGTACATGGTAATTTCTTATTGTGCATTATTTATTGAATTGTCTATTGTGGTACAATTTTCAGAAAGTTTTGACACTAATTTAAGTAAATGTGATTTGAAGCATTTTCCACTTGGTGTAAATGCTAAGTCTACTAAAAATATGTTTTATATGGTTGAAAATACTAGGCATTTTGGTTGACCGTCTCAATATGGTTCTAACCACATCTTAGTAATGGAAAACATATGAAGCATTAAGCTTAGTGGCTAGTATTCATGACCACCTTGCATGTGTTGGTAAGTTCAATTCAATATAAGGTCATTTTAGATCTTAACTATGATACCCAATTCAATAGGAACAAGGCAATGGGTAAATTAGTCACATTTTCAAGTTTTGACATGAAGCATTACAAACATAGTTATTGAGTGATGTTATCGTAGTCAAATGTTTTGCATTACGGAAATATCACTATGTAAAACATATGTATTTACAAACAAGATGGAATCAAAATTTGTTGAGTATCAAATTAAAGTGATGAAACTTGACTTCTCATCCATATATTGTATCATATCTTGTGTTTATTGTTGTTTATTTTGGGCAAGAATTCATTTGCCTAACTTGAGTACATATATTGATCATTACATAGAGCAAAAGGCAAAAAACATGAAGATATCAATTGCCATAAATGCACTTTTCATTGTACCCAAAATCCAATGGCTTTTCTTCAAAGCTGGAATCCTTGCACTATTTGTTATTGTTTGTTATCTCAATAGCCTACATCTCTCATTTTAGGAAGCCACCATTGTGTGCATATATGTAAGGGCTAACATTATGACATCCATGTGGACATTTTTTTGGGCCTTTTGGCAAGTTTTGATTGACCCGCTTTTATCATTTTTGTGTCGTTTTCTTTCTTCTTCTTTTTGATGTTAGGCCAAAAAAAATTGAGCCCACTAGAAAAACATTAATCATTACTTATTTTCTTTCATGAATGTATATGAATTCATAGAAAATGGCATATAATGCAATAACATATATTTAATTTATGATAAAATAGCCACCATAATGTTGAACATGCATTTTTAAAAAATCTTGATATACAACATGCAAAAATGCTCCTCAAATGGAAATTATTTTTTGGGGAACCTCACTATATATTACAAGAATTGATGGTCTAAATATGGCGAGTTCAACTTGTTTTTCTTTAAAAATATGGGGAATTTTGGGGACTTTCTTTCAAAATAAATCCTTTGGACAAGACACAATTGTTTTTCTTTTGGTGACAAACATGGTGAAGTTTCACCACCAAGAACACCTTAATTTGGATAGAAAAACAAAACAAAACAAACATTGTTTGCAACCAAACACATTATACATATAATCAAAAGTGGAAGACAATTAAAATTTGTGTATTGATATCTTGCTCATTATTACACCATTAATTAACTGTGAAGTCATGAATAAGATTTTTAAAAGTTAAAGATAGTCAAAGTTAGGTAAGGTACAAAAAAAACAATAATAATGGGTTAAGGTTTAGGCATTTGGTCCCAAATTTAATATAACATTATTTTTTTGTTGTCTTTCTTTTTTCACTATAGTGCACATTGTGCTTGGCCTAGACTTTCATTTTGCATTATAATTTTTTGCTTTATTTGCAAGTGTATTTTTTCAAACATGTGCCAAGTGCATTTGTTGTTTTATTTCACATGTTTGTTGTCAAATTCATTCTAATAATTTTTATTTTTTTTGTCTTGCACATTGTCTACTATTGTAATGAAAGAAGGTATATTAATTGTTGTGGTGGATGATTTGGATTTTGAAATTATAAATGTGTTTGAAGCAAAGGTGTTCAATATGTATGGCACCTTTGATTGAATTGCAAAAAAGAATATGGAAGGTTCAAGCTATGCATATTTGCATTGTGATTTGTTGAACACATGATGGCTTTGACCATAATCACCTTGAGGGTAAAATCGCCTCATATACAAATGCATCAATGACATTTGCAAAAGGGCATGTTTTTGTGACAATAAATTTTTAAACCAAAATCCTAAAGAGGTTTTGAAAAAGGCGGCATGCATATTGTCATTACTTTTGAGTCAATGACCATTGTGTTGTTATTTTTTTAATTCCAACCTAAGTTTATTCTTATGTTTTTCCATACAAATTCCATTAGGGAACTTTAAAACTTTATTTAGAGTTGGGGTTCTATTATCAACGTTATTATTATTATTATTGGTGTAAAGGAAGGAGGGGACACCAAGGGTGAAAAACAATTGATGTTTGCAAATGGAAAGGAAAATTTTGACTAAAATGTTATTTCAATGGGCATCAATTTCAAAACAAAGTATGAACATTTTTTTAAAGTGGAAAATGGAGGCTAATGTGCTATGGTGTTAATCAAAAATGCAATAGCAACATCCAAAGGATATCAATATTTGAAAGCACAATATTACACAATTTTCACCAAATTTCTTAATGACATTACATGAACTCACCTTCTTCACTTGCAAAATTTTTTATCAAGTACTTGACTTGCACTAAGAGAAGTAAACTTCCTTTTAAAACATTTGCATCAAGAATTTTTTTTCAATTTTTCTCATGTTTAATGAAAAAAACACCTAGTGGTCAATACAATATTTCCCACCAAAGTCCAATGAAATAACACTTACTGGTCATTAGGCAATTTTCATTGGACCCAAGAAAAAAAAAAACCACATGGTGTCCACCAAGTGATTTTCCATGTTCAAGTGAAAAAATGCCTAATGGCCATTAAGTGATTTTTTAAACAAAAGAACCACTAGGTGATTTTTTTCACTAAGAAAAAAATCATGTGGAAAAACATTTGGCATTACTTCACAATGTTTCTCCCACCAGGTTCATGTGGAAAAACACTTGCTGGCCACCAAACAATTTTTTTTCATTTGATTCAGGAAAAGAAAAGAGAGAAAAAAGAAAAAAGATGCCTAGCAACCACCATGTGATTTAGCACCAAGTTTGAATGGAAAAATGTGTGGCAATCATGAGGTGATTTTATTTTTAATTTCAAGGTTGACTAAAAATTGCCTAGTGGTCAATGGGTGATTTACGAAGTTTAGGTGGGAAAACACCTAACAACTGCTAGGTAAATTTGTATTAACCTAAAAATTAAAAATCACCTTGTAGTTGTGAAGCATTTTCCACCTAAACTTGATGGTAAATTGCCTAATGGTTGTTTCCCATTGTTTCTTACTCATCTTCATTTTTTTTATCTTAATTTCAATTTACCTATGTTTTCTCATTGTGTATGTATTAATTTGATTTATGTATTCCTTATTCAAAAGATTGAATCTTTATTTTTTTAAATGATTGATACATTGTCCATAGCCAACCCTACTTCACCTCCATTTCAAAAAAAAATTGAAAATTGTTGTGTAATGTATCTCATCATTTCTCCAATGGGCAATGAACATTATAATTTTTTGTTCAAAATCAAAGATTCAAAAATCAAGCTTTCTTCGTAATTTGATTGCAACCAATGATGAACTTGTGTTGTTCACTATTGAAGACAAATGGTTTGAAACAATTGTAAGAATCTATGTTCTTGAATTTGTCTCATCCAAAATAAGTTCAACCATTCATTTCAATTTGCATTCTTGATAAATTTTTGATTCACCTACACTTGCCCTTGTTGGTTTATAAAAAAAAAATTCAACAAATTATCCCACAAATAGAAACCAATTTGTGCGATGAAAATTTGGTTGCTCCTTAGCAATTATTCCTAATGATGATGCCCAACGTAATGACTACAAAATGACAATCAACGATAACAAAGAAGACCTAAGATGAAAGAGCTTGAAATGAAAATATACAAATACACCCTCTCTCTATGTAGAAGACAAAGTCACACTAAATAGACATGTTTTCCTTTACTTGAGCGATCTTGATGAAAAAGTGAGCAAAATATCTTCAAAATGAGAGAGAGATGACGACAACCTTCCTTTGGAAAGGTTGATCTTTTTTGTATGCTCTTTTCTTTAGTGGTCACTTGGTCCCTCACACGAGTGTATGGAGACCAAGTGATAGTTTGGTCTCAAAAAACAATTTCTAAATTTCAAAGGTCATATATGTGATCTCTTTAATAAATAAAATAAAATAAAATAACCAACAAGGGAACAAGGAAAAAAAATTTAAAAAATTCATTCAAAGTCCAAACAAAGGCAACACTTGAAAACATCAAACATACAATAGAGAGCCCTAGGAGGAGAAATCAAGTAACCTAGGACTTAAACCCTAAACCTATTGCTAGCAGCACAAAGCAAGTCGTGCAATGAGATGGGTGAAAAACTTGGAATTACACCAATCCTAAAAGAGGCCTCTCTTGTTGCTGCAACTGCATTCAACCAATCTCTTTGGTTCACCCTATTTCGCCAAATTTTAACCTGAAAAATATGATTTCAACTTATATAAAGGATTTTTCATGGAAAATATGACCTCAATTTGCCAGATTTCCAAAAAAAAGAAAAAAGGGAGTTTCCAAATTGCCAGATTTTTATGATAAGTTCCAGCATGTAGCCAAAATTATAAAAGGATATTTTTTTGGGCTACTTTTGTATCTAATCCATAGCCAAATCTGGCTAAATTGTCTTATGGGTGATCGCCATTTCAGCTACTTCACAAAATTGGAAAAAGAAAAAAATCCCTGATTTGAACCCATCTGACATTCACCTCATAAACATGTCCATCATTATTAAGTGTATGGTATGAATGTTCCACTAATTACATTATTTTAGGAAATGTTGATATTTTCGCAAAAAGAAAAAGAAATGAAAAAAAAAAGAAAATAGAGAATATTTTAAGAATATTTTGAAATATTGTATTTTCCCACATGGAATCATCAAAAAAAAAAATTGTGAATTTGCCATGGTACTAAGGTATTGAACATAATAATGGAAAGGTCTAGCCTTAAATAAAATATTATCTATACAATTAATTAATTATCTACTTCACACTGACAAATTATTGGAATTAACAATTTCTTCTTCAGCTAGGGCATGCAAAAAAAGGAAAAATAAATAAATAAATAAATAAATAATTCTTACCTACCACTCAGATTCTGTTACCTACTACCTACACTATGATCAAGATAGTTCTTATCCAGAGCCCAAACACCTGGTGGCCATTTCTCCACCTTGAACTTTCGTCCGCAATCTGCACCGTCAGATTTCAATCCGACGGTCGATAGCCCCAAAAGCGATTGTGCCCGTTTGCCCGTTGGTACACGTGGAAAAATTTATTATCGGCTACCCGGAGCTGCAATCGGTTTGCAAAAAGTGGTTCGTCTCAGGTTCGGAAATGTTTACCACGTGGTGTATCCGCATTGGTGTAAAAAATATAGCTTCGGATTCTAGCTTCGGCAGGATACTGCCAAATGACCGCTAGAAGCTCGGCATGGTTTCAGGTTCGAGAAATTCTAGGTCTGGTTTCTAGGTTCAGTATCAGGTTTGTTAAGCAGGTCGGTGCTGTGTCAGGTTCTAGAATGTTTAGGTCCGGTTTCTTGGGTTCGGTACCAGGTTCGGAAAAAGGTTTGTACGATTTCAGGTTCGAGAAATGCTACGTCTGGTTTCTTAGGACAGGTATCAGGTTCGGCAATACGAATAGAACGATTTCACGTTCGGGAGTTGTTAGGTCTGGTTTCTGAGGCTCGGTACCAGGTTCGGCCAAATTTGATGAATAAGGAGCAGGGGCGCTGTTACGACAGTGCTTTTGTGGTGCGTGCGGTTTCTGTCTCCCGGGAGCATTTGTTGTTGACGCTGTCCTTCTGTAGATGCGAGAGATCGACCGTTGTAGAGATTGATCTTTATCCGGAAGTTGGGGAAGTTGGACGGAGGGCGATCTCCTGAATTTTTCAAGCTTTACGGCACTTGATTTGGTTGCGAGGGCCGGAAGAAAAGAGTGAGAAGGTGAAGGAGGGAGGGGTGAGCAGCCAAGGAGACGCTTGCGTGCTGTTGGTTCCTCGTGGACTGTGGGTATGGTGGTGGAGTTTATTGACTCCATGGCAGCTTCTAACTCGCGCTCCGGTGTGATGCAACAACGCGGGTGTCAGCAATCGTATCAGCAGCTGGAGCGGGATCTTGCGCGCTTGAACTCTGGGGGATGTGGAAGCAAACATCCGCCGTCTGGGGAAGAGTTCTTGAGCGTCAAGGACGCCACCCGGCGGAAGAAGGTACGTTGTTGCAACGACCTCACGGCAAGATCGAGAGATTTCGCTACTTTTTTCAGCATCTGTGAAGAAAATTTTCTTTGTTTGGTTTCACGTGATCTGGGAATTCCAATCAATTCTCCTTGCGTAGTTCTTTTTTGAAAGAATTTGGAGCTTTTTGTCTTTAGACTTCTGGCGAGATCTTTCTGGTTGATGGTAGTGTTCTATCTATGTGGTTGATGGACCAGTGATGTCTCACAACGATCTTGTTGACACAGGTGAACAGGACAGCAAAGCTGAAGCAGTGCAAGCTTGATGCCCGGCGTGAGCAATGGCTTTCAAAATGTTCTCAAGGTGTGTCCAATTGGTCCCTTTGCCCTAATCCCCCCAACCTGCAGATTTGTAGATGTGAAAATTGCAATTACTATCGACATTGCATGTATGTACCTGAAGATGAATGCTCTGTTGGGCATCAAATCTGCGCCTTGGATGATATGTTGTTCAATTAGCCCTGAACTTCACTCTGGTGCACATGGTTTTTACTCGTGTGAGCCATCTAACACTGAGGAAAAAGCAAGGAACAGAAGAGTCAATTTGTCTTGCTAATCCCGCATTCTCTGAGTGCCTCTCATGCTTTTAGATTGTGTGTCACTTTCAACAGCCAACACTTTCAAAAATGAATCGTACAACATGCAGTCTTATGGGTATGTAAGTTGGGTACCAGGTCTTGGAGAATCCTAGCCTAAACTATCTGGAATTTTTTATCTATCTGACAGTTTAGGTTTGTTTTCCTGTTTTGCATTATTTAGGTTCTGAGAGCAGTGTATGTCTTTGGCCAGGATGCTCTGATGTCAAAACATTATCTCCCCTGGAATGTCTCCAGAGACTTCTAGTATTGTCCTGGATGCCTTACTGGTCAAGGCTAAGTGTTTTGACTGCCAATGTTAAACCTGTCAATGGTCATGAATCTCCAACTGATGACTGTGAAGCCTCAAGATATAAAACTGCATATTTGGATTCATGGAATATAGTTGTTCACACTTCTGTGTGGAATGTGGAGTCTTCCCTACAAGGAGTCTGCTGAGTTCAGATGCTGAAACCATCTTTTTGCCCCTCACATTTTCTGGTTCACTCATCAACAGAGTTGTCATGCGGCATGACTGATTGGTCATATGTGCCTGATGGAGCTCTGGTGCATGGTGGACTGAGCCAGTAGTTGATTGGTATAGGTGCCATTTGGATGATAGTTTCAATTTAATATTTTCCCCAGTTCAATTGGAGATGGAGAGTGAGAGCTGTACAGTTCAGATGCCTGGTACCAATATGTCAGCCCTGCAGGGCAGAACTAAACAATGTCTAGCTGAGAATCATAACTCAAGGTGCTTGTGGTCAGGTCCGGGTTTACAAAACGAGTGAAGCAGGGACACATCAGCTTTTTTCCAACTTGAGCTTCATCTCATGATTGAATTAGCTCTGTCAAGTGGGCCCTACAGAGAGCTCTTTTCAGGTCATAAGTTTTAACTCTTTTGCCAAAGATGAAGAGCCACACTTGTCAGTTATCATTCAGGAAGCTCCTTGTACACACTTGAACTTGACAACATTTTAGCCTGTTGAACGATGATCTGTCTAACTTTGGAGATTGTACTTGGTTCAGGAAAGCAAGGCAATGTGGAGCAGCAGCATCCAAGTTGTGAGTACCATCAAAAGGCAGGGGAGGCAGATTGTGCAGGCCATGAAAGGACTATGCTTTCAGGGCACAGTCAGAGTCAAGGCTCAGGCCAGGGTGTCACCAGGACTGAACAGACACCTGTCAGTATGTCCCAACCTGCATCAGCTGGTACTGCCACTGCAGCAGAAGGCAACATCCCAAAGAAAGATGTAGCATTAAGGAATCTGCCACAGTATAGTGGTGATGAAGATCCACAGGGAGGTGGTGAGCAGAAACAAGAGACAGTGAACAGATGGTCAAGCAGCGAGGCAAGCAAATCAAGGTCAAATAGCAGTTGTGCAAGTAGCAGCTACAATGGCAGTGGATCTGAAGACAATGATGAATCTCATGATGCTGAAGATGACTGGGAAACTGCATTTGATGCACTTCACATACAGAGCCCTACATTGGAACCTGAAACTCCTCACGAAGGCCCAAGTCTGGAGCAGATGCAGCATAGTGAAGTGAAAGAGCTGGATGACATGAAATCCAGTGGAGCACATGTAGATCATGATCCAGATCATCTGCAGGGGGCTCATTTAAAACCTGAATACAAATACAAGAACAGTGGATATGGAGGCCGAAGAGGCAATGGTTGGAGGGCTTGGAGACCAGATGATGTATCTCGGCCACCCTCTTTACCCAGGCTCACGAAGCAGCATACGTTTCCAGGCCCTCAGAATGGTGGCAATAGTCACGGGTGGGGTGGGATGCATGGAAATATGTGGGGGCCTCCTTCAACCCCTTCCTTCTGCCCAATTTGCACAGAAGAGCTTGATATGACAGATTCTTCTTACATACCTTGCTCCTGTGGGTTCCAACTTTGTCTGTTCTGCTATCACAGAATCTCTTCAGATGATGGGCGGTGTCCAGGGTGTCGGAAAGCATACAATTCAGAAGTGGCAGTGAAGTTGTCACGTTCTTCCAGTGTATGGCTGCGATCCACATAGCATTTAGTGCTGTGTGTAATTATTTGGAAGGTGACCAGAAGTGGCACAGCTTTGAGTCATTAACAAGGGCATTGTTTCTGCGGTGGGCCTTAGTGAAATGTGTTCAATTCTAGCTTTGCTGTTTTCTGTTTGCACTAGTACAAACAGATTTAGTGCAATATATCTTGTGAGTGTGCCTTGCATAATAGTTTTGAACCTCCAAATAAGATGAAGTGTACTCTTTATTTACCAAATGACTTGATTCTTGTCCACATGTTTCCTTTTGTCAAAAGAAGTGTACATGATTTATGAGTGTTGTCTGTGTCTGTTGCATTCAAGCTTTTCTGATGGCACTGACAGATTCTGGTGATCCAGGTTGCACTTAGAGAAAACCTTTCAGCCTGGAAACCTCAGGAGAATTCACTTATATGGAAGTGGTGGAACAATATGTAAATTTGGTTATTACCATTCTTCAAATCATGGAATTCAACCATTCATGGAGATCAATATTAAGTTAGAAAGCTTTGAATCTTCAAGATAGAGGCACTTTCATAATATCTATACGGAAAATACAAATGCAATCACACCCGACGGAGCCAAGAATGTTACTTTATAAATAAGTGTTTAGAGGTTAAGCTACTCTCCATTTCCACCCTATCACAATGGGGATGAAAATTCAATAGCCACTCTCTTGATGGATGTAAAGAGGTGCTTATTTCCTCATTGCGGATGGTTAACAGGTGCGCTCCTGTGCTATTTCTGGTAACCAACAGCCCCTAACCCATTACTTAGGCCATAAACATCCAACAGACAACATAAGTACCTGTCTATAACAAGAGAAATGAAATGCTATGGCCTGCAATGTGACTAGTAGGTCCAACCAGATTTCAAAATAAATTGTAGGAAAGTTGAGTTACAAAGAATCTCTGACTGACCATACAGGAGGATGTTGTGCAGAGAAGGGAAATCTCCCATCTAGAGTAGGTTTACAAGGATATAATGTCACTTCTTTTCCTGCAAACTAAGCCAGTGGGTCTCGCATCCATCAAATTGGAAGATTGCATCCATCATTATAACAAAAGCTCATTGTCCCTTAACGGAGTGTTGTCTAATTTTTTCTCCAATTAATTGCAATCCATGTTGCTCTTAAAAACCTGATCATTTAAGCATGTGGTGCTTGCATGGCAGTGTATTAGTTGCAAGTTGTGCGTTGAAACCAGTATTTGTCTAGTATGAACTTTTGAGCATTCTAGCCTGGTCCCTGGAATTTGGGTACTTTATAGAACTTTCATACCAGCCTGATTCTGGTATTGGATCGTTCTTAAAACTTCTATACCAACTTGATCCTGGTATTGAATACATTTGAAATTTTTTAGTAAAGTACTGGAAGAATGCTTTCAGTGTATCTGGAGGGTCCTGATCCTGATATCTTGTGGAAAAGATCGATTCTGAACCTGACAGGATGTCCACCAGACACTGCATCTAAACTAGTTGAACTGCAAGTCCCCATTTTGTTTGTGTGTCTCTCCTCTAGTGTCCTGGTTTCTTGTTATAAAGTCTTCACAGGTTTTTTGTTTTTATCAGCTTCAGTGACTTCATACTTCTTTTGGAGCGAGAGAGAGGAAGAAAGAGACTCAGAATCATAAAGAAATTTCTTTGTTGATAGATCCCAAAAAGGATACCGAATTTTCAAAGAATGAAAGAGCAACAACAATAAAAGCAAACACAAGTTACAAGACCTGGGAGTTGAAACTGCAAAATGTTCAAACAAGAATGCAGAAAAAAGGACAAGAAACAAAAAAAATCCTTCTGACACTCCGCTTGCAGGTACCCAGTGGGGCCTCTGCACAGCTTGTTTTCTCACGGACAATTTCAGTATTTGTATTGGGTATGGTCCAAAATTGCGAGAACAAGAGCAATACTCGACTTGAAACAAGTCTCTGCTGGGATTCGGCGTTGCAGAAACTTCCGAGGGACAAGCAAATCAACTACATCCTCTTTCCATGAAGATTGTGGAATTTGCCTGTTACTGAAGGTGGAGATGTGAATTTTGTGATGTCGTCCATGAGGGCCATGCTTGCAGAGATCTTGATGAATGATTGATTGACGATTTCATGGTGCTGTGAGGAGAGTATGGCTGGCCCTTTGAAGAATTTTGGAAAGGTGAGGTTGAAGGAATTGCCTGGTTATTTGAAGAAATCGGTGAAATCGTTCAACAAAGCTAAGTTGTTGGAGCACACTTGGTCGTTTCTGTACAATTATAACGAGAAATATATCATGACCGGCAGCATTCGACCTCTGAATGATGTGTTGATTGTCGTGGGGATTCTCTCTTATGCCGTCGGATGGCCCACGGAACTCCGTCACTTGCGCCATGCTGAAGAAACTGCTGCCAAAAAACAGCACTGATGAAATTGGTGTCCATGCGACCATTGAATTTGCTTTTTTTTGGGTGTGAATTTTGCCATCTTATTTTCGGTAAATCGTCCAACTTCTTTCTTTTTCTTCCTGAACTTTGACGTGATCTTTCTCCAATTTCAGTTTGGCACATGGTTCTAGGGATCATGTGTAGTAGTGTCTCTGGATCTTTGTTCTTTTTGTTCAGATGTAACGATCATGCACGTTTTGTTCACATAATTCTCTCACTAATCAAGGTGATTGATTTCTCTATCCCTCATGGAGAAAAACTGTGGGTGAAAACAGAGTTGTTTGGAAATTTATTGAGCAAAAAAGGAAGCACAAAAGCTTGCTTTCTGGAGCACAGTATGCTCTAGCATCAATGTCCATCAGTTCCTCCACTTATTTGCAAAGTTGTAAATGGCATATTTTTGGAGCATTCTGTTCTTTGATTCCAGTTTCATGCACCACAATTTTTCACTATCAATTAGGGTTATTGTAAGGGTTGTTGAAGCATGTGCACTTAGGGTTTGAGATATAAGGCTGCATATTGCGCTTCTTACTGTGTAATAGCCTGAGTTATCATGTGTGTTCAAAACCAGAGCAGTTCATTGATATATGTGCCTCTTCTCATGTTTCATGTACCAAGGATAGGTTTGAGCATTGAAATTTCTGACTCCCACCAAACTAGCACCTTTCATCTTTTGTATTTTTGTAGATGAGACTGGAAATTGTACAATACAACATTTTGAATTTCAGAACATTGACTTGTTGCAGTTGTGTTGCTTGGTAAAGATAGAGAGGTCTTGAGATCAACAGACTACTGTTGGGGCGATTGGCACATCTATTGAACATGCAAATCCATTGTCTTGACATCTTGTTGAACACTCTCTGACCTTCCTACATGATCCTGCATTTGGCACACATGTCAATGAGTTACTGACTACAAAGACAGCCCTCCATCCCCTGTCCAGTTGGTCAAATAGTTGCACTGCTTTCTATTGTTGCTCAAATTTCATATGTGCCTTCTGAGAACATCAAGGTGAACAGAACAGTCTCAGTGCAAGGAAAAAAAAAGGCTTTCAGGAATCATACTGGCTTCTTGTTATGATAGTTGGAAAACCACCATATGAGTTGTTGGCCTCGCCCAGTCTTCACAAATCTTGCAAGTGTCATGATTTCATGGGGTTGTGCATAGTCTCCCTAGTGTTCCCTTGCAACCAGTTGTGTGTCCAACCATGGAATTCAAAGCCCAATGTCTGAAATTAAGATAGCACAGGTTAAGCTTCAGCTGGAAATCCAAGTCCAGCTAACCAGGCCAGCATTCCAAATAGCTTGGTGCTTATCAAGCATTACAACTGACGATACTACATTACAAAGATTGGTGCTTAACAGCATATCACAACTCACAATCCTGCATCAACAACACAGTGACCAGTCGTGCTTGACGTGCTATCCCACCACCGTCTAACCAGCTTTTCAGACAGTGTAAGATGATGGAGGAATTAAAGAGACCAAGCATTGACACAATTTGTGTTGGTTTTTTTTTCAGGGGAGGAATTTCAGTTACTGCAATCAGGAGGTTGCTGATTCAGGTGTGATTCAATTGCTGATTGTTTGCAATGTCTGAACAAGTTGCAAGATATCCAAATAGCTCACATTTAAACATGGGTTATGAAAATAGCAGCATAACAATCAGTTGCTTCCTGGACCTTTGCCCTTGCCCAGGACTAGCTACATGAGCACATAAAAGCTCTAGGAATAGATATACCTGCAATGAGACTCAATACTATGCTGGTGTCTGTTTCTCTCCCAGATCTGATTTCTTGGGGTGCTGAAGATGTCAACATGCAATCTATGAAATCCTCTACAAACATGTCAGAATAAGAGTGACCACCAGACCGCAATATTGCTACTTTGCTTGTATTGGGTTGTATTGTATGTTTTATGTACAATGTTCACAACAACATGTCGAGAACATTGAAAGGTTTGCACCGACCTCACTGACCTCCAAGAAAATGTAAACCAAATGGTTAATGGATTTGGCTAGCTCGTGCTGTATTCGGTTGTATGTTTTATGTACAATGTTCACTACAACATGTCGAGAACCTTCAAAGGTTTGCACCAACCTCCAAGAAAATGTAAACCAAATGGTTAATGGATTTGGCTAGCTCGTGCTAAGGAAAGTTGATGTTGATTGCAATATACAAGGTTATGGACAAATCATATGTGGTGGATCCAGAAACAACACAATTGTGTCAATGTTGAATGACAGAGTATTTCTCCACTAATTGTGTGACTAAAAAAAGCCTACAAGTGGTTCTATGATATTGGATGCTAGGGTAGTGCAACTCTTGCCTAAGCTCATATGTCAAGAACCACTGATTTCGTTATAGTGTATGTGGAGGGCGCCTTACTCTAAGTAAAATTTCTACCTCAACAATTAGATGCATTAGGTGCCTCCTCTCCTGTCAAAGAAAGTCAAAAGTATCCATTTCACAAGAAAAATTATACTGATTCTTTCCACTAGGCAAGGACCTCAAACAAGGTGATTCTAAGAATTTGGGTCTTGCACTTGGCTCTCATTTGGCCCGCATTCCCAGATTGGTCCCCTTCTCAATCCTTAGCCCTTATCCTACAAGTAACAATCTTGGGAAAATTTGTGTTACATACACTAGAGGACAAAAGTCGTCATCCCTATGCAAGGAATTCCATGCTCGGCTACCTACTGACTACTCTCATAGGTTGGCCACACCTGATGTTAAATGAGTATTATCTTTGATGTTATGGGGGACCATGACTTACCTAGTGTTCACATCAAAAACCTAAGTTACTATAAGGGA
>Ga0116227_10000340_pt1 | contig 87960 bp, 56 predicted proteins | sample S1TSphgellanicum_FD_89693 | JGI IMG/M metagenome (GOLD analysis project Ga0116227, IMG submission 89693) | Host-associated microbial communities from peat moss isolated from Minnesota, USA - S1T2_Fb - Sphagnum magellanicum MG | ecosystem: Host-associated > Plants > Peat moss > Unclassified... | reverse complement strand
TTTTTTTGAAAATTTTGGGTCTATAAACCCCCCCCCCCCCCCCCCCCCCTGCTGAAAACTCGATTTTTTGCAAAATATTTAGAGATTTTATTTCTCCCTTTTTGGCGAAATTTCGCCAGTACAAAAAGAAGAAAAAAAAGCTTGAAATTCTCAATGGTCAAAGCTGGGCTGTCAGAATGTACAGAGGCCCGGAAAGTAGAAAGGGCCTAGTCTTTTACACTAAAGATCATGTCCTTAGCTGCTGCAAAAAGGGTCCCAAATAAGGACCAAACGAGATTCCATTTTGCCGTTAAGATGTATATAACAGCATCAGATCTGCTGCTGCAATCATTGGAAGCTGGAATCCCAAGCTGGAATCTTTTCTTCTACTTCCATGAGTCTCTTGGTCTGCGAGCTGATCTCGTCGTCTTTGATGCAGAGTAGTACCCACATGAGCGGCTGCTAGCTGCTGTTGCAACAAGTCCTAGCTAGTGTCGAGTGCTGTAATTCGAGCTCTCAGCCGGTGTCGAGGCCTGCTTCATTAATCCTCAGGCCGATTGAATTAGTGGCCACATGAATTTCGTTCAGCTCTAATTATTGTCCTAGAATCATCTCTCATGCATCATCAGGCGTACATGATCATGAGCTGCCATATGAGAGATTTAAGGTTAGAAGTACTAGTAGCTAGTGAACATTGATGACTTGTAAGCGGGAGTTAGAAATTAGATTTGAGATTGATAATGAGCTTGGAAGTAGCAATTCACAAGCTGGATCAGCTCTTCTTGAAATATGATTCCTTCTCTAGTTGTGAGCAATTTGTCTAACTTAATTCACCTCCAAGAATAGACTAAAAAGCTGTACGCAATTGTGAAACACAGCTGGGAATTGTGCAATTACAGGGAGTTTTGCAACATTCCCAGGAGCCAGCCTTTCAGGGAGACCGTGGATTTCAAATTATCAAATTGGAGGAAATGAATGAATTTCCCCTTTGACTGACATTGGAAGTTCTAAGAGGGATTTCTAACGGGGACAACTGAGAGAGCTTTCCCACATTCCACACTAGTGGGAGTTGTAGCAAAACTCCTTGTGTATGACTTATAAGACAGGTCTTAGATGATTTGAGCTCCTTATAGCTTGAAAGCAGCTTAATCTGCTTTAATTCTGGTGCAATTACGTGAAAATCTAGACTATGGGTGTGCTTGGATTAACTATGCGAGGTCGAAGAGAAGCTGGGATGCAGCAGCTGATGATGATCTTAAGTACATTTGTGCTAGCTGCTGCGTTGTTGAGTATGATGAGTAGTACTACGAGCGTGAGACAAGTGTCAGCCGCTGTACTTGTGGATAGTTGGGAGCTGCTGGTTGAAAACGCGGGTGTGTCGGCAATGCACATGACGCTGGCACACACCAACAAGGTGATCATGTTCGACCGAACTGACTACGGTCCCTCGGAGATCAAGCTCGCCAACGGTTACTGTCGGCATGACCCCCAAGACTTGGCTCTGCAAGTCGACTGCTGGGCGCACTCCATCGAGCTGGACCTGGCCACCAATGTCATCCGACCTCTCACAGTCCTCACTGACACATGGTGCTCCTCAGGTGCATGGCAAGCTGATGGGTTTCTGACCCAGACTGGTGGATGGAACGACGGTGGCAGCAACGTGCGCACCATCGGAGGTGGTCCCGACGACGACTGGGTTGAGTATCGCAACGCGCTTGCAGAATCGCGATGGTACGCCACCAATCAACTCCTGCCGGATCAACGCCAGATCGTGATCGGAGGTCGACGCCAGTTCAACTACGAGTTCGTGCCGCCGCCAGCTGCAGCTAGAGGAAAATATTCATATCTGGCCGGACGTGCAACAGCGATCAACTTTCCGTTCCTGGCACAGACTAACGACAATGAGGCAGAAAACAACCTTTACCCTTTCGTGCACTTGTCCACCGATGGCAACCTCTTCGTGTTCGCCAACAAGGACTCCATTCTCCTCAACTACAATACGGGAGAAACCGTTCGGACATTCCCAACACTCGCTGGTGGCCCTCGGAATTACCCCTCCTCCGGCTCCTCGGTCCTGCTTCCCATTTCAGCTGCTGATGGGTGGGTAAACTGCAGCTTGATCACCAGCTAGTTCTCATGGAATGCATATAATTTTCGAGCTCTGTCATTGAAACCAGCAGCTAGTTAATTTCTCTGATCCAGCTGCAGCTAGTCTCTTCGCAATGATCTAGACCAACAATAATGTCTTCAGAATATTCTTTAGTTGAACAGAGCTTCTGCTGGATTCGAAGGTGATGAGCTTCTCAGCTTGTACCAGCTATAACCTGCATGCACATGTATGAGGTGTAATTGTATGTTTCTGTAGTACATGATTCAGCTTTGACATGCTTGATCTCATCAGATTGAGCTGCATGCAGGTAATTTGAATGGATAATATAGAACCTACATATTGCAGGGTTATACATAGGAACGTTGTTCACATTCCTCATGATGATCTTTTGCAGTCGTCACTGAGATGATGATGATCAGTACTTGACTGGAGCTGATTGCAAAGCTGTACTTCTCAACTACTACAGGTACACAACGGCGGAGGTGCTAGTGTGCGGAGGATCCTCGGATGGAGCATATGTTGAAGCGACAAAGAGAAAACAATACTGGGCAGCGGAACAAACATGTGCACGCCTGGTGATAACAGATCCAAATCCCACATGGGTGATCTTCGACATGCCATCGCCACGAGTGATGGGAGACATGCTGCTGTTACCTACAGGCGAAGTTCTGATCATCAATGGAGCGACGCAAGGAACTGCAGGTTGGGGAAACGCGCGAGAGCCAAACCTAAACCCTATTCTCTTCACTCCCGTCAACAATCGGTTCCAGGTGATGACACCTTCCACAATTCCTCGTGTCTACCACTCCACTGCCGTCCTGTTAGCTGACGGCTCCGTTCTCGTGGGAGGTAGCAACCCGAATTTCGGATACACATTTACCAATACCCTATTCCCTACTGAACTCAGGATCGAGCGATACTCTCCTTATTACCTGCACTCCGGATACGACCTCCGCAGACCATATATCGACACCATCAGCGAGCTTGCACTTGGGTATGCTACCAGCTTCACTGTTTTGTATCACTTGGGTGAAACAGCCGACGGGGTTTCCTTCCATCTATATGCACCCCCCTTCACTACCCACACTTTCTCCATGAACCAAAGGCTGTTGGTGCTTGGCAGCTCCCAAACACCCGTGCTGCAGAAGCAAGCTTTCTTGCCGGGGGGTTCGAACTACGTCTACCTTTCAACCGTTTATGCACCTCCCACTTCAGTTACAGCCCCAGCTGGATACTATTTGCTCACTGTTGTCAACCAAGGAACTCCAAGTGCTTCAGCTTGGGTACACATTGGTTGAGCCTCCTCCCGGCCACCCTTCCCTTTTTGCAAAGCTCTCAAATAATCTTCAGAGTGGTGGTGCCCAGCTGCATGATGAAGTGTACACAAGATCTTTACCTTGTGATCAAGCTGGTTTGATGTATAATAGCAATAAAAATTTTAGTGTACAATTGTTATACATTGAATGGTTCATTTGAATAATCAAACACAACAATAATTATTTCATATAGTTTTGCATGATCTGCACAAATTACACAGCTAGCAACTCATCATGGTTTCTTAGAACTCTGAAATTTCTGTATTGTTTTTCAACAACAAACTGGCTTTAAATTTGCTCCGATCAAACTTGCAAATTATCCATTCACATTTCTGTAAAGGCCTTACAGTAGAAAACCCAAAGATAATTAAACCTCTGAACATCCAGATTGGAACTAAACCAACTTGCAAATCAATCCATTGATGGCTTCCAGCTTGTATGGCAGAAAATCTTGAACAATAGTATACTATATTCATAAAACCTTCAAACTAGGTCAACTCACAAATTCATTCACTTCCAGGCTGCATCGTACTAAACCTTCAACACCCTTTAAACCTCTGAAAATCAAGTGTTGCATATCCAAATTTCCTAATCAGTAGACTTGAATCTTCAACACCAAAACTGCCCAAGATCAACTTTGCAAATCCAATCCTAATCTTGCCAAATTTGTAGTGTATGTGGAGGGCACCTTATATCCAGAAATTTCCCTCCTAGAAATTGGAAGGGATATTATGATTACTCAAGGATGGGAGGGAAATTATGCCTACTTTAAGTAGGTGTAAGAACCCTCCCACTATTGAGGAGTAGACATAAGAACCCTCCCATCCATCCACCTCATGATCTACATAGGTTTGGTTCATGATAAATTTTGCCTCGTGCATTATGATAGGTAAAGCCCTAGGGTTGGGACCTTCCCAAAATGCGGGGCCGGACTTGGCTATTGCCTCATCCTAGGCCTGTTATTTTGAGAACGCCCCCACCTTAGGGCTTTACCCGACACAAAATTCACATTCAATGTTGAATTCTTTCTGGCTTGAAAGCATGGTAAAGTATAAATAGAAAGTAAGACCTACCTAGTGTAAAAATTGGTTTATGCCAAATCTTGCTTGGAGACAATTTGAGGGTTTTGTCGAGAGGGCTATTCTAATGTTGGGCAAGTATTATAAATGACATCAAGTGTGCCTATAGCCTGTGCCATTGGCCCAAGTGTGAACTCATTACTCAACTAATTTTTCCTTCCAAAACCAATTTTTTTGTAATTTATTTCGATTTCCAATGACAAGAATTACTCAAAATTCAATATCTCTCGCACCTGAGGTCTAAAAATTTTCAAACCATGTCCATTAAATCCTATTCATTCAAGGATTTTTAAGAATACCAATACCAAGAGTGTTGAAATCAGCTGTCGAGTTAATGACAGGTTAACTAGGCACGTGATAGCAATCATAAGGATTTCGACACCCGAATGACTAGAACATTGAATAGTCTGCATCTGGAGCTACCTAGTCATGTGTAGAAGTTTCAAAAGTTCCTTCTAGAAGATTCGATAAGTAGCGTACCCTTGTCGCGTGCCCGTAGGTCCTGTAAGCCAGACCGAAAGGATAAAAAACAGCAAGTCGAGTAGCGAGATAAACACTGGGACTTAGACTTGCGAACTTGTAATGTTATACATCTTTCCTAAAGTTTGTTGTTGTGCAACCTGCGATTCTCAACAGGTTATGGGCCCACGGCGCTAGGAGCTTTAGGGGTGGTAATTGTGTCAGCCATAGTGAGCAAGTTGACGCTAGGGTTGGTAGAGGTTTTGTGGTGAAGGCGCTCGCCTGGATAATCACTGGAGACAAAGTCTAAGCACAAGAGTGTGCTCAGCCCTGATGTTGGAAGAAGCTTGGCTCAGGAAAGATGGCAGACATTAAGATTAGCATAGAGCCGCTAAATGGCGGGAAATTATGCAGTGTGGTCCCAAAGGATGGAGATGCTCCTTGTCCACAAGAAACTGTGGAAAAGGGTGACAGAACCTGAAGTAGACGCTGATAGGTCTGCAGTAGCAAAGGCTTTGATTGGACTGAATGTTACAGAGCAATACCTGGGACATGTTATAGCTGCAAGGAACGCCGAACAAGCATGGGATGAACTAGAGAAGGTGTTCAGGGGCAAGACCACGGCCCGAAAATTGCAGCTGAAAAAGGAGTTGATGACCCTCAAACAAGAGTCAGGAGAGCCTATGGCAAAGTACATCAGCAGAGCAAAGGACTTGGAGAGGGAGCTGCTTGCTGCAGGAACTGAGGTAAAGCCAGAGGACCTCGCTATGAATGTGATTACCGGTTTGTCAAAGGAGTTTGACCTGTTGGTAACTGTTTTGGTGGCAGCAGATGCAGTCAAGTCAGTAGACGAAATGCTCCCACAGCTGCAAATCCATGAGCAGACTGAGAGGTTGAAGGCAAGCTCGCTTGACCTAGATGAGAAGGAGTCAACGACTGCGGTAGCCTACGCTGCTAGGAAAGGAGGCAGTGGGAAGGGCAAGAAAACATCCATGAGGTGCCACAAGTGTGGCGAGTTCAGGCACTTTGAGAGGGAGTGCCACAAGGGTTCTTAGGGGTCAGAGGGGTCTGGAAAGTCAAGGAGCAAGAAGGGGTGCTTCACTTGCGAAAGCCCGGACCACATGAAGAGGGACTGCCCTAAGAAGGGAAAGTCTAAAAGCAGCCAGGGGGTTGCCTTCATTGCGGTGGAAGAAGTAGATCCTAGACAGTGGTTCCTAGACAGTGGTTTCTAGACTCAGGGGCAAGCCAGCACATGACTAGGGACAAGAGCCTGTTCAAAACCTTGGAGCCGCTTAAGGATGGAAAGCGGGAGATCAAGTTTGGCAACAAAGGGGTGCTCAAGGCGATGGGAGTTGGCATGGTGGAGCTACGGTGTCTAACACCAGTTGGTGAGCGGGTCAACACTCTCCGTGAGGTGATGTTTGTCCCAGGAGTTGCAGAAAACCTCTTTTCTGTGAGTAGGGCAACTGAACTTGGAGCGAAGTTTATCTTTAAGCGAGGAGTGTGCCAAATGTTCATGAGAAATGAGGTCGTGCTGCAAACGGAGTAGAAAGGGGGCCTGTTTGCAATCTGCCAGCCGGGGTTGTCTTGGAGAGACTCATGCTTGCTTGTGAAAGAAGCTGAAAGTCCGGAACTTTGGCATAGAAGACTTGGGCATGAGGGGTATGAAAACCTGGCAAAGATGGCTGAGGAAGAGCTAGTCTCAGGTGTCCAGGTGAGCGGAAAGGCGTTTAGAGAAAAGAAAACCTTGGTGTGCGAGCCATGTATCCTGGGGAAACAGACTCATGAGTCCTTTCCAAAGGAGTCAGTGTTAGAAGAAAGCACAGAGCTGCTTCAGCTAGTACACATGGACGTGTGTGGACCTATGCCAAAGGCGTCAAAAGGGGGGAGCAGATACCTAGCAACCTTCTTGGACGATTACAGCAAGCTATCTATGGTGCAACCTTTGAAGAAGAAGAGTAACGTTACAGCCGTCACAGAAGGAATACTAGCGCACCTGGAACTGCAGACTGGGAAGAAAGTCAAAGCAATGCAAACGGACAGAGGGGGTGAGTATGTCAACGAAGAGATGACCACCCTTCTGAGCAAAAGAGGTATCACGCACAGAAAGACAGTTGGATACTCGCCTGAACAAAACGGATCAACAGAGCGATTGAACAAAAACCTGCAAGAAAAGGGGAGGGCAATGCTAGAAAATTCGAGGCTTGGAGAAAAGCTGTGGGCAGAGGCCATGGTGACCGCCAACTATACCCGCGACCGACTACCCTCAAGACTACACGAGAAGACACCCTGGGAGAAGTTCTTTGGGGAGAAGCCGGACGTGAGTCACATGTGTGTGTTTGGGGCACACGCATACATGCACATCCCCAAGAAAAACAGGAAGAAGATGCAATCAGTCAGTGAGAGAGGGGTGTTTATGGGGTATGAGTCGAACTGCAAAACCTACAAGGTGCTGCGGGAAAAAAATGGGTGGATCTTGGTGTCTTGTGACGTCATCGTCAACGAAAAGCTTGCCTTCGGGACCATTGAGCTGAGCTCTGGCTCGAAGAAGGAAGAGGAGGGTGCTCGTGACCTTAGCCATGTGAGCCCTCCTACTCAGATGGGTGCAGGAGATATCCCTACAGGGAAGTCTGGCACTGGGAGAGAGGAAAGCAACGGCCCGTCAAAAGTCCTTACACGGGTAGCAGCAGCAAGCCAAAAACTCCCTCTCCAGATCGACCTAAAGGACGAGGAGGACGGCAAGGAGCAAGAGCTGCGAAAAAACCTTGCTCGTGAAAGGAAGACACCTGCAAGGTATCGGGCAAACCTTGCAATTGAGGGGAGCAACCCAAGGGGATCGGGGGAGCATCATGAGCTGCAAACATACCAAGAAACTGTTTCGGGGGAGGAGAGTGAGCTTTGGCAAAAAAGCATGGACGAAAAGATGCGCTCGCTCTTAGAGAACAGCACATGGGAGCTAGTGGAAAGGCCAAAAGGGGTAAAACCAATCCCTATGAAGTGGGTTTACAAAGTCAAGCGGGACACACAAGGAAACGTTGAACGATACAAGTCTCGTTTGGTGGCAAAGGGATTCCTGCAGAAGCAAGGGGTCGATTTCGAGGAGGTGTACACCCCGGTAAGCAAGCACACAACTTTGAGAGCGCTACTTGCAATTGTAGCGCAGCAAGACCTGGAGCTGCAGCAGCTTGATGTGAAAACAGCCTTCCTCAACGGAGAGTTAGAGGAAGAGATTTATATGTAACAGCCGCAGGGGTATGAGCAAGGAAGGCCAAATATAGTGTGTCGTCTGCTGAGGGCTCTCTACGGACTATGGCAAACACTCGAGCATGGCATCGGTGCCTTAAGGTCTTGGAGGACCTTGAGTTTGTGGCATCGTCTGCCGACGCTGCACTTTTCCAAAGCACAGTGGACGGTGAGACAATTTGGCTGCTTGTCTGGGTCGATGACATTCTAGTGGCAGCCCAGGGAGAAGAGCGAGTAGCAAAGGTGAAAGCGCATCTGACAGCCAAGTTTGACATGCGAGATCTGGGGCTTGCCACCTATTTTTTGGGAATGGAGCTGTCACCTGATCGAGAGGCACGGAGCCTGAAGCTAACCCAAAAGAAGCTGACGGGGGAGCTAATCAGCCGATATGGACTGGCAAATGCACGCGCACGCTCAGTGCCACAGGCAGCGAAGGAGAAACTCAGAAAGGAGGAGGAGCCCCTGGACACGGTGAGATTCCCTTACAGCGAGTGCGTGGGAAGTCTACTTTACCTAAGCATGTGCACACGCCCTAATATTGCTCAGGCTATGGGGGCGCTGGCGCGCTACATGGCAGCACCAACAGTAGCACACTAGGAGGCCGCACTTGGAGTAGTGTGCTATCTCGTGGGGACTGCAGACTACGGCCTAACCTTTGGGGGGAGTAGTAAAACTCTTGTGGGCCACTGCAACGCAGATTACGCAGGAGACCTGGACTCGAAAAGGTCCACAACAGGGTATGTCTTCCTAATGTTTGGGGGAGTGGTGAGCTGGTCAAGCCGATTGCAGCCAACGGTGGCCGTGCCAACGGTCGAAGCAGAGTATTTAAGCGCAGGGCAAGCAGTGAAAGAAACACTGTGGTTTCAAAAGCTAGGGGCGGATCTGGGGCTCGACATGGGACATGTTCAAATCTACTACAACAACCAAGGAACAATTCAACTGCTGAAGCATCCCATTGCTTCTCAAAGGTCGAAGCACATTGATGTGATCCACCACTTTGTGAAGGAACGGGTGGCGTGCAAGGAAGTCAACTTCATCTTCTGCAGAACGGAGGACATGAAGGCGGACATCCTGACCAAGGCATTAGCACCAGGCAAATTCAAGAAGTGCAAGAAGGAGATAGGCATAGAATAGTCATTCGTGTGTGGGGGAGTGTTGAAATCAGCTGTTGAGTTCATGACAGGTTAACTAGGCACGTGATAGCAATCATAAGGATTTCGACACCCGAATGACTAGAACATTGAATAGTCTGCATCTGGAGCCGCCTAGTCACGTGTAGAAGTTTCAAAAGTTCCTTCTAGAAGATTCGATAAGTAGCGTACCCTTGTCGCGTGCCCGTAGGTCCTGTAAGCCAGACCGAAAGGATAAAAAGCAGCAAGTCGAGTAGTGAGATAGACGCTGGGACTTAGACTTGCGAACTTGTAATGTTATACATCTTCCCTAAAGTTTGTTGTTGTGCAACCTGCGATTCTCAACAAAGAGTGCTCCCAAATTCTCCTATAGTTTTTTGTTTTTTGTTTAAATGAATTTTCAGTGAAAATTTTGTTCAATATTTGATCACATACAAACTGCACACCTTGAGTCCTCCTCAACCCTGGTGGTCTCTCGTAGCAAAGCCAGCCCCCAGCAGATGAGAGACTTGCATCATTAGGAAGTATAATTGGAGCACCATCACTCATGTGTATGTTTGCCAAGGAACCTGAGTGTTCATTCTTCAACAAAACAGGAAGGATTGCACACGGTAACTTGGTCCCTGGTACAGAGGTCCAGGCTTTTACACCCCAACCCACTGTAGCTTGGATCAGCTGGAATTCAACTTGTATGTATGCTGAGGGAGTGGAGATGCTGAGCAGTTTGAAAATAGGACAGCAAGAGGATTGGGAACCAGCCCATCTGAGAACAAAATAGCAATCAATCAAGAGGCTGGAGTCACTCAGTGTTTACTCTGGAAGAAGCAGGTTGCAATGTTCAATCAATACAGGAAAAAACTGCCAAAGGTTAATATAGATGCTTCACAAGGTTCAATGTCATACCTCGACTTTCTTGCAATGTGGTGTGGAATTCCAAGCCTTTGCATGCAAGAGGGAATGAGCCTATTTTGACATGCTTGGCTGTTAGAAGGCTGGTTTCAGAAGAGGAATTCAAGTCACCCACATTTGGTGTGGGTCTGGAGGTAAGTGTCAGAGAAGTTGGAGGCAAGACTCTTGTGCCTCTTCTCAATGAATTGCTATCAACTGCCTCTGAGTCATCATCTGCTACAGACCTCGAAAGTGCATCTGCATTTGAGACTGCATCAAAGCTAACAGCAAATGGCATCGCCACATTGGGAACATTTGACTTGAATAAATTTTCTGGGGGACTCAAAACTGTGAGCAAATCTACAGTTGAAGAGACTGGCTTAAATTTTGCAGGATTTAGTGAAGGTGGTCTCCAGCCCTATTTCAGATCCAAGTCTAGAGATGTTAATCATGCCTGATGCTGATGGCAAGCCAAGTGTAAGCTCAAACATGATCTCTCTCCAGGAACCTTACGTTTGATAGATTCTTCCCATTTTCGTCCAGAAAGTTGTATACTTACACATGGTGATCATGGGACAAGTTTGATTCTGCCACAAGTACATAGAGAGGGAAAACCTCTGCATGGAGAATGCCAATTCACTCCCTGTTGAGACAGTCACTGAGGCAGAGCTGACTGAGGCTGCATTTTTTATCAAGTTTTGGCTGGAGCAAGGACTGTATCTCTGGTACAAATTGTTCTGACACCCTTCAATATCTGGATGTGACTTCAAGTGAAGTGGAGAATGGATCCAGCAAATGCTTGAGAGAAATACACCGTGGATCTAAGGTTACTAGTGGACAGCAGTCAGTGGAAGTGAAGGATTTTAGCAGCACTGGGCACACCAATTCAATGGCAGCAGTTTGTGAGGAGGCTCCTGGGCCCCTGGAGTTAGGGTCATTTTTTGCAAGCAGGATCTCAAAGGTGTGTCTACAAAACAGAGTTCAGGTACCACCCATCTCAAGGTCCTAGACACTGTTGCAAAAAAGCATGTTTCTTTGAAATAAGAAACGGAAACACATGTCATTTTTGAACTGTTTCACTGAAAAATCATCAATGGCCTTTTACATTCTAAAGAATTCTGTTGATAGTTTCTCTGTGCCTGACACATTTCTGCTCTCAATTTGAGTTCCACTTCCTTGTCTGCAAACTAAACTCTTTCAAATAGCTGGTGTGTGTCTTCAGCTGATTACCAAATGTATCTATGATGCATTTGTTTTATGTATTGAGCTTCTGCTGTGTGCTTGTACAGAAAAACATTCCCAAGAAGAGCAGATATCTTTGCAGAACAGAACTCCAAAGACAGTTATACAGTATTTGTGAACCCAGTCATCAATGCCGCCCATGGCAAGAACCCACCAAGGAAATTTTCTGGCAAGGTAGTGCTAGCAAGGGCAGGGCAAAATGCCCTTCTCAAGAAAGGACTGATCTTGGATAGAATTGTGAACTTATTCAACATTCTTTGGTATCCAATAGGTAAAGCAGTGAAGTTTGAACTAGCCCGTGAAAAAGAGAATGTGGAGAACAGAGTGAACTTTAGAGGACATTGGGACAGGGATGTAGCAGGTGGAGAAGACATGCAAGAAGGGAGACTGTTGGAAGGTCAGTTGTCTAATGTAAATTCTCTCCTTCGCTGCATTTCTTTCTTTAAATTACATCTATAGCATAGAATTGCCATTAGACTTGATGAGAACTACATCTGCAGGCACTCTCTCATCTTATCTTCTGACTAATGCTTTAAATTTGAGATACTTAGTTGCAGAGAGACATCAGCAAATCTCAAGATTACAACACTTGAACTAAATTGTTGGAGATTGTAAACAAGTCCTGAACATCCCTAACTACACAATCATGACTCTTGATACCATGTCCCACACTCCAAACCCACTACCCATGGATGTCAACAGGGTGTCCTATTCCTTCCTTAATATGTGGATCTTACAACTTGTGAGAGCTTGCACGTGTTTGGCTGTTATGAGTTGAGTAGTCTCTCTAGAAGTGCTGTCTGGACAGTAATGATCCTTTTACATTATGTGCAGGATGTGAATCGAAGAAAGCTGGCCACATCAATCTAGTGAGCTATGGAGTGGGGCAAACAGTAAACAAGGAATTCCATGTACAAAGTAGTTCCAAAACTGGTATTGGGAAGAAATCCATGCAAACACAATGTGAGAAATTGCAGAGTGTAATATGTTGAGGAGTGGGTCTGGTATCATCTCAAACATACCAGCTAGGTCCAAGTCAGTGTTTCTTCTTTTGGTGAAATTTCTCATCCTGGCAACAAAAAGAAAGAGCCCTTGTGATAGGTACAAAGGCTGTTTTTGGGGAAAATTTGACACATTGTCATCACATTGTGAGAAATTGTTTCTGAATTTGCCATATTTAGGTTCTAGCATGTCACCAACATGTAGCATGATTCCTAAACTTTTCTAGTTTCATCTCGAAGCTGTATTGAAATTTCGTGTTGTCTTCTTTTCATGACAGCCAACCCACCTATCTCACAATTTTGGAAAAAAAAAAGGGAATAAACATTAGTCCTGGTACAGTAGACACACTCATCATCCAACACAAGCTAATAACCAAATGTTTACCTCTATATTCTTAATCTTTTGTATTTTTCTAGTGATCTTCATGATTAGGGTGGCCTGTCTACCTATTGAAGTCCAAGACTGAATTTTGGCCGGTTTGAAGTAAGCATATACCTGGTATTGAAACTGGCACAAGGGTGGTATTCTCTCAAGTCCCTGGTATCTCATATTGCTACAACACTGGTATCACCTTCGGTCATACCAACCTGGTAGTGTCCTTGATACCACTGTTATTACCAGTTGCAAGCCTATGTACCAACACAAGTTTCAACTTCACTCAAATAGCTGAAACCAAATTTTGTGCCATATCAAATTGCTATGAAACAACTCTCTTTCAACAAAGGTTTTGGTGCACTTGAGCAGGTGGTGGCTACATCTATACTCCATCAAGATGTACAGCAATTATACATCACATTTGTTTCATCCTGAGGTGTACAAACCAGTGAGAAAACAATACTAGAAATAATTTTGCAAAGCTCAAAAAATTTCCAGTAATCCTCTTCTAGAGATCAACATCACTGAGTCCTCATGTGGTATTCAGTCACCTGATAGGTTTTCCTACTTGCAGTCAAAATGATACAATACAAAGGAGAACTAAATTCATTCAGCTCACAAAATGAGTCTCAGTGATAGCTCTGCATAGACACAGTGATGTTTTGACTACTTTAAGGAACAATGTCTGCATGTGGGTTTGAACTTCAGTCTTTCAATCTTCTTACATGAATTGGAATAATCATCATTATCATCATCATAATTATCAAGGCCGCCAGAAAGGTCGCCGGATGGAAGCTGCAGTAGTAGCAACAGAGTCATCATCTTCCTCCAAGATGGCACAAGAGATTTGATCATCAAGCTGCCCCTGTTGGACTTGCGGAATTTCAGCTTTGTCTGTGGAGTCGACAGCTGAGAGCCTTTTGTTGTTGTTTACACAACTTGTGAGCCGAGTACCATACTGCAACCGCACTCTCTGACCCCCTGCAAAGTGTGAAGTTAGTCTGCATGTCATGGAGGTTGGCATTGGTGCCTGATCTCCAGCAGTACAACTCCCCACACTTTCTTGATCCTGTTGCAATGACCCAGGTTCAAAGTCAAGCTTCCTTGCAACTCTATGGCCACTTTTGGAAGTGCCATAATTACTCTCTGGTGATATTGTGCTCTCACCCTCATCCTCCTCATCTTTTGATGTGGAACTTAATGCTTTCTCCAACACATCAGGCTCCTCCACTGTATCTACCTTGTGGGTTGAACATTGGTGGTGACGGATTTTTTCTTTCTGGATATGTTCTCTGTCAGCAACCAAGGTAGGAGAGCTTACTGGTGGTCCTGCTGCTGTTGCAGGTTTGGGCTTTGACAGACGAGAGAGGTTTCCTGGTTTGTCTTCTCGTGGAGTGGTAGCATGAGCAAGAAGCAGACCTGCAGCATGTTGTTGTCGCAGGGATAGGGGCCATTGATCTGGACTGGACCAACCCACAGGAATCTGCTCTTGCCGCATATTGTTGTTGCCACAGCTTCCAATCTCCGTGGTGCACATCCCAACAGTGCTCTTCACAGACAAGCTCTCAGATTGTGGATCCCTAGGATTTGAATCATTGTCAAAGATGCGGTTCTGTGATCCATGAGCTCCCATTCGTGCTGCACGCTCCAGCCAGCTCCAAATCCATCCTGGTTTGTCAAGAATTCCTACATCATCAGTTGACCATTGGGGACCCTGGAACTTTGAGCTTTTCTTCCAATGTTGGCGAGATAGGGCATACTGCAAGGCACGCTCTCTCTTCATAGCAGCTTCTTGTCTCCTTCGCAGAATCACTTTACAATCTTGGGCTGTGCGGATGCTCGCATTCCATCCTTTAGAAGCAGGTACAACTCCCATGGCAGCAGGCTGTCGCTGTTGTTGCTGTGGCTTCTTCACACGTGGTAGAGCCTCAATTCTTGACATTTGGGTGCTGATGGACTGCACTTCTTTCAGCTCCTGGCTTAGCATCCTCACAGGATCCTCATCACGATGTGATGATTCAGGAATTCCAGGTGCACTGCTTTTGTGATTGCTGCCACCAGATTCATAGTCTTTTAAGGCAGCCTGGACCTTCACAGTTGCTTCAGCCTTCAGATCTTCCTCTGAGTGAGTCCGTGTTGGAACTCCAGCAACATTTTCTGGATGCAGCTGGCCATCACTGGTTGGCAATCCATTAGAAACTGGCCCTGAAGCAGTAGTTGTTACTGGACCATGAGAGCACTCTGACTGTACAGGACCACCAGCTTCAGAAGTTGGGGAAACTACACTACTTTCAGGGTGTTGATATCCAAGGTTGATGGAATGAAATGCTTTGGGAATTTTGGATTCCCTGGAGCCCCGAGATCCTCGCCTGTCCAGTTGGCCTGTCAAACTAGTTTGCGCCACTCTTTTCATGGGCAACCTGGGAATCTTATTAAAGTGATGGAGCATGTTCTTCGAACCAGTCCTAGCAGCTGGAGATTGTGACTCTGTATCATGCAGATGTTCTGATACTGCTGCTGCAATCTTCTGCTGCTGGGTCCTGCTCTTGGATCCATGACCACTAGTGCTTGGTGATGAACTGGGAGCTGGAACTGCTGGTCTAGTACTAGGAAGTTCAGACCCTGAAACATGTCTTGAAAGCTTGGATTTCAGATCTGGGCTGCAGTATGACCATGTCAATGTGCCATCTGGTGACCCAAGTGCTGGAATGGACACAATCTCAAAGCTTGGATGAAGAAGGGGACCATGTGGCACATAAACACGCTTGGCACTTGGATGCTGATGTGCTCGGGTTAGTGATTCCCCTTGAGATTGAGACTGCACATGGATCTGTGAACTGTAATTTGACTTGGGAGAAAAATCAAGTGATAAAGTTGTTGCACTATCAACAAATTGGCTAGACTCCAATCTGATTGCCTGGGTGGGCACAGGGTGAGGGATTGGGAGCTCCAGGAAATCTTTTGTAGGTGGTCTGAAGGACAGGGTTTGTAGGGGGCTAGAGATTTGGAGCTCTGGAGTTTTGGCAGGCCTGACCATGGACCAGGGGCTGAAATTAGAGAGATTGCAAGTGGCAGATTGCATCCCTTTTGGTCTACTGGCGATGGATTTACCTCGGGTAATCTTGAGCACACTGGGTGGATGACATGCAGCTGATTTGTTAGCCACCACAGCAACCACATTTTGCAGGCAGGCAGCATGGCAATGAAGGTGTCCATGGTCAAAGACACGACTAGCATCTGTATCCTGAAAACCTGGTTCCATGTCCTCTACTTCCCCATGAGGATCCATGAATCTGCCATAGGGGCAGCATGACTGGAGTTGCTTTTTCACCACTGCAGCAGCTGACTTCACCTTCTCCTTCATAGCCACCACTATCCACAGCACCACCACGACCACACCTACTCCAAAACCATCAGGAAAAAAAATATTCTGTCTGACCTTTCATGAAGTTAAAGCTTACTAGTCTGCTGAAACTCTTGCACTAAAAAATAAAAACAATACATGAACTAGCTGCTGACAACAAAGTTGCCACTCATAGAGAAAGAAAGAAAGAACAAGTCATTACCAAGGTTTGCATTATAGAATGCTGCTCATCATGCTGTTGAACAAGTTGCCATTTCCAGGCTTTGTCCATGCAGAGTATGATGATAAATTGCAGCAATTCTCCTTGCAACAAAACAGGATGCTGATGTTAGGTGCCAGAAAATTGTGCAGTTGCCCAGCTCCATGTTTGTTAAATCCTCGGTTCAGAAACTATGACACTCAGCATCAACAACACGTTGCTACTCTTGTTTGCTACTCTTGTAGATGATGATAATCTAATGATTTGCACACGTGATGAAGAAGAAGGCAGCCATCATCTTCTTCGACAAATTTGTGCATATCAATAAAGGATCATTTCTATCTCCGTGACAAGCTCCCAAGGAAACTGAATCAATACGCTAAGGATCAGGTAAAGCTAGCATTAACCATGAATCGTCAATCAGCTGATGACATGATACGCTGCACAAACTGGCCAGGCTAAGGTATGAGACGACGACCTAAACTGAATCCAAGAAACCAGGCTAAGACATGAGAAGGGGAACAAGCCAGAAGAGTGACGTCTTGAGACTCAAACTCACTCCCCGCAAGTGTGGGAGATGCATCAGAAAGGAAGTTATCAATGTGCAGGCAATTGGTTTTGGGAATCCATGTCAAGCGACATGGTGACAACAAACCAAAATATCGTTTTACACAAAATGCAAAGCCGACATTGCAATGAAACGTCGAAACCCAAATGGGTTGTTGCTAAGGCACTACTGTCAACCAGAAATTTTGAAGAAAAATCATAAACGTGGTGGATGAGGAGGAGTACACGCAGCAAAAGGAGATGGGTATAGCAGCAGATTGTTATAAAAGCAAGAACAGCTGCACACAATAAGCTTTCACGACAACAAGTCTAGCCACCAGCTTGCCATGAGGGGAAGTAAAGAAGGAAAAAACAGAAGAAACAAAAGTGCAGAAAAGCTGAGATTGAGAAAGTGGAAATGGTCTAGCGCATTGAAAAGAGAATTAAAGAACACAAGTGTGAGTAGGGGAGCTCCTCAGCCCTGATGGCACGATAGCTAGCTAGCTGCTCCGGCTACTGCTGCTACAACGAAAAAGCTGCAGTTTGCTGTGTCTGCTGTGCTTTGTGAAGTGGCAGAAGAGATGCCTGCCATAGCCAGCAACAACAACAACTATGTCACAGTCCTACCATCACCTTTTGCCGGCAATAACGGAGCTTGTCCTGTTCTTGTTTGATTTTTCTTTTTCTTTTTCTTTTCTTGGGTCACCTCCTCACCACCACCACCACCATCATCATCATGCCCCTCTCACTCTCACTCTCTCTCTCTCTCTCTGCACTGCTGCTGTGTTCTGCTCATGATGTGTTTCTTTCTCATCAAACCCACTTGTGCGTTTCTCATTGGCTGGCTATAAATCTCTCTCTCTCTGTGTCAGTCAGGGACAGAGAGAGAGAGTAAGGGAAGTTAAGTACATACCTACCAGTGTTGGGCGGGTATCAACTTTTGAACTTACCAGCTGGTGCTGGTAGGTATCAAATCTTTTTCTTTTAGCCCAGTTATTGAGATTTTCTTTTTTTCTTTTTTTTTCCGGGTCCTGAGTAAACTGGCAGGGTCTGCAGCTGGGTATCAATAACCTTCCATCCGGGTATTTAAGCTTCAAGTTTTAATAACTTACTTGGATGATTGGAATTTCATCCAGGTAGATTACCTATCACTACTACTAAACTCTAAACGTGCCCATGATAGAAAATATAAAAGTACGAAACAAAATTATTTTCAGTTTTTAAAAGAACTCTATAACTTTTACCTTGCCTAGGCAATATAATTGATAGTTTTCAAGGAAGGTGATCAAGAATCAATACCAGGTAATTAATTACCTTATTTATAATTGGAAATCATTACCCAAAATAATTAAGAATATTCATTACCAATGGGTATTATTACTTTGATAGTGAAACTGATAATCAACAACTCTACAAATTTTGTGTGTTACTATACACGATTTGAGTGTGTAATGTACACTATGCGGCATATTTAAGAGGCATACCATGCCCCCTAATGCCCATTACACGCCCAAAATGTGCATAATAAGATCCATAATTTAAGTTTGGGCATCATCCATCTTTTCCCCCAAAAAGATGGATTGTGCCAAGGATAAACAAGGAAAAAAAAGGGCAAACAATACTTTTCTACTATTTGCAATAAGGACACATAGCTAATTTCTCGGCCTCAAATCAATGTAGCCCTAATATTAAACTAATATTATCACAAGTCCCTTTTAACCTCAAGTCCCTACTAGACAAGTATTGGTACAAGGTTGGTATTGCCTCAAGTCATACCAGTTTGGTCAAGTCTTTCATACCAAGACTAGTCAATATACCAAGGTTCTAACCTAGTACCAGCAACTTTTTTTTCATTGGCAAATTTTAATCAGTTCCCTACCTTGAAATTCAAAGGCTTAACTCAAATAGTGAATCAAAAGGAAGGTTTTTCTATTGTGTTTGATGGTTCTAAGTTTTAAGCAACTTTTCATCATTTCATCTTCCATTTGGCCTTCAATAGACACCCAAAAAAAATTACCAACAGATTACAAATGGAGACAAAAGACAAAGACACACATTAGACACACAAAACATATGGCACACAAACCATAGCAAACATAAACACAATACATAGTATGACGCATAAACCATAGAAGACACATTAAAGACACATAAGCCATAGAAAACAAAGCATTCACAACAAACTTCCAAAACAAAGCACACTTCCATTTGACCCATCAAGCACAATGAACTTCCAATGTTCATTATTGACACCCACTAAAGACACAAATGCACATAAACATTAAAAACATAGACACTATAAACACAAACACACATACTAAAGACACAATACATTTAATAAACATAGACATCAAAAAATTTCTAGAATTCCAAGATGGGCTTCGAATGACAAGTGGGTTAATTATTCATGCGGACCTGCACAAACCAAACAACAAGTTAGTTAATGCATAGTTGGAACACTTTTGGTGCACGGACAAACCACGGGTAAACACAGACTCACAACACTCACCATGGCCCAGACTTGAGGGAATCTATCACCTTCCCTCTTATAGTATTCTTTGTGCCTGGTCATGGGGCCTGCAACCAAATGTCATTTTGTCCCAGGTTTCCTAAGTTGGGAGTCCCAAAATTGGGATTCTTGTGACTTTGGAGGCCCATAACTTCTTGTGCAGACCTCCAATTGAGGTCAGGTCTAAAGCAAAGTTGTAGCCTTTGTTGAAAGCTTTCCAATGGTATGTGGCACGCCACCTGAACGCAAGTAAATCAGGGCGATTCCTGACTTTTAGTGGTCAAGAGTCAAATTGACAGTTTGATTCCCAACCCTTCTTTTGGCCATAACTTATGCTTTAAGTACCCAAATGGGTCATGTGAGCCCATTTTAGACATCTACGTTCCAAGAACTTTCTATTGATATAAAAAAAACTTACATTCAATGAGTTTTAACTCTTGAAATTGCCTTTTAAAAATTTGGAAATCCATCAGGACTCTAATTCCCAAAGTGCGAGCTCACTTGGGAGTGTGGGGGTTCATTCCCTCACACTCTCCTACACTTTTGGGATCATGAAATGTGACTCCTGAGCTTCATTCTTGGCCCGCACCTTTGCAAACCCTTGCTTTGGTTGCAAGTCCAAGGTTAGGGTTGCGACATTTTTTCCCCTTGTTGCATGCATTTGATAGGAAGTGATGCCATAATACGTTGGCTTTGATGTTTGATCCAAGGTTAAAAACATATAATTGGTCACCACATATTTAGGTCATGAAAATGTTATTGTTGGTATATATGATGAAGAGTTGTTGTTGCCTTTATTGGTAGAAGGAACCAAGTTGTTGATGCTTGCTAATGTTCAAGAAATAAAAAATCTTTAATTTCAAGCTCACATTGAAGATTTGTTTCACACCACAGCAACAAATGTATACACTTTTACAAACCTAGTGTTAAGATAATTTGTTGAATTTTGTTGGTATCCTATTGATGTAAAAAACTGCAAGTGTGCTTTATCTTGGTGGTGCAAAGAACAAAACAAGTTTCCATCCATTGTTATAGTAGCATGACATATTATTGGCATCTTAGCTAGTTAAATCAAGATAGAATGTATTTTTTCTATTGTTGGCATTTTGACTACATTTCATAGATGTTGTTTCCAAACACAAAATATGGACAAATTGATATTTGTCAAGAAAGTTTGGCCATCTGATCCATAGATTGGTTTCTTGAAATCGATTAACTTTGCATGTGCGTGTGAGGTACACCCCTTTACCCCCAAAATGCTACAAATCAAAGAATGTACCCCAACTTTTTATCCTTTTTATGTTTTCACCATGGACTTGTAGTTGAATATATCAAGGAGTTTGGGGGTGCATCAAAAAGAATATAAGAACTTCCAAAATCTATTGCCTCATGTGGACCACAAGTTTTTTCAATTCATGATCAAAATATCCTCCCCAACAAAGTTATCAAAAACAAGTTGGTTCATGCCATCTATTCTTGAGTTTCCTAGCAAGTTAATATTATAAAATGTTAAGCATTCAAAAGCAACCAATGTGAACTTGCAACACTAGTTCAAAACAAAACCAATGATAATTAAAGATAAAGCTTTTGCCATATCTTCATAAACATCCCAAATTCTTAAAGATGGTGCACAAGATTATAATACCATAGATTGTCGATTGTAGCATAATGCAATGGCACTTCAAAAAGTTAACACATCTTGGAACAACAATACCCAATTAACAAATATAAGGTTTAACCCTAAAGCAAGAAAACCAACATTTAACATCCATGAATCAAATAAACAATTAGAATTTAATCAAAATTAGATTACAAAACATAATGAAAAAGAAAACAACGAAGCCAAAAAAAATCATGAAACTATAAAATAATTAGAGAGTGATCAAAAAAGGCTTACCTTGTTTTCACAACCCTACTAAGTTTTTTAGGCTTCAATCTAGATTCAATGCAAGCTTCGTCCCATTATTGCCTACCCTTACCAAAGTTTTTTACCAATTTAATACATTTTTGGATGGCATATTAAATGGCCTTTAAAGATGCACAAGGCAAACTAATAGACATTTTTTCATTTGCAATAACATATCATTGGCATACCTTTGAAAGTGCATGCCCCAAACACAAGGCATTAAATGGCTCCAACAAGGCCAAATTACTATGTGATATAATACAAGTCAAGGCATTTGCACATGGTTGCAAGTTGGACACTTCATCCCTTATGTAAGCAATTTTTTTTTTGGTCAAGGAAAACTTGTCAAGCTTTTGCAATTTAGGAACCATAGTTGCACCACTTGTGCCTATCACTTAAAGCAACCCAATGGTGACATGCTTTGCTTCCTAGTCACTTGAGATAAAATTAACAACAATAGCAAAAACATAGTGTGTTCCTTTTGACATCCATGCACAAATCAAATGTGCAAGTGGCTAATAAATAATTAGCCAATGTAGGTTGCACATATGTAGTCAAAACAAAACCTAGTGCAAATTATTTTCAACAAACATCTTCCTCAATGGGAAAAGAACCACTAGTAGAAAACGCCCTTTTTTTAACCAAAACAATTTCAATTGCATAGATGTGGACCTATGGACATAGCTTGTATGCCAACCTCTAGAGCCAAATGGATTCAATAGTCTTGATAAGCAACAACTTTTTAACTACAAACAACATTAGATATTCCATAAACCTCATTTGTGTTACATCATCTCTTTTGAACTTATTGGTAATAGATATTGTAGTTGGATATACATGTGTCCTCTTTTTACTAGGCTCATGATCAAATGCTTGCAATGCTATTAATTTATTGACCTATCCTTTGGGGTCTTTTATATACCCTTCTACACAAACTCCAAAAACATCTATAATCAATTGTTTGCTAATCACATACACCTTGTCCTAATAACCAAAACAAATATATGTGCCCTTGATAACAAATGTGTTCAAAAATTCCAACATGACATCTAGCATTAATGCTTCCGAATTCATTAGAAACAAAGTGACAAGCCCTACCTTAAAAGCCCACTTTTCCTCTTCATTGATGTCCTTCCAATTTTCCATCCTCTCAACATGCTTATCATTGTTTTGTTTTGTTTGTATCCACATAAATTGGTTAGGATCTACAATGCGAATACCTTTGTTTAAAAGTGTGGCTCTATCCATGATGGTTGCGCATATTCTCACCTCTATAGCACCTAGTGCATGCATATCGATCTCCATCACACATGGTTGCACTTCTGTCAACATCTCTACTCTTCTATCAATGGCTGCATTCCCACCTCAATGACATCTTCTTTCTACACTGATTTTGCCTCCACAAATTATTGCTCCACAGCTTCATCTTCTTTCGATTTTTCAATGTTCACTGGATCCACTGATGTGGTTCATGGTTTTGCTTGCTCACTTGAATTCCAACCTCTTCTACGTCTGTACAAAATTTCAATTACAAATGTTCCAAATTGTACGTATTGTGAATTATCGTTTGCGCAAATTGTATCTTCTCATTGTATACTTTCTTTTCTTCACATTCTAAAGATGATGGTGAATGTGACGTCGACCTCATAGCTAATAGCTAAATGTTTAGCTTTCTAGCACGCTTTGCTTTCTTCAATTCTTCTTCTACTTCTTTTTTTTTCAACAGTTTCACTTCCTCTTCTTGTCTATGTCTATGCTCATTCATTTGCACTTATTTCTCCTTTGTTACTCTTTGTAATTTCTCAATCGCACTCTCGGTGCTCATACTTCAAGAACTTAAAAAATACACAACTTTTGAAAGCAAACAAAAACAACTTTCAATAGTTATTTCGTTTATTTTCATCCTTAAACTTCTCGCCCATCCCATTAATTTTTTGGCTTGCCCACCATCTTTTAATTGACACCTCATCTTTGAAATTATGACAACATATTACTACCATTTTTTGTGTCCTTTGTAAAGCCACATGGAAGCACGTCACATCATTATTATGAATGAACGCCTTAAATCTCATCTTGTGACTATTCTACATACATATAGTCCTCCTAAATTAGCTACACTGACTCCTCATCATTCTCCCTATACGCTTTTTTCTAACTATGCCATAACATCTATCGACTATACCAATACTTTTGTTGATTGTGTCGATAAATCCATTGATTGTGCCCACACATCTATCCAAGAGTGAAAATGAGAACTTTTAATATCTAAAACCAAAAGTAAGAACTTTGAACATCAAGAATAAAAAAAATAACCTTTAACATCAAAAAGTAAAAGTAAAAACCTTCAACATTCAAAAATATGAACAAAAACCTTTAACATTCAAATGAAACAACAAAAAACTTCAACATTCAAAGTATGAACAAGAACCTTCAACATTGAAATGAAACAATAAAAAACTTCAACATTCAAAAGCAAGAGCAAAAACCTTCAATCTCTCTAAGAGCAAAAACAAGACCTTTCAATTTCCAAGAGCAAAAATAAAAGCCTTCAAGTTCTTTAAGAGCAAAAACAAGAACCTTCAACCTCCAAGAGAAAAAACAAAAACCTTCAACCTTTTTAAAAACAAGAACAAGAACCTTCAACCTCCAAGAATAAAAACAAAAGCCTTCAACCTTTTTATGAATAAGAACAAGAACTTTCAACCTTCAAAAGAAAAAACAAAAGCCTTCAAACTCTTGAAAAGCAAAAACAATAACCTTCAACCTCCAAAATAAAAAACAAAAAATTTCAATCTTCAAGTTATTTAAATAAATAATATAACCTATAACAAACTTTTAGTTTTCATTCTAAATTAAACAAACAAAAAAATCTTAGTTATAACACATGATATGAAAATTGCATGACCAAAAGACTATGAAATACACAAGATGTTTGAATAGAAAGATTTTAAAATAAATTCATCTTGAATTTCTTGACAATAAGCATAAGCACATGAAGGTCGTTGATGCATTGAAGCAAAATTGTTGATATACTACCATGTGTCACTTGTTTAAAGGTTTTCCACCCAAATTTCACATTTTTAAATTTCAAATTTTAAGTTGAAATACAGTTGCATATTAGTTGCAAACAAGTTGAAATGTCATATATCGGTGGAAATGCATACACGTGGCATGATTGTATGTGTTATTCAAGGCTATACATTTGTTGCAAAATAGTTGTTAATTAATAACTAAATTTATCTTAGTTGTGATGTAGTTGTTACATGTGACTAAAATGCAACTTGTTAACAAAGTCAAACATGGTTGACTATAACCATATATACATTGTGTACATGGTATTATATAAATATACATCTTGCAACTAATTTGCAACTATAATATAACTCTTTGATTTTTTGATGTGGCGTTTTATTTATTAATTTGTTGTATTTCCATGGGACAGTTGCAATGCAATTGTATATTAGTTGTTTTGGAGCTCTTGTTGTAGGGTAGTTTAATAACTATGAACACAATTTCTCATAGTGATATATGGCATGTTTTTGTGCTTGGTTGTATTTTTGTAACCATGGATATGACTACATGATTAAAAGTTTTCATGGATAGGAATACATGACTAAAAATCTTCTTCATGAACACCATATAATTATTTAATAATATATAATTTCAAACATTAAAAATGATTAAACAAGAATACAAACAGAAGGTAGACATATGTACCTAGTAAGCATATTATAAGCTTGTAGATGATCAAACACATTATTATTGCACAAGTAAATAACTAATACTTTATAATTTTTAGAACTTTTGCCTTAGAGTCATTAATTATTTAATGTGAATTTATTGATAGTGGCTAAAACAAACTTTTGGGAATTTTTTTTCATTTAAAAAAAAATTCCCAAAAAATGGAAAACAAATTGCCAAAGTTCTTGAAACCATAAAATTAAATAAAAATTTGATGCTTAGAATATAATTAAAACATATAAGTTGAATCTCTTGCTCAAAGATTTATTTAAATGAATATCTTTTTTGAATTTTTTGACATTAAATAATGAAATATATTCACCTTAATGATATCCAATGAATTTCGAAAGAAATCTACATGCCCCAAAATGGCATTGTTTTTCATGTTTCCATATGATGGCGACCAAATAATATAAAATTTGATCTAAATTAGTAATTTATCAAAATATTTGGTCATACAACTTGGAATTGTTATATATATATATTCACGTTTAATGAATTGAAAAAAATTAAAAATAAGATTAAAATTTACTACTCATAATAAAATTTGATAAAAATCTATGAAATTAATAAAATATGTGTATAAATTAATAATTAGGACATTTAAATAAATTTTATACTTTGTATAAATTTTTCAAATGTTATATGTTTCATAGATAACATATTTTATAATTAAAAATAAATACAACACATGGTCATAAGTACAACATTTATACCATTTTTATTGATTCATTATATTTTAAAAGTTGGGAAAATTATATATATATATACATACCCTACTCATAACCTTACCAACCTATCATACTACCTACCCTACCTATCTATAAGTAGGTAGGAAGGTAGGACTCATATATACATACCAAAAAAACCATGTTGATTTTAAATATGTTTATTTACAAATTGTTTTATGAAAAAATATATATCTTCAAGATATCATTCTTGTTCAAATGTATGAAATAGTGAACATTCAAATGCATTTTCAGTCAAATTACTTGATATTTTTGCTAAATTTTTTTAATAGTTGTGTAAATCTTGAAAAAAATCTTTAAGAATGAATTTTTTTTTTTTTTATTTGGACAAAGTGTGAAAAAGATAATAATGGTCAAAGTTGGGTACTTTTATATGCGACAAAGGATGATGGGAAATAATATTGTAAATTTATCCCATATTCTTTGTCATCAAGTTCAACTTTGGAAACTATATAAGTAGGTGCAAAAGTATTGGTCTACATGCAATATATGCACCAAATATGTTCAAAGTGCAAATAATACTTGTGACGAGCCAATCAAGAAGGCTTGTCACCAAAAAATAAATAATCTAATCATAAAAATCTGGCAATTTTCATTTTTTTTCCTTCAAAATCTGGTGAATTTGGGTTTTGTTTTAAATTCAAACCCTTTAGATAGGTCGAAATCAAAAATTTTGAGGATGAAATTTGGTGAAATATAGCCCAAAAAAAGACGCTGGACACATCTGAAACACATAAACCTAGGGATGTTCCAGGGGTTCTCTCCAACAAAAGCCCCGAGGTAGAAGGTTTCAGTTCTAAACATGTTCTACCCCAATTGGGCAGTTCATGGTTAATGGTCCTAAGCTGGGGTCTGGAAAGAGGTTATAGGTTCAGGTCAAGTTCATGTTACCCGGATTCAGAACCGTCGGATTTAACACTTGGATCCAGGTACCCACACAACGCCAGTGTAAACTGCACATACCTCTCAACTACCTGACAAGCAGCAACTACTAAGAAGAGTGATTCCAAGAGAGTCCACTTTCCTCTTCTTCCTGAAGAGTTTGAGAGAGGGGACTCTAATACCTCTGTTTTCCTTGTTGTGGGCGTGATAAAAGAATTGGTCCTGCTATTGTTTCCAGATGGTGCTCTTGGGTGGCACACATATCCACCATGTTCTTCTTCAAGTAAGGACAAATTCCTGATCCACTATGAAAAAAATATGATGTGTCTCAAACTACTTCAATCTCTCGTCAACCTGACTTTTTTCCTTTCATAAAATCAGATTGGGTGGGTTGGTTTTCACTAATGTCGGTGCAAAAGTGGGGCATGTTTTGCCACTAGATGAGGAGGTTGCTGCATGTTCATGTTTGGACTCAATGAACTCCTGGCACTTTTGAATTCCAAAGCAGCTTTGCATGTTCTTCTTGGCTTTTCCTGACAAATTCTCACCAAAAAGCCAATGCACATGAGGTCCTCTTTGGAATGAATGTCTTAAACGGCATTTAAATTTTTCTGGCGAATTTCCACCACTTGGAGACAAAAATAAATAAAATCCTCTGCAATGCATACAAATTGGATTTTTGTGAAAATAATGTGCTAAAGTTGCCAGATTTTGTGGTGACAACTAACAACATCTGGAATCATACTTAGACAACAAGTTGGTTCCAACAGGTTGTCAAAATATAGTGCTCAGGATTCTTAAACCTTTCTACTTTCCTCTCTGACCTGTAGCCAAATTTGGCGAACTCCTCTTGTGGGTGATGGTGAGTGTGTGTGTGTGTGTGTGTGGCTACATCACAAAATTCAATTTAAGGAAAAAAAAAACCCCCCTTGGATTCTTAAACTTTAATTAACTTAATGGATTTTTGGCTCATTTTGGTACACATATTGTTCACAGTGACACACTCAAGTCCTATTTGGTCATCAAGGCCGCTGACTATTTCTGGTTGCTCTGGTCAGGATTGGAAACCCTGTTATGTACTGTAAAAGTGTGTAATCTGTAAACTCCACACAGAGTGTCATGTAGTATCATTTGTTATGATAACCTCGTCCATTAAGCAAACTTGATGCACATTCGTGTGGATGATCAATATTGTCATTTCACATTATGTGTATGTGTGTGTGTGTGCTTGCTTCTGTGTATATGCCCCCGTATACATATCCACTCATGGAATCATCCTCGGATGCGGAGTCCAGGGTGCGCCGAACTTTCAAACCCAAAAAGTTTTAAATACCTACTAAACTAAAACAAAGTATTTGATTCTAATTATGGAAGCCTAAGTAAGTTAAGTTAGTGCATTTCACAACCTTTCCAACAAGAGACTCACGGCCTCATCTTAGGAGTCTTGAGAGTTCACATAAATAATAAAACAAAGTAGTTGATTCTAATCATGGAAGCCTAAGTTAAGTTAGTGTGTTTCACAACCTTTCCAATAAGAGACCCACGGCCCCATCTTAGGATGCCCTGAAAGTTCATATAAATAATGACTTTTGGATCCTTTCGGAGGCTAGGCCCCATCTTAGGAGGCCAAGGATTCACATAATAAGTGATTAATAATTGCTTTGGATGTTGAGTGTAATACTTATATAGATTGTATTGTATAGTAGTGGTGGGTACTAGGGTTGGCCTATTATGACTACCTATCCATACACCATCCCCCCAACAGTTGTGTAATCATTGGTAGGTATAGTAGTAGGTTAGCACTATTGTCAGCCACCAAACACATTTTGGTAATAAACATTATAGGCCCCATTTCCCCCACCATCTCCACTAATATGGGTTGAGGTGGGAATCTTACTTTGGGGCCCTTTGTGTAAGATCAGAGGAGGGTGCTTTGGATGCCAATCCCCATTGTGTCAATTCCTTTCACCCCATCCCATTTATACGTGGTGGGGTTTAGGGTTTAGGGCTTCACTGTTTTGGCCATTTACTCAATGGTGATGTCCCTTTTTGGCCTTGCCTACCAAAGCAAGGATATTGTGTTTAAATTCGTTATAGAATATAGTAGCTTAAGGGGTTTTGGCCCCTAGGTAATTATAATAATAGGTCTATTTTTATACAAGAATTTTTGAAAGATTACATTTTGGCTTGTGTTGAAACTTGAAATTAGTTATAGAGTTATGACATCTTGAAGGATTTTGGTTTCTTCTAGAGGATTTCCTCGAAGATTATATTTTTGCATGGTGAAATATTTGAATTTCCATAATTCTTCTCTTGCCTTAACATACTTTTTAATGTAAATGGCAAGGCCACAGTGTGACACACCCCTTGTTTCCAGTTGTAACAGATAGTATGGATAGTTTAGTTTCAACAGTTGGGGGGAGTAGAGAACGGAGATAAAACATACATTTTGGTTGTATTCACTGTATTCAATGTTGATTTTGGCAGATTAAAGAAATGGAAAGAGGAGTGAGTGGAAGGGAAGCATGCCCAGAATCCCACCCTAATAACATCAGCCAACAACACCAAAGATGCAATTCGGTATCTACACATAGTCAATTGTTACTAGCTAAAGTTGTTTAGGGGGATATATGGTACTATTGGAGGTGGTGCTTGAGGTATACCCACCTAACAACTATAAACAAAGTTAGTCAAAAAGGTTGTGCATGGCAGGAGGGCTTCATTCCCTTTGTCCAAGTCAAAGAGGCCACTTCAAGGTGCCACCATACACTAGTATCCCTGTTTGACCTGAGAAGTTTACGTAATGAAACTCAGCCTAAAATGCATAGTAGAAAATTAATATTCCATTTTGTCTTTCTCTCTTCCTAATATTCTCTCCTTTGTGGTTTTCCTTATTTTCCAGAAATTTCAAGAGTAAATATTGTGAGAAGCATCTCCATGTTTGTGTTCTGCATGCAAGCAATCCTCATTTGTCTTCATATCTTCTCATTGAATCTCTCTTGCATGCACAAATTGTGCAAAATGGTGAGATAGCTATTCTTGCTTTGAAGATGGTTAGCTCTAATTGTCCTTTTTCTGGTTCGATATTGGGCTTTTGTACAATTGTAATAAAGTTATCCGTAAAGTCACCCTCTCTTTCACCCCCTATTCTCTCTGCTTTCACCCCCTGTCCCCTCTTTGAATGGTATCCACAAAGTAAGGAAATTTTATTAAATCTCAGTATGAAATGCTGAAATTCAGCATTTAATGCACAAGGTTTGAGAATAATTACAGTAGTTGTACAGGTAGGAGCAGTGAAAATGTATGTAACAGCAGTGAAGGCGCTCAGGGGGAAGGAAAGAGGGGATGAAACTCAGTTTACCACCAAAATTGGTGGAAAAACTAGTTTGGGTCCCAGTTACTTCGTTTTGTAAAATTTCATTCCCAGTTAAGCATTTGATGCCCTATTATGCCGAAACTGGCCGTTCTCGCTCCCTAATCGCCTGACTTTACTGATAACTTTGATGTGTAGAGCATATTTCCTCCTTTTCTTTGTATTATTTTGCATGTTTTTTATGCAGTATTTGAGACTTCAATGGTGTGATCATGGTTTCCATTCAATCTATTGGAATAATGACAATGCCCACTCTTGATCTTTTTGCAACTTATCTCCTAACCCCTTCCTGATCTTTCAATAGTTATTTCATGATATTTGTAGATAAGGATAAAAATTAGGTAGTTATTGGTTCTTATTGAATGCTTAACTTCAGGGACAATATGATAGTGTATTAATCATCTGGTCTAATTAGTTACATAGAATTCTGCTTATATGTAGATTGTGTTTCTCAATTGTTATGTGGAAACTAAGGTGTTCTATCATGGTATGAAAGCATCTGGAGCTACATGGGTAGTCTCATATAGAAAATTCATGGGACCAAGGAGTTCTTCTATGCAACTCACTGCATCCCAAATAGATTATTGATTGGCGAACTCTTCCTTTTAAAGATTTTGTAATTACTCATTGTTGTTTTTTAATCATTATGTAGTCCTTACTATTGGTTGTCATGTTGTATATTCTCTACATTCTTCTAATGTTTTTTTTTCTTTTTTTGGGGTCTTATTATGGCAAACACAGAAGCATCAATGGCTACTTCACTGCCTCAAAATAGCAAGCTCAAAAACACCTCCAACTACTTTCATTAGAAGTATAGCATTGAAAGTATTTGGAGGTGAAAAACCTTTGGAAGTATGTCATGCGAGATGGTGGTGATGGGATTAACACCCGATTTTGAGTTGTTCAGGGAAACGACATAGTCGCCATAGCCATTGTCACCTCCTTGGCAACTACAAACACTTTTTTCAATGCTACTAAGAGAGAGAAAGCTCATGTTTTCTCCATTCTCTAGATTTTAGTTAAGGAAATTATTGTATCTTGTACATCCTACATCGCACTGATCTCAAACAATGGTGTGAGACTTTGAAGACCCTTTGCTCTGCAAACAACAATACTAAACATCTTGACATCTCAAACTTAAAGATGGAGGAAGGCAAATTTGTCATTGACACGTCTATAACACAAGTCTTTGAAGGTGTTTTGGTTACACTTTCACTAAAATTAAGGAATTAGAATGGGATTTTAGACTTTGGGTCCTTTAGCCACGTAACAAGTAATTTTGTATTATTTAGAAAGGGATCACACCCACATATGAAAGTGTCAATGTAAAGACACTAGGAGGTTTGGCTCATAGTATTGGGGGCAAGGGTGACTTCAACCTTTGATTTCTTAATGGTTGTGAAATAAAGTGGATGATTAATGTTCTTGAAGTATTTGTGGAGAAATTTACTTTCCATTAGTAGGATCACAAATGAAGGTGTCACTACTTTGTTCAATTCTCCTACTCTTTTTTAATCTCTAAAAGAAGTCATAAAGTGCTAGGAAAAGGATGTAGTAGATGTGCATTCTAGAAATTGACAATAGTGGTCATCATAGATGTATTATTGCAACTTGTTCAACAATGTCAATGCAATCAAGCACCACTCAAATCAATTTGTGAATGTGGCATCTATGTGTCAATCACTTAAGTTTGGAACACTTTGCAAATTGTGAAAATGTTATTGTGATACCAAGGTTGGCATCAATTGTTCACCTTCATGACACGTACCACTATGGCAAGCATACCAAGGAAAAACTTCCAAAACAAAATGACACATGAACATTTCATGTCATTCTACAATCGTTGCACACTTGATCTTTGTGGATTGTTAAAATGTCATGTGATTATAAAAATTATTATTACATTATTGACTATAGCAAATGATTTCAACATATACACATGGGTTTTCTTTCTTACAAAAATTAGAGGCTTTTGAAAACTTCAAAAACTTCAAATCATACATGGAAAACCAATTCAAATGCAAGATCAAAGTATTGCACTCAAACAAGGTAGGTGAATATTTCTCATAAGAATTCACCACATGTAAATGGGGTGTAATGTACATGACTATGTATAAATCAAAGTTGTAGCTTATGATATAAAAAACTAAAACCTAAAGTAGTTAACATATTTTTGTATCATTCAAAATTATGATATTTTTCAAAACAAAATGAAAAATTTGACAAAATTTGCACATTTTGAAAATTTCATATTTATTCAAAAATGATTAACACAAAATTGTGATGTATTGAAGCAACTATATGTATTTTAATAACAAGTTGCAAAAGATTTCATTCAAAAATTCCTTCATATGAAAAAATGAAGAAGACTAAAACAATATTCACAATCTTTTTATAAAGTAATCTCATTGGCTCCTTTCACCATATTTGCACCCATTAACTATATTGATATAGAACCATAGACATGGAAATACAAATCTAATTGATGTTGAACCATAATATTTGAGTTTAAACTTGTCCTAAATTACAACAATTGACCATTTGCAAATTCAAATTTTTTTTGGACATTTGAAACTCTGATTTGTAGGCTAATGCACCATGTGTCAAAACAATACTTCAAAAAATTCCAAGGAAACAAAAATTTGAGAAATTATTTGCCATATTAATTGTGAAATAATGTTTATAAAAAGCATGGAAATAAATAAAATGGCATGTGCTATTACATTCAAGATGATGCATCACACACATGTCATCAATGTTTTTTTTCATATTTTCATTACAAATTTTTACATGTCAAACAAAGAAATATACTTAATATTAAATGTCAAACACTCAAATTACTTATTGAAAATTTGAAAATTGACTTTCTATTTAAAATTTTAATAAAAACATCAATTAAACCTTCACCATATAAATTTCAATCTAGTTGAGGATTAGTTTATTTCAAATTATGAATTATGAAATTAATAAATTACAAAACATCACCCACATGTATTTTTTTATTTAAATTTATTTATTTATTCAATATTAATTAAAATTTTATAACCCAAATGTAGATGCACATTATTTGAACATAATTTAATTTAAAAGATATTTTAAATAAATTAATTGAAATAAAAATTGATATAATAATAATACACCAAACAATGAAAAATTGCATATGATGAAATTGTTACACACATACTCAAATTTTAAAATGAAGGAAATAAAAAATAATGAAAATCCATTGTTTACTTTGAAAGATCTTACATCATGTCCACCATGATAATTTTGTTAAACATTTATCACACATTATTATGTTTCATAAACATCATAAAAATTGAAAAAATTTAAACCATGTTTGCATTACTCCAATGAAATTATTCTTGGTTCATGCATTACATTGGGAATGATAAAGGGGATCCCAATGTCACGACCATGAAAATTATGAAAACAAATGATGAAAAGATATATTTAAATGTAAATTCAAACACAAAAACAAGACAAATCACAAAAAAATATAGACAAAAACATGAAATGTGCAAACAAAAGGGTAAACAAAAATTCATTGTGATAAGCGTGAAAATGTAAATGCAAAAAAAACAAAACAAGGTTATGGAACAAAATTATACTTCAAATTCGAATAGATTGAACATAATGAGAATTTTACTTTTATTTATACCCTTTGGAGATTTAGCTCATAGAAGTTTTCATGAATGTTTCCATATGCCTACTGACCAAAGAACCTTTTTGAAAGCTTTTGTAATTGTAAATGAATTATAAATGAACTAAGGATGAATTGAAAGTGAATTATGAATGAGTTATGAGTTAATTATTAGTGGATTATAAGTTGATTAAGATTGAATTAGTATTGAACTAAAACTACACTACAAGTTATTTAAGGGTGAATTATAAATGGATTACAAGTTAATTATGAGTGGACTATGAGTGGAATACAAAATTATAATAGAAATTCATACGGATAAACTTTATTCACCATGTGATCATGTTTAATGTTGACATTTGTGACACCCAAATCATCTCAACTTCCTTTAAGTTTGCATTTGAATTATGAGACCTTTGATTTTAAATTTTGAATGTTTTTTGTGTTTGATTTTTGAATTCCATGATACTTATCATATTCATTTATTGATTTTTTGTTTGTAAACCACTTGTAAATGTTTGCACATCTTATTGGATGAAAGCAATATAATCAAATTCAATTTTTGTTTTAAGGACAACTTGGACACAATTTTTTATTTAGTTCACTAACCACATTGAATATAATTGTCACATTTTTGAAGTTAAAAAAAGTTACTTATAAATACATCTAGAACCCTTAATATGTAAAACATTGCCCTATTCATTTTCATCTTGATTTTGGGATCAAGATGGCCAATTTTGATTATTTTATTTGTTTTCACAATAGTCAACAATTTGATGTAAATTAGGTGACTACTAGAATTAATTTGCAATTTGCAACCTTTTTATGTTATTACTGAAAATTTCACTTTCAAATTCCATGAATAATATACATTGATTAGGTGTCCATCAAATTATGTCATTTTGGCATGGATTTCTAATAATTAGTGTTCATTTTAATTTCACAATTTTAATTTTGTATGTTACTTGCTATTTTTAAGATTGTCTTGGAGCCACCAAGATCATTGATCAAGCATCCACTAGATTACATCATTTTTGCATGCACTCTCAATAATTCAAGTTCATTTTAATTTCATAATTTCAGTTTTGTATGTTGTTATTTTTAGTTGTTGACACTAAAACATTTTGTAGTCATAAGTGTTTCTTATGGATAAAATCCAATCATAAATCGAGTCATGAATTTTCATTTTTTTTCTATTGAGAGCAATAGGTGTTGACAACTGGGATGATTGCAACTGAAAATTGAGGTCTGACCATCCTTAACACTTGAAGCAATAAAAAGAAAAATCAACAAAAGAGAATGTGTGATTAGGAGAGAAGAGAAAGCAAAAAACAAAAGAAAGGAAGGGTGTGAGAAAGATATGTCTGTGGGTGAAGCATTTGCTTTTTCTAAGCTAGGCATCCTTTCAGGAGGTCCTCCCCTTTTCTTATTTGATATGCTTCTCACAACTAGAAAGGGTTCAGGAACTTGATGTTCCCCTTGTGGTTCACTCTCTTAGGTGATTCTTCTATCTTCTTAGATGTGGGTCCTTCCATTTTGTTCCTTGTTTTCCCCCTTTTTTGGGTGCTTTGGTTTATATTTGATTGGCAGGGTTTCATCATTTGGAACCTAACCAATAGATGGCCAAATCCCATGTCACAGATTTAGGCCCAGTTCTACCATACACTCGGGTAATAGAGTAGGGTCAAAAATGCGGGATCTCCAAGAAGGTTTAGGTTTTGGTCAAGTTTTCCTTACCTAATCCTGAACCAGCTGGGTACCCACACAACACTGGTAAGAACTAAGAACCTTCTCCATCCTAGGCCTCCTGATCTACCTATGTCTAGGTTCATGAAACCTTTGCCTCATGCTTTATGATGGGTCAAGCATGGATGAGGGCATACCCAAAACATGGGGCCAGATTCAGCTACCAACCCATCCCAGGCCCCTTAGTTTTGCAATGCCCTCATCACCTATTATGGGCCTTTATTACCCTACACCATCAACTTCATGATGGAACATTACATTTGAACTACCAACACAGCTGCGTGCATGTGACTTGAATGTTGCAGACGTGATTTTTAATTGTTAAAAATTGAGAGAATGAAAAACTGCCAATCATCAATAGTATGTAGTACTATGATATCTATACACAGACGAAGGTTGCAGAGAGAGAGAGAGAGAGTAGCTTCAGCTCCCTAAAATCCATGTCTTTCTTTCTTTCTTTCTTAGTTAGGCACTTTAGAACTATTGAACTCAATCCCTTCCACAATGGGGAAAAAAAAAACCGTCCCAGTAAGTCCAAATATTCTAAAGCTTCTGAGGCCGATAAGAATTCAATAATAATAACTTTGTGATACAAACATGTGTACAAGTCCATTTGTCTCAGACAGAAGTTTTGACCTGGAAGTGTGCACAACCCTACTACTGGAGAACATAGGATTCCTGGGCTATCCACAATTTTGGGCTGGCTGCATCCAGACCATACTTCTTACACTCCATGTATGTATCATTTTGGGCATGGGGTCAAATTTTCGTGAACAATTTTTATTTTATTTTTGATGAAAATTCACGTAGCAATAAATGAAAAATATGAGGAAAAAATAATTGGAACCCATTTCCTTTATTTAAATATGAATGAATCATGAGAAATTATTTGTCAAATTCATATCTTTCATTTGGCAGATGATGTGGGTGAGCATAGACCTCATTTCATATTTTGTTGAGTTACAGTTCATAAACCCTAAACCTTTAAAAAAGGAACTCTGAGTTTAAATTTGGTTAAAATCCAATTTTCTGTCAAGAAAAAATATTATGGGTTAATATCTGCTCAAAGGATTTTCAATGTGCATTAGATAAATACTTTACAATAGTTTAAAAAATAATTGTGATCACTAAAGATAGTTAGATGCTAACTATCCACAAATACTGGGCATGATGAAAATATATTCATCTTGTCCCAAAGTTAAAAAAAAAACGGGTACTCAAGATTTTTATTTGCTGATTGGAGCTAGTCAAGAACTGTGCAGTGACACCCGCAATGTTCATAGGGGTTGTTTAGCATCCTGCACAAGGTTGCTTTGGAGGATTTCTATCTGCTGATTGGAGTTAGTGAAGAACTGTGCACTGACACCCGCAAAGTTCATAGGGGTTTTTTAGCATCCTGGGCAAGGTTGTTTTGGAGGATTTCTATTTACTGATCGGAGCTAGTCAAGAACTGTGCAGTGACACCCGCAAAGTTTATAGGGGTTGTTTAGTGTCCTGTACAAGGTTGTTTTGGAGGGGGTCAGGTGATGATCTAGTTAGGATTACACTTGAGGTCATGCTGATGAAACCCAAACCCAGAGCCATTTTCCAGTTCTGTGCTAAAATCTATTCCATATTGTGCCTAGTCCATCACAAAACAACAAAATGTGATCATTCTATCAAATTTTGGTAGAAGAGAAACCTTGAAAAACTCATGGACCCCCAACCCCCCTAATCATTTTACTTTGCATTAAAAATTATTTTCCAATAGACCCATATCCTCTCACACTTGGGAATCCCAATCTTGTATTTTAAAGAAACATAGCTGCATGTTACTGAACCTCTCAGGGTACTACTGTCAAATGGTCGGTCCCAAAATCCACCGGCCTTGCATCTTCAGACTCCAGACTTGTTAGAATCTTGTCAGGTTCTAAAACAGGTTGTAAAGAATTGTTGACATATCACAGTCACTGCTATGATTCTTTGAGATCGAGATCGCTCTGGTAAGTTAAGTACACCATACTCAATAATCCAGTCTGGCCCACATGAACATATGATCCACCTTATAGTGCAGCACATTAAATCAACACAACCACTTCTTTATATCCAGAAGCATCCCTCTTATACCAGAGGAAGGGTATTACATTTACTATTTAATAGTGTGATGGATCTTATACGTACTTGTAGCCTGTAGCAACTCCAATCACGCATTATATTTGCAGTAATATCGTTAATTATCTCATCCATATCTAGTTTTAAATGTTTGTCGCATCCTCATTGATGTCACAATTTGTTGGTCAAAATGTGATGTGATAACTCTAGTACCTTGGCAACTTTGACACACATCCATTGAATAATGGATTCATTTTGAAATTTTCATTTCGGCAAAGAGAATATGCTTGAAGATTCAATAATTTCCTTCACAAAATCTAGGAAACTTTCAACGTTTCTACAACTATACAATTAGTGTCAAAGCTGCCAGGGTAGTAGGGGTTTCCTCTTCCTTCCTGATAGGTGGCTTCTTCTGAAAAATCCTTACCTTTTGATCGATTCCTGGTTGTGGTTTCGGAATAATTATTTAATTTTTATCAAGAGGTTCTGCAATCTGTACTATGTACCCTTGGAAGTTGGAAAATTAAGTGTAAAAACAGTGTCGGCCCATTATTAGAAACAGGAAGACTTTTGACCGTTCTCAGGGTAGTTCTGAAGGTTGATGACCATGGTTCTCAAAAGATCAAAGAACCCATTACTTATACATGACCATAGTTCTCAACTTTTTGTGAGAAAAAGCAAAAAATTCACCTATACAACCACTGGTTCTTTCATAAGAACCATGAGTCCATATTGAGACTTATAAAATAACAGGAAACTGATGTTTCTCTGGTTTTGAACAAAATCAAATACCCACACAACCAGTTTTTATTTTCAAATTTTTGATAGAGAAAATCTTGCGAATTTTTTCAAAAATAAATTTGAATTTGTCAAAATTACACTGGAAACAGAACATTTTTTTCCCAACATTTTCAATTTTGGGCGGGGGGTAAAAAAAATAACAACAATTTGTTGGGAAGAAGAACACTGCACCCAACACTGGTAAAAACAACTAGGTATCAAATGTTTTGTGAGTAAGGATAATAGGTTCACCTGAAGTTGGGAAAGTTGGAAAAACAAATCATTGAATGTTTTGCAGTATCTAAAGCTAGTTGTTAGGAATCCACTTTCCATTGTGATTGATTCCTGGGAGAGTGTGAGACCCAAAGAAATATGTGGTTGAGAGTCCTGAAATTTGTGAGTTTTGAAGCATTATGGTCCTAATCTGATTAATGGCACCAATTGAGAGTGAGTAATAGGCAGTGCAAAACATTCTACTCAAGAGTCAATTATCACTTTGCTTATCAGAGACATTTGCAGTTCTATATGGAAATCAGTTTTTTTTTAATAATTAATTTTTTGATAAATTTAATTTTTAATTTTGTGATGCACCAGCAGTGGAGACCACTAACTCAATTTTATTTATTATTTATTTATTTAGGGTTATTTTTCTAGTTATGTGATGTTGTCAGACCAGTGATCATTAACAACAAAATTTAGCTAAATTTAGCTTGATGTTTAAAAAATCATTATCTTTCAGATGGCAAAAGGTGATCATGTCTGGGCTGGGTGTTACTAGACTATACTAATTAGCTTTGTAGACAACAGCAAATCCAAAACAGAAAGGATCCATCAAAACCAAGAGACACACTATGGAGCTTGGCTCATTTATCAACCTCTTGTTGTTCAAATTTTGAGCATGGGAGCAAGTTGATTCTCAAGAGGACAAGTCAGATAAAATAAAATTTTGATCTCACACTCTCAGATTTTCTAAGAATTGAACCAAGTAGGTAACAACCTCTAAAGGGCATTGAGCAGTCCTCTCCACTGTGTTACTGCATTAGATTCAAAATCTAATGAAGGTTCTATTTTGAAGTACAGAGTTCCTCCCCTTTGGGAAAAATTGTCAATTACCTATCAAATGTACAAATATTTGGAACCAAAACTTGAAAATCACAAGATGTACATATAACCCAAACCAATTGTGATGCAAATTCTTTATTGTAAACTGAGCAAAACAATAATTGAATAGCATTGAAAGATAATACCATCATAGTATGAAGGCAGCTTCAACACATGATTGTTGAATAATTAATTGATTTTGGAGATTCCATGTTGAAGATAGAATGTTTCTTGATATTCCAAAAGATTTTCTATTTTCCTTAACAAAATTTTTGCTCCTTGAGAAAGGTATTTTTTGAACATTTGTACAAATAATAAAATTAGTGTTGAAGCTGCCAAGATATTACACATGTATCCATCTTCGGCAATGCTTGAAAGCTAAACAGCTGCTCAAACCAGGTGTGCATGGATCATCATCAGTTCATAGATGTGAAAGGAAAGAGTCTTCAACCCTTAATCTCAGCTGCATCCCGATGAAATCAATCACAATCTAAATTTCATCTCCAAAAGCACAAACATGTATTCTCTGATTATACATGAAAAAGCTTCACATATGCTGCAAACATGGGAATCTCACTGTTTTCTTTTGGCGAATTTTCACATTTTTTCAACCTGAAAAATATGGCTTCCACAAATACAAAGCACTTTTGTGAAAGGAAAAAATGGCCCTAATTTGTCAGATTTTTTTATTTTTATATACTTGGCGGATGGGAGATCGCCAGATTTCTACATCAGTTTCCAGTAAGCAGCCAAAATATAAGAGGGTTTCTTAAAATTTTCTACTTTCATGTTGGGTATATAGCCAAATTTGGCTAAATCCTCTTGTGGATGATCACCGGTTTGGCGACATCACAAAATTGAGAAAAAAAAAGGACCACCCAGACGAATCAAAAAAATCTGAGTCAAAGTGTGGCACAAAATTTCAAAATTTTCTTTTGAAATTTGCCGAGTTTTTTCTCAAAGAAACAGGAATTGCACAGAAAAAAAGAGGGCTGCTTTGTATCAGTGATTTGTTTTGGGCGAAATTCCACAGTGTGCAACCAAAAAAGAAGGCCCTGGCAACAACAAGTTCAAAGGTTTTTTTGGGAAAAAATGGCTAACTGTCACCACACTATGAGGAAAAAAGAAATCTGAAGTCACCATATTTAGAGAATATAGGTTGTAGCATGTTGCCATGATTCCTAAGCTGTTTTACTTTCCTCTCTGATGTGTAGCCAAATTTGGCTAAGTCCTCTTGTGGACTACCCACAAATTTGAAGGCAAAAAAAACAAAACAAAACACTGGTTTGCATGTGTCGAAATCAAAAAAAGTCAGGTAAACTAAGAAGCGAAAGTTAGCACCAAGAAAAAGAAAGAAAAAACAAGAGGCAAAAAAAAGAGAAAAAAAGCTGGATCATCATCATGGGATTGAGCACCACCCACCTGGAAGGACGAGATAGAAGCGCCTGGAGGAAGCCATGATCATGAAACGGGGTTCAAGAGCGAGAGAGGGATCTTGTCCTTAGTTCGCAAACAAACAACGCCCAACAACTGACCTGCCGTGGAAGGAGAAGACGGTGGAGAAACCATCAAATCACAAGCGAAGTTGATGTTGAAAGACGGTGTTTGCCATGACCCGGATTGCACTGCCGCCTTCACGTCGATGTGCGCATGCAAGGGAATATTATTGAGAGCGATGGCCGTCTGCAATGCACTTCCATCGTCAAGACTTGCCATGGCGAAGTTTGTGACCTGAAGATTTGCAACCTCCAACTTGGCGCTTCGCTTGACTTGGAAAAACGGATCCACTTTGGTGACGGGAAACGAGGTATTTTGAAACGACGCCAGAATCGATAACTGTAAGTAGTCTATCCCGAGTCTTGGATTAGGATTCAAGCACTGCACGACGAAATTCATATCCAGATTCAGAACCGCATTGTTGCCGCCCGAGCCAACTCCACCCGCTGCGTTGAATTGACGGATTTGCACGTTGATGATGCCGACTTTCGGCAATTGCGGGCGTAGAATCACATAGATCAGCAGTGCGATGAGGCCAAGCAAAGCACAAATCACCAAGAATCCTATGCCTGCTACTGCTACATACGAACAACACACGGATGACGACGACGATGATGAGGAGCACTTGTAGCGGTGGTAACCTCGGCTGTTGTACATTGATTTCTCTTGCAAGAACGATCTCTCGCGCTGTTGCGTGATTTCGCGAAGCTGTTGCATCGATTGACGATACATTGCGGTAGGGGATAACATCGACATTGAGCCATATTTGTAATTCGACTTTCGATGGATTTGCTGCCCTGCTGCTGCTGCTGCATCATCAGCCTGCTGCAGCAGTACATTGTTGCCATTCAAGCCTAGAGTATTAGTCCTGCTATAACTGTAAGCATTCTCTGCGGCGGCTACCGCTGCTGGCAAGACAATTTGCAGATGATTCTGTTGCTGCTGCACCGAAAATTTTCGTGATGCCATCATGCTGTCAGGATCGAGTCCCATGATGTCAGACTGATTCTCGCTAGACTCCATTGATGCATCATCGTCATCATCAGAGGTTACTGTGCCCATGATGTTCTCGTCCGACTCTGGCGTAACCGTCGTTGCAGTGGTCGTGGTTGTAGCACCTGGACCTCCTCCATCGGAAGAAATTTCAGTGCTAACTTCTGTGTTTGCGATTTCTTCCGCGCTTATAGGTTTTGTTTTCTGCTTCTCTTTCTTGGTGTACACAAGGGCCCGCATTTGCCGCTGCGTGGATGCCGTAGTGGAAGCCAAGTAGCCTGGTCGAGGAGAAACTTCTTCAAAAGGCGCAGATAATAATTCCTCCTCTTCCTCCATCTCCATTTTCTTCTTCTTTTCCTCCTCCTCTTCCATCTCCATTTTCTTCTTCTTCTTCTCCTCCTTTTCCTCTTCCATCTCCAATTTCTTCTTCTTCTATCTCTCACAACAACTTCCGAATCAGAAATTTCATAATCGACAACAGGGCCAGAAGCAGAGCTTTTTTTTCCAATTTTGTCAAGTGGGTGGACTGGCGATCATCCTCAAGAGGAATGAGCCGCATTTGGCTAAAGGTCAGACAGTAAAGTAGTTTTAAAAAAAGATCCCTGCCTATTTCTGGCGACCAGTAGGAACTCATTGTCTAAATATGGCGACATGTGACTTTTTTTTCTCAAAATATGGCGACTTTTGCAGTTTTTTTTCCCCAAAAAAAGCCTTTGTACAATTTGAACTGGGTTTATTTTTGTCCCCCACAATGCAAAAATTTGCCACAAAAAAACACTGTCCAGAAGGTTCAATTCACTTCTGATCACTATGCTCAACTAGCAGAGTCTCTCTTCCAATTTGATCTCTACACAGAAATTTGATCTGCAATTTCAGCTAGGCTTTAGGATTTCATGATTTTCAAAGCCTTGAATTTCAAGCAAAGTTGTCTACCTGCACAACCTGGAAGAGAAATTCCAGCACTTTTGTTTTGCAGGAACAGCAACAGCTAATAATTCAATACTCCACACCAGTGTTTTTTTTATTGGCGAGTTTTTTCGACCTGAAAAATGTGATTTTGAGAAGATTGTTCATGGGAAAATGGTGCAAATTCGCCAAATTTCGAAAAGAAAAGAAAATTCAAATCGCCAGATTTCTACAATAAGTTCCAGTAGGTAGCCAAGAATATAGAAGTATCCTGGTTGTTTTCTACTTTCATATCTGGTATGTAGCCAGAATTGGGTAAATTAGTTTCTGGATGGTCGCCACCTTGGCTACATCACAAAATCCTTAAAAAAAGCCCTGCACCACACCAGTGTTTTTTTTGGGGGGGCTTATGAATAAAAAGAAAACAACTGAAATTCTGTGGCAGATGCTTTGGTATTTTACCCAAAAAATTGGTTAAGAAAACCGGCATGACTTTGGTTTTTGAAGCAATGTTGACACATTTGATTGTCCTAGAAGCAAAGGGTTCTCAGAGGTTATGAGACATAAATGATTTATAGGACCACGGAACATATGGGTTATGTGACACAAAAGAGGGTGAGCTATGCGGTCTAGCCAACCAGCGACTAGGAACATGCACAAAGGTCTTAGGGAGGTATGAAAAGATCATAAAGCAACAAGATACATGATATATCTGAGGAGCTCTTGTTCACATGCAGCCATGTTAGTGAAAAGCTCCCTACAATTAATTGGTTATGGCTTGTAACTCCTCACCAATCAGAGCGCCAAGCTTCTCATTAATGTCGTTTATGGTGAGAGAGAGAAGAATCAGATGGAGGTCAGATAGCTTTTAGGTGGAGATCGGTTTGGGCACCTAGAATTCTTGTTTATTTTTATTCTTCTTATTTATTAAAAACTTATTGGGAAACATTCCATGAAGGATTACAAAAAGATTGTGTTTTACTTAAATTCAATTGTGTACTGTAGACAAAGTCTCAACCATGCAAAAGGGAATTTATCCAAATTTGGTCATAAAACTAGATATGAAAGTTTTAAAAATATAAGGATCCTTCTAGATAGCCTACTAGAACCTATTATAAACATCTGATGATTTGGAATTTTTTTACCTTGAAATATGGCAAACTTGGGCCTTTTTTCATGAAAAATCCTTTTTATAGGTCAAATTATATTTTTCAGGTTGCCCCAAAATAATCACTGGACCAAATAGACCCCCCAAAAAAAAAGCAAGCATTTTCTCACTTATGTGCATCAAACTTCAAAATGGTGTGGTCAGTAGAGATAGTGGAAGTTGAAAAGTAAATTCTTCATTCAACAAAGTCAAGCTTGTACATTCACCCTTGGGCCCAGGATGTAGATCAACATGTCAATTTTCTATGATGATTTGGAATAAGTTTGCCCTCCAAAAGGATTGATAATCACTGTTTGATTTCCATTATCCGCCCATTATTGTACATTTACTTCATTTTTGGAGGCTTTCGCATTTCAGGTTGTTTGTGGGCAAATTGTAGAAAATGTGCATAAAGAGAATGTGATGTCAATGTTTGCATTTTCTTAATCACCAAGATAAGTCACTTTTTCTCACAAGTTGTTCTCGATCTGGAAAACCAAAAACCCAATCCATGTATGCAGCTTTTGAAATCACTTGTTTTCTACTTACTGCTTTGGCTCTAAACCCAAAGTTTGAAGTTTACATTAAACTATGGCCTCTAAGTTTGATCTAAGTTTCCTTAGAAGTGCCCATTAAGAGCAGACAGTGATAGTATGATACCATCTACATGCTTGCTGCTGTGTCCTATTAGCAGCACAGTCCTGGAGACAGTACAAGACTCACACTGACAAAAATGAATCTGGAATCTCAAACATCTCTGATGAATATGGTGACCAGGAATATGGGTGAACTTTGGACATGCATGCAAAATCCGAGACCTACCAAGGACAGTCAGATATCACTTGGCTTGATAAAAAGGAAAGAAAGATCAGAACAAAAGAACAAGTGAAACTTCCAACTCCACAACAGCTACAAGTATGAGCATTGGTTGGAGTGCCCTGTGAAGGGCCTGCAAAGAAGAGCAGATACATTTCAACATGACCACCTGAAAGTCAAAGCCTTTGGCAAATGCTCAAGGCTGATATTCAGGGTAATCGCAACAACAGGTCATCAATCATGGCAGTACACATCACAGTGACTTCAGACAGCAAGCCACTTCTCCTATTTGCCCACTATTAGAAAACCACACCCTCAACACTGTGACAGAAAACTACAACTTTGGCATTTCTTCAGATGTCAGACATTTTAATTCACTCTTCCTGATTGGGTGCAGCATGTAAAACAAAGCCCTAACTTTTTTTTCCAATGAACAAAGCCCACTAGTCTGGTTGGCTGGTAACACCCAGGTACACAGATCTCCTGTCTATTGTACAATATCACACATCTGTTGTCAGTTGGCTACTTTACTAGCATCAAATCCTGAAGCCTCAGCCAATTGAGAAAGCTCCTGCTCCCCAGAAAATTGCTGGAACCAACAATGATCCATCATAACCATGTCAGAGAGACCTCTCTCACAGAGAAATGTGCTAAACCCAGTGTGTTCTGGAAGTGGTTTGACAGTGTAATCCCATAGTGCAGACATGCAAAGAAGGGAGAAGAATGATGTACTGACCTGGCCATTGATGATCCAGGTTGGGAATCCCTGAATGTTGGCAGCCTCACATGCCTTGGCAATCTGTACTCCTTTTCTATATCCTTCTGGAAAGCACTCAACATACTCCACATACTTCATGGCCTCCTTCCCAAACATCTACAAACATGGTCCAAACATGGTTTCATCATTGAGTTCTTACACACACCAACCAATCTGCACGAGCAAGTTATATAACCTACTCCTGAAAGGAATCTTAAAGAAGAAAGTTAGCAGCTGCACAGATCATTCATTTCCTGAAATTGCCACAAACATGGCAACCTGGTCAATTGAATACCATAAAGGGATAGGGTGGATTTTTGACCTGTTTCTGTTCAAAACAATGTGAGCACCAGAATGCACCATACATCTTAGCCCCGATAGACCTCAGATGCTTTGCAAGAGAGAGCTCCTTTGGACTGGAGCTGGTTGAAACTTCTGGCTCCAGTGGTGGCAAATCTATGTCTCCTCTGGAGGTGACAACACCATGAACAATGGGCATCCCCTTGAAAAGGTAGGAAAATGACTGAGTCATATTTGACTCACCAAATAGAAAGCAAGAGTGATGAAATGAGAAATGCTGCGTTCCAAGCAAATGCTGATAAATTGAAGCAATGCATACTAAAAAATGTAGCAGGAAGATGACACAATTGGTATGAGTATATTGGTGTTTTGACAGATGAAGAGAGGAAGAGGGAGACGGGGATCTACCTCACCTGGCAAAAGCAGAGTTTGCATCACCAAAAGCTACTGACAATCCAACCACCACTGATGCACCAACCAACAGCTGCAGGCTGACTACATTGCGAATATCCTTAGTGGTGAAACCCTGCATAAGACCAAGCTTCCCCTCAGCCCGAGGGCCCCTACCATACCCATCCCTATGGCATGCCCATGCCCCTGCTTTATCAGATTGATGTTCAACTTCTCTGGATATCCTTTGCAGCTGTGGTTACATGTAAGACCATGGACCTGACCAGAAGCACAGCGAGAGAAAAACGGAAGAATTGACCCCACTTGTTGTATATCAAAAGGGTGACTGAAAAACGTTTGAAGGCATCACACCTTAAGTGTACACAAGAGAAGGCTGAGTGATAGTAATGCTGAGCCAACACAATATGTGCAGGATGCACCTTCTAACTTCACATTCAATATGTACATGAAATAGGCACTGGCCACGGCCATGGCTGTGGTGCTTGCTAGCAGAAGCCATCCCACCACACCATCCTCCTCTCTGGCCTGGTTACCAGTGTTTAACAGTGTCCAGACTCCTAACACAGTAACAGTGCCATATGCAAGCAGACCAATAAATGATAAGGGCACTCCTGCATTACCAATACCCAACATTAACCACTACTCAGGTTAATCTGAAGCTATCATGGGTCACTCAAGATACACCCACCAAGAGAAAAGAGAACTTACTACTACCCATGAGATTTGAGCCACAAAATTGAAACCTAATCAGCAACTCTGTTTTGACTCCTGTCTAAAAGTTATGCTCGTTGGCATCCAGGAACTTGACTGCACTACAGTCATGACTTTATCACTGCAAAAATGGCATATACACCAAAATCCATGCAGCAAAATCTCCAAGGTTTGGATGGTTCACTTGTGCATTTAACAAGGCTCGGTTGAGAAAGTCTCCCACATCATACAGATTCCAGGACATGTAAGAAAACATTAAGATGTATGAATAATTCACCCTTTGCTTTCCAATGTCTCCACCTATGGATTATTCTGCAGAAGGAATTTGGTGATTGTGACCAGGAGAAGATTTTTTTCTTGCTGTATGCAGGCACACAAAATTCAAGAATTAGATGCTTAGAAGATCCCCCCGGAGAGAGAGATCCAAGAGCCTCACCAAAGACCATGGCATAGTCACTGTTCAGCACATCCGAACAAGTAGCTCCATCAGTAGGGCAGGAAACTGCACCTCCATAGAGCTTCACCCATGTCAAATAAGAAGTCTCTGCTAGTCCCACTGCTGCCAGACCTGTTACCAGCCCATATCGCAGCTTTGACAGATCTCCTCTTGTGTTTCCAGTCTTGTCTCTTCCCTGTCCCCCCTCAGCACCATTTCCACCTGATTCTTCTTGCAAGGAAGGAAAGACTGCAGGGCTTGAAATTTCATCATCGATGTTGTCAGCTGAGGAGGAGGGTCTCTGCTGCTGCTGCGCACACACCTTAAACGAGACTAATCCATGGCTGTTGTAATGGACCAACAACCGTCCTCCAGAGCACCATCTCTTCAACCTCCTCCCCTGTTTCCAACTACTGCAACCTACATCAAAATTTTCAGTCCTCCATCCTCAATTTGTCAAAACCCTTGGGAAGCATTTCCACGCCAAATTGCAGATAAACCCTTAAAAACTAGGGTTTCCCTTCACTCCTTGTACACAGAGCAAACAAAAAAGCTTCTTCTTCACTTCCCAGAATGCTTCCCAGAATTTCAAACCCCCGACCCCGCGACCCATCATTCTGCCTCAGGCAGGAGCAGCAACGCAACACAGAAAGGGTTCTAAAATACGGGAAACTCTGCCATGGACAGAAACCTTTCCCTCAGCTACAAATTTTCACCTAGCAGATCAAAAAATGAAAAAGAGGCGCTTGCTTACAACAATCTCGGAAAGTACCTGGCGATTGCAACCACTGAAGATTATGCTGCTGCAGCAAACAGTGCGATGCCGCGCACACTCGAACGCTCAATGCCATTTCTTTCCCTCTTACCCGTTGTGCACAAGAACTGCAGCTCTACAGCGTTTGCCCTAAATAGTGTTGTAAGAGAGAAAGGCATTTGGAGATTGGCAAATATCAGTAATAAATTGGTGTTTTACACACCCTCTAACGATTTTATACTTTTTTCGTTGTGATTCTCGTCTGAAGATCTTTTGTTCAGTTTAACTAAATCTGCCAAGTGGATTTTACGGATCTTCATTTGGACAAATGGGCCAAAAGTTATGGTATACAGAAGTTAGGGCTTTTGGAGACTATATATATAATAGGCAATCATCAGTAAATTGGTGTTTTACAAACCCAATAACTTGAAATTCTGGAATACTAAGAAAACATCTTCTTTCTTTTCCAGAGGCTTAAAGGTTGATGGGTTCAATTGTTTTTGGTTGGTATATGTTAGTCAAAATTCATCCTTTTACTTCCATCCTGCACAATAAAATTGTGGAAAAAATCTAACATTAATAATTGTATTTCATAGAAACTTTATACAATTACGTAATATTCCATGTTTTTGGAGTTCCAATTTTTTTTAATCAATTTCCAGCCTAAATCCAAAACATGGAAACCTTGTAATGAAATATAAATGGGGTTGAATTAAATTTTTTTCAAGGGTTACAACTTGTTGTTTCACTTTCACAACTCTTCAATGGGAACTTGTATGTTGGAGTTATGGGACTCATAACTTGGCGAAAATCAGGAATTTTCACTCCCAAAAAGAATTATGAAACTTTTTATCACTTTGATGTACCCTACAGTTGGTCACAAAATATATTATATAACAAGAGGTGGTAGGTCTTTTCCAAGTCCGAGTTACGATGTGCCTTGTGATTTGTTCATACATCATTTTGACTTCAAGTTATACTAACTTCCCTCTTTCTTAGTTTGTGAAGGTTCATATCACATTGAACTTCTACTTGTGAATTTATCTTAGTTTTGTTTTGGAATTTTCAACCCCGTTTTTCTTCTGAAAATTAAAAAGCACACCTTAAATTTTCATTTTGTTGTAAACTTGAAAATTGACATTTTTTAAAACCCTAATACCACAAGACAACGTTAGAAATGCATCAAATGAACCTTTTGCATTTAATGTGTCATCGGTGATCACCCATTAAGCTAATAGATCATGGATGTGGATGTTGGATTTTAATAATGGATTGTTTGTATTTAAATGCAAAGGTTAATATTGCCAAGTGGAAATTAACATGAACCTTTCCATCGATGCTACATGGCATAGTTTGCAATGATCCAAAAATGCGTGCATTGTGATTACCTATCCTAATTGTTGTTTAGGTGTATTTCCCTTGTTGTTAACAAATGCAATCCATTGGAAAAAAGATTATTGCAACATGTGCATAACGAAGTAAATCTGGTTATTTTTAAGCATGTACTTGTAATCATATAAGAAAGTTATAAATATTATTTATAAAAACTAAAAAAATCTATTTCCCTTCACATTTCAGCAATTTCTATAATTTTTCAAATCCAAGTTTGAATGTTGGTATTATTTGTATATATATCCTTTCATGTTGTTGAATCTATTTGTGACTTTGATTTCATGGAACCTAAATCATTATGTAAAAGCTAGTTTTTAAGGAATTGAAGTTTTGTAATATTGCAAAATCATATTCCCAAAATAATTGCATGTGTTTAAGAAGTGCTGCATTTTCAAATTTATTACAGTAATTTAATAATCCTGGTTTTTAAGCACAACATTTACACCTAAGACTGAAGGGAGATCAAGTTGATTATGATAAAACTATTCAATTAGTTTCTTGTTTAAATTTCAAATACAATTTGGTGGTGATGAATCTTACAAATTCGGATTAGAGCAACTTATAATTTTAATGTTGTCAAATTTCAGGAATATTGAAAAGTAAGATTTCCTTGCTAAATATAAAACTAACCCTTCAAACTAACCCTAAACTAAACCCTTTACTACTATGTTTTAAATCAAAATTTGACAAGATAATCACATCTGCAAATAGTCAACTTTGGTGATTTTATTGTACAGAAATTATGGTGAATCTCTCTGAAAATGTTTCATAATTGTAGATGTTGTGAAAAATATATAAACACCACATTCATTGCATTAAGATAGAAGGTTGGTGAATGATACCCCCATTGAGCTTCTTTTGACCCTAGTTAATAAAAACATCTCTCTTAACATTGTGAATATGTACCTTGAAAATGGAAGGCATTGGCCATGGTTTTGGTATTAGTGTTGATGAATCAAGTCACTTTAGTTACAACACTGGTCAATACATAGGTACAGATATGTGTTAATAGGTTAGGTAGGTACTAAGAACGGAAACCAAGCTACCGACCATGGTTAACTAAGGAACCAGAGCCCAATGAAAAAGTGTTTCCTGTCCATCCACCATCCATCCCTCATGTTGCACCTGTGGCTGTTCATTCACTGTGGCCCAGGGGTTGCTCTTCTATTTGAAGTTGGCAGATTGTCCATTTTCTGCTTAAAACTCAAGTGAAAACTGCAGACACAAAAATTTCTGAAATGATTTTTTTAGCACAAACCATTGCAGTTGTGAATTGTGAAGATTTGGAGTTCACAGACCATTGCAGTTGTGACTCGTGAAGATTTGGAGTTCACAGATGGGACTGACGGCAAGGAAACGAAGTAACAACTCATGAAACCACTTAAGCAGCTTGATTCGAAGAAATTGACAACCTACACCAAAGCTCCAAGAAGCAAGACAAAAACACAGTTGTGTCTTCAAACTAAATCCTTAACTTGGGATACCTCATACAAAGGAGTCAAAATGTTTGTCATGTTGGACTTGTTAGTTTGAGTGTTCTAGATTCCAATAGAAGTTGCAGACTAGGTACACACAGATGAGAGAATTTGATCCATGGATGATTTCCAGTTTTTAAAAAAAAAGAGGTACCAGATTTTAGCGGAGATTTCCAATAAGTATTTTTTCCAAAGGTTACAGATGCTTGAACTATATGGAGCCAACCTTTTAATCTGAGACATCCACATATGGGTATCAAATTCTTAAAGCAATCTAATTGAAAGAGTAATGGCTCTCTTGTTCACCTTTTGTCTGCTCAAGCTCTCAGCTCAAAGATTATTGTTTTTGTATGTGGGTGGTGGCAGCTCCTTTTGGCTATTTGATTTGATCTTCCACCCAAGAGACTGACACATTGTAGCTTTGTGGGGAGAAGCTTGCCCTAATTTGCAACATTGGAATTTCATGAAGATGGGAAGGAGAATAACTCTTTAATTCAACCATCACAGCTTAAGCGAAGACTCCAAAGAAGCTCTTTGATATGGTACAAATCCTAGACCACTGTATTTCACACTTCTCGTGCTCGACACAGTGGAAAGGCCACTCCCGGATGTTGTTGTTGCTATAGACAATGAAAACATGTGGGTTTGAGTTTTGCCACTTGAGGGTTCTGAACAACTGAGTGGCAACATCGTCAACAGTGAGGAGCCACCACCCACATCATCCACCTTGTTGGAAGAAGCAATAAACTTCTTTTTCTTCAACTGTGGAAAGAAATCTACATGTGGAGTTGAAGTCTCCATGTGTAAACTTTCATGTTGTGAATTGAAATCTGTTGTGTCCTCAGAATCTTCCTTCACCAGTTCAAGGCCAGAAGAGGATTCTGTTCCTAATGTAAGCCAATTGATGGTCATTGCCCCTTCCCCATACCTTTCCTTCCTTTTGATGTCTTTTGTTCGTTTAGGAGACTGATGCTCTTCTGGATGTTGTTGGAGGACCTGAGCTCCAGATGATGTTGTAATGCTGCTGCCTTCACACTTATCAATCCTGATGCCAACCCCTTTCGAAGCTTTGTAAGGTTGCCAAGCATTGAAAGCACTGTCTTGGTCAGCCACACAAGTTGTGTGAGGGTGACAAGGTCGGCCTTCATCAGCAGGTGAGGAAACAGAAGACAAAGGCTTGCTATGAGATATCCTACTCTGGAGACACAGAGACAAAGCCTGCTGATTAACAAACCCTGAATCATGTGTCAGAGCTCTGCAAGTCGCCAGAGAGTCCCTTGGAGGTGGTGAGAAGGTTCTGGGCAATGTTTCTCGTGCAAAGAGAGCTTGGAAAGCTACTTGACTCCTTCCCAATGTTGCTTCCTTTTGCTGCTCACCTTCTGATGACAAACTTCTTGGTAAAAGCCTGAATGTGCGTTCCTGGGGATGATGTTTTTCACTGTCCTTCCTCGAAGAAGTGAAATCTTCATGAGAAAAGCACCTGAAACCAACCTGGGCTTCGTTCGCCTTGGTCTCAACCATCTCAGCCTCTGACGAACTTTGTTCATTTGTCTCTCCCCTGAAATTGGAGGGCACATTTGAAGGGGCTTCCACATCTGAAGACCCTTCGCTTGAACCTGAATGACCATTTCTCTCAGGAAGATTCCCACAAGCTGATGAATTTGAGCTTGGGCCCCCACCACCCTCTCCAGAACCATTCTCAGCAAGCATTCCTCCATCACTCCCACTCGCTTCACTGTCTGAACAAGTTTGGAGCGCAGGGGTATGTTCCTCCTCTGAGCTCTTTTGATCGGGAGCTTCATTTGTGTACATTGCAGCAAAACAGCCAGCCCCACTACTGCCATCTCTGGATTTCAGAAGCTGAAGTGCAGCAGCTGGTGGAACACAAACTCCAAGCTTTGAGCTTGAGCACGTTACTACTGGAACCATGCTGAAGCCACTGAAAGCTTCATCTCGTAAGTGTTTCCAACTCTCATACCCAACTTCATCCCCTTCATCCTTTGAACTTTTGGCATGCTCAGAAGACAGCTCTTTTTGAACTAATCCAGATAGCTGACTTTTGAGCTTGTGAAGTTTGGTAGGTGGACTACCAACATTCGAAGGATTCCTACAGATTATGCTTTCTCTGCTGAGGTTGACAAGGTCAACTCTCTGCCCACGTTCCTTGCTTTGGCCACCTCCATTCTCAGGCTTCAAACAGCTTCCTCCTCCCCAAGACGATGACATGCACACATCAGAGGAACCTCCACAACTTCCTGTCACAACATCATCTCTCTTTGCCTTGACCTCCTTCACCTGCATAGCCCTCTCAGCCATTTGAACAGCATCTGACCTCACAAGCTGATGACCACCACTATGCACAACAAGCTCCTGGGAAGAATCCTCTGGAGGAGCTTGTTGTGTGTGAATTGGTGCAACCTCCCCCTCAGGTTCTGGACCTTGCAGTTTAGCAGCATCAGGCTGGAACAATTTTCCTTGAGAGAACAGGAAAGGACTCGGCATGGTTGCCATTCCTGGATTGTAAAGAGCCCTCATAGCTGCCAGCGACAGTGGTGAAGCTCCTCCATTCTGGAGAGCCCACCAAGCTGAAGCGGCTGCTGCCATGGCAGCTTTTGCTGCTTCATCCTCAGGAACACTAGAAGTCCCCCTGCATGAATTGTGGCTCCCAAACTCAGGAATGCCAGATGCAGTGATTGTAGTTGTTCCAGAGTCAATGGCAGGCCAAAATCCAGACATTGCAGACAGAGCCTCTGGCACAGCTGACCTATCTTGAGGTCCACAAGAAGAAGTTAAAGTCACTTGTGAAGGATGCCATGGCAGCATAAGTCCTCTGGACATGAAAAGGGCGGCAAGCTGAGCCATTTTTTCAAAATTCCCATAAGAGCCGCCAGGCTGCTCATTACAGTTGGGTATGTGCTGGTTTGGGAAATAGTTTCCCCATTGAGGATAGTGATGGAAAGCAGGGAATGGAACCCAAGAAGAAGGGTCAGACAAAACCTGGATCGGTGGTCCAACAGCTGTGAGCTTCTCCTCTCCAGAAATTTCTTCTTTGGGATGAGCATCAGGGGAGCTTTCTAAATTATGCACCTCTGTCACATCATCTTCCTGCCTTGTGCTGCTCTTCACCAACCCATCTTCAGCAGGTCTTGCTGTGGCAAGAGATCCTGAGGAAGAACTTGGAATGGGTGTATCATCCTCAACGGAGTGTTTGGAAACATTGTTATTATTACCCTTGGCTTTCCGAGGATAAGGATGAGAAGGTTTGCGCTTGGGGCGTGGTGGAGGGATATCAATCAAAGGTTGCACCATCCCTCCTGTGTCCATGCCAACAACACCACCACCAGGAGGCACAGTCTGATCCCTCTCCACTTTGGAAAAAAACTTCTGGGCATGGCTCCGAATTTGAACTGCAGTCTTGGTGCCGATATGTTCTTCAATCCGCCTCCAAGCTCGACCATAGAGCTTCAAAGCCTCCAGAAACTTTTGATGCTCTTCACCAGTCCATCTCTCCCTCTGCTTCGTGATGGTGTAAGGCTTTCTTACTTTGGTGCCTTCAAGAGCATCATCCTGGATGGGTGTTCCTGTTGACCCCACCGGTGCCACACTTGACCACTGGAAGCTTCCCTCACTGCTGCCCCCACCTCCCCCTCCTCCTGTCTGATGCTGCTCTCCACTGCCAGCTGAATTGGGTGTCATTATGATCATGTTTCTGACAACCTGAGAAAGAAAGAAGCCAGATCTTCTTCTTTTTTAAAAGATGATCTTCAGGCAAGCTGCTATGAGATGGGAAAAGATTTTGGCTTCTCCTGGAGATTACTTGGTCAGGAATCTCAGACACCCACAATCAAAGGACTTGAGCCACCTCAAACCCTTCAGAAAGATTTTGCCCATACAACTTCTTCTTCTGATGTCATTTGTGGCTGTTCCACAAGTCACGAGAAATGCAGAAAAATGAGAACTTTGCTTGTGAATCTAGAGACAGCAATCAAACGATCAAAACCTCCTTCTCTAGAAACCAAGGGCTACCAGTTTCCTTAAGTGCTTCTTTGCTCCCCAATTGCTCAAGCCTTTCCCTGAGATGCCATGGCTTTGAAAGCTTGAGCTTCAACAGTGACCCCATCCAAAACCAAACCAAACCAACCCACCAAAAAAATAGGGGAGAAAAAAAGGCAAGCAAAGAGGAATTTGGGATGAGACTCAAAAAGGTCCCGGTGCGAGCTTGGCACCTGCGGCAGGAAAGGTATACCTAGAAACCAAAAAAGAGAGATGCAAAAAGCTTTGTACCTTCAAAACCTTCCCTGAAACGCATCACTGCACCACCAAGCGCTCTCTAGAACCAAAAAACACTAGAGGCCCAAAACAACAGTCACCCAGCAAGCTCTTGGAGTCACCAGAGCTTGGAACCCGAATAAGCTGTTTGAAAGAAAACGGTAAAACTTTGACCTTGAGAATCAGACCCAACAGCACCCCCACCAAAAAGACTTCAAAAAAAAAGCATGAGAAGAAGAGAAAGAAGAAGGGGGAAAAAACCCAAAACTTCAAAGCAAAGCATAAGAAGAAGAAGAAGAAGAAGAAGAAAGAGAGAAACCCACCTTAACCCAAACTGCAAAGCAAAGCAGAAGGAGGAGGGAAGAAGCCTTGATCCAAAACTTCAAAGCAGAGCAGAAGGAGGAGGAGGAGGAGGAGGAGGAAATCAAACTTGCAACTGTAATCAAGAAACAGCAACAAAAAGCTTAGATGTAAAACTTTGATTGGAGTGAAGATGATGAGGTAGGGAAGGAGCAAAGAGAGAAGAAAAGGAAGGACCAAAGAAGAGCAGTAAGCAAAGGAAGACCAGAGAGGCAACAACAACAATAGACCAAAATTCTAGCCACACAGTAGTAACACTCACACAACTACTAAGCTTTGGAAACCAAAAATAAAAAAGGGAGAGAAGCATGTTGCACTCTACTCATCTAACAAACAAAATTGGTCTCACAAAAAGTGTGTCTTCTTTTTTTTCCTCCCCCACCTGTTTCTGACTTGCCAGGAAAAGAGGATAAAAAGGGCAAAAAACAGACCTCAAAAAAACACACTAAAATCACAGCTCTTTCTTCTCGCCCCTTTACTTTTTGCCACCTTGCAACTTCATCTGCCACATGATTTTTTACTGTAACTTACTTTTTCATTCTGTTGAACAAAACCCAACCCACTTTTTCATCCACCCACCTCCCTCCCCCACTCCCCCCAAAAAAGCACACACTCAATCTCTTCTACCCACAATCCTCCCTTTTCCATCTCCAACTTGTGGCTAGAGTTGTTGTAGAAAGCCAGATAGTAGTGGATGGCCTTTTCTCAATAGGTAGCAAGTTTCCATTATAAGGGGGAAAGGAAGGGGAAAGAGGAAGGAAGTGGGGACGTCATTCTGTGGCTACCGTTTTTTAAGTACCTGCCATTTTGGTGAGTCGATTTTGCTCATTTTGTCATTTTGCAAGTTTGGTACTTCAAGGCCTGGGCTTGTTCCACTAAGTAAACACCTCAAGTCTGGTAGTAGAGTTAGATGCCCTGTAGTTTGATCATGGTTTCTACTAGGGTCTGGAACCAAGGCTTTTTTCTTTTTTTTAATTGATATAAAATAGAAGGCGAAAATTTCCCATAAATATAAATCTTAGTCGAATTTCCCAATTTTTTACAAAACTTGTTCCAAGACAAAAAATCACTGCCTAGAATGGCCAGTTGAAGAGCTTAACAACACTGTTGATACAAGTGTTGGTCTGGTATCAACTTATTTTGATACCAACTGGTACTGATATTGGAGCCTTGAAAAAAATTTGATACCACTCTGGTACTGGTATTGGCTATCTTTAAAAAATTTATACCAGTCTGGTATTGATTTTAGGCTCAATGATGATTTTGGGCCGGTATATGGCAGGTATATGACGGGTATGAAGCGGGTATTACCTCAAGTCACTACCAGCTTGTACTGGTATTAAAGCTGATACCAGACTTAGCTCATACCAGACTGGTCTGGTATTTGATACCAGTGTTCATACCAGTATTGATACCAGTCTGTGACCCTATGCACCACACCAACACTGGTTGATACATATGTATATCACAAATGGAACTGGATGACCAAAAGTGGAACCAGCAGATGACCACCTATCTGACCTAGGAAAAACCTAAAAAAAAGTACCTGAATAACAACACACCAAACAAAAGACCCATTACTATTTTCAAAGACAATTGAGAATTATTTTTTAACAATTGAGTAGCCTACATTTTGATTGTGCACAAAATCTGGAAGCGCTATGGTCCATGAAAGTGTGTGCTTTTTATGGGGGGATGGGGAGGAGGGGGCCCAAACCAAACTTAGAACTTAGGAAAAAGGAGGAAAAAGGAGAAAAGAGAGAAAATTAGCTCCTCCAGATGTCTCCTGCATAAAAGCTATCGTGTGTGTAATTGTGGGATCTTTAGTTGAAGGTAGTGCCATGTGTTGCAGCAATAGTGGAGTTTCCCATGGGTGGGTGGGCACTTCTTGTTGGATGTCATACAGGATTTTAGGCTTCTACCATTCCATGACTTCAATCATTTGAGTGGTGGCAAATCATGGTTCTATTGTGCAGAGTCTTTGGAGCTGACAGATAGATAGGCAGACCAGAGAGGAAGAAGAAAAAAGTTTGGTAATTGATTGATAACATTAATTCTCCCCCCCCCCTCCCCCCTCCTCCTGCTCCTCCTCCTCTTCCTTCTTTCCTTTCCCCCACCCCCCTCCAACCCAGGACCTTGAGGAAGAAATTAGGAATATAATAAATAACCAAGTGGGCACTTGTGGGAACATGAAGGAACCATATGGAGAACATTTGAGAACGTCAAATTCCAAAAAACCTCCCCAAAAAAACTCTCCCCCTCCCTAAAGCAAGAAAACTGGGCCTCTTGGGTGAATGTTGTCTCACCTCATTGGCTGGGAAGGATTTCTATTTCTAATTGTGTTACCTTGTCACCACTTTTGACCCAGGCATTGGGAGGGGCATGAATTGTGAGGACATACTGAGTGATGTACCTACCATTGTGTGCATGATTAACCCCTATGCACCTGATAAGCTCAGATCTGGTTTTTTTTGGAATTTGAAATGGATCAAGCAGAAATTTAATGTTTTTCCAGTTCTCTTTTTGACCAGTGCAAGGTGATCATAGGCTCCACATGATATGTTGATCAGGTAGGTAAGTCATGGTCCATATTCTTTGTAGGTATTTTTTCAGTGCAGCATGATCTAGGCTCCATGATCACATAGGCTCCACATGGTATGCTGATCAGGTTCAGTTTTTCTTTTTAGCCAATGGACTGTGATAATAGGATCTAGATGGTATGCTGATCAGATTCAGTTTTTCTTTTTAGCCAATGGACTGTGATAATAGGATCTAGATGGTATGCTGATCGGCCAAGTTGGTGTCCAAATTAGCTTGGGGTCCAATGAAAGGCCTCCTAAGGGATGGGGACTGCCCAAAGGCAATAGAGACCCAATTACAGGAAGGATAGTTATCAACATATCAACCTCTCAATGCAGTCTGCCCAAAGGCAATAGGGAGCCAATCACATAAAGGACTACTGTATGAGCTCCAGTTGCATTGCCACTAATGAAGTTATCCATAAAATAATCCTCACTAAGAGCCTGGCTCTACCCTCTCATCCTTCCTTTTGACCTATCCATCAAGTCCAACAAAGTGAGGATCACTTTTCAAAACTAAGAACTCCCCAAAGTGGACGCCATGATTTCTTTTTTAATGACACTTTGGTTTACCTACGTTACAATCCCATAGATTAGAGGGCTACCTAAATAAGGGACTAAATAGGTTAGGACTTACCTAAGGATGACCTGTGGCATACCTGTAGAGCTACCTACAGTAGGTACTACCCAAGGGATTCCCTAGGGGCCTACCTAAGTTAAAGTGTACCTGAGGATTAAATTAAGGTATTTTTTAGGGCCTACTACCTATGAGACTAGCTAGTGACTTCCTAGGTTAAAGCATACCTACAGATTTCTGAGGAGGCTACCCAGGACTACCTAGGGGTTACATAGGGACTATGTAGGGACTACCTGAGGGTGAGCCTAAGTTAAAGGTTACCTAGGAGCTACCTTGGGAACTATCTAGGGACTTCCTAAGTTGGGATCTCGTTCTTTCCCATCTCTCTGTTTCTCTGGGAAATCACAGGAGGTCTTTGACAATTGAAATACAAGATGGACACAAAGGCTAGAACAGCCCAGGAACCTTTTTTGGAATGCCAAATTTAAGTGTTTGACCACAAACTACTGCAGAGAAACATTTCAAAAGCTGTAAAGCTTTCTTAAGAAACACACAGTAGATTAGGGAAATGTACAAAGGAGTAAAATAAAGAAAAAGGGAGAAGCACTTATGCAGGCTGATGATATCTACTATTTATGAAGGGATGTTGACAAAAGTTCAAGAATACTTATCAACAACAGCAATTGACCATAGCACACCTCAACAACAGGTGACAACGAGTCCATTAGATCCCAACAGTTACAGCAACTGTTGTTTACATGAGACATCAGTGGAACCCCAACATTGCAATCACAATTTGGTCAAGACATTCAAGCTGCAGTCTAATTTTCAAGAAGTGGGTTTTTCTGACTTTACAGATAACTTCAACAATAAGGAACCATTTGGAGCCATGTGCTAATCTAATCCACCCACAATTGGTTGATTTACTTGTCTGATGTGTCAAATTATATTGAAAGGGTTTCTACAGTCTGACCAATTGCACTGCTCAAAACCCTCATGAGATACAAAGTGCTTAGCAGTTAAGAGACCCATGATCAGTTCAACACCAAGCAGTTGTTTACTTTACTGAAGAACCTTCTGTTCCAGTTCTAAAAAGTAAATTGAACGGTATTGAACTGAACTGGGCATCCAGTTCTACAAAAAACAAGTTATGATTCCAATTCTGAAAATCAGACCCCATTCTGGTCTGGTTCTTACTAACCTGAACCTGAAACCAAACATTAACTTCCAGTTAATCTCAAATTAACCCCAGGTTCTAGTCACTTTTTTGCCAAAACTGTGTATCTGGGTTCTGGTTCCAGACATAAGTAGTATCAGGAACCCAATTCCAGATCCGGTTCTTAAAACATACAATCCAATTCCAGTTTTGGTTCTGAAAAACAGACCTGGTTCCAGTTCAGTTTGTAGTAACTGGAAAATAAACTGGCAGTTCTTATCCACCAAAGCAGATACCCACCCAACACTGGAAAGAACCTACTTTCAGAATTTCTGAGGTTTCCTTCCACCAGCTGCAACCATAAAATTAGCCAGGGTGGTGAGGAATCTTTACAAACACAATTCAAGGAGAATGTAGGCCTTCTGCAGCATGGTAGCTCACTCATCTCTGCACTTTGGAGTATAAGAATAGGGTGATTTTATCTGTTATAAAAGGCTGCTCAACCAGTAGATTATGATTTCCTCACATGCAAACAATGGCATTTCAGAGATCTATTCATGATGATTGGTACCAAGCTAGCAGATGAAACAATGATGAAATTGAGAAGCACACTTGAAATCATGGCTACAATTTACACTCTTGCTAGACAAGAGGCTCCATCCATGCTCAATAGTCTTGTGCAGACCAATGACAAAAAAATAGTACTTGAGCAAATGCTAGTGGCTGCCCTGCATGTAATTCCTGACTTGGGCTGTGAGGGAAGGGTGGTCTCCAGTTTTCTTCAAAGAGCATGCAAAACTTTCACCTTCTGCATAAATCTCCCCAAGCTGCCATCGTGGCCTTAAATCCAACTGTTCCCATCCAATCAAACAGAACCCACCATGATGGGTGAGTAGAAGGGAAAGCACATCCTGCCATTCTCAAATTTGGAACCTCACAAAGTTTCATGAGAACTGCAGAAAGCTTCAGGAAGACACACAGTATGCTCATGTGATGCCGGAAATGATGTGTCAGATAGCCTTTGTTCAAGAGCTTTTGTCACCAAGGACCTTAATCCAATCACTGGTTTAGCAACATACCCTCACATCATCCGGTTCATCAACAGGAGGTGGGGGATCTATTATGCCCCTTTTGTAATGCTCCACTCCAGCCCATGCAACCATCACCCCTGTTTGGTACACCAATCTGGTCACATTCAGTCCACAATGCTAAAGATGGCTGACCATACAATGAGACCTTCCAATCCTGGCATTGACTGGGTCACATGAGACTGTGTCAGTAACCACTGCATTCTCTCATCTAACAATGCATAATGTTAAAGAAGGATACAGAAAATAGAGCACATATGAGAACATCAAAAGAAGCAACATATTAGAATCTAAAACCTTAAATGTAAAATAAGAGGTAGAAAGAGACACCATTGTCAGTGCAAAGGCGAGGGGGAGGACAGACAAGGCGGAGCCCAACTGCTTCCACAAGACTGTTGAGCTTGCTCCGTACTACTTTATTAGATGCAACACCTCCTGAGACAACCTTCAAAACCAATCCCAATCGGATGTTAGCAAATATCACCTCTAATTGGAGTGAATTGCACATCTTCAGCTTGACAACCATGGCAGAGACTCTTTTCACAAAATTTGCAACCTGGAAGCAAGCCAAAGGATGTTTCTCACCAGACAATCTACAGAGGGATCAATAGTTCGTGCCCATTCCAAAGCTCTGCGGCACCTGTCCTCTAAATGTTGCACAGCTACTCTCTGCACAAACTCATCAGAGACAAAGTCTGAAACATGAAACTTCATGTAAACACACACACATCTACTTCCTCAACCCAAAGAAACACAGAACCTACTTCATCAACATTTTCTAAGTTTCTGGGGTTGAGATATACAGCAAACTTTGGTCTTCTCCATTAATACAACAATCACATTCAAATTTATGACTCTGGATGTTTCCTTTTTGACTGACAATTGCATATCCTACAATCAGATTACAACAGGAAAATTGATCGGCCATACAGTGAAGTCATGACTGACTTTGTAATGCGCAATGGACTCAGCCTGCCTACAGCCTGCCTATTGCCATTACTTAATGGCCCACCAAACTAGAAGAGCTCAGAGGATGATGTTTGTCAAACAATTACCTGAAAAGATGCTGCAATGTCTGCCCGAAGTTGCCGCTCCTCACTTGTGGCCTCCGATATTGGTAAATCAGGACTACTACAAAAACTCAAGCCAAAAAATACACACTATGACACTCATAAACTCAGCAGTTTCTTGGTTGCGAGTTTCTGTCTGCAAATGTGAAATTGTCAGCATTTGCAACTGACTACATAGTTACATGTCAGCCCAACAAACTTTCTGGAGCTAAAAGATTTGTGAAAATAGATTGCTGCTCTGATCTGGAGTAAGACACAAAACTGAAATCAAGAGTAGCATGCCTCACATATTTTGTGATTCAATGGATAATCGAACTTGATTCTTAAGGCCAGCATATGAAAAGTTGCAATTCTTCTGGCTTCGCATTGGCACCTGCAAAATCCAACATAGCTTTGATATCAATGAAACTGAGAACTAGACCACCCACATAGAGTGCTTATTGCAGAGAAAACTCCACAATAGGCCTTTGAAGGTAACTGCTTTATGTTGGTTCCAGCAGAACTCAAACTACCACAACAAGAATGAGTGCAGTCATTACCTTATATAGGCATAACTCACAAAGTACCACTATCATCACCTTTATCCTGAATAGCAGTGACTAGCTGCCATTTTTCCCAATGACTTCAATAGCTCCTGACAGTCAGTATAGATAGGCATATATAACAGTCCCCAAAAATTCAGGCAAATAATTACAAACAAAGCTCCGTGTTTTCTGTTTTATTTCTGGAACCAACAGGAATGCTCAGTCATGATATTGGTCAGCACTGGAAAGACAAACCTAATAGAAAATGTCATTAGTAACCTCATTCAAACTGCAACAAGCTTGTCAGTGGAACCCACCTGCATATCATGTGCAAGCAACTCTTGCCTCTGGCATTTCATCCACTAGTACACAGAAATAAGAAGGGCATTTCATGATTTTATCAGCACAAGGCTTTGTGATCATATGCTCACCGACAAATTCAGAAAGTTTGGATTCCCTTCAAGTGCTATTTCCTCCAGCGCGGGGCCCCCTCCATGCTTTAAATTCAATCCAAGAAGCCTCGCCGTCTTATCATATGCCTATAACAATCAGCAATATAGAAGACACCAATGGTAAAACAGATGAGTTGCTGGAAAAATTTCACATCTACTAATATGCAGGACTATTTGCTTATTTTTCAAGACCCCTTCTTTTGACATCTCATGACCCTATACATGGAAATGCATGAGGAACTGAAACATATATCACCTCACCAATAGCATCATCAACAGTTGTACCAAGCTGCAGGTATTGTCCAACATCCTGAGCCAACAGCAGCAAGTTGTGCCCCCCTATCAGCCATCCCCACAGTATGTATCCTGTCAATTCTGGATTTATTCACACATTGTATGGAACCAGAGTAATTTCTGTTTTTTTACTCTCACTGGTTACTCTGAAAGTATGTTCCTTGCACAACATTGCACAGCCAAGGCTAAAGACAAAGCAAGAATCCACAGAAGACTATGGTCCAACACTTGAAGATTGAAATCAAGAATGAATTTGTCTACATACAGCTCTCAATGGGGAGGAAGTGACAACCACCAAATAAACACAAGCTACTCCACATATTTACTCTAGGAAAATAATCTAACTGATGACAGACTTTCAGTTCCTGTCAATGATATTGACTACTAGAGAAGGATGAAGCATACCAGAAACAAGAAGAACCACAAATGGGAAGTTCACTGCTTCCTCTGTAAGCCTTCACATTCACAAAAACCACAACCAGGAATGAGGGCCCCCTCAGGGTTCATGTTAGCCCCAGAAACAAGACAATAGGGTTTGCAGGTTGAGGGTTGAGAAAAGAGAGAAAACCTGGCCACAAGTGCATGTGCCTCCATGTGATGAATGGGCACCAGAGGCAAGCGATGTGCTCGCGCTATATCCCTGGCCTTCCTAACCCCCACTGTGCAACATTTTGATTAAATATCATGACCTACAGGAGACAAAAACATTTCATAGAACGTAACAATGGGACTCAAAAGACCCATCGGTGAGAGGAAACGAAACCCTTACTAGGAAAACCGCCTCCCAAACAGGAAAGCACATCAGTACACATTAGAAGGAGGAAAAAAAATGGAAAGAGAAATAAAACTCCAGACCAAGAACACAAATGCTATCACAGAAAATTTACTGGAAAATATATCGATCTAAGAGTAAGTTTGGTAAATCCCTGGCCATTCTTCACACTGGTTCAGCTTCCATAATCCCTGATAAAGACTCACCCCGTAAGCACAGGCTAAGGCCAGGGCCAATGGTCACAGCCACAGCTGAAAGATCTGATTCCTGCACTCGAGCATTTGCCAATGCTTCTGCTACTACCTGCCCATCTTGACATAGTTCCCAGTCAAAACATTATTCACAGGTAGCAGGTCTATTAAATGCAATGTGTGAAGGAAGGAGCATGCACTCACAATTCAGGAATCAAAACACTCAATAACGAATTTGCCCTGGAGTTCATTGCAGTCTAACCACAGTTATGCATAAACAATCACCATATATAGGAAAACCCTAAAAGTGGTTCCCCCAATGATCAGCAAAGCAAGCAAAATCTGCACTTAGATATGAATGCAGATTGGAGGTTAAAAGAGAACAGAAAAACTGTACCCTGTCAATAGCCTTGAAGTGCTCACTCTGTGCCAAATTAGGTACTACCCCACCCCACTGGGATAGCAGATCTGCCTATAACACCCATCCCCATATGCAGAGTACACAGTACAAGTGTCATCAAGCCCGACATATCACAGCAAAATGGGAACATACTCATCACACTTTATAGTTAAGCAATTGTAGTTTTCTAGTGGGCAGGTTGGGGTTTAGGTCTTTTCATGCATACATAACAGACTAACTGGAAAGCTCTGTAATAAGCATCATCTGGTAGACATCATCTAAGGACAAAAACCAGTGCATTACTGACAATTCCAAGCTTCAGACATGGGTCAGACACAAAGTTTCCTATCTGTAAGTACCTGTGATGAAAGAGCTTCACCCAAAATTCGGCCATCTGTCGAGACCTGTCACACATTACCGGAACAAGAATGAATGATCCCTTCACCATTCCAGTTCAGAATTCAGAACCCTAATCTAAATTTCGCAGCTCTGAGATCTGTGAAGAAAAGTTGCGTTCCCCGAAAAAGACAACACACATGCATACACGCACACAGACGGAGAGTTGAAAAGGAGAAGCTTTCCAATACCACAGCAGCACCGGTATCGTCACAGCTGGTCTCGATGCCCAGCACCAGATCCCCCCGCCTCTCCTGCGCTTTCACCTTGGCCACAGCGGCCCACGACAGTCCCCGTGACCCTGGGAGCACCAAATCACTCCCGAGGAAACAACGGCGTCCAAGTAGCGGCGAGGAACGAAGGCGGCAGGAGGAGGAGAAAGTTGCACAATTGGGTTTGAAGGACAGAATCCGCAAAGCTACACAACAGCAGTGGCCACATAATAATAGCGGCAGCCTCATCGCTGCTGTCATCACTATCCCTCCTCCTGTGTTGTATGCTATTTTCTATCACTCTTCTCCCTTTTGATCCTCGCCCCTTTCCCTTCTTCTCCGCGATTGTCTACTGTACACTGCCATTCTTCACGTTCTTCGTTTGCGTTTCTCCACTTTTTTTCTTCCCGAGTCCGAGTCCTCCTCACGACGATGATCATTCTTGTAACCATGAAAGCTAACTTACTGCACGATGTAGTTCTAGGGTTTAGGGTTTAAGTTCCCTAAACCCTAGACCCTATAACCGAACACCCTGTTATTGGAAAATTGTTCTTGCAACCCACCTGAGTCTAGAGCTGAATTCCTCAGCATAACCCATCTATCCATCCATTGGAAATGTATCCACCCATCCAATGGAAACCTGTTATGGCCTAAGTAACTGACAAGAGTCCGCCAGTTATTTGAAATAGCCTCAACATGGGAGTGTTGAGGCTACCTTACCCTAAGGTCAGTTTCATAATTAAATAATGCAATGAAATTTTGTGAAAATATGAAGTTGACATGTTGAAAATCATCATAATTATCATAAAGCTACATTCTGAATAATTTCACTGCTCATATCACAATATTTTAGTAGATGATGAAAAAATATATATTTTCAAATTTTAAAAAATAATTCATTCTTGGAAAAAAAAAATTATTCATTTTGTTAATGTGGAAATTGACCCTAGGTTACGATATTTCCAATAATTGTTAATCAATTGTAATGAGAATTAAGAGTGCCTCTTTTAAATCCATGAAAAGAGTGGTCATTACATTTTCATTATACAACCAACACTAAGCCGCCAAGGTACTTGTAAACCCTCTTGTTTCCACCACCTCACACAACCCATATAAAACATCAGGGGGATTTTTGTGTGTAGTTGGAGGGTGCCTTACTACAAGGAATTTTTCCTCCATGAGAGGGGTTTCCAAAAAACCTGATGATTGCTCCTAGATGCATTTCATTTTTTGAAATGCTCACTTTCTTCTTTCTTGCCATGTTAATAGATGGGTGTCTACTGTAAGAATAAATAAATAATAAATAAAAATCCACAGGGTTCTTAATGCTCAGTAAAATTCTTGGTCATGAACTTTACCAAAACCAGGTTCACTTTTGACTCTGCTCCACAAAGGCCTTTATTCGGATAACGCATGTGGTCTTGGGCTTTCCCCTCGATGTAGCTACCTATGTAGATTGGTAGGTTTCAAAACGAAGTAGGTAGGGAACGTGAGTGGTTACAATGTAGGTAACATTAAGTTTTCTTGCAGCAACCTCAATGTGTAGCAAGGTGACTTGTATGCCCAACACATCTTTTGTACTTCATGCAAAAGCTATTTGCTTAAACTTTCTTATTTGCATTTGTATATGATGGTTCTAGTCCATTACAAACCAACATTGATGTGAAACTAATATCAAAATTGAAATTATAAAGGATTGTTCATACATAGTGGTAGTTGTGTGATAGCACCCCTATAAATTGTGAGTGTTCACAACACATTAACATTTGGTTGATAAATAGCATACATGATAGCATAACATGACTAACTAATTAAATCACTAATGTTTGTTGTAATGTATCCTGATAAACTATTAAAATGTTTTCAAAATCTAATGAATCTTGTCATTATCATCAATGGCAACTTATTAACTTCAAATCATATGTTTTAAATTATCAATTGCAAGGTCTATCAATTATACCCATGTTTGAAAATGCTTGACCATTTCTATCTAAAGTATGCATTTACAACCTCATGATCATTTTTGTTTCTAGAGTGCATTGTGAAATGTTCATTTAATCTTCATGAATAGTTTTGTCTTTTTCAAAATGCATTGTGAATTTTTATAAGTCCATGAATGCATGAGCATCAAGAGCTTCTAACATCATGAGCATTGTGAGCATTTGAGTGTCATGAACAACTAAACATTTAACTTTGTTAACATTGTGAACATCTACTTCTTCATGAAATTCTTCACAAGTCCAACATCATCCTAGAACCACATCGACAAGTTCACAAATGTCCAATGTCACCCTACAACCACAACAAGTTCACAAGTGTCTAGCATTGCCATTTTGCAATCACAACATGTTACCACACACATTAGTCTACAATTATGGATGCAACCGATTCAATAAGAAGAAGGAAAAGATTAAAAGGTACAAATGCAAGATCAAATAGTGGTAACTTGTGATTCATTAATGAACTAGAAATTGGGAACACCACAAAATCTTGGCATTCGTCAAGTGCAAACATGATGAATCTGTTATTCAAAAGGCTTTGGTGGATTCTCATGGGCACATAGTTCCAGCTACATAATGGTGGACCAAAATCACAAAAGAATTTTCAAAGATTATCAATGTGTGCATTGCTTGAAATGGCAAAATGTGCAAGGACAAATGGAACGAGTTAAATCCAATTAAAAAAATATGACAAATTATCACAAGGGAATAAACCATCACAATTCTTTCTAGGAGTTTTCTAATGATGAATGCAACAAACATCATCTACCAAGTCAATTTAATCAAAAATATTATGGGGCAATTGAAATTTTTTAAGAAAAAAGAATTGTAAATGTTCCATTTCATGTCTGAGATTTACAAACTAAGGGTGACAAAAACTAATTTCCACCAATGTTAGAAGCTATTATTACACATGGTGAACAAGATTCCACACTACTAGATGATGATGTTCACTCATGCAAATTTTTTTGGGTGACGATTATGTTATAAAGGAAAAGATTTTAAACAACAATCAAAGAATCCATGGGTTAATGTGATGAACTTCGATGATTTTTCAAATAGTAATTTCCATTATGGGCCATAGTTCATCAACTTGTCGAAGCAAACAACTAAAAATTCCCAACTCCAATCGATTTTAATAGTATAGGAATTAAATGTAAATGTTATAATGTATTTTCACTTATGTTTGAAGCGATGAACCAAAAGAACAAAAGCATGGTTGAAGCCATGGATTGCGTCGACAATGCGGAACAAAGACCAATGCAACAAGTTTCATCAACAAACCTTCACCCCACATTTGAAATACTTGCAACACATAAACAAGAAAATTCAAAAAAAATCAAAACATGGTTAATGTTCTATCCAATTTCAACATAATAATGTTCCATGCATTCATTCATGACAAAGACTTCATGTCTCCACTACTTAATTTTGATGTTGATTCATTAGTTGATGAAAATGATGTGACTACTACACCAACCATGTGAAACACTGTTATAAATTTGTTTTCAAGTTTCAATTGAAACTAAAAAGAAATATTCATAACTTTGTTTTCAATTCTTTAAGAATTTGATTGCTTTCAAGTTTCAATTGAAGTTTACAAGAAGATCTTACAACTACGTTTTCTATTTTCAAGATTTGATTGAAGTTTTAGTACAAGAAAAAACAATTTGGTTTGGCCATTTTCCATAGACCTAACAACATTGCATGTAGATACATTATTCATGCAAAAGTTTAGTTCAATGTGCCTGGTGTGGCTTATTTGCAAGGCATTATATTTCCAAGAGGTTACATTGGTTAGTTGTTGAAATCTCATAGTCTTGCAATTTTATTTCCATGTTAGTTACAAATGCATTATCTATTGCATGAATACAATGCACATGGACTTTTCTACAACCACCATGATGAGCATAATTGTGATTTGTCTCCAACTTTAGTAACTAGTTACATCATCTATGTATGAAGCCTTTTTTACAAGAATCATGTTGTACAAAATACAACAACAAACCACCACATTAGGTAAGAAATTTACATGTAGATTAGTTTTGAATAATGATTGTTTAATTCTCAACAACATTCTTCCTTCAATTGAGATGTTTATTAAATAAGGACTCCAAGATGGTATGGGAGATATCTCTTTATTTGTGAGAAATCATCAACCAAGATAAGGATGGATACCATATATCCTTTATAATGTAAGGTTTGACACCATTGTCACCAAGATCAAATTGAAATAGGTCACTAGTTATTGCCTTTTGGTGTAAATTTGAAGTCCAAAAAATGCAAACATCATCCATGGATCCTAACATCTCCACAAAAGTGTATTTGAATTTATTTTTTTATAATCAACCATTATTTGTAACTACATACTAAAAAATGTACACTTGTATGAAAAGACTTCAACTACATGAGCTCCTTTTGGTTTCTATATGTGAATTTGGGTTGAATATCAATGGAACCATGAACTACTTAAAGGCCACAAAACCTTTTGAATTTTGTTATTATTGGAGCCAAATCAAAGCCTAATTCACAAAATAAACAAATTTTCACAAAAAGGAGTGTTTAAGTTTTTAAGTGTTGGAAAGCACAACTTTGGATTTTTGTTTATTTTACATTATTATAGTTGTAGTGGATCATTGTATGGTAATAGATAAAATGATTTCTTGTTAAATTCATATAATTATTTTTAAATAACTTGGATACTATGTAAATGTCATTTTGAGTCTTGTAAACTAACTATATCAAGTGTCTAAAATACTTTTTTTTTTAAAGGAAAAAAAAGGAATGCATCAAATCATATAATTGATTTCAAACTTTTTTCATTTAACAAAAACATGCCCCCTTCTATGAAAGTACATGTTCATTGGATGAACTTGATAAAAAACCAAATCATACAAAAATGTCAAAGTCTTGAAAAATTGAAGGAAAGGGCTACAAGGTAAAAGACTCATTTTTTAAACCATTTGATTAAAAAATTATGCTCAATGGGTTCAAAATGTCTAGCTTTAAGTGCAGGTCACATGTGCAAAAAATAATCTTGCCTTGAAAAACATGTTTGGTTGTCCATTGAAATTCATTTTTGGATCTTTTGGGAATTTTTGTGTTTCTAGTTATAAACCAAAATATTCATACACAATTAAATATGAATGTGAAAATTCACCATTGTCACATGAATTACTTTATTTAATTGGACTATTCAACTTTTCTCACTTAAATTTTTTTCAAGTAAATGTTATTTGCAAAAAATAGCCCCATAAAAATCGTAAAGTCCTTTTTCCTTTTTTTGGAACCCTAACTGTGAATAAGCTTGAGATGAATTATAAACTTTCCTATGACAAACAATTCACTACAATGCAAATACTTAACCCCATGTGCAAGTTTATAAAAGGAACAAATAACACAAATGCTACAAAAATATTGCACAATTATATGTTGCATTTTTTTCCTCCATGAAAGGTTTCAATTTGTTAATCAATTGTTTCACAAACTTTTGAGTTATTTTAATATGTTTGATCCATCTAGAATCTTCATTATATTTTGTCATAAAGAAATGAAAATACCATGTTGTTGATTGTGCTTTCACCTAATTGCCAAGTTCCTTATTACATGTTTCATAAACAAAAGATATTTGGTGTTAATGTAACACAACAAAGTTCAACAAGTCTTGGAACACAATCATTTTTATTTGCAATGTGTCTATAGTGTTGTTTGGAAACTCAAATGGCACGGTGTTGAACTTTGTTTCATAACAAAATTGAAATGTTTTGTGTGTTTATAACATCAACTAAATGAAATGCACCAATTGTTAGAAATATTATTCGTTTATAAGTCCCAATGTTGATGAATGTGTTAAACATTTATCAAAGGATGAATAGTATTCAAATCCGTATAATAGTTAGGTTATGTTAAATAGTGGTGGCTAGGGTTTAGAAATGGGAAATTACATTAGGGTTCGATGGCGGCTACTTTAGGGTTAGGAGATAACATATATTGGAATAGTTTTTAATAGTTTTTCATTATTTCTATCAAGTCTTTGAGTGCATCTAAAGTCTTTGAAGTTTTATGATTGTAGTTTGTGACACCTTGAAACCATGTGATTTTCTTTCTCGTCATTTCAATATAATTACATCTTTTGATAAACTTTGGTATTTCAAATCTTGCTTGTTTCTAGTTGTTTCCAATAGGTTATGCGCCCACACAAAGCAAGAAAAAGAACATTGTGTTGATGCAAGAAAGAATGAAATCTAATGCATAAAAGAAGAGAATCATTTATCGAAGTTTAAACCTTTTGTTTTTAAGTACCTCAAAAAAGTAAAAACTTAAAGAGATTTTTTCAAGTGTTTAATAGTTTTATTGTTAAGGTTTTGTTTTGTGACATGTATAATAATTGAGTGGGAGAAATTTGAAGTGAGGTCTTCAAACATTAACAAGTTTTCAAATTAAAGTTTTTCCACTTGCAACTTCATTTGAATAAAAAGACATAGAATGTTTATTTTAACATTTGTGTTAAACAAAATGTCGTATTTCCAAATGGAGTCTTTGAAAAGCATGGAAAATTTTGATGGTGGAAACTTTCACCTTTGGAAGTTCAAGATGCGAATGATGCTTTCCAAGCATAGGCTTTGGAAGTTTGTTGATGGGAGTGTAACAATTCTCAATGATGAAGATGAAATGGAAACCAAAGCATTTGCACTACTTTGTGAACATCTCATGGATGCACAACTTACACACATTCAATATTGTGAAAATGTCAAGAATGCTTAGGGGTAAATGCATACTACGGTGGGCCGAAAAATGCATTGAGAAAATCCATTTTTACATTTTTTTGGTGTTGTCATCACCTTTAAAATGAGTTTTCTAATTACAAATTAATTTTTTGCAAGAACTATGTGTTGTACACTTTTAATACATTATAAAACACATTTAATGAAAACACTTGAATCACTCAAAAAATACATATTGAAAGTACTTGTGAATTCTGACCTTCCAAAAAATTCCAAAAAATTATTCAAATGGCCATTTTGATTAATAATGACATCCTTAATAAAAAATTTAGTCTCCGTTTTGATCATACAACTTGTGGCAAAATATTATTAAAAAAATAATTTAATAACCCAAGATCTATGAGTCCATTTACAATTATTTAAAGATTAAATAAAGATTGTGATTGAATTTAAAACACAAGTTTTATAATCTCCCCTAAACCAAAAAATGAACATATGGTTTTTATTTTTTAATATGTTATTTATATGATAATATAGATCATATATGTGAATCCTTTTTTTCAAAAGAATTTAAATTCTAATTTTAAAAACATCATGTAGTTGGAGGGTCAAAAATTTTACATTGTGACACAAAAAAAGGGACACCATGATATGCATTTACCCTTGGGAGACATTTTGCAGTGTGCACGAAATCAAAACTATCAGAAACAAGTTGTTTCTTGGAAGGAGGTTCTTCACCATCTAAATGCAAGAAGGGGAGGACTTGCTTGCACACATCAACATGGTGAAGGTGCTTGTAGATCAATTACGTTCCATTGAGGTGAAGATTGAAAACGAAGAAATGTACATGGTATTTCTCATGAACCTTCCCCCATCTTTTGATAACTTGGTCATGAATTTGGAATCCATGTCCTTTAATCATGTTGACCTTCAATTCATCGTTGTTTGATTGTTTCATGAGGTTTCTAAAATTTAAAAAAAAAGAATGTTTTGGCACCAAAGACTCAGCCACCTCAACGTGGCGAATCTCAAGAAGTTGGAAAAAATGGTCCATGGCATGAACTTGAAAGAAGTGCCATTGCACCATGTGTGTGAAGCTTGAATTGAAAGCAAACATCAAAGAACATCTTTTCCTAAAGATGAAGTGATTAGGGCTTTGAAGCTTTTGGAACTTGTGCATAACAACGTGTGTACACTGATGAAGATGGCATCTTATGGTGGAACACAATACTTTGTCACCTAAACATCAACAACTTTTCGAGAAAAATTCATGTCTACCTTTTGAAAGCTAAAGGAAAGGTGTTTGACAAATTCAAGGCATACAAGGCGTTGGTGGAAAATGAAATTGGTATGAAGATCAAGACCTTGCATTTTGACTATGGAGGAAAGTTTGTGTCCAAAGATTTTGACAACTTTTTGCATGAATATGGAATCCAACAACAAACAAGTGTTCCGTACACACCACAACAAAATGGAATTGCAAAACAAACCAATAGGACCATTGTAAAGTGCACTAGGAACATGATTCATGCACAAGGACTTTTGACTTGAAGTTTTGGGTGGAAGCGGTGAATACAATGATTTATATCAAAATCCGATGCCCAACCAAAACCTTCAATTCAAAGACCTTGCAAGAAGCATGGACTAGTAGAAAGCTCAATGTATCCCATTTGAAAGTTTTTGGTTGCAAAACATATGCACACATTCTCAATGAGAAGATAAACAAATTAAAATCTAAATCCATACCTTGTGTGTTTTTAGGGTATTATGAACGGACCAAAACATATTGCTTGATGTGTGTAAAAACCAAAAAAATCATTAAGAGTTGAGATGTTGTGTTCCTTGAAGAGATGAAAAAAGTAAGTCTCTATGATAATAGACCCCCTTCAAAGCAAGTAAAACATGTTGTCATGGACGAAGTCATGAATGAAAATCAACTTGTCAAGGTTAATAATTGTATATCCTTAAAGGAGAAACTATTGGAAGACATGGAAAATGAATCTACATCAAATTTTTCTTCCGAATCTTTTTTTGTTCCACCACAAGATGAGGATTTGAATGAACCACAACAAGATGGATGAAGGGAAAGGCCCCAAAAACAACGAAAGGAGTGGCCTCATGATTGATGGGTTGTCATTAAAGACTCAATGGAACATGCCACCATAGCTTTTTCGGAAGAACTTCAAACCGTGGAAGAAGCGTTGAAAAATGAAGACATAAAAAAATGGGAGATTGTAATGCAAAAAAAAATGATTATCTTATTATCAACAACACTTGGTCATTAATGGTACTTCCCAAGGGTAGGAAGCCCATTTCTTGCAAATGGGTGTTCAAAATCAAACATGGGGTCAATGGTGGAATCGAATGTTACAAAACAAGATTTTTCATTTTGAACTTTTTCGAAAGTTCAAAATGAAAGATCTTGGCAATTTACATTTCTTTTTAGGTATGGAAGTGGAAAGGGATCGTGAGTGATGTTTCTTGATCCCAAGACAAAGTTGAAAAAGAATATGAACAAGGATGTTGAAATCGTTAAAGTTCCTTATCAATAAGCCATTGGATCTTTGATGTATGCCATGTTGTGTATTCGATTGGACTTGGCATACCCAATAAAAGTGGTGAATCAACACATGGCCAATCCAAACTTAGAACATTGGATTACAATGAAATGCATTTTCCGATACTTGTAAGGCACCTTGCAATTCAAATTACAATTCGAAGGAATACCACCCCAAAAGATGGTTGAATATTGTGATGCGGATTGGGCGAATGACCTTGAAGATAAGAGATCCACCACAAGGGTTTGTATTCATAATGGGAGGTGGAGCCAATATTTGTTGGAGTTAACAACCCATAATCATATTGTCAACAATCCAGGCTTAATACATGGCAAATGTACAAGCTACCAAGGAAACCATATGGATGACAAAGTTCATGAAGGAATTAGGGTAAATGAAAGAGAAGAAGGTGATGGTGATTTGATGTGACAACTAAGGTGCAATATCATTGATGAATAATCCCACCCAAATGTTCGAACAAAGCACATTGATGTTCAACATCATTTTGTTCAAAAAAGAGTTGAAAATGGCGAAATCATGTTTGAATATTATTCAATAGAGGACATGGTGGTGGATGTGCTTACCAAAATATTATCAAAAGAACAACATAACAATTTGATAACCATGTTCAGATTAAAAATTTCATAGAATGAGACTGTAAGAATTTATTTTATTTGTTTCTAATTCTCAATGTTGATAAATGTGTTAACATTTATTAAAAGATGAATAATATTCACATCTTTATAGTAGTTAGGTTATGTTAAATAGTGATGGCTGGGGTTTAGAAGTGGAGGCTACATTAAGGTTTGATGGCAGTTAAATTAAGGTTTGGTGGTGACTAGGGTTAAGGTTTGATGATGGCTAGGTTTAGGGTTTGGTGGTGTTTCCTTTAAGGTTAAAAAATAGTATATATTGGAATGGTTTTGAGTAGTTTTTCATTATCTTTTATCAAGTTTTTGAGTGCACCTAAAGACTTTGAAGTTTTATGATTGTAGTTTGTGACATTTTCAACCCATGTGATTTTTTTCTTGCCATTTCAATACAATTGCATCTTTTGATAAACTTTGGTGTTTCAAATCTTGCTTGTTTTTTATTATTTCCAATACCAATAGAACGAACTTAAGTAAATTCATCTTACATAAACAAACAACAACAAACTAAAACAAGCACAACAAAAGTGAGACAAATGAAAACATGTTAGTACCCCAAAAAAACCATAATAACAAAAAATTCAAATTCAAATAAATGAAACAAAAAAAAAACTTATGTTATAAAATGAAGCAAAAACTTGAATAATTAAGTGACTATGAACAAGATATGAAAAAATTGAATCAATGGAACAACTATAAACAACAACAATAATTGAAGGATTAAGGTTCTAATGTGAACAAAACTTGAGAAAACTAAAACATTGCAAGAAGTTGAACAATCAAACAACTATGAGCAAAATTTATTATAAATAAATAAATAAAAGAATGATAATAACAAAAAATGCAAATTCAAAACATATGAGAATAGAAAAAACTTATGTGTATAAAATGAAGCAATGGTCTTGTAAACCATAAACCTAAAGTGAAACAATGAGCTTACAAACCACATAATCTAAAATGATAGCATCAATCCTAAAAACAATGTTCCTACAAACCACATAGTCTAAAATGAAAGCATCAATCCTAAATACAATAATCCTACAAATCACATTATGAAAAATGAAAACAACATTGCATGAATGATAGAACTTGAAGAAATTGAAACATCACAAGATGATTAAACAACTCTGAACAAGATTTAAAGAAATCGAATCAATGGAGTGATTATAATCTCAATAATAGTTGAAGAGTTTAATTGTGAGTAGAACTTGAGGAAATTGAAACATCACAAGAAGTTGAACAATCAACTACTATGATCAAGATTTGAAAAATTCAAGTCAATGGAATGATTATAAGTAGTGGCAACAATTTTTTAAATGAATGTTTGCGAGTAACAACAATTGAATAATCAAGCAAATGTGAGTAGCAACAAAGAAAATGAGAAAGGAGAAAGAGATTCATATGTACAATGTTGTAATAACATCAAGCATTCACCATCTACAAAAGGCATTTAAAGATGACACATGTTTTTGTAATGAGTGCACTATTTCCTTAACAATTAATTTTTACAACATAAAGATGTGTGAACAACAATAAAGCTTAGGGTTAACAATGTGTAATAATAGGATATATGTGAGTTGTGTTTTAACAACAATAGGTGGGATACGTAACTTTAGCATTAGGGTTTGGATAATTGTCAACTGTGTTGTGGGTAAGTAGGATAATAAGTAGGGGTTCCTACCCTTATATCTTATTAGTCCCTAAGCATTATTGCTTACAATTTATAATGAAATTAATGATGAGTGGAATCTAAATCTTTAAAAAGGGCATTAACTAATGTTGGTTGGTTATTCATTTTTTTCAAATGATAAGGTAGAGTTTTTTTTTGTCCTAATAGGGTGTCAAGGATAAGACAAATATGTAATTTGGAAAAAACTAAAGGATTTGACAACAAGGAATTTAATTATGAACATGAACTAAATAGTTTTATTATATGAATAAGACAATGTGATGCAAGTTGGACATGAAATGGATTAAGAATATATAGGTCATAATTACTGATGTTAGCAAGATTGAAGGGTGGTGCCTTTCTAACCTTCTCTTATATTATCCAATGAAACCTTTTGACATCAAGTTAACCTATTAAAAAGTTCTACCAATTAAACATTCTATAATTTTTACTAATAACCTTCTAGAAATTTCTAATCATATTTTTCAAAGATCTTTCCCAAAATTTCTATAAACTTTTGAACATATTCAACAAGGATCTATTTGGAATTATAAATAAATAAATCAAACATATTCATTAAGGATTTTTTGGAAATTTTGAAAAAAATTAAAGATATTTTTCAAGGGTTTTTAAAAATCAAAATTAGAAACTTTCCTTATTTTTTATTATTCATGACACAATGTATTAATTTTTTTAAAAAGACGCATTAATTATCAACTTGTTTGTTTATGTAGTACCTTCAATTATCAAAATTTTCAAATATTTTTTATAATACACCTATTATACATAAAGTTCGGTTGTGAAATACTTGACCCAATACCTCACCCATAACCATTTTTCATGTTTTCAATGTACAATTTTGTAGGTAAAAATCTAACCCCCAAAATAAAATGTTCATTTTTTATGCACTTCTTACAATTATCAACCCACACTAGTCAAATCAAATTGAAAGGGGAGTTAAAAGTGAAACTAAACTTTAAAAAATGTGGCCAAATGAAAATTAGCAATTTGAAAAGTCTAATGTTTAAATATTCAAGATTTTGTTGGGACATAAAATCGAAGGTTACTTGTCAATTTCAAGTTTCCATTAAACCAATACCTAATTCACAAAGGTTTTTGGTAGATTTCAATGGAATATATACTAAAGAATAAGGCGTGTGTCTAATTATTCACCATAACCTATCATCATTGAATATATACCAAAGAGGTAAGGAGGTGCAATCACATTAACAATAACCACAACAAGTGTAATGCATGCTTAATTTTTCATGTTTAGAAATAATAATTTAATTTGGTGTTGAAAGTATAATATTTCTTTAATATAATAATTTTCATAATATATCATTGGAACATGTGAATTAATCTAAAAAATATTTGATGAATAAAAAGCTCTCAAAAGCACTCATTGGACATTGTAATGCATGTTTTTTAATACTAAAAGGACTTCTAAATAGACTTCAAAACTTTTGAAAATTACACATATTTGAAATATTTTACATAAAATTTAACATGATAATATTTATTTAAGTAAAAAAATTGTTGATTTTTTAAAATTAGAAAATATTTTTAAAATATTCCCCCAAAAATAATCCCCTAAGCAAGCGAGTGTGGCTCATGTTATCTTGTTCGCACCCAAGGTCTACGTCTAATTGTTCACCATACGCTATCATCATTGAATATATACTAGAGAGGTAAAGTATATGGTTAATTATTCATTATACCCTATTATCATTGAATATATACTAGAGAGGTAAGGTATGTGTTTAATTTTAACCATACCTTATCATTAATAACCTACCCTTGGACTATTGATAATTAGCCATTTTTTCAATGGTGATGAACAATGGATAATAATTTGATGTAGGGAATGGGCTCAACATGCATTTAAGAAGACCCAATTGTTTTCTTTGGTGTTCAATGGGGGTATGGATAATTCCCATTTCCCATCATATTCCTAGTGTGTTCCAACCAAGTTCCCAATGATGTTTTGTTTGTGTTCCCCAATTTCCCATGTGTTTTTCAAATTGTTTTTAATAACATCACATTTCATCCCGCATCTTTCATTCAAACTTGTACCCTAATTATGATATGATGAAGGGGAAAAACACCCATCATGTTTCATTCTAGGTGTTTCATTGATCTAGATGTTGATACTATGAGTGTTTGTTTTTAGTTGGCCAATTAAAGAGGTCTATCACCCCACATTTTTTTAAAACCCAATTTAAATGCACTCCCACAACTAATCAATGCCATCAAATTGGTGTGCATATAAAAAAAATAGAAATTGGTATGCAAATTAATATGGGGTTCACCTGTTTTTAAACATTTCACATATCAAGACCAATTTTTTTTTTCTTGCGTGTGGAATTTTGCATGATTGCAAAATGCAATGAAGGCAAGAAAGTTGTGAAGGAAAATTTTTATTTTTTAAAAAAATTGCTAAATACAAGGGCAAACCCATCCTTGGGTGGTATCATCAAGAACTACCTCACCAAAATTCAAGGAAAGGTGGATGCAATTTAATTTAATTCTTAAAAATTAATCTTTTTAATTGTCCTTTTATTATTGACTTGTAACACATTGGCTTTAAGTTCCTTATTTATGTACACACCTAGATAAGTTATATAAGTAATAAATTTGTGTGTTTTGAAATGTTCCTAACGTGTGATGTTCTTGATGTTCCTTAACCCCTTATCATTAAATGTCAAATTACACCATTGTAAAAACTTTTCTTCATCAATTGTAGTAATTAAGGTACATCCCCAATTCTTGATTGAAACAAACAAAAGTGGGAATTACCACAAATTTGTAGACATGAATGCAATGTCCCTTCAAGACCTCCTAGTCATGACCTTCAAAAATTGTTCAAAAAATTATGATTACTTAAATCCATTATGTATTAATCAAATAAAAAAGGGCCATCTTAGGCCCTCCTAGAAATTAAAATCATTTTTAAAAAAGTAAAAAAACACATTCCTTTTGTGTTCTTGAACATAATCCCAAAGTGTTACTTTCTTGAAAAAATTTCCTTGACCACTGATTTCAAATATATATATATATTTATTTTTGTAAATTCAATTGAAATCTCAAATTCTACATGACTTAGCTAAATTTTTTGTATAAAATTTGAAATGAAAAGTCTTTCTAAAGTGAGTCCTATGTTGTCACAAACTTTGAAGTTGAATGAATCTAAAAGTTTTGGGGTGTGACATTCAGAATGGTACCACCCAAGGATGGGTTTGCCCATAAACCATTCTGCAAATGACATTGCTAATATTATATTGGGCAATCCAAATCTATTGCAAACCCAAATTGATGGCTAGATGTGAATGATTGTTGAATATTCCTAGTTCATAATGATTTGGTTTAATTTTCATAAGCATCACAAAGATCTGGACTTTAGTGTACAATGCTCACTATTTATGGTTTGGGGTTTGTGTTTTGTAGGTGGAATAGAATTAATGGTGCCATTGTCAAAAAACTTGAAGTGAATCACCTTTTGATTCCTTGTATTTCAATTTTTTCCTTGTTCATGTTCTTGTGCAAAGGTTTAAAGTAATATATTTTCTAAAGTTCTTGTGGGCAGAAGCACGCTTAGGTGGCTCAAATGTGGCATTTGGGAGTCCACAATTTAGATGGACTAAAATATTTTTTTAAAAAATAAAATGCCTTAAACAAGACAGTCAACATGTCAATTTGACCATTTTGTTAAGGTCACATGTAAACGAGACGTGGGTTTTTTTTCAAATTCTAGCCTACATGCGTGTAGAGTTTACATAGAGACTCAACTTAATGTTTTTTTTGTCAGATTTTTTTTTTTTTTTTTTGATTTGGACATGATGGTCTTGACCTCTTTTGTACCATTCATATTGAAATGTGCAAAGCCAACTTGCATTATATGATTATTGTCGTAGCTAAAATGTCTCAAGTAAGTGAAAGCAAATTGAGCAGGCAATCACAAGGTTAAGGTTTTAATAGACCAAGCAATGGCAAGAGGTTTAAGGTCAAACAAAAAGGAAGCAAGTTTAAAGGTTTTGCAGGTGTCAATCCTTTGTGGGAAAGTTCCCCATATTATTGCACAAGGTGCTGAGTTTATCAATCCATGTCATTTTGTTGAAGTCTACAACCTTAGTCAATAAGGACGAACTCAAAAATTTTGAAGGTTCTGAAACATTTAAAAGATTCGGAAGTTGAAGCCCTTTTTGGCGGGCTTGTCAATAAAAATGGTTACAAATACATGCAGTGTGGTGATCTTGAGTTGATTGCTCATATAGAAAACCTATGGATGATTCTTCATAAAAAAACATGGTTGCCAAATTCACATTTGATTCCCATTGCCATGGCCAAGGTATAGTTTGCAGAAAAAAGGGGAATCATGTCATGAACTGGACCTTGTTTGCAACCTAGATGAGAAAAAAACAAGTTCATAGATTGTTAGTGGAGACAAATTCTTTAGGTTTAAAACAAGAAGGCTTTAGCCTTGATGAGGAGGAAAGAAATTTAGATCTTGAGGGGGAAGCTAGTGGATGATATTAAGGTTGTAGCTACTTTAATAAAACATGAATCGACAATGAACATTAGTTACTATTGGAGTACTACACTTTAATCCAAAGTTAATTGCTAGAAGCAAAATGTGAGTTAGACAAGTTATTGCAAATGTAGCTTGAGGTTAATAAAGACCTCACGTGTTGTAAGACACAATTGGATGACCGATAATACCATTTGCAGGTGGCAAAGGATTTTTTGTCAAAATTGTTATTACGCTTTCAGGATTTGAAGGCAAACATAGAGAAGTAGAAAGCAAAGTGGGACTCTATCTAGGATGGCTACTTCAGTGATGTTGTACTTGCACCTTTAGAAGTTGCACTTACTAGGGATGCACACCTCACATCTTCTGAAATAAAAACCTTTAAGGTGTTCATAGCCCTAAAAAAATTGGAATGTAAAGAATTTCAAATCACTAAGAAGGCAAAGGCGCAAAGAAGTGTATGTGATGCATTTGAAACAGTGGTTATTGAAGGTGAAGCTAACTATGCAATTGCCCTAAAAAAGTTTCTAATGTTACTAGCTAAGGAAGTTGAATGGGCAAGATCAAAATTTGACAATCTACAACAACAACAAATTGCCTTAGAAACACATCATAATGTAATTGAACATGGAAAAGGAGGTTTTTCTATCCACCCAAAACCTCTTTTCTTTTTTGGAGGTGGCTTAGACTCAGATGACCCAAATTCAACATGGGGGATGGAGTTTGTGATTGTTACATCATGTGCATTTTGTGGTAGAAAATTTTCATTTGTATGGGATTGTTAATTGGTGTTTTGTTTGCATATGTATCATTCTTGGTGCATTGTAGCACACTTTTCTGTTTCCACTTGGAAGTGTTTGGTGAAGGATTGCAATCAGGATATTCACCCAGACTCGTGGGCAAGTTCCAAGATTTCAAAACCTAGGGAGAAGTTGGATGATCATGGTGCACATAAGCAAAAAAAATAGCAATCCATTTTATGATGAGTTAAAGCGTAACAAGATCGACACCAAAGGCAAGTTTAAAACTTCAAATTCTTATTTCATTTTACATTCATTTTTTTCTTTGTTTGTTTTGAATTTGTTGTAAGCTCCAAGTGTGGTTTATGTCTTGTAAAGAAATAGGATGCATTTGGGTGGAAGTCACAAGTGTTTCTACCCATCTTATGGACTAGGGTTAGTGGTGCTTTAAACTTGAAATCCAAAATGTTTGTTTACAAAATTGGATTAGGGCATTAAGGTGGTGAAATACACTGTGGTACATTGAATGTTATTCTAATATTGGAATTTGTTGTGAGAATGTAAGACAATTGAACAATTTGGTACTTATGTGATGTTCAGCTTCTTGCATCTTTGTACTCTATAGGTTGACATAATATTTTTCTAGATAACACTTACAGATTTTGTGGACTTTGTGTACATAAAGTCCACAAAGGTTTTTTGCAATGGAATTATTTGGACTTATAATAATTAGCCATGACTAATTTGTGTACATGCAGTCCATTACTTAAGTTTATTTTTGTTTATAAAAACTATGATGGAGTCCAAGTCCATCACTTCCCTAATTTGTTTTCACATATTGTCCATTATGTGGACATTTGTGGACTACATGTATATCAAGTCCATTCTATGGACATCATTAGACTATGTGTATATTTGTAGTGGATTATTTGGACTCAAAGTAGTTAGTGATGATGGACTTGTGTACTTTGACTCCAATGGTCAAGTCTAGCCTTGTACATTGATTACTTTGATGGAGTTCAAATCCATTAGTTCACTTATTTTTTCCTACATATCCAGCACCTTTGTGTACTTCATGGTCTATTCATGTGTCTAATATGTTTGAGATATTGTTTAATAAACTTCATGAATGCAAATTGTAAGTTGTTAGTGAAGTATTATGTAACTAATCCATGATTGTGGACTGATTTGTTGAATGCAAGTTGGAAAGTACTACTAGTACTCTATGTAGTATAATGTACTTTGTAGTAATCTTTTGTGAATTGCAGTGGTATATTTAATCCACATGATCCTTTGTTTTTTAGAATTGTGTATAACTTGAAAGACTTCATTGTCCCTTATGATTTGCAATTTGCTAGATACTAATTAGTATGTGTGTGTGATGCTTGTGGATTAGTAGCTACAAAACCTTCAAAAAGTCTTTTGGAAACAAGCATAAGCTTTTCCACTCCACTTCTGCGACAAAACCATGTGAGTCCTAATATCAAAGTGTTCATTGGTTAACACCAAAATCACATGTTGTTGCCAAACAACTATGTGATGGAGAGCTTTCATCACCAAAACATGTACATGTTGGAAAGCCAAATCATGGCTCTCAACCACCTCCATCTCCCTTGCAACCAAATGTGGTTGTAGAAAAAAATGTCCAAGTGGGCTCAAAAGGTGCTAATAGAAAGGCACTAGCATTTTAAGAACATGGTAATTTTTTGGAGCTTGATGAAACCCATTTAGGAAAAGAGCTTGGAAATGCAAGTGTAGAAGAAGTTGCAAACAAATTTGTAGAAGAATAACTAGTCTCAAATGCACCAAGTTTTGGTATCAAAGAACTAGAGGCATCAAAGCGAGGAAGAAGAGTTGTTAAACTTGTGGCTAAGTGGGTTTCTACTACAAAGGCTACTATGTAGGCTTTGAAAGTAGCTCAAGGCACTGAAAAAGGTCTTGATAAGGTCCAAAAATAGCATGGCAAGTGCAAGTGATGATGGTTTTTTTTGGGGGGGATTAGTTTGTAAAATGTATGTGTTTTGTGTACTTACACACATACCATCATATGCATAGTAGTATCTAATTATGAGTTCATGATATTTCATTTTGGTAACAAAAATATAGACCAATCAATAGAAAATTAATCTCCAATAGGGTTTAAATGTTGATGAAGTCTTTGTGATAACCAAATAGTGTGCAAATTTTTATGGGCAGATTTCTTTTTGGAATCATGTTTTTCTTTGTTAGATAGAGGACCAGGGTGATTACAATACGATGTTTTTGGTCAAATGAATACAATTTGGTTCAGGTATGTTCATTGAATGATTTCAATGCTTGAAGCTTTTACTTAATGTTGTTTTAGTGTGAAAGAAATTATTTAATTGTGTGAAATGTTGTAGAAGTTGACTTCACAAGTGTTGAATTTAAGGCATATCAGTGTAGTCATGTTGAATTTTGGTATTGTTGTCCATAGATTGATGCTTGGAATTGTGTTATGACATTGTGTGCATGGTATTAATGTACTAGCATGGAGCTGTGTGTAGTAGAAGGTAGCATGATTGCCATTTTACCTACACTTAGGGGATTGTCCAAGGCAGAAGTGGTTGAGAAAGCAACTAAATACCAAAACATCTATAGTCGAGGTTAGTCACTTTATTATGATTAAGTACATAAAGTCAATTAGATGCTACTTTCTAGTAATGTGCCATGATCTTTGCATGATTAACAATGTCGCCTTTTGCTTTTGCAACATAATGTTGTGGAGCTGGTTAGTACATCACCACAATTATTGAAGAACTTTGATATGACTTTTTAATCTTTAATTCTTCCAAACATGATGAAAGAAGAAATGTAGGAAGTTTTATGGTGTTGCCCAAATTGTAATTTAATAGACTTTTCTTCATTTCATAGAGGAGAAGAAGCACCTTGAAGGTTAGACATTGGAGCTTGGTTTCGTCCTTGTGGAATATTAAAGTACATCCTTGATCATGGTGAATTTGTAAAGAATTTTCAAACGTTTGATGACTTTTAGAGAAGCTTGTTATTGTACAAGGAATTGAAGGGGTGTGTTGTTGATTCAAAGTTTTTAGAACTTTGAAATTCTCTTGTTTATAAGTTTGTGTGGAACTACAATGTTTAATGCTTGTGATTCAACAAAGATGTGTGAAGTGGTAAGTAGTTCATGTTCACAATCCATGGTTTTGGCAGAAGTTGGATGTCGTGCTTGTGTAAGTTCTCATTGCTTTTCATTGACTCTACCACAAGTCCATAACACTTGGGGCTTGGTATCTAACCTTGATGGTAGGTCCCCGACCCTTTTCTACCTCATCTTGTACCACATCTTGGTGGTATAATTGTGCCATTTGCATCTCCAACCTTGTGGAACATGATCTTCCTAAACATGGAAACCCTAAGAATGTGTTAACACCTTCTTGAATAAACTTTCTAGAGTGCAGATATGATCAAATGGATGTTTAAGGTAAGGTAGGAGACCACACATAATGTGGTGCAAAGTTGTTTTTATTAAAACTTATAATTCATCTTGATGAATTAGAAACCTAGTTTGTTGATTTCAGGTCACTTAATGGATGTGCCTATTTTGTACAATTTATGGACTTCCCAGGTGGAAATGGCCATACATAAATGAGGTGCACTTTATGTCAAAATCTTCACCTATTTAGTTCATTTTTTTTGTTGCTAGATGAATATGGACAAGTTGTTGAACATGTTATAATAGTTCTATGACAAGCAAGTAATAGAATTACATGAATAACATTTCAAAAAAGGCAGTTGTGACAAGAATTGTGATAAAATGACAACTTTTCAGATTGTGATAGAATGATAATTGAGCAAACACAAAACGACATACCAGGAAAGGGGGGTGAAACAATAGCTTGAAATGTTCCACAATTTGTATGCATTATCAAACCTTCATAAAACACATTCTAATGACTTTTTAGCAATTAGATATTTGATAGGTACCTAAGTATTCCATGCTAAGGATCAACATAACACATCATTTAGTTGTATAAGTAACTTCAATCCATCATGCATATTTCATATTTGTCTATGTATGTTGCATGTATCATGTCAATGGAATGTAATGTTGAACAATAGTGAGAGATGACTTGAATGCAACATCAATAGCTACACCACATTTAAAGGACTATTAAATTGACATTTGATTCACCACAAAGTCCATGAGACACATGGATGGAGATGAACTACATGTTCAATGAAATTAATAGCATACTATGTGGATCTTGACTTTGTAGGTATGTCCAAATGTTGTTGCATTGGTTGATGTTTTTAATCACATTGATGATTACTTTGGTTCAACCCTGGGTTAATGTGATGGGGATGTGTATACCCATTTGTACAAAGATGCAGGCAAATGGAAAGGACCTTCTAAATGAATCTATTGTCACAGTAAGTTATCATGAATACCTGAGGCCAATTCTCACAAAACAACTGTGTGACCCTACTTTTAAGCTTTAAGCAACCATCCATAATCTTATCTTAGTTTAATTTAATTTGGTGGTGAATAAATGCATCATTTTTTTGAGCTGTGAAATCTTTTGGGTAAATTATGTATTTGGAGTGAATGGTTATCTTTGGTCCTAGGCCTAGTAGTACTAAAATGTGAAAATCTTTTGTAGCCTAACAATAGTTAGGACACTGTGAGGCTATGCTATAGAATTCCTAGGGTCATTAAAGGTTTAGAAAATGTTTGACCACTTTGCATTCATTACTTCATGATCTTGAGGTTAGGCATCATTGCTCTCCATTGGTCATCATTTTCCTGCATATTCCATCTATGTCATTCTTGTCACAATTGCCTTTTTAAAAATTCCTTCATTGACAAAAGATTTTTCCATGGTCTTGTGAGTAAGAATGACTACACTAGAAGAAAAACATGTATTTTCAACTAGTCTTTGTGACTAAATTTTAGTCGCAAGAAACATTTTGCAACTAAAATCCTTTTAGTCACCTAAGACAAGTCGCATGTGATAAACTAGTCGCAAATCACAAAGGGTATTATATGAAAAAAAAAATCAACAAATACATTTCATCCTTTGACTCCATTATATACGTATTGTCACATACGACTAAGATGCAACTATTTTGGTCACAATTGAAGGCAAATCATGTGCTGCCACATGTCTTAATATTTGATTATTTAAAATATACATTATAAAATAATTATTATTTTGAAATAATCTAGGACATTCAATTTAAATATTTGAATGATCTTACATTATGACATGTGGCCCAATGTAAATATGCCACGTGGCATTACAAATTTAATTTAATAAAAAAATAATATTAGGTTGGTAGGTACCTAGGTAGGTACATAAATAGGTGCCTATAATGTTAGGCTACCTACCTACCTACTTAGGTCAAAAAGTAAGTAGGTAGGTTTTACCTTCCTAGGTTAAATACCTACTCATATAGGTACATACTTAAGTAGGTAGGTACATAGGCTAACCTAGATGGCTAGGTCAAACTAAGTATCTATCTAGCTAAATAGATAAGTAGGTTAGGGAGGTAAGTATTTTAGAATTGTGCATTATTTATTTTTTTGTTTTGGGTTAAACCTTTTGATTAGCTCATCCCATGTGCACTAATTTCATAATGTGAAATTGGATGGGCACACCCCTTTGTTTATATAATGTTCAAAGTAGGAATGAAGAACAAACAATATGGGATAAGTTTTGAAGT